>Ga0265338_10003055_pt1 | contig 24061 bp, 22 predicted proteins | sample 42126metaG_FD_193579 | JGI IMG/M metagenome (GOLD analysis project Ga0265338, IMG submission 193579) | Rhizosphere microbial communities from Carex aquatilis grown in University of Washington, Seatle, WA, United States - 4-21-26 metaG | ecosystem: Host-associated > Plants > Roots > Rhizosphere... | reverse complement strand
GGCTGCACGTTTCAGCCGAGCGCGGCGACGATCGCGTCGGCGATCACCTTGATCGGCTGCCCGCTCACCTGGCTCGCGCGGCGCAGCCGCGCGAACGCGTCGCTTTCCGTCAAGTCCTCGTGTTGCATCAGGAGGCCCTTCGCGCGCTCGATCGACTTGCGCGCAGCGAGCGCCTCACCGAGAGTCGCAACCTCTTCGCGCAGTGCCGCCAGCTCCTCGTGGCGCGCAACGGCGGTCTCGATCGCCGGCACGAGCTCGTTCGGGTTGTACGGCTTGACGAGATAGGCGAACACGCCGGCCTCAGCCGCACGCTGCACGAGCCGACGGTCGGTGTAGGCGGTCAGCAGCAGGATCGGAACGGGACGCTCGTGGAGGATGCGCTTTGCAGCCTCGATGCCGTCGAGCTCCGGCATCTTCACGTCGAGCAGGATGATGTCCGGCTCGGTCGTCCGTGCCAGCTCGACCGCTTCCTTGCCGTCGCGGGCCTCCCCGCAGACCACGTAGCCGGCGTCCTCGAGCTGCCCGCGGAGGTCGAGCCGGATGATCGTCTCGTCCTCGGCGATCAGCACCGCCGGTTGCTCTGCCACGTGCCGTCCTTTCGTCCAGAAAAACAAAAACGCCCCAGAAGCTGATGCTTCCGTGGCGTCGTCGCCAGGTCGCTCCAAGAGCGGCCTCGCCTCGATCATAGATCAGGCTGCGTGCCGTGCGACGAGCTCGGCCTCGACCGCGTCGAGCACGTCGTTCACCGCTCCGTCGCGTTCCTCGGGAGCGCTCCAGTGCCACTGCTCGAGGTAGGCATCGCTGCCCACGAGGCCCTCCTCCATCGCGACGCGGTCGATCTCCTGCTGGAACCAGTCGGGCAGCTGGCGCGAGGCATGGCTGTCGTCAGCCGCGGTCGCGCGGACGAGCGACGGGATCTCCTGCCAGTAGAGGATACGGAACGTCGTCACTTGCGGTTCTGGACGAACTGGAACCCGAAGCGGCCCTTGATGCAGAGGTTGCCGCGCGTCACGTCGTGGTCGTCGGGCGAGGTGACGTTGACGATGTCGCCGTCCTGGACGTGCAGCTCGAGGTTGCAGCCGACGCCGCAGTACGGGCAGATCGTCGTCACGACCTCTTCGCCGGCCTCGTCCCACGTGCCGGCCTGGCGCCGGTCGTACTCGCTCTTCGACATCAACGCGCCCGTCGGGCACACGGCGATGCAGTTGCCGCAGTACACGCACGCCGACTCGGGGAGCGTCACGTCGAGCTCGGTTGAGATGTGCGCACCGAACCCGCGGCCGGCGACAGCGATCGCAAAGGTGTTCTGCGCGTCCTCCCCGCAAGCCGAGACGCACTTGTAACAGAGGATGCAGCGCGAGTAGTCGCGCACGTAGAGGTCGTTGTCGATCTTCACGTCCTGCGCGACCGTTGCCGCGTCAGCGCCGAAGCGCTCGGGCTTCGCGTCGTAGCGCTCGATGTACTCGAGCGCCTCCGGCGCGAGGGAGAGGTCGACCGACGAGCCGAGCAGCTCGAGCACGAGCTTGCGGCTCGTGCGCACGCGCTCCGAGTCGGTCAGCACGACCATCCCCGCCTCGGCCTTGCGCGAGCAGGACGGCACGAGCGTGCGCGCGCCCTCCAGCTCAACGACACACACGCGGCAGACATTCACCGGCGTCAGCGTGTCGCCGTAACAGAGCGTCGGCGTGTCGATCCCCGCGAGGCGGCAGGCGTCGAGGATCGTCGAGCCCTCCAGGACACGCACGGTCTGCCCGTCGACCGTCAGCTCGACCATCTTCTTCGGCGCGGCGATCGAGACGGTGGCCATCAGGCAAAGACTCCCAGGTTGACGATCGCGGACTCGATCGCGCTGGCCGCAGTCTGGCCGAGGCCGCAGATAGAGGCGTCGCGCATCACCTGCGCGAGCTCGGCGAGCGTCTCGCGCTCGTCGGCGTGTGGCGCGCCGGCGGCGAGCCGCTTGACGGCCTCCTCCTGCCGCACGGTGCCGACGCGGCACGGCACGCACTGGCCGCATGACTCGTCGCGGAAGAACTCCGCGATCCGCAGCAGCGCGGGCACGAGCTCGGCCTGCTCGTCGTAGACGATCACGACGCCCGACCCGAGCGTGACGCCGGCCGCGCGCGTGCCTTCGTGCGTGAGCTTCAGGTCGAGCAGGTCCGGCCCGACGAACGCGCCCGCGGCGCCGCCGAGCAGCACCGCCTTCGGCGGCGCGGACCCGGCGAGGTCGAGCAGCTCGCGCAACGTCGCGCCGAACGGCAGCTCGTACAGCCCAGGCCGCTCGACGCAGCCCGAGACGCAGAAGAGGCGCGTGCCGGCCGAGCCTTCCGTGCCGGTGGCCGCATACGCGGCGCCGCCGACGCGGAGCACCTCGAGCACGTTGAAGAGCGTCTCGACGTTGTTGACAGCGGTCGGCTTGCCGAAGAGGCCGACCTCGACGGGGAACGGCGGCTTGTTGCGCGGCTCGCCGCGGTACCCCTCGATCGACTGGAAGAGCGCCGTCTCCTCGCCGCACACATACGCGCCTGCGCCGATCCGCAGCTCGATCTCCAGTCCGTCGAGATGCGGCCGGCTCTGCTCGATCGCATTCCGCAAACGCTCGTGCGCGAGCGGGTACTCGGCGCGCACGTAGATGAACGCCTTGACGGCGCCGGTCGCGAACGCTTCGATCGCGATCGCCTCGATCAGCGCGAACGGGTCGTGCTCCATCAGCATGCGGTCCTTGAACGTGCCGGGCTCGGACTCGTCGGCGTTGCAGACGACGTAGTGCGGTTGCGCGGGCTGTTGCGCGACGGCAGCCCATTTAACCCCGGTCGGGAACGCGGCGCCGCCGCGGCCGAGCAGCTTCGACTCCGTCACCTCGCGGATCACCGCTTCTGCGCCGAGCTCGCGCGCACGCGCGAGGAGCTCGAAGCCGCCGTAGGCCTCGAGCGACGTCGGATCGATGCCGTCGCCGATCCGACGCAGCAGCCGCAGCGACGGGTCGCCGGCCTGCGGCAGCGGCGGTTCCGTCTCGGGCAGCTGCAGCTCACGCGGCTCCAGCCCCGCGATCGTGCGGTACGAGGCGGGCGCGCGCTCGCAGAGCCCGAGGCACGGGCTGGGGTGCTCGCCGGGCCCGACCGACGCGCCTTTCAGCGCGCACGAGAGGTCCGTGCAGACGTGCGTGATGTCCGCCGGGCGCTCCTCGAGCGCGAGCAGCGCGTAGAAGCTCGCGACACCGTAGGCGTCGGCGGGCGGCACGGAGAGCCGGCGCGACGCGTAGCCGAGCGCGCCTTCGCTCACCCAGCCGACGCGCAGCTGCGCGGCGCGGAGCGCGGGGAGGAGGAGGTGCCGGCGAGTGCGGTCGGCCCGCCCGACGCGGTCGCTCGCGGCGTCGGCGGCGCCCACAACGGCGTCGATCGCGTCGCGCTCGGCGTCGGTCGGCGGCGCCTCGAGCAGGTTGATGTCCACTAGACCTTCTCCACGCGGATCGCCGTCGCCTTGAACTCCGCCGTGCCGGAGAGCGGGTCGGTCGCGTCGATCGTCAGCACGTTGGTCTCGACGAGGTCGGGGAAGTGCAGGTTCATGAACGCGAGGCCGGGGCGGAGGTTGGACGCGAACGCGACCGGCGCCTCGACGGAGCCTCGCCGGGAGGTGACGAGCGCGCGGCCGCCGTCGACAAGGCCGTAACGCTCGCCATCCTCCGGCGAGACCAGTAGTGCCTCGCCTCCTTTGTGCAAGGGCGAGCTGAATCCTCCTGTTTGAACACCGGTGTTGAACGACTCGAGCCGCCGCCCGGTCGTGAGTCGCAGCGGGAAGTCGTCGTCGAGCAGGTCGACCGGGGGCGAGTGCTTGACCGGCATGAACGGCGCGCGCACCTCGACGACCTCGTCCCACAGGCGCCCGTGCAGGAACTGGTCGCCGGGATGGTCGACGTCCCAGCAGGGCCACTGGAGGCCGCCGAGCTCGTCGAGCCGCTCGTACGTCATCCCCGCGTGCATCGGCGAGAGCTCGCGCACCTCGTTCCAGATGTCCTCCGCACGCGTGCTGCCGAGGTCGGTGCCCATCCGCCTCGCGATCTCGTAGACGATCTCGATGTCGTCGCGTGCGTCGCCCGGTGGGTCGAGCGCCTTGCGCACGCGCTGCACGCGCCGCTCGCTCGAGGTGACCGTTCCCTCCGACTCCGCCCAGCCGGCGCAGCCCGGCAGGACGACGTCGGCGAGCTCGGCGGTCTTCGTCAGGAAGATGTCCTGGACGACGAGATGGTCGACGTCGCGGAGGAGCTGCCGTGCGCGCGTCTGGTCGGCCTCCGACTGCGCCGGGTTCTCGCCGACGACGTAGAGCGCGCCGAGCTCGCCGTGGTCGATTGCCTCGAACATCTCGGTCAGGTGCAGGCCGCGCTTCGGCGGGATCGTCGTGCCCCAGGCCGCCCCGAACTTCGCTCTCGCGGCGCCGTCCTCCTCGATGTCCTGGAAGCCCGGCAGCTTGTTCGGGATCGCGCCCATGTCGCCGCCGCCCTGCACGTTGTTCTGGCCGCGCAGCGGCTGCAGGCCTGCGCCGTAGCGGCCGACGCCGCCGACGAGCAGCGAGAGGTTGATCAGCGAGAAGACGTTGTCGACGCCGACGTGATGCTCGGTGATCCCGAGCGTCCAGCAGATCTGTGGGTTGGTCGCGTTGCCCCAGGCGTGCGCGAGCTCGCGGATCGCGTCGGCGGGAACGCCGGTCACGCGCTCCGCCTCCTCGAGCGTCCACGGCTCGACGGATTCGCGGTAGGCGTCGAAGTTCTCCGTGGCGCGGGCGACGAACTCTTCGTTGACGAGCCCGGCGGCGATGATCTCGCGGCCAACGGCATTCGCCAGCGGGATGTCAGTGCCGACGTCGAGCCCCAGCCACAGGTCGGCCCACTGCGCCGACACGGTCCGCCGCGGGTCGATGACCATCAGCTTCGCCCCGCGATGCACGGCCTTCAGCACGTGGTGGAAGAAGATCGGGTGCGCCTCGCGCGCGTTCGAGCCCCAGAGCACGATCAGGTCCGCAGACTCGCGCAGCTCCTCGTAGGAGCTCGTACCACCACCTGCACCGAACACCGTCGCCAGACCGACGACGCTAGGAGCGTGTCAGGTGCGGTTGCAGCTGTCGACGTTGTTCGAGTGCAGGACGACCCGGCTGAACTTCTGCGTCGCGAAGTTCAACTCGTTCGTGGTCTTGGAGCAGCTGAAGATGCCTGTCATGGCGCCCTTGTCGAGCGTCTTCTGGAACCCGGCCGCGGCGCGGTCGAGCGCCTCGTCCCAGGTCGCGGGCCTCAGCTCTCCTTGTTCACGAACGAGCGGCTGGGTCAGCCGTTGGTAGCGCGGAGCCATGCTCCGAGTCTAGAGGCCCCGCCAGCCAGGCGGTCGTGCGGCGGCGCAGTACGTCCTCGTCGGTGCGGGCCCACTCGCGCTCGCGCGCGTAGAGCTCCTGGGCGCGCAGGTCGGGGCGCCCCGGCACGAGCGGCTCGAGCAGTGACGGATCCTCGAGCGCCGGCCGGAGCACCTCCGGCGCGAGCGAGCCGTAGAGATGCAGTAGATGCACGCGGGTCGCCGGGTCGAGCTCCATCGGCCACGGGATCCGCGCGAGGCCCGTCGCGCCGGGCAGCGGACGCGGCCGCCGGTCGAGATTGCGGACGCCGAGCTGCTCGAGCGCGTCGAGCGCGATGCGGCGGTACGTCGTCAGCTTGCCGCCGGCGACGCTCAGCATCCCGGACGGGCCGCGGGTGTACACGGTCTCGCGCCGGGCGTTCGCCGTCGCTCCCGGGCCGCCCGGCAGGACGCGCAGCCCCCAGAACGAGGCGCGCACCGGGCCGATGCCGTGCACGGCGTGGCTCGCCTCGTCGAGGATCGTCCGCACGTCCTCGTCGGTGACGGATCCGTCCTCGGGCTCGCCCTCGTGCAGCGTGTCGGTCGTCCCGAGCAGGAGCTTCCCCTCCCACGGGATCGCGAAGCTGACGCGCACCTTGTCCTGCGGAATCGTCATCGCGGCACTCCAGCCTTCGCCGCCGTCGACGATCAGGTGCACGCCCTTGCTCAGGCGAATCGACGGTGAAGCGTGCTCGTCCTCGAGCCGCCGGATGCGGTCGAGCCACGGGCCGGTCGCGTTGACGACCAGCCGCGCCGAGACGCGCACCGTCTGTCCGTCGACGAGCACGTCGGCGCCGTCGTCGCGGACGGCAGTGACCTCGGCGTAGTTGAGGACGACCGCACCGCGATCGGCCGCGCCGCGCACGTTGGCGATCGTCAGCCGGCCGTCGTTCGTCCGTGCGTCCGCGTAGAGCGCCGACGAGTGCAGTCCTTCGGTGTTGAGCTGCGGCACGAGCCGCAGCGCGCGCTTCTCGCTCACGCGGCCGTTCAGCTTCGCGCGCGCGAGCCCGGAGTAGAGGAGCACGCCCGTGCGCACGACCCACGGCCGGTGCGGGCCGTTGCGGTAGAGCGGGAAGAGGAACGGCAGCCGCTCCACGAGGTGCGGTGCGACGACGCTCATCAGATACCGCCGCTCCTGATGTGCCTCGCGGACGAGGCGCACGTCGCCCATCTGCAGATAGCGCAGGCCGCCGTGCACGAGCTTCGACGAGGCGCTCGACGTCGCACCGGCGAAGTCGCCGCGCTCGACGAGTGTGACGTCGAGGCCGTGCGCGGTCGCGGCTTCCGCGATTCCCGCGCCGATGATCCCGCCGCCGATCACCAGTAGGTCGAACTTGCGCGTGGCGAGTTGCTCTACAGGATCCACAGCGGGTTCGTCCACGCCCGGTTGCCGTTTGCATCTGTGACTTCGATCCGCCCGTACGGCTGGCGGAAGGGCCGCTCCAGCCGGACCGCGGTGACCTGTCCGCCGTCGGTGTGCTCGAGCACCTCCGCATTGTGCGGGTAGCCAAGGCGGCCGGCGTTGACGCGCGCGCCGCGCCGCCGGCCGGTGTAGAGCGTGATGCTCGCCGCGGGGCTGCAGCGCACGGTGACGTCGCCGTCGGTCAGCTCGACCGAGTCGATCCGCGGGCCGGTCGATCCGTAGAACGCGCCCGCGCGGAGCGCGCCGAGCACGGCCTCCTGGGTCTTCTCCTGCGCGCGCACCCACGTCCACGCGAAGCCGCTGTCGAAGCCGGGGTGGTGCGAGTCGTCCGTCGCGAGCGCCGAGAACGGACGGCCGCGCTCTAGGGCCTCGTCCCAGTGCAGCGACGCGTCGCCGCGGCCGACCTCCAGCTCGCAGCCGGTGTTCCAGACCTCGATCCCGACGAGCCCCTCGCACGCTTCCCACTGGTCGACGCGCAGGCCGCTCCAGTAGGTGTGAGCGAGGAAGGGCACGCCGCCGTTTGCGTTCACCCACGCGACGACCTCCTGCAGAGGCGCGAACTCCGTCTCCGGGACGACCGGGTCGACCGCGAGCCCGAGCGCCAGCACGTGGGCGTCGTCCTCGCGGGTGGGAGCGAGCGCGTTCAGCTCCGCCGAGGGGATCACGAGCAGCCCGTCCGTGGACGGCTCCTCGGTCCGGACCCAGTGGTCCGAGATCGCGAGCACGTCGTAGCCGGCCCAGTCGTAGTGGCGCACGAGGGCCGCGGGTGGCAGGTCGCCGTCGGAGTTGGTGGTGTGCGTGTGCAGGGCGCACCGCAGCCACTCCCCCGGCTCGTCGAAGGGGGTCACGCAGCCGAGCCTACTCATTTGACGCCCCCGCTGAGATCCGGTGACGGTTCGATGACAATTTGGTGAAATGAGGCATCAGACCTATTGAAATCCACCCCTTCGGCGTGATCTTCTAGGGAGAACCAACGACCCTGAGGGGGATTTGCATGGAGGACTACGAGGCCCAAGAAGTCGAGTTCTGGGCCAAGCTCGAGGAAGAAGGCTTCAGCCGTTCGTCGATGCTTCGGCGCAGCGCGGCCGCGGCGTTCGGCCTCACGGTGCTCGGCGGCGCAGCAGGCACGGCCCTGGGCGCCACGCGGTCCCGCCTGGCGGGTCCGCCGACGAAGGAGACCGCGGCCGGCCTGGCCGATCTCGTCAAGCAGGCCAAGAAGGAAGGGCATCTGAACACGATCGCCCTCCCGCCCGACTGGGCCAACTACGGCGAGCTGATGTCGACCTTCACGAAGAAGTACGGCATCAAGATCACCAACGACAACCCCGACGGCAGCTCCGCCCAGGAGAACCAGGCGATCAGCTCGCTCAAGGGCGACTCGCGTGCCCCAGACGCAGTCGACGTCGGCGTGTCCTTCGCGATCGCAGGCGCGAACTCCGGCCTCTACGCGAAGTACTTCAACACCAACTACAAGACGATTCCGCGCGCTATGAAGGACACCCGCGGCTACTGGATGGGTGACTACTGGGGCGCGATCTCGATCGGCTACAACAAGTCGCTCGTCAGCAACCCGCCCAAGACGTGGAAGGACCTGACGAAGCCGGAGTACAAGGGCAAGGTCGCCATGAACGGCAGCCCGCTCACCTCCAACTCGGCGGTCTCCGGCGTGATCGCGGCGTCCCTCGGCAACGGCGGCTCGCTCCAGGACGTCGGCCCGGGCATCGACTTCTTCGCGGCTCTCAAGAAGTCGGGCAACTTCATCCCGGTGCAGACGACCCCGCAGACGGTCGCCTCAGGACAGACCCCCATCTCGATCGACTGGGACTACAACAACCTTGCGTACATCAAGGAGTTCCCGGCCGCGAACTGGGGCGTCACCATCCCGAGCGACGGCGTCTACGGCGGCTACTACGCGCAGGCGGTCAACGCGACCGCACCGCATCCGTACTCCGCTCGGCTGTGGGAGGAGTTCGTCTACTCCGACCAGGGCCAGCTCCTCTACCTCAAGGGGTTCGCGCACCCGGCTCGGTTCAACGACCTGGCCACGCGCAAGGTGATCCCTGCGGCACTGCTGAACGCGCTCCCGGCGCCCGCGCTCTACGCGAAGGCGCAGTTCGCGAGCATCGGCCAGCAGACGAAGGCCAAGGCAACGATCGCCAGCGACTGGCCCTCGAAGGTCGGGTCGTAGGCAATCGCGGCTGACGCTGCATCCGGGGCGATCCGGCCGGACCTCGTGTCCGGCCGGAGGCGCCTCTCGCTTGCGTGGATCGGCACGTTGCCGTTCTTCGCGTACACGATCGCGTTCCTGTTCGTGCCGGCCGGGGCGGTCCTTGTCGGCGCGTTCCAGAACAACCAGAACCACGCGACGCTCTCGAACATCCGCCTGCTCTTCAACCACCCGTACATCGACGCGTACCGGACGAGCATCGAGATCAGCTTCACCACCGCGCTGATCGGCGGCATCGCCGGCCTGTTCATCGCCTACGCGGCGATCCGCGAGGGGACGCCGAAGTTCCTCCGCTCGGGCCTCACCACGTTTTCGGGTGTCGCCGCGAACTTCGGCGGCATTCCGCTCGCGTTCGCGTTCATCGCGACGCTCGGCCCGCTCGGGGTCCTGACGGTGTTCCTGAAGAGCCACCTCGGCTACGACCTCAATGCCCACGGCTTCAGCCTCTTCTCGAAGCTGGGCGTCGAGCTCGCGTACATGTACTTCCAGCTGCCGCTGATGATCCTCGTGATCTCCCCGGCGATCGACGGGCTCAAGAAGGAGTGGCGCGAGGCCGCCGCCAACCTTGGCGCGAGGCCGTGGCAGTTCTGGCGCTACGTCGGGCTGCCGGTGCTGATGCCCTCGATCCTCGGCGCGATGATCCTGCTCTTCGGCAACGCCTTCGCGGCGTATGCGACCGCCTACAGCCTCACGTCGGGCTCGGTGAACATCGTGCCGATCCTGATCGGCGACTACTACAGCGGCAACGTGCTCGACAACCCACACCTCGCGCAGGCGATGGCGTTCGGAATGTTCGCGGTGCTGGCGCTGATGATGGTCATCTACATCCCGTTGCAGCGCCGCGCGGCGCGGTGGGCGAAATGAAGCCGCGCCGCCGCTTCATGTCGCTGTCTGCTTTTTTGTGGCTGCTCCTCGCGGCTGCCTACTTCATCATCCCGCTGTTCGCGACGCTCCTGATCAGCCTCAAGTCGAACCAGACCGGCAAATGCTGCACCGCGCACAACTACGGCTGGGTGCTGCACAACGGCGACTTCTGGCACACGCTGAAGATCTCGTTCCTGCTCGCGCTCGAGACGATCGTGATCAGCCTGCTGATCTTCGTCCCGACCATCTACTGGGTGCACCTGAAGGTGCCGAGGCTGCGGCCGGTGATCGCGTTCCTGGCGCTGATCCCGTTCATCGTCCCGCCGATCGTGATGGTCGTCGGCCTCCTGCGGACGTTCAAAGGATCGCCGGCGTGGTTCTACCAGCAGCCGTGGGGCTTCCTCGCGACCGCGTACGTGATCCTCGCGTTCCCGTACATGTTCTTCTCGCTCGACGCAGGCTTCCGGTCGATCGACGTGCACACGCTCACCGAGGCATCTCAGAGCCTCGGCGCGCGCTGGACGACAACCCTCTTCCGCGTGATCCTCCCGAACATCCGCACGGCCGCGCTCGCAGCGTCGTTCCTGACGCTTGCGATCGTGATGGGCGAGTTCACGATCGCAAACCTCTCGGCGTTCCACACCTTCCCGATCTTCATCCAGTACGTCAACGAGTCGCAGGGCTTCCCCGCAGGCGCAGTCACACTGATGAGCTTCGGCATCACCTGGTTCGCGATGCTTTCGCTGCTCTTGGTCGGACGTAAGCGGGGCCAGTCCGGTGGCGTGATCGCAGGAGCAAAGTGACCTTCCTTCAGCTCGAGAATCTCCATCGCGACTTCGGAACGGTGAAGGCGCTGAACGGCATCAACATCTCGCTCGGCGAAGGCGAGTTCCTCTCGCTGCTCGGGCCGTCCGGCTGCGGCAAGACGACCGCGCTGCGGCTCGTCGCCGGCTTCGACCGCCCGAACCAGGGCCGCATCCTCGTCGACGGCAAGGACGTGACGAACGTCGCGCCCAACAAGCGCGACATGGGCATGGTCTTCCAGGCGTACTCGCTGTTCCCGAACATGACCGCCCGCCAGAACGTCGAGTTCGGGCTGAAGATCCGCGGCCAGCACAAGCACGATCGTGGCAAGCGGGTCGACGACCTGCTCGAGCTCGTCGGTCTCGGCCACGCCGCGAACCGGTACCCGCATCAGCTCTCGGGCGGGATGCAGCAGCGCGTCGCGCTGGCACGCGCGCTCGCGATCGAGCCGCGCGTGCTGCTCCTCGACGAGCCGCTGTCGGCGCTCGACGCCAAGGTGCGGGTGCAGCTGCGCGAGGAGATCCGCCGGATCCAGCTCGAGCTCGGCATCACGACGCTCTACGTCACGCACGACCAGGAGGAGGCGCTCGCCGTCTCCGACCACGTCGCAGTGATGTACGGCGGCGTGATCGAGCAGATGGGGGCGCCCGCCGAGATGTACACCGCGCCTGCGACGCCGTTTGTCGCCGAGTTCATCGGCACGATGAACCGCCTCGACGCGGTCGTGATCGACGGGACGTCGGGCGAGGTCGAGCACTCGGGCTTGCGGCTGCACGTCGACGCTGCGCGCGGCCGGCGCAACGGCGAGCGCGTGCTCGTGCTGATCAGGCCGGAAGCGCTCGAGCTGGAGGCGCGGACCAACGGCGCCGCGCCGAACTCGTTCGCGGGCGAGGTGCTGACGCAGACGTTCCTCGGACCCGTGACGCGGCTGAAGGTGACCGGGAGCGGGACGAGCCTGATCGCCGACATGTCGACCGCGCGTGCCGCGGCGCTGCCGGTCGGGGCCTCCGTGGTCGCGAAGATCCCGTCGGAGGGCGCGAAGCTGATCAGCCTGCCGGACGACGGCCCAGGGCTGCCAGTGCTCGATCCGGACGATCAGTAAAGACGCCGTCGACCCCGAGCCGGTCGAGCTCCGCGATTCGCGCCGCGTCGTTCACCGTGTAGACGGTCGTCGCGAGGCCGTACGCGCGCGCCGCGGCGAGGCCACGGCGCGTGACGCGGTCGTTCTGGAAGCCGACCGCCCAGCCGCCCGCGGCGCGACGGATCGAGACGCCGTACCCGACGTGCTGCACGGATCGGATCGCCGGTCGCAGCGCCTGCGCTTCCTCGATCGCTCGGCGCTGGAAGCAGACGAGCACGTCGTCGTCGTGCATCAGCGCGAGCGCGCGCCGCACGGTGTCGCCGCGCGGCCGCTTCAGCTCCACCATCGCGCCGATGCGGCCGTGGCAGAGGTCGAGCACCTCGGCGAGCTTGGGGTAGAGGACGCCGCGACGCGGTGCGTCGTGCGTGACGCTCAAGTCGTTGTGCACGTCGAACTCGATTGCGTCCGCACCGAGCTCGATCGCGCGCTCGAAGGCGGGCAGCGTGTTCTCCGGCTGGTCGAACGACGCGCCGCGGTGGGCGATCACGAGCACAGCAGGCGCTCCAGCAGCGGCACGTCGATGTGCTCGACGAGCTCGTCGGCCGCCGACATGCGCGCCGCCCCGAGCGTGCGCGTGAGCCCGACGACGCGCGCGCCGGCGGCCTTCGCGGCGGCGACGCCGACGTCGGTGTCCTCGAACGCGAGCAGTGCTCCCGGCTCGACGCCCAGGAGCCGCGCCGCCGTCAGGTAGCACTCGGGATCGGGCTTGCCGGCCGCGACGTCGTCCTGCGACAGGATCAGCGTGAGCAGGTCGCGGATGCCGGCGCCGTCGACGACGACGTCGATCTCCCGCCCCGCGGCCGCCGAGACGATCGCGACCGGCACGCGCTCGGCGGCGAAGCGCAGCGCCGAGCGCATCTCCTCGCCGACCGTGGAGCCGTCAGAGGCCAGCGCGTTGTAGCGGTCGATCCGCTCGGCGATCCAGGCGTCGTTGCTCGCGCCGAACCAGCGAATCAGCATCTCCTCGTCGGTATGGCCGGCGAGGTGCTCGTAGTACTCAGCCTCGGTGATCGGCTTGCCGAGCTCGGCAAAGAGCTCCTGGTAGACGCGGGCGAGCACCGGCTCGTCGTCCGACAGCGTCCCGTTGAAGTCGAAGGCGACAGCCTGCGGGGTCGAGGTCATCCGCGGTTGAGCGTACCGTCGGCGCATGCCGGCCTCCGCACTCGCGTTCGCGCTCGCCGCCGCGGGCCTCCACGCGCTCTGGAACCTGCTGCTCGCGCGGTCGCGCGACATCGAGTCGGCGACGGCGGTCGCGCTGATCGTGGCGGAGCTCGCGTTCGCGCCGGTCGCCGTCGTCGTCTGGCGCGTCGACGCGGGCGTCTGGCCGTGGCTCGTCGGCAGCGGGCTCTTCGAGATCGCTTACTTCGTGCTGCTCGCGACGGCCTATCGCAAGGCGCCGCTCTCCGTCGTCTATCCGATCGCCCGCGGCGGCGCGCCGGTGCTCGTCCTGCTCATCGGCGCGGTCGCGTTGGGGCACACGACGTCCTGGCGGCAGGCGGCTGCGGTCGTGCTGATCGTCGCCGGGATCCTGCTCGTGCGCGGGCTGCGCGGAGCGCATCCGGCGGGCGTCGTCTTCGGGCTCGCGATCGCGTCGTGCATCGCCTGCTACACGCTGATCGACAAGCGCGGCATCACGTACGCGGGCCCGATCCCGTATCTCGAGCTGTCGATGCTCGGGCCGGCGCTCCTCTACGCCGGAGCGGTCGTGCGCGTCAAGGGCGCGACGGCGGTGCGAGCGGCGGTCGGCCCGGCGACGGTCGTCGCGGGGCTGGCGACCTTCGGCGCCTACGCGCTCGTGCTCGCCGCGCTGCAGCGCGCCTCCGCTGCGTCGGTCGCCGCGGTGCGCGAGACGAGCGTCGTGATCGCGGCCGTGCTCGCCGCGGTCGTGCTGAAGGAGCGCGTGACGCCGTCCCGGATGGTAGGCGCCTGCATCGTCCTGCTGGGCGTGGCCCTGCTGGCGAGAAACTAGCCGGGGCGCCCGAAGGCGCCCCGGCAGCGCTACTTACCGAGCCACTTGTTGACCTTCGCCTGGTTCGCCTTGACCCACTTCTGCCCGGCCTTGTCCGGGTTCATGTGGTCGCCGGCGATCCACTTGGCGACGATCTCCTGATCCTGGTTCGACCACGAGAACCGCTTGAGCACCGGATAGGCCGGCGAGCCGCTCGTGGCGAACTTCTTGCTGAACACCTTCTCGAGGACGGTGTTCGCGTACGCGCACTTGTACTGGCTGACGTTGCCGCCCGCCGTTGCGTCGTCCTGACAGCCCGCGAAGCGCGGCGGGAGCTTCACCTCTGAGAGCTGGTACTCCGTGTTCAGGTACTGCGGCGTGTACCAGTAGAAGAGCACCGCCTTGTGCTGCTTGTACAGCTGGCTCCACCGCGCGACCTGCGCGGGCTCGGCGCCGACGCTGACGAACTTCAAGTTCAGGCCGAGCGCCTGGATCAGCTGCGCGTCCTTCTGCTCGTAGGACGGGTCACCGCCGAGGAACATCCCCTGCGAGCCGGACTCGGGGCTCTTGAAGAGGGACTCCTTCCCCTTCAGGCCCTTCCAGGTCGCGAACTCGGGATGCGCCTTCATCAGGTACGTCGGGATGTACCACCCGATGTGCCCGACGACGCCGTTCGGGCCGCCCATCACGACCGTGTGCTGCTTGTCGATGTACTGCTTGTACTGGGCGACGTGCTGCCAGTCCTCGAGCACTGCATCCGTCTTCCCGTTGGCCAGCGCCTGGTAGACGGGGATCTCGGCGATCTGCGTGATGTTGACCTTGCAGCCCATGCCCTCGAGCACGGCCTTCGCGACGTAGGTGTTTGCCGTCGAGCCGGCCCAGGCCTGCTCGTTGAGCGTCACCGTGCCGCAGCTCGCCTTGCTGCGCGCTCCGGCCGGGCCGGCGACGAGTACTGCGGTTGCTGCTGCGACGGCCAGGACCCCGACGATCGCGGCGAGCTTGCGCCCCCTCATACGTTCCTCCTTGTGGTTGGCACTCAACTCTCGCTCCGTGCACGTGCTGCGCCCCGGCCCTGAGTGACCCGGTCGAGGGCGATACCGAGCGCGAGGATCGCGACCGACGCGATGACCCCTTGCCCGAATGCATTGCGCTGCAGCCCCTGCGCGACTTCGTAGCCGAGTGCGCCGGAGCCGACCAGCCCGCCGATCACGACGACCGCGAGCACCATGATGATCGCCTGGTTGACGCCGAGCATGATCGCTTCGCGCGCCAGCGGGATCTTCACCTTCAACAGCACCTGCGCCCGCGTCGCGCCGAACGACGTCGCCGCCTCGACAGACTCGGGCGAGACGTCCTCGATCCCGCGCTGGACGAGGCGGATCATCACCGGCGAGGCGTACAGCACCGACGCCACGACGCCTGGAACACCGGAGACGGGCATCAGGTAGATGAAGGGGATGATGTAGACGAGCTGGGGCAGCGTCTGCAATACGTCGTTGATCGGCCGGACGATGCGCGCGACGGTGCGGCTCTCCGCGGCCCAGACGCCGATCGCGAGCCCGACGATCACGGTCAGCACGGTTGCGACCAGCACCTGCGAGAACGTGTCCATCGCGTTCGCCCACTCGCCGACGAGACCGACGACGAAGAGCATCGCCGCCGCGGTGATCGCGCGGCGCAGGCCGCTGAGCAGGAACGCGATCAGCACCAGCCCGATGAACGTTGCGGGCCACGGTGTCGAGATGAAGAAGGTGCGGAGCGGCTGGATGCCGTGCTCGACGATGAAGTTGCCCGTCGGGTTCGTCAGGTCGCGGAAGAGAAACGTGCCGGGGTTCTGGATGTAGTCGAGAGCGTTCTGCACGTAGGTGCGCAGCCAGTCTTGCGCCGTCCACCGCGACCACACCGTGTTCGCGTTGAGCGCGTGGCCGAGCGCGACCGCGACGGCGACCGCCAGCGCACATGCGGCGGTGTACGCCCGCAGGACGTGCGCCTTCTGCGCCGTCAGGTGTCGCTGCGCTGGGTCGGTGCGATTTGCCATCGCCTCCGTCGCGCGATCCAGTGCGATCGCCATGATCACGATCGCGGCGCCGGCGAAGATCGCGAACGCCGGGTCGGTGTAGAGCCCGTTCGTGACCGCGTCGCCGAGCCCGGTGCCGCCGATCAATCCGGCGATCACGACCATCGAGAGCGCGAAGAGGATCGTCTGGTTGACCGACAGGAGCAGCATCCGGCGCGCGAGCGGCAATTGCACCTTCGAGAGCACCTGCCACCGCGTCGCTCCGAGCGCGGTCGCGGCCTCGACGGTGTTCGTCTCCACGCCGCGGATGCCGAGCGCGGTGATGCGGATCGCCGGCGGGACCGCATAGATCATCGTCGTCACGACCGCTGCGCCCGGCCCGACAGAGAAGAGGATCACGACCGGCATCAGGTACGCGAACGCCGGGACGATCTGCATCGCGTCGAGGATCGGCGTGATCACCCGGTTGAACTTCGCCGACCGGCCCGCGAGCACGCCGAGCGGCATCCCGACGGCGAGCGACATGCCGACCGCCGCGAACATCAGTGCGAAGGTCTGAACGCTGTCGTCCCAGAGGCCGAGGGCGGCGAAGCTCGCGAAGGCGAGGAGCGTCCCCAGCGCCGCTTTCCGACCGCCGAAGCGCAGGACGACGAGCGTCCCGAGCGCCGCCGTGCCCGTCCACTTGAAGTAGTAGAAAAGCCGCGTCAGCCATGAGACGAGGTCGTCGAGGAAGTTCGCGAAGCCGTTGAAGATGCGGAACGCGATGTTCGGGTGCGGCAGGTTGCGGTTGTTCGACAGCCACGCCTGGAAGCGGTCGAGGTGCGGCGAGAGCGAGTCCCACTCCAGCGCGGCCGGCCAGGCCCAGTGGTTCTTCCAGCCGAAGTAGGCGACGAGCATCGCCAGCACGACGAGCACCGCCGCACCGGCCTTGCCACGCCACCATGGAGGGGGAACCGATCGCGGCAGGCGGTGAGCCGCGGCCTCGGCGACCGCCATCAGTCGGCTTCGCCTGCGATCGCCGTCAGGACAGCTTCCTTGTCGACCACGCCGACGACCCGGTCGTTCTCGACGGCGCACACGGGGCGTTCGCTCGCGGCGATCACCGGGACAGCCTTTCGCACCGTCGTCGAAACGTCCAGCCTCGGGCCGTCGTCTTCGCCGGGCCGGGCGTCGCGCATGATCCAGCGCAGCGTCAGCACGTGGCTGCGGGGGATGTCGCGCACGAAGTTCGCGACGTAGTCGTCGGCCGGCGAGCCGACGAGATCCTCCGGCGTGCCGAGCTGCACGACCCGGCCGTCGCGCATGATCGCGATGCGATCGCCGAGGCGCAGCGCCTCCGGCAGGTCGTGCGTGATGAAGACCATCGTCTTGCCGGTCTCGTGCTGGAGGCGGATCACCTCGTCCTGCATGTCGCGGCGGATCAGCGGGTCGAGCGCGCTGAACGGCTCGTCGTAGAGCATCACCTTCGGGTCGACGGCGAACGCGCGGGCGAGCCCGACGCGCTGCTGCATGCCGCCGGAGAGCTCGTTCGGGAACTGGTTCGCGGCATCCTCGAGCCCGACGAGCTTCAAGACGTCGCCGGCGCGCGCGTGGCGCTCGGCCTTCGCGACGCCCTGCACCTCGAGCCCGAACGCGACGTTGTCGAGCACGGTGCGATGTGCAAGCAGCCCGAAGTGCTGGAACACCATCGACGAGGTGTGGCGGCGCAGCTGCAGCAGCTCGTCGCGGTTCGCGGCGGTCACGTCGCGCCCGTCGATCTCGACGCGGCCCGCTGTCGGCTCGATCAACCGGATCAGCGTGCGCACGAGCGTCGACTTGCCGGACCCGGAAAGGCCCATCACGACGAACACCTCGCCGGGCCAGACGTCGAACGAGACATCGCGGACTGCGGCGACGCAGCCGGTCTTCTCGCGCAGCTCGCCGCGGGACAGCTCCGCGTCTGCCGTTCCGATCACTTTCTCTGCGTTCCGGCCAAAGATCTTCCAGATCCCCTCGGCACGGATGAGGGGCTGGTCGGCTCTAGAAGAGCCCAACTGTCTCTCCGCGGTCATCGATGTAGACGTCGAATGCCGCAGGGTGCTTGCCGAGGCCCGGCATCGTCTGCATGTCGCCGCAGAGCGCGACGATCCAGCCGGCGCCGGTGTAGGCCCGCAGGTCGCGCACGCCGATGGTGAACCCGGTCGGCGCGTTCGCCAGCAGTGGATCGGCCGAGAGTGAGAGGTGGGTCTTCGCCATGCAGATCGGGAGCTTGTCGAGCCCCGCCTTGTCGAACGCCTTGATCTTCGCCCGTGCCGCGGGCATGAGCGTGATCCCGTCGGCGCCGTAGACGCGCTTCGCGATCGCCTCGATCTTCTGCTCGATCGGAGCGTCGAGCGGGTAGATGAATTCGAACTTCGACGGCTCGTCCGCCGCGGCGACGACCGCCTCCGCGAGCGCGGTTCCACCCTCGCCGCCGCGCAGGAAGCCCTCGTTGAGCTCCGCCGCGTACGCGCCGTTCTCGAGCGCGATCTTCTTGACGAGATCGGTCTCGTCGTTCGAGTCGCCCGGGAACTGGTTGACCGCGACCACTGCGTTCAAGCCGAACTCGCGAATGATCCCGAGGTGGCGGATCATGTTCGCCGCGCCGATCTCGATCGCGTCCATCCCGCCGTCCGGGTCACCGGCGTGGTGCTTGAGCGCCTTGACCGTGGCGACGAGCACGACGGCGTCCGGCCGGAGGTTGCCGAGCCGGCAGACGATGTCCATGAACTTCTCCATGCCCATGTCGGAGGCGAAGCCGCTCTCGGTGACGACGTAGTCGGCGAGCTTGAGCGCGACGCGGTCGGCGACGACGGAGTTGTTGCCGTGCGCGATATTCGCGAACGGGCCGCAGTGGACGAATGCGGGCTGGCCCTCGAGCGTCTGCACGAGGTTCGGCTTGATCGTCTCCTTGAGCAGCACCGCCATCGAGCCGGCGGCCTGGAGCTGCTCGGCGGTGACCGGCTCGCCGTCGTAGGTGTTGGCGACGGTGATCGCGCCGAGGCGTGCGCGCAGGTCCTGCAGGTCGGACGAGACGGCCGCGATCGCCATCACCTCGGACGCCGCGGTGATGTCGAAGCCGGTCTGGCGTGCATAGCCGTTCGCCTTGCCGCCGAGGCCGACGACGATGTCGCGCAGCGAGCGGTCGTTGATGTCCATGCAGCGGCGCCAGCTGATCGAAAGCGGGTCGATGCCGAGCGCGTTCCCGTGCAGGAGATGCGTCTCGAGCATCGCGGCGAGCAGGTTGTTCGCGGCGCCGATCGCGTGGATGTCGCCGGTGAAATGGAGGTTCATGTCCTCCATCGGAACGACCTGTGTGTAGCCGCCGCCGGCCGCGCCGCCCTTGATCCCGAAGACGGGACCGAGCGAGGCTTCGCGCAAGCAGAGCGCAACGCTCTTGCCGAGGTGACCGAGGCCCTGGGTCAGCGACACCGAGGTCGTCGTCTTCCCCTCGCCGGCCTTCGTCGGCGTGATCGCCGTGACGTCGATCAGCTTGCCGTCGGGCTTCGACGCGAGTCTCTCCAGCACCGAGAGGCTGACTTTCGCCTTGTAGCGCCCGTAGGGATCGATCTCGTCGGGCTCGAGCCCGGCGGCCGCGGCGATCTCGGTGATCGGGCGCAGCGTCGCTTCCTGCGCAATCTGGAGTGACGAGGGGATCGCCGTGTCCAAAATCGTCCTTTCAGCCGACTACTAGGTCAGCGCGCAGGATACGACTAATATATCTCTGTGGCTAGGGCAGGCTCGGCTCGGCTCCTCGCTCCGCCGCCCGGCGAGCCCTCGTCGCTCGCCGACCAGGCCTATTACGCGCTTCGCGAATTGATCGTCTCGCTGGAGCTGCCGCCCGGCTCGGCGATCACCGAGCCCGAGCTCACCGTGCGGCTCGCGATCGGGCGCACACCGGTGCGCGAGGCGCTACGCCGGCTCGCGCTCGAGCGCCTCGTCGAGGTCTATCCGCGACGAGGGATGTTCGTCACCACCGTCGACGTGCGCGATCTCGTGCGCCTGTGCGAGGTGCGCGCGGTGCTCGAGCCCGAGGCTGCGCGGCTCGCCGCCGAACGGGCCACGCGGGCCGATCTGGACGAGATCAACGGGCTTTTGGAAGAGCTTGCCGATCCGCGCCGGAGGGAGGACCGCGCGCTGATCGAGCTTGACGAGCGGATCCACCGCGCGATCTATCGCTGCAGCCACAACCAGCTGCTCGAGGAGACGCTCGAGTGGTATTACACGCACGCGCTGCGCATCTGGATGCTCGCGCTCGACCGCACGCCCGACCTGGAGGGCGCGGTGTTGGAGCACCACGCGCTCCTCGATGCGATCGCCCGTGGGAAAGGCGAACGCGCCGCCGAGCTGATGCACGAGCACGTCGAGCACTTCGAGGAAACGATGCGTGACGTGCTCCTCGAAGCGTGATATATCACGCGCCATGACTGAGACCTCTTTCCCGTCCACCGCCCGCGCCGTCGTCGTCGGCGCCGGCATCGTCGGCAACAGCCTCGTCGGCCACCTCGCAGAGCTCGGCTGGACCGACCTCGTGCTGCTCGACAAGGGCCCGCTGCCGAACCCCGGTGGCTCGACCGGCCACGCTTCGAACTTCATCTTCCCGGTCGACCATTCGAAGGAGATGACGCAGCTGACGCTCGACTCCGTGCGCCAGTACCGCGAGGCGGGCGTCTTCACCGAGAGCGGTGGCATCGAGGTCGCGCGCACGGCCGAGCGCATGCAAGAGCTGCAGCGCCGCATGTCGTCCGCGAAGGCGTGGGGGATCGACGACGTCTCGATCGTCACGCCGGCGGAAGTGAAGGAGCTCGTCCCGTTCATCGACGAGTCCGTGATCGTCGGCGGCTTCTACACCAAGTCCGTCGGCATCGTCGACTCGCTGCGCTTCGGCACGATCATGCGCGAGCGCGCGCAGGAGCAGGGCGCGCTGAGCGTCTTCGCGAACACGGAAGTGCTCGGGATCGACGTCGAGCACGGGCGCATCGCCGGGATCCGCACCTCACGCGGCGACATCGCGACCGAGATCATCGTCGTCTGCTGCGGCGTTTGGTCGCCGAAGATCGCGCGCATGGCGGGCGCGTCGATCCCGCTGACGCCGGCCGTGCACCAGATGATCGACGTCGGCCCCGTGCCGCACTTCAAGGACACGAAGGGGACGATCGAGTTCCCGATCGTCCGCGACATGGACACGAACATGTACGAGCGCCAGGACGGGAGCGGGCTCGAGATCGGCTCGTATGCCCATCGCCCGATCCTCCACGACCCAGAGGAGATCCCGTCGAACGAGGAAGCGGCGCTGTCGCCGACCGAGTTCCCGTTCACCGAGAAGGATTTCCAGCAGCAGATGGAGGATGCGCTCGAGCTGATCCCCGACGTGCTCAATGACGAGTCGGTCGGGATCAAGTACGCGATCAACGGGATCCTCTCGCTGACACCCGACGGCCTGCCGCTGCTCGGCGAGACGCCCGAGGTCAAGGGCCTCTGGTCGGCCGCTGCGGTGTGGGTGAAGGAAGGGCCCGGCGTCGGCAAGGCGGTCGCCGAGTGGATGACGCGCGGCGAGTCCGAGATCGACCTGCAGTCGTCCGACATCGCGCGCTTCTACGACTGCCAGAAGTCGAAGGCGCATGTGAAGGCGCGCGCCGCAGAGGGCTTCAACAAGACCTACGGGATCGTCCATCCGGCGGAGCAGTGGGACTCGAACCGCCGCGTGCGCTTGTCGCCGTTCTACGCGCGGGAGCAGGAGCTCGGCGCGGTCTTCTTCGAGGCCGCGGCCTGGGAGCGCCCGCAGTGGTACGAGTCGAACGCGAACCTGCTCGAGGAGTACGGCGACCGGATCAACCGCCGCGAGGCGGAGTGGGAGTCGCGCTGGTGGTCGCCGATCATCAACGCCGAGCATCTCGCGATGCGCGACCGCGCGGCGATGTTCGACCTGACCGCGTTCTGCATCTTCGATGTCGCGGGGCCTGGCGCGCTGGAGACGGTGCAGCAGGTGTCGATGCGGCAGATGGACGTTGCGAACGGCAAGGTCGTCTACACGCCGGTGCTCTCGCCGAGCGGCACGTTCAAGAGCGACCTGACGGTGATGCGGCTCGGTGACGAGCAGTTCCGCGTCGTGACCGGTGGCGCGCACGGCATGGCCGATCTGAAGTGGTACGCCGACCATGTTCCGGCCGGCGGCAGCGCGCAGGTGACCGACCTGACGTCGGGGTGGACGACGCTCGGCCTGTGGGGCCCGCGTGCGCGGGACATCCTCGCGTCGCTCACCTCCGACGACGTCTCGCACGAAGGATTCCCGTTCGGCACCTGCCGCACGATCGAGATCGACTCGCTGCGCGTGCTCGCGTCGCGCATCTCGTACGTCGGCGAGCTCGGCTGGGAGCTCTACGTGCCGATGGAGCAGGGCGCGAAGCTCTGGGATCTCGTGCGCGAGGCTGGCGAGCCGCACGGCATCGTGCCCGCCGGGATCGGCGTCTACGGGACGACCGGTCGCCTGGAGAAGTGCTACCGCGCGTTCGGCTTCGAGCTCGACGCCGACTACGACGTGGTCGAGGCAGGCATGGCGTGGGGGAAGGTCAAGACACCCGACTTCGTCGGCAAGGCAGCCCACGTGGAGGATCGCGCCTCCGATCCGGTCGCGGTGCTCTGCACGCTGACGGTCGACGACCACACGTCGAAGGACGGGACGAAGCGTTACGTGCTCGGTCGCGAGCCGGTGCTTGCGAAGGACGGCAAGCCGCTCGAGGACGCTCATGGGCGGCGTTCATACGTCACCAGCGCGGGCGCCGGCCCGTCGATCGGCAAGCACATCCTGTTGTCGTACCTGCCGCCCGAGCAGGCGAACGTGGGCGAGGAGCTGCTCGTGGAGTTCCTCGGCGAGCAGTATCCGGTGACGGTCGCGGCGAACGACTCGACGCCCGTGTTCGATCCCGAGAACTCGAGGGTCAAGGCGTGAGGATCCTCTGTCTTGTGAAGCGCGTCCCGATTACGGGCGGGAAGATGGTGTTGACCGCGGACGAGCAGGCGATCGAGACGAAGCACCTCGGCTTCACGATCTCGCCGCACGAGGAGTGCGGGGTGGAGGAGGCGGTGCGCATCGTCGAGGCGCAGGGTGGCGAGGTCGTGGTGCTGACGCTCGGGCCGCCGGAAGCGGAGGAGCAGCTGCGCGAGTGCATGGCGCTCGGCGCGGACCGCGCGATCCATCTCGTCAGCGGCGAGGAGTGGGACGCGCAGGCGACGGCATCGGCGCTTGTGGAGGCAGTTCGTTCTGAAGAGCCTTTTGATCTGATCGTGTTCGGCAACGAGTCCGCCGATGCCGGCAACTATCAGGTCGGGATTCGCGTCGCCTACGCGCTTGGCTTACCGGTCGTCACGGGCCTGAAGGGCTTGACGGTCGCCGACGGCCGCGCGCGCTGCGAGCAGGAGGTGGCGACGGGTCGCGATGTGTACGACGTGGCGCTGCCCGCGGTCGTGACGGTGAAGGAAGGGTTGAACCTGCCGCGGTATCCGTCGGTGCCGGCGAAGCTGCGTGCGAATCGCAAACCGGTCGACGCGCGCCCGGTTGAGCGGCCGGCGTCGAAGCTCGAGAAGCTGCGCCTCGTCGTGCCGGAAGGCGTCGGCAAGCAGGCCGAGGTGCTCGCCGATGCGGCCGCAGTCGTCGGAGTGCTGCAGCAACTGGGTGTCGCATGAGCGTCGTCGTCTTGGTCGAGCCGGGGGACGAGCTGTCGCTGCAGGCGCTGACGCTGGCCGAGTCGCTCGGCGAGGTGCGCGCGGTGCAGGTTGACGGCCCGTATGCGCCGAGCGCGTGGGCGGCTGCGCTGGTCGAAGCGGCCGGCGGCGACGACATCGTCGGGCCCGGCTCCGACCGCGGCAACGAGGTGCTCGCCCACGTCGCGGCGCAACTGGCCCTGCCCTTCGCGGCCAATGTCACCGAGGTACGAGGCGACGAGGTGACGCGGCAGCGCTGGGGCGGCTCGCTGCTCGAGGAAGCGAGGATCCATGCGGATCGCCGGCTCGTGACCGCGGCGCCGTTCGCCTTCGCAGCTAGTAACACAGTGGTACAAGCGCAGGTTCTGTCACCCGCGCTTGACGGTGCTGTGACGGTGGCCGAGCACGTCGCGCCCGACACCGGCGGCAAGATCTCGCTCGCCGACGCGAAGGTCGTCGTCTCCGGCGGCCGCGGCGTCGGCTCCGCCGACGGGTTCGCGGCCCTCGAGGAGCTCGCGGCGCTGCTCGACGGCGCGGTCGGCTGCT
>Ga0265338_10003053_pt1 | contig 24076 bp, 24 predicted proteins | sample 42126metaG_FD_193579 | JGI IMG/M metagenome (GOLD analysis project Ga0265338, IMG submission 193579) | Rhizosphere microbial communities from Carex aquatilis grown in University of Washington, Seatle, WA, United States - 4-21-26 metaG | ecosystem: Host-associated > Plants > Roots > Rhizosphere... | reverse complement strand
AAACTATTTTAGTCTTGTATATACTTTATATATCTTTAATATACCCATTAGGATTCCGAGCGTTCGAAGTTCGATATTTTGTTATTGCCTGGCCATTCTTACTTATAACTTCTTCTTACTGTTTTCTTATATTCAAGAAAAGGATATGGATGGATAATGGTGAATTATGAATGGTAAATTATGAATTAAACAGCCATTCACCATTCATAATTCACCATTCATAATTATTTAAGCGTACATCTTAGCTTTTAGTGCTTTAATACCTTCATCAGTAATATAATCGTCGTAATCCATTTGTTTGTCGATAATACCTTTAGGAGTTAATTCAATAACACGTGTACAAACGGTTTCAATAAATTCGTGATCATGCGACGACATTAAAATAATTCCTTTAAAACCGGTTAAGGTATTATTGAAAGCTTGAATAGATTCCAAATCGAGGTGGTTGGTAGGAGAATCTAAAATCATAGCATTTGCATTACGCAACATCATACGAGCAATCATGCAACGCATTTTTTCGCCTCCCGAAATGACATTAGCTTTCTTAAATATTTCCTCACCTGCAAATAACATCTTACCTAAAAATCCACGAAGGAATATTTCGCTCGAATCGTCAGAAAATTGAGCTAACCAATCGATAAGGTTTTTATCTGTTTGGAAAAACTCACTATTATCCATAGGTAAATACGCGGTTGTAATGGTTTGTCCCCAGGCAAAAGTACCTTTGTCGGGTTTTTGTATATTACTAAGAATATCAAACAAAGCAGTCATCGCTCTTGGATCGTGTGAAAGGAAAACAATCTTATCGCCTTTTTCAACATTAAAGCTCACATCTTTGAAAAGGAGTGTGCCATCGATTGTTTTGCTGAGATCATTAACTTCGAGAATAGTATTTCCAACTTCACGTAGAGGGGTAAAAATAATACCGGGATATTTACGAGTAGAAGGTTGAATTTCTTCGAAATTCAGTTTCTCGATCATTTTCTTGCGACTGGTTGTTTGTTTCGATTTCGAAACATTTGCACTAAAACGAGCAATAAATTCCAAGAGTTCCTTTTTCTTTTCTTCGGCCTTTTTGTTTTGCGTTTGTTGTTGACGTAATGCCAATTGACTCGATTGATACCAGAAACTATAGTTACCGGCAAATTGTTGTACCTTATTAAAATCGATATCTACGGTATGGGTACATACTGAATCGAGAAAATGTCGGTCATGCGATACAATTAAAATGGTATTCTCAAAATTCGAAATATAATTTTCCAACCACGAAACCGTTTCCAAGTCAAGATCATTTGTAGGCTCATCGAGAAGTAAGTTATCTGGTTTACCAAACAGAGCTTGTGCAAGAAGAACCCGCACTTTTTCTTTACCACTGAGATCTTTCATCAACGTTTGATGTTTATCTTCGGTAATTCCAAGACCACTTAATAAACTAGCAGCACCACTTTCGGCATCCCATCCGTCCATAGATGCAAATTTCTCTTCCAGTTCCGAAGCTAAAATACCATCTTCATCGGTAAAATCGGTTTTCGAATACAGAGCTTCTTTTTGAAGTGAAACCTTCCAAAGTTCGGTATGACCCATCAAAACGGTATTCAAAACCGTACATTCGTCAAATTCAAAGTGATCTTGTTTCAATACCGACAACCGTTCGCCTGCTCCAAAACTGATATTTCCTTTCGTAGCATCGAGGTCGCCACTTAATATTTTTAAAAGGGTAGATTTACCGGCACCATTGGCACCAATAACACCATAGCAGTTGCCGGGAGTAAATTTTAAATTAACTTCTTGGAATAAAACTCTTTTACCAAATTGTATGGCAAGATCATTTACTGTAATCATTTGTATCTATTATATTTATTTTTTTAATCAATGTTTCGACAAATCAAGCAATCTTGAAAAACCTAATGGCTTAACAAAACTGAATGCTAATACTTTTTAAGCCCTGAACTTATCGTAGGGTTTGTAGTAAAGTCTTTCGTAAAAACTTTGGCAAAGGTAGCTTTTTTAAAAATATGCTGTATTAAAAACAGTATGAGTTCTTTATTTTTTAGTAGAAGACGAAAGTGTAGTATCGACGAACAGTTAAACCTAGCTATTTATGTGAATAAACACCGTATAAAAATAGTATCAAAACGTTCTATTGATTCTAAAAAACAGTATTTTTGTTTCAAACCAAAATCATAGATAAGGAATGAAAGAAGTAGCAATAGGAATTGATATAGGCGGAACAAATACTGCAATTGGAATTGTTGATCGCGAGGGACATTGTTTGTTTGAAACATCTATCCCAACCGATACACACGAACAGGTGACTGAATATGTTGCCGATGTAAGTACGAAAATTAAAGCTATTACTGCTGCAAATCAAGGTGCATTCGATATTAAAGGAATAGGTATAGGCGCACCCAATGCCAATTACCATAAAGGAACAATTGAAAATGCCCCCAATCTTCGTTGGAAAGGAATTATTACATTCAGCGAATTGTTTAAGAGTCATTTCCCCGGAATTCCGGTTGCATTAACTAACGATGCAAATGCCGCTGCAATGGGCGAAATGATGTATGGCGGAGCTAAAGGAATGAACGATTTCATAATCATCACCCTTGGAACCGGACTTGGAAGCGGTATTGTGTCGAATGGCGAATTAGTATATGGACATGATGGCTTTGCCGGTGAAATAGGGCATACTATTGCAGTAAAAGGAGGTAGGCTCTGCGGATGCGGTCGCCGTGGTTGTTTGGAAACATATGCTTCGGCTACAGGAGTGAAACGCAGTATTTTCCAAATCTTTTGCGACTCTAATAAACCATCGGCATTACGCGATATACCATTTTCAAATATGACATCAAGCGATGTATATAAAGCTGCTATAGCAGGCGACGAACTTGCTTTGGAATGTTTTGATTATACCGGAAAAATACTTGGCGAAAAACTTGCCGATAGTGTAGCACATACCAGTCCTGAAGCAATATTCTTATTCGGAGGGATGGCAAAATCGGGCGATTTGATTATTAAACCAACTAAAAAATACATGGAAGAAAGTTTACTGCCTATTTTTAAAAATAAGGTAAAAATACTGCCTTCCGCATTAGGTGATGTTAATGCTGCAATACTTGGAGCGAGTGCTTTAGTATGGAGCGAACTGGCCAAATAAATTAGTTACAAATTACAAAGGGATATATTGGTTATTACGATTTTTGAATTAATAACTGTTCAAAATATTCAATGAAGAAGGTTACATTTGGAATTCATAAATCATAATTCAAAACTCGTACATAAAAATGAAGCAATATTTAGATTTACTCGATCGCGTATTAACCCAAGGAGTAAAGAAAAACGATAGAACAGGAACGGGAACAATTAGTGTTTTTGGACACCAAATGCGTTTCGATTTGCAAGATGGTTTTCCTTTAATGACAACAAAAAAACTCCACACTCGATCAATATTTATAGAGCTTTTATGGTTCCTAACCGGAAACACTAATATTAAATATTTAAAAGATAATAACGTATCAATTTGGGATGAGTGGGTCGATAAAGATGGAAATCTGGGACCGGTATACGGTTATCAATGGCGATCGTGGCCCGATTATAAAGGGGGACATATCGATCAAATTGCACAAATAATCGATTCGTTGAAAACAAATCCCGATTCGCGACGTCATATATTGAGTGCCTGGAATGTGGGAATGATCGACGAAATGGCACTACCTCCCTGTCATGTACTGTTTCAGTTTTATGTGGCTAATGGAACACTTTCTTGTCAATTGTATCAACGCAGTGCCGATATTTTTTTGGGAGTTCCGTTCAATATAGCTTCGTATGCTCTGCTAACGCAAATGATAGCTCAGGAATGCGGATTAAAAGCAGGAGAATTTATTCATACCCTTGGCGATGCTCATATTTATCTTAATCATATCGATCAATGTAAATTACAATTGACCCGTCAGCCACGACCTCTACCTACGCTTACATTAAACAAAGATAAAAAGTCTATATTCGATTTTACCTACGAAGATATCTCGCTTGTAGATTATAACCCACATCCGCATATTAAAGGAGATATTTCAATATAATGGATATAGCAATTATTGTAGCAATTACAGAAAATAACATCATTGGCCAGAACAATGAAATGCCTTGGCACTTACCCGTCGATTTAGCTTTTTTTAGAAAAAAAACAACGGGTCATCATATCGTGATGGGTAGAAAAACCTTTGAATCTATAAGTGGAGGAAAACCGTTGCCCAATCGTGTTTCGATAATTATTACCCGGCAACCCGATTATAAGGCTGAAGGGTGTTTGATTGCACATTCGTTGGAAGAAGCTATTGCATTGGCCGATGGCGACACCGAATTATTTATAATTGGAGGTCAACAAATTTACCAACAAGCTCTTGAGGTTGCAACTAAAATGTATATCACACGAATACACTCATTAATTCAGGGTGATACATCGTTTCCCCATTATAATCAATCGAAATGGGAAATGATATCGTATGAACATAAAGAAGCCGACGAAAAAAATATTTTTCCATTGTCTTTTTTAGAATATAAGAAGAAAAAGTGAACGACTGATAATACCGGTATAGCCACAATTAAAATTAACATAAAATAATCCTTATGTTCTAAATTACTATAGTGCTAATTATGAATGTTAAGGATATATCGGTAAGTAACAACTAAAAACGTAAGATGAAAGATATCGAGACATTTGTAAAGGAATTCGACGAATTGATAGCATTGCTCAAAAAGATGCACATGATGGCAGAAAAAGGTCAATTGCAAGATATAGATATCGATTTTATTAGTCAATGCGATATATTGCTCGATAATTATGAACTGATAAAATCAACACTCAACCCCGATTTGATAGAAGTAGTTGGGAATCCGATATTTGAAATGGTTCAAGATTTCGTTTCAATGTTGAAACAAGAATTATTGAATGTGTATCGCGAAAATAATGGAAATCCCGAATTAGACGAAATGCACGAACTCGATGCAATGCTTAATAAACCGAACCTCTCGGTTGAAGATATAGATGCTATTCTCGATAAACGCATTGCATTGATGGAGAAACTCAAAACATAGGTTGTTGAGGTTCAGTATTGCACTTCGGTTTAAAATGTATACCTAAGATCGTACAAATATAATAAGATCGAAGACTACTTTTCGAAAGAAAGGTTTTATATGCCCAACGCTTTTTTGAAATTAAGAAACAAAGATGTTTACCGAAATTTCATTCCTGATGTTTACTCTGAAATTAAGAAGGGGGTTCTTAAAGCAACGTTTCGTAAAGCGGAATTTCTTCGTAAAAAGAATATTTTTTATTCTCAAAATCGACCTTACAAAAATAATGATTGATACCGTTGGTGATTAATAAATAATCGACCAGTAAGGTGAGATTGTAAACAGCAGCCTGATCGAAAGTCTTTTGAGTTAACGCAACAGTTGGAGCTTTACATTCGACAATAACAATTGGTTTTGCATCGGGATTAAATAATACAATATCGCAACGTTTGGCCGTTTGATTAACGGTAATAGGCATTTCAACAGCAATAAGCGATTGGGGAAACTGTTTTTCAGTAATAAGATATTGAATCATGTGTTGTCGAATCCATTCTTCGGGAGTATTTGAAACCCATTTACGGCGAATAGGATCGAAAATCTGTTTCGATTTTTTTTCAATTCGAAGTTTGAAATCGTATGTGGGGAAATTAAGATTCAATGGTCAGCTTTTTGGCAAAGATACTCAGACTTTAGTATATTTGGAAAATAAAACGCTATGCCATTTCTTGATTGTTCACATACCATATATACTATTACCGGTCGTTATGAATCGACCCAAGACAATAGCCTTCTATTTGCATTTCCCGGTGTAACAATTAGAACCCGAGTTAAAAATACCGCTGTCTTTGTTCGCATGAAAGATTATGGGAACAATGGAATGAACAACCATTTTACCGTACTGGTTGATGGCACTATCCATTCAATCATCGCCCTTTCGAACGAAGTAACCAATTATCTGTTGATGCCATGCATAGACGATCAATGGCACACCATCGAACTGTTTAAACGAACCGAAAGCGAAGTTGGAGAATGCTGCTTTTATGGGTTTTCAGTCGACGATAACGCCCAGTTCGAAACTATAATCGATACTGATCCATTTATAGAATTTATTGGTGATTCAATCACTTGCGGATATGGTATTGAGGCTGAAGACGAAAATAGTCTTTTCGACGACAGCACCGAAAATGCTTGGTGTTCTTTTGCATCGGTAGCAGCACGACAATTAAACGCACGGTATGCATTGATTGCATATTCAGGGAAAGGTATTTATCGAAACTGGGCATCAGAACCATTCGAAGGAACCACCATGTCTGATATCTATCATAGAACATTGGCAGATAGAAAAGATTCTATCTGGAATTTCTCACGCTATAAACCTACCATGGTTGTAATAAATATAGGAAGTAACGATTTCAGTCCGCCACATTTTGTTGACGAGGCTCTCTTTTTAAAGGCATATGCAACAATGGTTTCGTTCCTAAGACAACAATATGGTACAGATTGTTTTATTTTTTGTGTAACAGGACCGATCTTAACCAAACATTTGCATGAGAAACAAATTAAGATGATAAAAACGATTGTTCAATCACAAGTTGAGAAGGGTGATGCACGCATCTTTTCTTTTTCAATGACACGGCAAACGGGTAACATGGGATTTGGAGCACAGTGGCATCCCAGTAAAACCCAATCGGAGTTTAATGGTAAGGAGCTAGCTTGTTATATTAACAATTGTATTTAATTAATAATAATGTAAAATCATTTCCTAGAGTTGAATACCATGAGGTAGAATACTCATTAAGAAACTTTGCTATACAGTCTTATTTATCAATATTCCAATTTATAGCAAACTATTTCTATCTAATTCAATCCATCTTAATCTATTTCTACTCTCTTTCTAATTTCCTATCTTTGCCCAAAATGAACTATCATGAATAATAAAACAACCATTATAGCTATCGACGGACATTCGTCTTGCGGCAAAAGTACTGTTGCCAAAACAATTGCAAAACAATTGGGGTTTGTATATATCGATACGGGAGCCATGTATAGGGCTGTAACATTGTATTGTTTGCAACAAGGGATAATACAAAATAGATTGGTAAATGAAGCGTTGTTAACAGAGAAATTATCAGAAATAATTATAGATTTCAAATATAACATAACCACAGGATTACCCGAAGTGATGCTTAACGGAAAGGTAGTAGAATCGGAAATAAGAGGAATGGAAGTATCGGAAATGGTTAGTCCGGTAAGTAAGCTTAAAATGGTACGCGATAGGTTGGTACCCCTGCAACGAGCTATTTCGGACGGACAAAGTGTTGTTATGGACGGACGCGATATTGGTACTGTTGTTTTTCCAAATGCCGATTTAAAAATATTCATGACCGCCGATCCGAAAATTAGAGCCCAACGCCGATTTGATGAACTTGTTTCGAAAGGAGAGACGGTTAATTTCGACCAAATACTAAAAAATGTAGTAGATCGCGATTATCAAGACGAACATAGAGCAGAAAGTCCTCTACAAAAGGCTTCCGATGCTTTATTGCTAGATAATAGTTTTATGACTCGCGACGAACAACTGCAATGGATTATAACTAAATTGAAATAACATGTATGTAGAAATAGATTCAAAATCAGGTTTTTGTCATGGCGTTGTTAAGGCTATTTCAAAAGCCGAAGAAGCACTTGGATCAACCGATTAGTTATTCTGTCTTGGCGATATTGTTCATAATACGGTTGAAGTTGACAGGCTTCATGATCAAGGACTTAAAACGATAAATAATGACGAATTAGCCAATGTTTTTAATTCGGTTGTTCTTTTAAGAGCACATGGCGAACCTCCATCAACCTATAAAAAAGCTGAAGAAAACGGCATTAAAATTATAGATGCTACTTGTTCAGTTGTGATTCGACTTCAGCAAAGGGTAAAACGGGCATACGATGAAATGAAAGAGGTAGGAGGACAGGTGGTAATATATGGCAAGACTGGACATGCCGAGGTTATTGGACTCATTGGGCAAACAGAGAATACAGCAATAGTAATCAGTTATCCCGAAGATTATTCGAAAATTGATTTTACAAAACCGGCGATTCTCTTTTCTCAAACAACGCAAAATATTTCAAAATATCACGATATGGCTGTTGAATTGGAAGAAAAATATAGCCAGGCAAACCAGTCATTTACGTGGCACGATACCATTTGCCGTCAAGTTTCGAATCGCGATGTGCATTTACGTGAATATGTTAAAAATTTTGATGTGGTGATATTTGTGAGCGATAAAAAAAGTTCGAATGGAGCCTATTTATATTCAATATGTAAAAACGTTCTCGATACAACTTATTTTATATCAGCACCCGACGAAATTGAAACATCGTGGTTTAAACCCGAAAATAAGGTTGGAATTTGCGGTGCAACATCAACACCTCGTTGGTTAATGGAAAAGGTGGCCGGCAAATTGAATGAAATATTTGTGTAATTGGTTTATTGACGGCATATCCTTTATCAGAATTACTTCATGTGTATCGTATTCCTATTGGTGTGAAATTCCAACACGGAATAAACAAAAGCTAAATGCATGTTCTGAGATATAATTCTGATTCATTATAATACCTTGGGAAAAGGACAATGGGGTGATTATAAGGTTGCAAAGATTTGAATCGAAATATCTTCGAAGGTTGAAATACAGCGATGTGCTTTCGATAGTATTTCGGGTTTACCAACGCCAATAACATACATACCTGCATTTAGAGCTGCTTCGACACCCGAGATTGCATCTTCAAAAACAATGCAATGTTGTGGTTCTGTATCGGTTAATTCAGCTGCTTTAAGAAAAACGGCTGGATTAGGTTTTGGTATTGAAACATTGTTTCCGTCAACAATAGCATCGAAAAAATGGGTTATACCAAGTTTCTCAAGAATCACCGGAGCATTTCTACTTGCCGAACCTAGAGCTATGGTGTAATTGTTTTCTTTAAGCAGGTTTAAAAAAGTTTCAACACCCGGTAGCATATCCGATGGTGTGATCGATTGAATGGATTCGACAAAACAACGGTTCTTTTTTTCACATAGGGCTTCTTTCTCGGCAAGCGTTAATATGAGATGAGCCCAATCTAACATCAATTCCAACGATTGCATCCTACCTATACCCTTCATTTGTTCGTCGAGTTCGTGGGTTAGATTGAATCCAAAGGTCGCAGCCAATTGTTTCCAAGCTATATAATGAAATTTTGCTGTGTCGCAAATAACACCGTCAAGATCGAAAATACAGGTTTTTATGTTTGCCATCTTTTTAAAAGATTCAAATGTTTCGAAAAGTCAGAGCTGATTTAAAGAATTCGTATAATCGGTCAAACGAATCAGCTGTCTTTCTTTGTGAATGTTTAAACTATTTTAGTCGAGTTTCAAAACAGCTAAAAATGCTTTTTGAGGCACTTCAACGGTTCCGATCTGCTTCATCTTCTTCTTACCTTCTTTTTGTTTTTCAAGAAGTTTACGTTTACGCGAGATATCGCCACCATAACATTTGGCGGTAACATCTTTACGAACTGCTTTAATTGTTTCGCGTGAGATAACCTTAGCTCCGATTGCAGCCTGTACCGCTACATCAAATTGTTGACGAGGGATAAGTTCTTTCAGTTTTTCGCACATTCGTTTTCCGAGACCTTGTGCATTATCGCGGTGAATCAACGATGAAAGGGCATCAACAGCTTCGCCATTCAATAATATATCAAGTTTGGCAAGTTGTGATTCGCGGAAGCCAATCATATGATAATCGAACGAAGCATATCCTTTCGAAATGCTCTTGAGTTTATCGTAGAAATCGAAAACGATTTCAGCCATCGGCATTTCAAAAATTATTTCTACTCGGTTTCCGAGCATAAATGTTTGATTGATTAAATTGCCGCGTTTATTGATACAAAGACTCATTATTGAACCTATAAAATCGGCTCTTGTAATTATGGTAGCTTTGATATATGGCTCTTCGATATGGTCGATGTAATTTGCTTCGGGCAATTCGGCAGGATTATTGATTTTAAATGCTTCGCCTTTTACGGGGAAACATATATAAGAAACGTTGGGAACGGTTGTGATAACGTTCATATTGAACTCTCTGTCGAGACGTTCTTGGATTATTTCCATATGCAATAAACCTAAGAATCCGCAACGGAATCCAAAGCCCAGTGCTGCCGACGATTCTGCCATAAAGGTCAGTGAGGCATCGTTCAATTGCAATTTATCCATTGCATCACGAAGATCTTCATAATCTTCGCTTTCAATAGGATAAATTCCTGCAAAAACCATAGGTTTTACTTCTTCAAAACCATCGATTGCTGCAAGGCAAGGGTTTTGAACATTGGTAATGGTATCGCCTACTTTAACTTCTTTCGATGTTTTAATACCCGAAATAATATAGCCCACATCACCGGTATAAATTGTTTTACGCGGTTCCATTGTCAAACGCAAAACACCAACTTCGTCGGCCAAATATTCGTGACCTGTATTGAAAAATTTAACTTTTTCGTTTTTAGATATACTACCTGAAATAATTTTAAAATATGCTATAATGCCTCTAAAGGGATTGAAAACAGAGTCGAAAATGAGAGCTTGCAATGGAGCATCAGGTGTTCCTTTAGGGTAGGGAACTCTTGTAATAATATTTTCGAGAATATTGAGAACGCCTAAGCCTGTTTTACCACTGGCTTCTAAAATTGAAGATCTGTCGCATCCTATTAATTCAATTATCTGATCTTTTACTTCTTCGGGCATTGCACTGGGTAAATCCATTTTATTTAAAATGGGAATAATTTCCAGATCATGTTCCAACGCCATATATAAATTGGAAATTGTTTGAGCCTGTATACCTTGTGTGGCATCAACAATTAGTAAAGCCCCTTCGCAGGCAGCAATCGAACGCGATACTTCATACGAAAAGTCGACATGTCCAGGAGTATCGATAAGGTTTAATACATATTTCTGACCGTTAAGTTCATAATCCATTTGAATAGCATGACTCTTAATGGTTATTCCACGTTCGCGTTCCAAATCCATATCGTCGAGCACCTGAGCTTGAAGTTGTTTGCCGGTAACGGTGTTGGTGTACTCTAATAATCTGTCAGCCAGAGTACTTTTACCATGATCGATATGAGCTATGATGCAAAAATTACGAATATGTTCCATGAAATATTTAAATTATTCTGCTGCAAAGATACCTAAAATAGTTGAAGAAAAAATTGTAGCTAATTTGCTTCGATTCTTTGTTGTGCCGATCGTTTTTTTATGAAGGGATCCATAACGTCGCTCAGATTAAACAACATGGTGAATGTTGTAGCCCCTCCGGTAATATTATATTTTTGATGGGCAAAGCCTAAAGTGAATTTTGAAATCTTAAGTCCTGCTCCGTATGTCATACCTACTAATCCACCATTTGAAGCCGTTTTAAGTTCATTTTTTCTTTTCACATTATATCCGAACGAAACATAAAAACGTTTACCAAATAATATATCGACACCGAATATAAAATGTTGGATTAGTTTCGTTGCAATATCGCTGATCTTCGAGCCTGAAGTATTTGTTGTATCGGCAATAAAGGCAACATTATTGCTTTGAAGGGTCGATGTATACGATAAATTAAATTGTTGAAGATGTCGGTAGGTAACAGAAAACCTAAATGGGGCATGATCGAATTTCTTCGTATACCCAAGATCTAATTCAAAAGGGAGCTTTTCCCTGCTTCCTGTATAATATGGCTTTATTTGATAACCTACATTGCGGGCAACCAATGCCAGATTGGTGTTTCTCAAACTATCGTGCATTGTTAAACCAATGTCACCGGCAAGAGCATACGATGAATAATTTGCTATGTAAGACATAATAGGTTTGGCAGACATACCCCAGGTAAGCCATTTATTTATCTCTTCCGAAGCTCCCAAAGATAAAACATATTCACTTGCTACTTCGGTACCAATATGGTTGCCCATTTCATCCATTGCATCTATTTTTCCGTAATTAACCATTACAAGGTTTGCTGCAATATTGTATTGTTTATATCGGTTAGCATACGAAGCATACCCGAAACTAATATCGGTCATGTCCATAAAAAGAGCTCCCCATCCAGAACCGATATTATTTTTATAGGTTGAATCGATAATCGAAGGGTTAAAATATCCGATACCAGGATCGCCACTATTCATTGAGACATTATATCCACCAACTCCTGCAACTTTTGCCGTAGCCGGTAGATTTAATATTTCAAATACATTGCTTCCACCCATTTGAGCATTACAAAAGGTTGCAAATGCGATAAAAAGCTGCGTTAATGATAGACGTTTCAAATGTGATTTTATATTTTTAGAATTATTTTTCAAAATTAGATAAAATATCTTTTGAGCTTTAACGTTATTAGAGTAAAGAATATTTTAAATATAAATATATTGCAAGTTATTTTTTTATAAGTAATTTTGTCCTAGTTATTAAGTACGGTTTTTTTAAACAAAAAAAGATGTTAAAAATAAATGAATACTTTGAAGGTAAAGTAAAATCAATTGCTTTGGAAAATTCAGACGGATTAAGCACTGTGGGGGTCATTTCTGTTGGTGAATATGAGTTTGGAACAAGTACTAAAGAGCATATGCATGTCATTTCGGGTACACTTGATGTTCTTTTACCTGAAAGTAAAACATGGAAAATGTATAAAGCCGGTGATATGTTTAGAGTGGAGAAAGATAAAAAATTTAAAGTAAAGGCAGCAGAACCGGTAGCATATTTATGTTTCTATAAATAATAAAGAATCCGGTTTTTTTATACATTTAAAAGAACCGGATTCTTTATTTTATGGCATTATCTACCCCAATTTGAAGGATCAATTTTCCATTGTTTTAATGCTTCGAATTGGGTTTCTGTAATATAATTGGTTTCCAAAGCTAGCTCAGCAAGAGCATTATAGTTGCTTAGAGTAATCAGCTTAACATTAGCTTTTTCAAAATTATCTATAGCAGTTTGAAACCCATAGGTAAATATCGCCGCCATACCAAGAACTTCGCAACCAGCTTCACGCAAAGCTTCAACAGCTTTTAAGCTACTTCCACCGGTTGAAATCAAATCTTCAAGAACAACCACTTTTTGTCCAGGTGTAACTTCACCTTCGATAAGATTTTCCATTCCATGTCCTTTTGCTGACGAACGGATATAAATAAAAGGTTTCTCCATAACATCGGCAACAAGCACACCTTGAGCTATAGCTCCCGTTGCAACTCCGGCAATAATTTCTGCTTCGGGAAAAGCTTTTTTTACTACCTTTACAAATTCGTCACGTATGATTGTTCTAACATCAGGATACGAAAGAGTTATTCTATTATCACAGTAAATAGGCGATTTCCATCCTGATGCCCATGTGAATGGATTCGATGGTTGAAGTTTAATAGCTTTAACTCGTAAAAGTGATTGAGCAATTAATTTTGAAACTTCCGGCATAGTATGTATAAGATTTATTTTGGAGAAAAATATTTATTAATTACCGACAAAGGTATAAATAATTCGGGAAAAGTTATTTCATATACAACAATTCCAAGTATAATTGGATTTGTAAAAGAATTTGATGAAAATGTTGATAATAAATCGCTTATAATTATTGCTCAAGATCCGGTTTTCGTTTTTAATGAGATTTGCCATTCTTACACTTATATTGAAGCTGCAGGCGGTTTGGTGAAAAATAATTCTGATGAATTGCTGCTTATTTATCGATATAACAAATGGGATTTGCCTAAAGGCAAATTGGAAAAAGATGAGTTGATCAACCAATGTGCTCTTCGCGAAGTTGAAGAAGAATGCGGAATTACTGGTCACGAAATTATAAAACAGTTAGCTTCAACAATTCATACCTATCACGATAAAGGGAAATTGTGCTTTAAACAAACCTATTGGTTTGAAATGAATTATTCCGGTGATGGTATTTGCACTCCTCAACTTGAAGAAAATATAACAAAGGCTCAATGGGTTACATTCGAAAATCTTCCGCATTTTTATGCTAATTCGTATCATTCTGTTATTGATATTATTGAAAGTTTATTTGAATAAAAGTTTTGGTTGGTCTTTTGTGGTAAGGCTATTGTTGAAAAGCTGATTATTCTGTATAAAAACTGTCAAATTAACTGGTAAATAGTGTTAATATGATGCCATTCCAATCTTAGTAAAGTAATATAGAACGAATCTAAATAAAATCATAAAGCTTGAAACGTCAAGATGTTATAAAAAGGAGTAATTGTTTAAGTATTTATTAATAAGCTATATATGTATTTTGTATAGAACTCCTTAATACTTAAACAGAACGTAGTTATTAGTAAAAAATGTATCATTGTTTATAAAAAATGTTTGGAAAAATCAAAAATGTAGTTTTTACGCATTAAATTGTTTGGAAGTATCGTTTAAAATAATAAATTTGCATTAACACATTTGTATTAATCCCTAAATAATTAAACGTATGAATAAAACACAACTTATCGACGCAATTGCTGCAGAAACATTGTTAACGAAAATCGATTCAAGAAAAGCATTGGAAGCATTTGTAAAAACAATAGCAGAATCACTTAAAAAAGGTGATAGAATTCCACTTATTGGTTTTGGAACTTTTTCTACAACAATACGTCAAGAAAGAAATGGTAGAAATCCTCAAACGGGAAAAACTATTAAAATTGCAGCAAAAAAAGTTATTCGTTTCAAAGCTGGAGCTGAACTAACCGAATCAGTAAAATAGATTTAAAGAAAAAATGTTCTAAAAAGGGGGTATCGTTACGATATGCCCTTTTTTATTTTATAAACGGGAGTTCTAAAAATCGAAAAACTGCAAGACTCGAAAATGTAATTATCAGATATTCTCGAATGTTTTTGTATTCCTTAATGTTTACTTAACATTAAGATTGTACTTTTGTTGAAAATAGGATGATGAAGGTTATTTCATATAAAAATATTGCATTAATAATTGCACTTTTAGGAGTAGTACTTCAAGGTGTGGGTTTTATATTTCTGGCTTTTTCGGACAATTCCAATCATATTAACGAAATTGTTTTGCTCGTATTAATAACATTTGTTTTATTGTTTGCCACAAGCTATTACCTTATCACCTATTATATCAAACGGAAAATACAGCCGATTTACAAAGCAATCCAAACAAGTTCAACCTCTACATACGATAAATTTAAAACTGATGTTTTTGTTGAATCAAATATTATATCTACGGTAAGCTCTGATGTTACAGATTGGATTCAAGACAAAAAGAAAGAAATTGACACCTTAAAAAAACAAGAAACCTATAGAAAAGAATATATTGGCAATGTTTCGCACGAATTAAAAACCCCGATATTTAATATACAAGGTTATGTTGAAACTCTGCTTGATGGAGGTCTTGAAGATGAAACAATAAATAAGAAATATCTTGAAAGAGCTTCAAAAGCTGTTGATAGAATGATTTCTATTGTTAAAGATCTGGAAACAATCTCGGGATTAGAGGTTGGTAATCTGACTTTACAATATGAAAATTTCGATTTATTGAATTTATGTAATGAAGTTATTGATGCCCAAGAAATGCTTGCCAAATCGAGAAATATTCAAGTACACATAAAAGCAAAACACGAAATGTCGCTCATCGTTAATGCCGATAGAAAACGTATAGCTCAGGTCATCACCAATCTTGTTGTCAATTCAATAAATTATGGTAAAGAAGGTGGCGTAACAAAATTGGGTTTCTACGATATGGAGTCAAGTATTCTAGTAGAAATAAAAGATAGTGGGATAGGAATACATCAAGACGATTTAAAACGGATATTCGAAAGATTTTATAGGGTAGATAAGAGCCGATCAAGAAATCAAGGTGGAACAGGATTAGGATTGTCGATCGTAAAACATATAATTGAGGCACACAACCAAACAATAAATGTAAAAAGCGAACCACAAGAAGGAACTTCATTTACCTTTACGCTTGATAAAGCTTTAATAAAAAAATAATATGGATACCGGAGGTTTTAAAATACTGATCGTTGACGACGAGCCTGATATATTAGAATTTTTAAGTTATAATCTTAAAAAAGAAGGCTATTTGGTTTACACCGCTTCGAATGGCGAAAAGGCATTGGAAAAGGCAAAAGAGTTCTTACCTCACCTTATATTGCTTGATGTAATGATGCCAAAAATGGATGGAATGGCTACCTGCGAAGAATTGAGGAAAATTCCTGAACTAGAATCCTGTCTTATTGCTTTTTTAACTGCCCGGAGTGAAGAATATTCCGAAATTGCGGGGTTTTCGGTTGGTGCCGACGATTATATTACCAAACCAATCAGACCAAAGGTCTTAATAGCCCGTATTCAAGCTTTATTAAAAAGATTTACGTCGAAACAAACCCTTCCTGCATCAAATGCAATTTTAGTAATCGGCTCTATTACTATTGATAAAGACAGGCATATTGTCATTGTTAATGGGGAAGAACTATCGTTGCCAAATAAAGAATTCAAACTGTTACATCTTTTAACATCAAAACCCGAACGTGTCTTTACTCGCGATGAAATATATAATGATGTGTGGGGAAGCGATGCCTTTGTGGGCGACAGAACCATTGATGTGCATATAAGAAAACTGCGTGAAAAACTGGGCGACGAACATTTTGAGACGGTAAAAGGTATAGGATATAAATTTACACTTCGTTAGTTATATGTTTCACCTTTTTTCATACCTGACTACGAATTGTGGTTATTAACAATCTATCGAACCTTCAGATGTTCTATTTGAAAATAATTTTTCAACCGTTTATTCCGGTAAAGATATTTTCAACATTCGTTCAAAAATTGGATATATTGATAATCCAATTACTATACATAAAAGCGAAATATATTGATATTGAGTTATATGATTATTCGATTTTTAAAAGTAAGGATTAAAAATACATCGTTGAAATTATTATAAAATCAATGTTTATTTATTTTGTAATACAGATAAAAAGTTGTTCCTTTGCCCCACTTTTTAAAAACATATAAACAAATAAAAGATGGCAGTAAAAATTAGATTAGCAAGACACGGTAAAAAGGCTCAGCCTGTTTATCACATTGTTGCTGCAGACAGCAGGGCGCCACGGGATGGTAAATACATCGAGAAATTGGGACTTTATAACCCAATTACGAAACCTGCCACTGTCGAATTAAACTTCGACAGAACTTTGTACTGGTTACAAAATGGTGCTCTTCCATCTGACACAGCAGGTTCTATTCTTCGCAAAGAAGGAGTTCTCTACATGAAACACCTTTTAACCGGTGTTAGAAAAGGGTCGTTTGATATGACTGTAGTGGAACAAAAATTTAACGAATGGAAAGAAACTAAAGCAAAAGCATTAGCTTCTGAAATTACAAAATCAACTTCCGGCAAAGAAGCTGAGGCTAAAAAAAGATTAGAAGCTGAAGTAAAAGCTAATAAATCGCGTCTCGAAAAAATTGCTAAAAAATCTGAAGTAGCTAATGCTGCAGCTCAACAACAAGCTGAGGTATCTGAAGAAGCTACTGAAGAGGCAGCAGCAGAATAATTTGGATTCAAAAAACATTAACATAATAGAACCTGAAGGATATACCTTAATAGGTAAAATATCTAAAACCCATGGTTACGATGGGGCGATTCTTATTACGTTGGATGTTGATAATCCTGAAGATTTTGAAACATTGGAATCAGTTTTCGTTGCATTCAACGGTAAACTGGTTCCTTTTTTTGTTGAAGATATTGCGTATTCAGGAAAAACAAATCTTCGATTAACGTTCTTCGATTATCAATCGGACAAGAAAATCAATGAATTTGTAGGTTGTTCCCTCTATCTTCCCAATGATTGTTTCCCTGACGAAACCGAAGATGATGTTGATGAAGGATTAAAAGAATTAATAGGCTTTAATGCCATAAATAATGTCACCGGTAAGACTATAGGATCTATTATCGGAATAATTGAAAATCCGGCTCATCCATTGTTCGAAATCGATTCAAAAGGTAAAATAATTCTTGTTCCTGCTGTTGATGATTTTATTACATCGATCGATCAAAAGAATAAAAATATTGTATTTTCGCTTCCCGAAGGATTGTTGGAATTATAACAGAATAAAAGATATTCCTTACTAACGCTCATCTGTCTCTTTCAACTTATACATATCCAGCGAAAGTCTGTTCTCCAAAGAGTATGGGAATACAAAAGATTCCATTAAAATTTGAATAGCACTATTCATCTGCTAATTGGTTATACCTATCTCAGAAAAAGCGATACATGAAACATGTTTGCCTATTGTATAGTGCTAATGATATTTTCAATTGTTAGGCTATTCGATTTCTTACACATGAGGTCATTGCTTCTATATAACTTTTACTTTGCGGTTTAAAGGCAATCAGGTATCATTTAAAATTGTTTCCCAGTATTATTTTGATTCTCAGACAGCATCTACCTAATAATAGGTAGGCACGTTTACCAAATACGAGCTATAGTTACGGTTATGCAATGTCTGTAGATTTGTACGTCTAAACATATATAAGTAAACTGCAAAAAAATAATGAACGAGAATATTCAATCTTCACTGTTATTCACCGATGAGCAACAAACATTGATCCATCAATTAATAAAACAATTGAATGGAAATCAAATACAGTGGCTCTCCGGTTTTTTTTCGGGTATAGGTTATGCCCAAGGTTTTGAGACTAAGATTTCAGTGCCTAATAATACAACCCCCAATTCTATTATATCGAACAGTCTGGATCACGAAACGCACAAGCTTACTATTATGTTTGGTAGTAGAACAGGTAACGGTACTTCAATTGCAAAAAAGGCTAAAGATCATGCCGAGACTCAAGGATTTCAGGTTAAACTGGTAGATATGAACGATTTTAAACCACGTGATCTAAAAAACGAAAAAAATCTTTTATTGATATCCAGTACCCATGGCGAAGGTGTTCCTCCTACTTCTGCTGAAGAATTGTATAATTTCCTTCATAGTAAAAAAGCTGTTGAATTGCCCGATTTGAAATATAGTGTTTTGGCTCTGGGCGATATGACCTATGCATTCTTCTGTAAAACAGGAAAAGATTTTGACGAAAAATTGGAACAATTGGGAGCCAAAAAAATATATCCAAGAACCGATTGTGATATTGATTTCGACGAAGATGCTGATAAATGGATTGAAGGTTCAATTAATGCTTTTCAAGAATTATATAAAACGACTCCAAAAGATATTTCAACAGTTTCCACTGGTTTTGAAAAGTCATGGTCACTTGTTTACGACAAAAAGAACAAATGGCCGGCAGCAATATTAGAAAGAATAAAATTAAACGGTCGTGGTTCTGAAAAAGAAACCTACCATATCGAGTTATCGCTCGAAGGTTCTGGTTTGACCTACGAACCCGGTGATACTGTTGGTATTATTCCACAAAACAGTAATCGATTGGTTTCGGATTTTTTTGACGCTACAAAACTTAATCCCGATCAAATAGTAGAAATTAATAAGGAACCTATTTCAATATTTGATGCTTTAACCACTAAATTTGAACTTTCAACAATTGCAAAAGATACCCTGAAACGCTACAATGAATTCGTTAAAAGCCCTGTTTTACAATCGGTAATTGATGATCCCAATAGACTGAAAGAATTTACCTATGGTCGCGATATTATAGATTTGATAAAAGAATTTCCGGTACAATTGAACGAGCAGGAATTTGCTCATACCTTACGAAAGATGCATAAACGTCTCTATAGTATTTCGTCAAGTATCAAAGCCCATCCTGAAGAAGTACATCTAACGGTAGCTGCTGTTAAATTTAAAAATACGAGATATAAAGAAGGTGTAGGTTCTACATTCCTAACCGATTATGTTGACGATGATGCTAAAATTAAAATGTATATTGATAAGAATCCTGATTTTAAATTACCTAAAAACTCCGATGCTCCAATTATAATGGTTGGTCCCGGTACGGGTATTGCTCCTTTCCGTTCTTTTATTGAAGAGAGAAGCGAAACGGGTGCAAAAGGTAAAAATTGGCTGTTCTTTGGCGATAGAAATTTTTCGACCGATTTTCTCTATCAGATAGAATTACAAGATTATCTAAAGAAAGGAGTTTTGACGAAATTACATGTTGCTTTTAGCCGCGATACCGATAAAAAAATATATGTTCAACATAAAATGAAAGAACATGCCGACGAATTATATCGCTGGCTTCAAGATGGAGCTCATTTCTACGTTTGTGGCGATATGAAATATATGTGGAATGATGTCAATAAAACGCTACTTGAAATAATTGAAAAACAAGGAGGTCTTTCGTCTGATGCTGCTGAAGAATACCTTCAGGAAATGAAACAGAAAAGAAGATATCAATTAGACGTTTATTAATGGTGAATTGTAAATGATCAATGGTAAATTGCTAGGGTGGTTCTATACAAAAAATGAAAAGGATATGAGTACAAATAATAGATCGGAAGTTGAAATAATAAAAGAAAAAAGCAACTATCTGAGAGGCACAATAAAAGAAGGACTAACCGATGAAACAACCGGTGCATTTGCCCCCGATGATGTCAATCTGATTAAATTTCACGGTTTCTATCAACAATACGACCGTGAAACGGAAAGCGAACGCAAACACCAAAAACTTGAACCCGAATATTCTTTTATGATTCGTGTTCGATTGGCAGGTGGTGTATGTAACCCAGAACAATGGCTTGCTATTGACGATTTAGCAGGTAATTATGGTGTTAATACGATAAAACTTACAACCCGTCAAGCTTTTCAGTTGCATGGTATTTTGAAGCATAACATTAAACCGTCAATGCAGAAAATAAATAAAGCATTGATGGATACCATTGCAGCTTGTGGTGATGTGAACCGTAATGTAATGTGTAATCCTAATCCCTATTTATCGAATATTCATGGACAGGTATTGGATGATGCTCGAAAAGTAAGTAATCATCTTACTCCTCAAACGTCAGCTTATCACGAAATATGGCTTGACAAAACATTAGTAGCCGGTGGTGAACATGACGAAGAACCTATTTATGGAAAATTATATCTGCCGCGTAAATTTAAAATCGCTTTTGCAATTCCTCCTTATAATGATGTCGATGTCTTTGCAAACTGTCTTGGTTTTATAGCAATTGAAGAAAAAGGTAAACTTCTTGGGTACAACATTTCAGTTGGAGGTGGTATGGGTATGACCTTTGGAAAAACAGAAACATTCCCTCGTTTAGGCGATGTTATAGGTTTTTGTAAAGCAGAACAAGTTGTTGATGTTGCCGAAAAAATTGTTATGATCCAACGCGATTACGGAAACCGTGGCGACCGTAAACAATCGAGGTTTAAATATACAATAGAAAATCTTGGGGTTGATGAATTTAAAAAAATACTCATAACCTATCTTGGCTATTCAATTGAACCGGCACGTGCTTTTAAATTCATTCAAAACGGCGATTCGTTTGGATGGCAGAATGGTGTGGATGGGAAATGGCACTTGACATTATTTATAGAAGGCGGAAGAGTTAAAGACACTGAAGGCTATCAATTAAGAACAGCATTGCGTGAAGTTGCAAAAATACACAAAGGTCAATTCAGATTGACAGGAAATCAAAATCTTTTGATTTCTTCAGTTACTTCAGCTGATAAGAAAAAGATAGAATCGGTGTTGAAAAAATATGGGATCGATCCTCTTAAAAAACTTACTGCCCTTCGTCTAAATTCAATTGCTTGTGTTGCTCTCAATACATGCAGCCTTGCATTTTCGGAAGCAGAACGATATTTGCCTAGTTTAATCGACAAACTTGATGAAACGATTCTAAAAGTCGGTCTTGAAAAAGATGCAATTGTTATTCGAATGACAGGTTGCCCCAATGGTTGCGGACGTCCATATCTGGGCGAAATAGGTTTTGTAGGTAAAGCTCCCGGACGTTATAATCTTTATCTTGGAGCTGGATTTATAGGCGATAGATTGAATACCCTTTATAAAGAAAATATTGACGAAACCGAAATACTACAATCATTAAATCCAATTCTCGAAGATTATGCTAAAACAAGAGAAAAGGATGAACACTTTGGCGATTTTGTAATAAGAAAAAAATATGTGAATGCATTGCTTAAAGCACGTGAATTCCAATTATAAAAACAAAGATAAAGCAAGGTGGAATCTTGGGATTTTTAGTAAAGGTTTCATTCCTCGGTTCCATTCTTGCCTCTTTTATGACTTAAGGATATAAGCCGGAATTTGGCAAATTCCATCGACCATAGAGTCGGCAAATTGTTGTATTTTAGGTTTTATCATCATTTTTGCCATCATGCCAATTTCGAGCGATATGGTGATTTTAACTCTTGTATCGTAAGCATCGGCACTCTTAAGTTGAATCCAAATAGTTAAAGCTTCTTTTGCTCCTTCAGTTCCGATTTTTATTAGTTTGGGGCTTACTCGTTCGATGTACTTAAGCGTAAAATTTCCCATAGCACCTGCGTTTATAGTACATTCTTCAGGAGTAACTTGAAGTTTATACATATGTTCGGGAGGCAACAATCGTGTGAACTTTGTAAAATCGGATAAGAAATTAAATAAATCAACATCAAGACAGGCATTCTTCCCAATTTTACTTTCGACTTTTAACGACATAATCTTATTTTTTTACAAATGACGTAATTTTTCGAGAACTATTCAAGTTTATTTTAATCCGATAAATGCACACATTCTTCCGCTACCCGCATCTCTTCGATGTGAAAAAAACAAATCGGGTTCTGAAAAGGTATCAAAACCGCAATCGGTCACCGATGCTAATTTAGCTCTAAATAAAGTCGATATAATTACTTTATTGAGATCAAAAAATAGGCTTCCATTACTCTCTTTAAAATATTCTGAGCCAAAATAACCTAAAAACTCCTTGCCAACTTCGTAATTCGAACATCGAATCATTGGACCGACATAAGCATGTACTTCTTCTAAATGGGCATATTTGGAAAGTTTATCTAAAACTGTTTGAATGATCCCTAGTTTTGTGCCTTTCCAACCGCAATGAATTGCAGCAATAACAGTATTGTTATTGTTATGAAATAGGACAGATCCGCAATCTGCAATTGTTATGCAAAGAAGTTTGTTTTTAGCCGTTGTAATTAATCCATCTCCTTCAGAAAAAATATTGAATGTATCATCAACATTTTTTACAATTGCCGAATGGGTTTGATTTACATGCATTACTTGCATCGAAGGTGAAATTGTTGAAAAAAACAAATCACGATTTTTTAAAATGACCTCCCGATCATCTGCAGTATTTAATCCAAGATTTAAACTTGAGTATCCGGTCTTGCTAAATCCACCTTGACGGGTTGATACTCCGGCAGCGATTTGATCATTATTAATAAACGATAACCATTTTAACTTTTTTTGAGTATAGAAATCCATAAAAATTACATCGATAAAGTAATAGAATCTACAATATTACGACAAATGCCTTGAAATAATCAAATGATTTTATATATTTACAAATGATTTTTTAGGGGATTTGTATTTTTTAATAGACTTAAAAGGCTGGTTAAATGAAACTTTAAATCTATTTTAAAGTATAATTAATCGTAAGTGAATCAGACGATTTAGAATTATAAGACATTAACATATACTACTATGGAAATAAAAAGAACTCGACCATTGTTAAGACTGATGTTTTTTGGTCTCATTTTGCTCTTTCAAGTTAGAGCGTATTCTCAAACTTCTGTAGGGGTGAATACAAATACTCCCAATAAAAATGCTGTTTTGGAATTAGTGTCGCCTAATAATAATCAAGGTTTTTTAGTCCCACGTTTAACAACTGTGCAACGTACAGCGGCTTCTTTTCAAGGAACCTTGACTGCTGCTGAAAATGGTTTACTTGTTTATGACAGTAACGAAAATATATTTTATTATTGGTCATTCCCGGCTTGGTTTAAAGTTTCGAGTGGCGATATTCCTACATTAAATCAAGTTCTTAACAGTAGTAACGATGCTGCAAA
>Ga0265338_10003052_pt1 | contig 24076 bp, 29 predicted proteins | sample 42126metaG_FD_193579 | JGI IMG/M metagenome (GOLD analysis project Ga0265338, IMG submission 193579) | Rhizosphere microbial communities from Carex aquatilis grown in University of Washington, Seatle, WA, United States - 4-21-26 metaG | ecosystem: Host-associated > Plants > Roots > Rhizosphere... | reverse complement strand
AAAACGGATAGAAATGTTTAAGCCGATTCTCGAATATAAAGACGTCGAAGGAAACAAGAAGGCCGACAAAAAAGCCGCCGCGGCTTTTCTATTGGCATTACGCGAAGAGTGTGGCGCATTCGTATCGAGAATGTCTGAACGAAGCGAGTTTTCGAGAGACGAATATGCCGCACTCGAAGCGATTGACCAGGCATTGTTTTATCTTTTCGATCGTTCATCTTCCGTCAAACTTCTCCTTGAAACCGTCGCTCTCTCGATTCCCGAAAAAATTTAAAAATGATAGTATAAAAATATGTATAATCTTCAAAACTTAAAAACTAAGATAAGAGAAACCGAAACGTGGTTCGACAAAGAGCTCGCGAACGTCCGCACCGGTCGTGCCAACCCGGCGATTCTCGACGGCGTCCGCGTCGATTCGTACGGTTCGCAGGTCGCTTTAAACCAAGTCGGAAGCATAGCGGTCGAGGACGCGCGCTCGATTCGCATTTCTCCGTGGGACCAGAGTCTTGTGAAAGCCGTCGAAAAAGCCGTTGCCGCGGCAAATCTCGGCGTCTCGCTTGCCATCGACGACAAAGGCGTGCGGGTGATATTTCCGGAGCTGACGACTGAAAGCCGCGCCCAAATCGTAAAATTGGCGAAAGAGAAATTCGAACAAGCCCGCGTGACGATTCGAAAGGAAAGAGACCAGACGATTCAAGACATCGATAAAAAAGAGAAAGCCAAAGAAATGGGCGAGGACGACAAATTCCGCCTCAAAGGCGAAGTCCAGAAACTTGTAGACGAAGCCAACAAGAAACTCGAAGCGGCAATGGCCAAAAAAGAAAAAGAAATCTTGAGCTAAATGATTCTCACCGTCGTCATCTTTCTCATTATCCTCGCGGTGCTCGTCTTTATTCACGAGCTCGGGCATTTTCTCGCGGCCAAAATCTCCGGCGTGCGCGTGGACGAATTTTCACTCGGTTTTCCGCCACGGATTTTTTCCAAAACGTTCGGCGAGACGAAATATTCGATAGGATGTCTGCCGTTCGGCGGATTCGTCAAAATTTTCGGCGAGGACGGCGACATCGGAGAAAAATCTTTCGCCGCAAAATCGCGACCGATTCAAGTTTTTATTTTAATCTCCGGCATTATAGGAAATATTATTCTCGCTTGGATTCTTTTCTCCTCGGCTCTCATGTTCGGACACGCGAACTTCTTTTCAGCTTTATACGATGGAGCAAAAATGACCTTGGAAAATTTCTCCGCAATTGTCATGGGACTCTTTCAAATTATTTTTGACGCGTTTAGGGGCATAAACGATTTCGGGGAGCTTTCCGGTCCCGTGGGAATTGTATCGCTCGTCGGCCAAGCGGAAAAAATGGGTCTCGTATACGTGGTTTATTTCACCGCTTTCATTTCGCTCAATCTCGCAATCATAAATCTCGTGCCGTTTCCGGCCCTCGATGGCGGACGAATTCTCTTTGTCATCATTGAAGCCATCCGCCGGAAAAATATTTCCGTCAAAGTGACAAACGCCGTCAACACCGTCGGCTTCGGCATTCTCGTCCTACTTCTTATCGTTGTAACGGTAAAAGATGTATTAAATATTTTATAGTGTCAAGTCCCTTACAAAAATAGCCAAAATGAGCTAGTATCTGCTTACTTATGCGCCAGAGCCACCTGTTTACAAAGACGAGAAAAGAAGCGCCGAAAGACGAGACGGCGAAAAATGCCAAGCTCTTGATTCGAGGCGGTTTCATCCACAAAGAAATGGCCGGCGTCTATTCGTATCTCCCGCTCGGTCTTCGTGTCATCGAAAAAATCGTCGGCATCATTCGGCAGGAGATGAACGCCATCGGCGGACAGGAACTTCACCTCACCGCTCTTCAAGACAAAAATATTTGGGAGAAAACAAACCGCTGGAGCGACGCGGTCGTCGAGATTTGGTTTAAAACGAAACTGAAATCAGGAAGCGACGTGGGCTTGGGATTTACGCACGAAGAACCATTGACCGCTTTGATGAAAGAATATGTCCAATCGTACAAAGATTTGCCGAAGTATGTCTATCAATTTCAGACAAAATTTCGAAATGAAGAGCGCGCCAAGTCGGGAATAATGCGCACGAGAGAGTTTTTGATGAAAGATTTGTATTCTTTCTCCAAAGACCAGAAAGATCACGAGGAATTCTACGAAAAAGCCAAGAAAGCTTATGTGAAAATTTTCGAACGCGTCGGCTTGGGCGACAAGACGTTTGTCACGTTCGCTTCCGGCGGCTCATTCTCGAAGTTTTCTCACGAATTCCAGACGATTACCGAGACAGGTGAAGATTTAATATATCTCGACGAGAAAAAGAAAATCGCCGTGAACAAAGAAGTTTACACGGACGAAGTTCTCAAAGATCTCGGTATAAACAAAAAAGATATCGTCGAAAAGAAGGCGTCGGAAGTCGGAAACATTTTTTCTCTCGGAACGAAATTTTCCGATGCGTTTGATTTACATTACGTCGACGACAAAGGAAATAAGAAACCGGCCATTATGGGAAGTTACGGCATTGGTCCAGGACGCGTGATGGGCACGATAGTCGAAACGCTCTCCGACGAGAAAGGAATTGTCTGGCCGGAATCGGTCGCGCCTTTTGCCGTCCACCTCATCGCTATAGCGAACGAAAACGGTAAAGCTCTCAAAGAAGCGACAAAGATTTACGATGCACTTCTCAAAGCCGGAGTCGAAGTTCTTTTTGATGACCGCGACATTCGAGCCGGGGAAAAATTCGCCGATGCCGACCTCATAGGCATTCCGCTTCGTATGGTGGTCAGTGACAAAACTTTGGAAATGGGTAAGGTTGAGCTCAAGAGACGCGGCGAAGAAAAAGTCGAACTCGTGGCGCTCGACAAAGCAGTCTCCTCCGTCTCGAAAAAATAAATGGCAAAAATCACAGACAAATTGTATCGGATGTTTTCGCACGACATCGGAATAGACCTCGGCACCGCGAACACTTTGGTTTACATCAAAGGCAAAGGCATCGTGGTAAACGAACCTTCAGTCGTCGCCGTCAACCAGAAAACCGGCCGCGTCGTCGCCGTGGGTAATCAGGCAAAAGATATGCTGGGCAGGACTCCGGCGCACATTACCGCAATCAGGCCACTCGTTGAAGGAGTCATATCGGATTTCGAAATCGCCGAAGAAATGATTGTCTATCTTTTGAATACGGTCCAAAAAGAAAATAAAAAATTCTTCGGTCCGCGCGTCATCGTTGGTATTCCTTCCGGCGTGACCAACGTGGAAGCGCGCGCCGTCCGAGACGCGACGAAAAACGCCGGCGCGCGAGAAGTCCATATCGTCGAGCAGCCGATGGCGGCGGCAATCGGCATTGGGCTTCCCATATTCGAGCCGGCAGGCAACATGGTCGTCGACATCGGCGGCGGCACGACGGACATCGCCGTGATTTCTCTCGGCGGCATTGTCCGGGCGAAAAGTCTGAAAATCGCCGGCGATAAACTCAACAACGACATCATTTCTTACATCCGAAACGAATTTAAAATACTCATCGGCGAAAAAACAGCCGAAGAAGTCAAAATGGCGATAGGTGTCGTGCGGCCGACCGGCACGCCATACCAAGCGACTATTCGCGGACGCGATCTCGTCACCGGACTGCCACGCGAAGTTGTTCTTACCGACGCGGATATTCGCGAAGCCATCACCCAATCGATAGACAACCTCGTCGAAGCGGTCAAAGAAGTTCTCGAGACGACGCCGCCGGAAGTTCTCGCCGACGTCATGCAAAAAGGCATGTATCTCGTCGGCGGCGGAGCGCTCATCCGAGGTCTCGACGACCTCATCCGTCGCGCGGTCAATATTCCGGTCTACATCGCTGACGATCCTCTGACCGCTGTCGCTCGCGGCACCGGCATCATCCTCGAAGACATAGAAAAGTATCGCGGAATCATTATCGAAAATGAAGACGACCTCGTTAAAGCGCAGTAAAAAAGGCAACGGCACAACTCGCCACCTCGCTGTCGCGGGAGTTTCCGTGTGCGTACTTCTCGCGCTTATTCAGTGGATTTTTCCAAGTGTTCTTTTCCGCGTCGCGTATGTCGTGTCCGTGCCTTTCGCCGCGACGCGGAATTTTATCGGGGGGGAATTTTCTTCGCTGGGCACGTATTTGAGTTCAAAGGAATCTTTGGCGGCGCAAAACACCGAACTCGAAAACGACTTGAGCACCGTGGATGTCAAACTGTTGTCGATGGAAGCGCTTCAAACGCAAAATCAAGAGCTTGAAAATATGGTCGCGGCAAAAGAGGGGAACAAGGCGGCAAAAACGGCGTCCGCCGTTTTTGCCGCGGTCCTCGATCGGCCGCCGTTTTCTCCTTATGATACGCTCATTATTTCTTCCGGAAGCCAAAACGGCATCACTCTCGGCAATCCGGTTTTCGCTGATGACGGCACGCCACTCGGCGCGATAGAAAACGTCTTTCCGTCATCGGCGAAAGTCCTACTTTTCTCAAGCCCGAACGTTTCGACCACGGTCGTTGTCGGCAACAAGAAATTCGAGACAATCGCGCGAGGATATGGCGGCGGCAATTTCGGATTTAAAGTACCCGTTGGTTCAGAACCGACGATAGGAGATTCGGTTTACATTCCCGAATTCTCACCTGCCGCTATCGGTATCGTGAAAAATGTTTTGGCTGCGCCGACAGATACATTCGCAAACGTTCTCTTCTCTCTTCCTGAAAACATCTCTGAAATATCGTACGTGACGGTCGACACGTCGAGTCATTTTCAAATAAACATCGCCGCCGATGAAGCAACGACTACTCCTCAATAGCGCCATACTTCTGGCTTTCTTTCTCTTGCCGTGGTGGTTCTCGGCTCTTCTTTCCGTTGCCGGACTTTTCCTCATTAATAATTTCTGGGAAATAATCCTCTGGGGATTTCTTCTCGACGTTTTCTACGGCATTCACGGCGGCGGCTATGAGACGTTTTACTTCGGAACCTGTGTCTCACTCGTCCTCTATGCTGTTTCGATTCCGATACGAAAAAGAATTTCCATATCGTCATGATTAATTCGTTCTGGAGAAATTTAAAAAAGAAACTCTCGACAAAAGACCGCCGAGGCGAAATCGACCCGGATGAGATTTTGATTGACGCTGAAAATTTGCCCGAGTTTAATCTTGACCAATTCGAAGGGAGAATCGAGAGACCGATTTCCGTTCGCGCGGTTATTTTTTTCTCCGCGGTCATTATGCTGATTCTCGGAATTTTGTCCTACCGCGCGTACGCTCTCGATATTAAAGACGGCGCCTTGTACACGCAAGAAAGCAACAACAACAGTCTCGAGGATACGACGATTTTCGCCAACCGTGGAGCGATTTTCGACAGAAACGGCATACCTCTCGCCTGGAACACTATAGACCCGACAAAAAACGATTTCTCGGCACGTGCGTACGCGACGTCGACGGGCCTCGGACTTCTTCTCGGTTACGTGAAATATCCGGCGCAGGATTCGAGCGGCAACTATTACCGAAAAGATTTCGACGGCGTCGATGGTGTCGAGAAATATTATAACGACATCCTCTCCGGACAAAACGGAGAAAAAATAAGCGAGATCGACGTTACCGGCGCGGTGAAATCGGAATCGGTTGTCGAGCCGGCGCAGGATGGAGAGAATATGACGCTCTCGATAGATTCGCGGATACAATCGCAACTCTACAACAATATGCAGAGCCTCGCGCAGCGCGAAGGCTTTACCGGTGGCGCGGCGGCGATTATGAACGTTCAAACGGGAGAAATCATCGCCATGGCGAGTTATCCGAGTTATGGGAGCCAAGTCATGACCAACGGCAGCAACACGGCTTTGATACAACAATATTTGAAGGACCCGAACCTGCCGTTTCTCAATCGCATGACAGACGGTCTTTACACTCCGGGCTCTATCGTCAAACCGTATATGGCTCTCGCGGCGCAAAAGGAAAATGTTATTGACCCGAATCGTTTTATATTGACGACGGGCTCGATATCCGTTCCAAACCCGTACGATCCGACGCATCCCTCGATTTTCAAAGATTGGCAAAACAACGGACTCCTTGATATGAGAAAAGCCATTGCCATGTCTTCCGACGCATACTTTTACATCGTCGGCGGCGGCTACGCTCCGGTCGGCGTAAGCGGTCTCGGCATTCAAAAAATAGACGAGTATATGTCCCTCGTCGGTTTGGGCAATTGGACGGGGCAGGGGATTTTTCAGGGACCCATCGGCACCGTGCCGTCGCCTTCGTGGAAAGCCCTCAACTTTCCCGACGACCCGACGTGGCGCATCGGTGACACGTATCACACGTCCATCGGACAATACGGTTTTCAAGTTACGCCTCTGCAAATGCTTCGAGCCATCGGCGCAGTCGCAAACGGCGGCAAACTTCTCGACCCGACAATCGTCAAAGTAAGCTCGACGACCCTCTCGGCTTCATACCAAACTCTGCCATTTACCGAGAGCGAATACCAAGTCGTCCGAGAAGGTATGCGCGACGGCGTTACCGAAGGCGGCACGTCTCAGGGGCTCGACGTGCCGTACGTCGCCGTCGCCGGCAAGACGGGTACCGCCCAAGTCGGCGTGGGGAACCAATTCGACAACTCGTGGTCGACGGGATTCTTTCCGTACGGCAATCCGAAATACGCGTGGATAGTTCTCATGGAGCACGGACCGATAGCAAACGACCTTGGAGGCGTCTTCGTCATGCGCGGGCTCTTCGATTGGATGAGTGTTCACACGCCCGGATATTTCCAATAAAGACAAGCATCTCTACGCTTGATTTTAGAGTTGTAACCGTGTAATATTCTCGAGCATTATATATAAGAATTATGCCCCAGCATTATCTGACAAAAGCCAAATACGACGAGCTTGTAAAAGAGCTAAATTTTCTTAAGACGAAGCGCCGACTCGAAGTGGCGCACGCTTTGGAATATGCACGCTCGCTCGGCGACCTCTCGGAAAACGCCGAATATCACCAGGCGCGAGAAGAGCAGGCGATGGTCGAGGACCGTATCACCTCTCTCGAAATCACCCTGAAAAACGCCGAAATCGTCAAAGAAAACAAAAGCGACGTGGCGGGACTCGGCTCGGTCATCGTCCTTTCGAAAGCTGAAGGAGAAAACCAGAAATTTGCCATTGTCGGTTCCGACGAAGCGGATATGGCTGCCGGAAAAATCAGCAACACGTCGCCCCTTGGCGTCGCGCTCATAGGCAAAAAGAAAGGCGACGAAGTCAAAGTCAAAACCCCGAAAGGCAATAGCGTATTCAAAATTGTTTCGATAGAATAGAGACATGGCCTCACAAGAAGAGATAAAGGGAGTCCGTCTCAAAAAAATAGAACTTCTGAAAGCCGCGAAAATGGAAGCATATCCGGCAAAAGTCCCGCGGGACTTTTGCCTGCGCGACGCGAAGAAATATTTCGCCGATTACGAGAAAAATAAAAAATCGGCGTCGGTCGCCGGCAGAGTGATGGCTATCCGCGGACAAGGAGCGATTTTTTTCGTCGTTCTCTATGACGGGCGCGGCAAACTTCAGGCCGTTTTCAAAAAAGATACACTTGATGAAAAATTTTTCAAACTTTTCAAAGACGCCGTGGACGTCGGCGACTTCATTTCCGTCACCGGAACTTTTTTCAAGACGGAGCGCGGCGAGGAAAGCATTCTCGCGACAAGTTGGACGATGGCTGCGAAATCCCTCGCCGCCCTGCCGGAAAAATTCCACGGCATTCAGGATGAAGAAGAACGATTCCGCAAACGCTATCTCGACATTCTTTTCGATCCCGAGCTTCGAAACCTTTTCGAACTCAAATCAAAATTCTGGGACGCGACTCGCGACTTTCTCAAATCAAAAGAATTTTTGGAAATCGAAACGCCGACCTTGGAAGTCACGACCGGCGGCGCCGAAGCCAACCCGTTTAAAACCCATCACGAGGATTTCGACCTCGACGTGTATTTGCGCATTTCGGTGGGCGAACTCTGGCAGAAACGTCTTATGGCGGCAGGTTTTCCGAAGACGTTTGAAATCGGTCGCGTCTGGAGAAACGAGGGTACGTCGCCCGAGCATTTGCAAGAATTCACCAACATGGAATTTTACTGGGCGTTTGCCGATTATAAAGATGGCATGAAGCTCGTCGCCGAAATGTATCGTCACATCGCCACGGAAGTTTTCGGCAAGACGAAATTCGAAATCCGCGGACACTCTTTTGACCTCGGGGGACAGTGGCCGCAAATTTCCTACGTCGATGAAATAAAAAAACAGACCGGCATCGACATTTTGAAATCGTCTGAAAAAGAAATGGAGAAAAAATTGAAGGAACTCAAAGTCGAATACGACGGCGACAACCGCGAACGACTCATCGACACGCTTTGGAAATATTGCCGAAAGAAAATATCCGGTCCGGTTTTTCTCACGCATCACCCGAAAATAGTTTCGCCTCTGGCGAAAGAATCGAGCGAGCAACCGGGCACCGTCGAACGTTTTCAAATCATCATCGCGGGAAGCGAAGTGGGGAACGGCTGGTCGGAAATCAACGACCCGCGTGACCAAGCGGCGCGATTCGACGTCCAACAGAAACTTTTGGAATCCGGAGACAAAGAAGCCATGATGGCCGACCACGAATTCGTCGAAATGCTCGAATACGGTATGCCTCCGACCTGCGGCTTCGGTTTCGGCGAGCGCCTTTTCGCCTTTATGGTAGGACGACCTCTTCGCGACACCCAGCTTTTCCCTTTGATGAGGCCAAAGTAGTACAAACAAAAAAACCGGGTGGTTTCGAGCGCGTAAGTCGGAGCGAAGCGCACAAGCGAGAAACCACTCGGTTTTTTTGTTGCCCAAAACGGCTGTGGATAACTTTTGTATACGTTGTGGAAAGAAGTGGTGTATACTCTTATGCAAGTGGGAAGAAGTGGTATTTCAAAAATTAACGAAATATCCTAAAAAGTTTCCACAAAAAGCGTATGAAATTTGTGATCACAAAAACATCATCGCGGATTGGAGACAAAGTTTGGCAAACAAAGGTCGTTCGCGTCGCCGAGATTAAGCTTCGCGAGAAAGTGTTGGTTCGAAAAAACAAATGCTTATCGGAGAGCACAGACACGCGATAGACGATAAGAAACGCGTCTCGTTGCCCTCAAAATTCCGCCAAGAAATGGGCAAGAAAATAATCCTCGCAAAAGGGTTTGATAAGTGTGTATACGCTTTCACTCCGAAAGAGTGGAATAATTTTTCGCAAGGACTCTCCCGCGAGACCTTGCGAAGCGACAACAGGGGACTCAACCGTTTTATGTTCGCGGGAGCCAGCGAAGCGGATGTGGACTCCATAGGACGAATTCTCATTCCAGATTTTCTTGCCGAGTGGGCGGGGCTTTCCGACAAAGTCGCCATCCTCGGCGTGCAAAGTCACGTGGAAATTTGGAACGAGAAGACGTGGCTTTCGTATAAGGCAGAAAACGAGCGCCAAGCGGATTCTCTGGCCGAAAAAGTCGGCACGGAGAAAAAAGCATAGTCTTCTCATGCACGAACCGGTTCTTTTACATGAAGTTTTAGACGGACTCGAAATAGAAGACGGCGACATCGTCCTCGATATGACGCTTGGCGCCGGAGGCCATAGCCGTGCGATTCTTTCGAGCGGAAAAAATATTCGCCTCATCGGCATCGACCAAGACGATGCCGCGCTTGCGATTGCGAAAGAAACGCTTTCGCCGTGGAAAGACAAAATTATTTTCGTCAGAGGTAATTTCCGCGACGCGGAAAAGCTTCTCGCCGAAATCGAGATTTCGAAAGTCAACAAAATCCTCTTCGACCTCGGCGTCTCATCAATGCAACTCGACGACGCGAAAAGGGGATTCTCTTTTCGGCACAACGCACCTCTCTCGATGCAAATGTCTTCCGACGCGAAATTCTCCGCGAAAGATATCGTGAGCGGTTGGGACGAAGCAGACATCGCAAACGTCATCTTCGCGTATGGAGAGGAAAGAAAAGCCCGCACAATCGCCAAAGCGATTGTGCGGGCTAGAAAAGAAAGACCAATCGAGACGACGTTTGAACTCGCGGATATCGTAGGCAACGCGATAGGTCGGAAACCGTGGATGAAAACAAATCCCGCGACCAAAACCTTCCAGGCTCTGCGCATCGCGGTCAACGACGAGCTCGGAAGTCTCAAATCGGGACTTACTGCGGCGCACGACCTCGTTTTACCGGGTGGTCGCATCGCCGTCATCTCGTTTCATAGCCTCGAAGACCGCATCGTTAAAAACTTCATGAAAGAAAAAGTTGAAACCGGAGACACGATCCTTTCAAAAAAGCCAATAATCGCGAGCGAAGACGAAGAAAACAGGAATCCTCGGTCACGCAGCGCGAAATTGCGAATAATCAAAATAGCATGACGGCATACATTTCAAAACAGTTAAATACGAAAGAACGTCCGCTCTATTTGTGGATACTTTTGGGTATTATCGTCGTTCTTTCCTTGCTTTACGCCTATTTTCTCAACGCGGCGATTATAAGCGTTGTCTCGCGCGAATCGCTAGAAAACAGCATTTCTCTGGCGGCGTCGAACGTCGGCACGCTCGAAGGCCGTTTCCTCGCCGACGAGAGACCTCTCACTGCGGACGCCGTCAGCACCGCAGGTCTTTCAATACCGAAAGAAGTCAGCTATCTCGGCCAAGGCTCGGGCACAATACTTACGTTCGGAAGCAATCTATAATAGAACCGTGGCAACAGGCAGAATTCGTTTCATAGGCATCGTAGTCGCGGTCGTCGCGGTCCTTTACGCTGCGCGACTGTATTACGTGCAAATTATGAACGGCGCGTCGTATCGAAACCTCGCCGACGCGCAATATGAGAGTCAAACGGGACCGATTTTTGACCGAGGCGCGATTTATTTTACGACAAAAGACGGACAACAAATGCCGGCCGCGACGCTCGACGTCGGCTACATTATCGCCATCAATCCGAGCGTTCTCAAAAATCCCGAGGACGACTTCAATCTGCTCTCGAACATTCTGCCCTTGGACGCGAACACGTTTATGGCTCAAGCGACAAAAAGCGACCTCTACGAAGTCATCGCGAATAAAGTCGGCGAAGAGACAAAAGATAAAATTTCCGCGCTCGATATCGCCGGCGTCGAAGTCACGAAAGAACAGTGGCCGTTTTTCCCGGCGTCAACGACGGCGGCGCATCTTATCGGATTCGTCGGATATAAAAACGGCGGCGACACGCTCACGGGACAATACGGCTTGGAACAGTTTTACAACGATGTCTTATCGAGGAACGACGATGGCACGTTCGTCAATTTCTTCGCGCAATTATTTTCGAATATTTCCACCGCGCTTCAAAGTGGAGGAAGCGTCGAGGGAGACCTCGTAACAACTATCGAACCGTCGGTCCAAAACGAACTCGAACACGAACTCGCAATTGTCCGAAGCGAATATCAAACGGACCTTGATGGTGGCATTATCATGGACCCGAAAACCGGTGCGGTATACGCCATGGGTTCCGTTCCGACATTCGATCCGAACACTCCGGCGGCATTTGCAACGAGTACGGTCTATGTCGATGGTAATGCTCTGCCGCAAAGCGTATTTATCGACCCATTGGTCGAAGACACGTTTGAAATGGGCTCGATTATAAAACCTATCGCCATGTCCATAGCCCTTGATGCAGGATCCGTCACGCCAACAACGAAATATGACGATACCGGCTTCGTCATGATTGACGGCAAAAAAGTCTCCAACTACGACGGTGTGGCGCGAGGCGTCATTACCATGCAGACAGTACTCGACGATTCTCTCAACGTCGGTATGGCATACGTCGAAAGCCAGACAGGCAGGCAGGCAATGAGCCATGGTTTTTACAAATTTGAAGTCGGGTCGACCACGGGTATCGATCTGCCGGGCGAAGCCGCGGGCCAAGTAGCAAACCTCAACGCTCCACGCGACCTCGAACTCGCTACGGCCGCCTTCGGTCAAGGCATCGCTCTGACGCCTATGGAAACCGTCCGCGCGCTTTCGGCTTTGGCAAACGACGGAGTATTGCCCGATCCGCACGTCATTTCGGAAATAGAATATCCCACAGGTATCTCGAAAGTTATGACGTATAATCCGACGGACAGGGCGATTTCCACGACGACCGCGGCGGCAATAACGGCAATGCTCATCAACGTCAACGATCAAGGCGAAACTCCCATTAACCCCGCGGCGTATCTCGCGCATTACACGGTCGCCGACAAGACCGGTACGGCGCAAATCGCCAATCCCGCGGGCGGCGGCTATTACACCGACAGATTTCTCCATTCGTTCTTCGGATATTTTCCGGCGACTGACCCGCGATTCATTATTTTTCTTTTCGCGGTCAATCCGCACGGCCAAGAATTCGCTTCGCACACGCTCCTTCAGCCCTTTATCAATCTGCGAAATTTCTTGATAAGCTATTACGACATTCCGCCCGACAGATAAATGAAACAATTTTTCAAAAATGCAGTGACGAATATTCTTACGAAAGAGGCGTACGGCGCCTTACGGCGCCGTACGCCCACCGTAGTCGCCGTCACGGGCTCGGTCGGAAAGACTTCCGCCAAAGACGCCATCGCCGCGGCGCTCGCCGCTTCGGCGAGCGCCGCCGTCCGCAAATCGGAGAAAAGTTTCAATAGCGATTTGGGCGTCCCTCTCGCCATTCTCGGACTTTCAAATGCATGGAATAGCTCTCTTGGCTGGTTAAAAAATATAATCGGCGGATATTTCGCAGCTCATTCGAAAAACTTTCCGCGCATCCTCGTTCTTGAAATCGGCGCCGACCATCAAGGCGATATTAGCTCAATAGCGAAGTGGCTTCGCGCCGACATCGTGGTCTTTACGGCGATGGCGGACGTACCTGTCCACGTCAAATTCTTCGGAAGTCCGGAGAAAGTTCTTGAAGAAAAACTTTCTCTTATCGGCGCGCTGAAAAAGAACGGCACGATTGTTGTGAATGGAGAAGACCAAAAATTTCTCCACGCCGCGAAAAATTCCGGAAAGAAATTTGTGGAGTACGGAGAGAAGGGAAGCGCGCCGCAAGAGCTCGCAGCTCTTGCGGCGCTGGCCGTCGTTTCAGTTCTCGGTTTCGACATCGGGAAAGCCAAACAATCTCTCGAAAACCACGAAAGTCCCATCGGCAGAATGAAAATACTCAAAGGTATAAATAAATCCGTCATCATCGACGACACATACAATTCTTCGCCGATTGCCGTCATATCGGCGCTTCACACGATTAAAAATATGAAAGCCGCGGGCAGAAAAATCGCCGTTCTCGGAGATATGCGAGAACTAGGGGCTTATTCGACCAGGGCTCACTATGACGCGGGTAAGCTCGTGGCAAAATCCGCTGATATTCTTTTTGCCGTCGGTCACAGCGCCAAAGATTTCGCTCGAGGCGCGATTGACGGCGGTATGCGTCCGGCAAGAATTTACGAATTTCAAAACTCGACCGAAGCCGGAAGGGAACTGTGCGAGATACTGCGCGCTGGCGACATAGCTCTCGTCAAAGGTTCGCAAGGAATGCGAATGGAAAAAGCCGTCGCCATAGTTATGGAAGAAAAAACTCGCGTCAAAGAACTTCTTGTGCGGCAAGAAAAAGAGTGGGAGAGAAGATAGTATTGTATTTTTCATAAATGTGTGTTAGTTTGCATTCCAGAGTTCATCAACCTCAAACTTATTGAAAAATGAAAAATCGGGTAAAAGACCTGTCAGAAGCATTCATGGAATCTGACGCCGACGGAAAACTCGAGATGTTAGCGCTCTTAATCTTCGGTCTGTGCATGATGACCATTCTCGTCGGGGGTGCCGGCGGCATCCTTTCGGAGCTCCATTGGTTTTCGGTCCCCAACTGGTGGTACGAAAGGCTCGTGTTTTTTCCCGGCGTCATCTTCGTCCTAATGGGTATCTGCCTAAGCGACCATGAGGACTGTCCTTTCTAGGCACACACAAGCCGTCCGGTTCAACCGGCGGCTTTTTTATTTAAACTTTTGACCCTACGGGGAATCGAACCCCGATTTAGAGCTTGAGAAGCTCCTGTCCTAACCATTAGACGATAGGGCCACGAAGTGACTTTAGCATTTTTATACGAAATCCGAAAGATTATAAATAAAAAAGGACTGGGTCGGAGGACCCGTCCTTTCATCCAAAACCGGGCAGATAAGGTGTCGCATTCCCTGGTCTCTGCGCTTCCGCCCGCGCTTCGATTTTGGCAAAGTCTTTTCTCAATCTGCGACTCGCGGCTTCAGCGGCTTCCGCTCGATCACGTTTCAATTCCGCGTAAGTCCTTACCTTCAATTGCACATAACTGTTACGCCGGCGAGATTTTCTTTTGAGACTGGCTTTGACCCAACGACTCACTTGAAAACGGACCTCCGGCGGATCGCTCCTGGGTATTAATTCCTCAAGCGCCTGTCCGACAAAACCGCTCTCTCTCTCGCTCAAAGCCTTGTCTACCAAAAGTCTGACCGTGCTTTCATCGCCCTCATAATTTCTCCAACATTCCGTCTCATAGGGAATTTGGAAATCGACGGAGAGCGATCGCACTTTTTCTAACACTTCATCGACCAATCTGTAGAGTTTCTGCTCATACGTTTCATTAGTATTCATTGTCTACCTTCTGTTACAAAGGACAACGGAGTTACGGAAACAAGTATACATATAAAAAATAAAGGACGCATTCTTTCGTTTGCGTCCTCTTCCGGAATATCCGGGGTTGATGGTTTGAAGCCGTTAAGCTTCTTGTTTTGCGAGCGCCTCGTGAGAAGCGGCCGCGTGGCTGAAGAAGGCGAAATTGGGATCCCGATCCCGGTATTGCCACTTCAGATGGTCGGCGAGGACTGGGTTTCTGGCAAGATGTTTTTCGGCCAAAATTTTTGCTTTCTTGGCGATTTCAACTCCTTGCCCATACTGCAAATCCTTGCGCCTGGTAATGACAGCCGAGGTGGCGAGAAACGGATTCTCAATGCCTTCCTCGAACATCACCCGAACCACTTCAGCCGCCACTTCGGCGACATCAACTGGCTTTGATGCGGTGTTCATATCTTCGGGCACATTGTATCACCAAAATAGCTATTTTGTCAATAGCTCATCGACGACCGCTTTGACGTCTCCGCCGTCGGCTTTTCCCTTGAGTTCTTTCATCAAAGCACCCATAAATTGTCCCGTTTTCGCTTTGTCCGGCGCGCCATCTTTCTTAATTTTAGCTTCGGCAACTTTCTTTATTTCGTCGCGAGACATCACTTCGGGAAGATATGTCTCGAGGATGGCGAGCTCACGCGCTTCGTTTTTCGCAAGGTCGAGGCGGTTGCCCTTGGTAAATTGCTCGATGGAATCCTTTCTCTGTTTCGAAAGTCGTTTGACGATGGCGAGAACTTCTTCGTCGGTGGCTTCGTTTGTCGACGTCTTCTTCGTCAGAAGTTCTTTCTGGATTTCCGCCTGAACGCCGCGGAGCACGAGCGTCCGTGTTTCGTCTTTCGCCAACATTGATTCTTTTATATCCGCCCTGATTTTTTGATGAAGTGTCATACAGCTATGATACAATTATTGCGCCATGGACACAATTCTTATCATCATTCTCATCGTCCTCGCCGCCGTCATTCTCTTTTTCCAAATCAAGAACCGCAAGCCGGAAAAAGAAGAGAAACCGGACAAGGCTTTTGATTTGTTGCTTCAACAAATGAACGAGCTTTCGCGCACCGTCGACCGCAAAATGGGCGAGACGACGAAATCAATGAGCGATTCGATTCACAAACAATTTTCCGAATCAGCAAAACTCATCCGCGACGTCACGGAAGGCCTGACCAAACTCGACGAGACAAACAAACAAGTCGTGTCTTTCACCGATCAACTTCAAGGACTTCAGGATATTTTGAAAAACCCAAAACAACGCGGGGTACTCGGCGAATATTATCTCGAAGCACTTCTAAAAAACGTCTTGCCGCCAAATTCGTACAAAATGCAGTATGCGTTCAAGGATGGCGAAATAGTCGACGCGGCGGTATTCGTCAAAGAAAAAATAATTCCGGTCGACTCCAAATTTTCCTTAGAAAATTACAACCGTATGGCGGAAGAAAGGGATCCGTCATCTAAAGAAAAACTGCAAAAAGTCTTTGAAAACGATCTGAAAAATCGCATCGTCGAAACTTCAAAATACATCAGACCATCGGAAGGCACGATGGATTTTGCTTTTATGTTTATTCCTCACGAGGCGATTTATTATGATTTGCTGGTGAATAAAGTCGGTGCCGGAGAGGACGAAAACCTTATTCAACGTGCGGCTTCGAAATATAAGGTTATCATCGTTTCTCCGACATCTTTTCTCGCATACCTTCAAACCGTGCTTCAAGGACTCAAGGCTTTGCAAATAGAAGAAACAGCGAAAGACATAATATCCAGAGTTTCGGATCTCGGGAAACATTTGAAATCATACGAGGAGTATCACAACAAACTCGGTAATAATCTCAAAACTGTTTGGAATCAATATTCGCTTTCTTCAAAAGAATTGAAAAAAGTAGACAAAGACGTCATTCGAATCACAGGCACAAGCGCGGGCATAGACCCGCTCGTCTTAGAAAAGCCGGAAGAAGAATAGTTGCGTCTTTGCCGGTTTTATGTAAATATGGCTACTCCTATGGCAACAAAGAAAACAACCACTAATTCAAGCGAAATAGCCGTCATCGCGACGGGCGGAAAGCAGTACAAAGTTTCGCAGGGAAGCGTCCTTAAAATCGAGAAAATCAAAGGCGAGCACAAAGTCGGGGACAAACTCGTCTTCGACGAAGTTCTCATGACCGACAATGGCTCAAACACCGTCGTCGGCACGCCGAAAGTCGCGGGAGCCAGCGTCGAAGCCGTCATAAAAGAAATCGACCGAGACGCTAAGGTCGTAGTCATTCACTACAAGCAAAAGAGCCGTTATTTCAAGAAAGCTGGTCATCGACAGCCGTATTTCAAGATTGAAGTCACGGGAATAAAAGCCTAAGACAAAAAAGGCGGCGCCCAAAGGGCGCCGCCTTTTTTGTTATTCACAGGCTATCAACATTGGAGATAGCTTAGTAAGGTTTATAATAGTTTGCATGTCAGGAAATTTTCTTACGATAAAAAACGCGGCGGAACTTCTCGGCGTCACGCCGCTTACGCTTCGCAATTGGGACAAGAACGGCAAACTCGGAGCGAGGCGCCACCCGATGAGCAATTATCGTATATACTTAAGGCAAGACATCGAAAGATTAGTCGACGAAATCACAACCGGTTCGGCGAGAATGGTGGCGAAGCCGAGAAAGCCTTTGAAAAGGAGACTGGTCGTGAGAAGTCTGTCCGATTAAAAAAATAATTTTTTACGTATGAAAAAAATCCGCGTGGCGATAAACGGCTTCGGCAGAATTGGTAGAGCGTTTTTGAAAGTCGCCCGCGAGCGCGACGAGATAGAAGTCGTCGCCATAAATGATTTGGGAAGCGTCGAGAACTTCGCGTATCTTCTCAAATACGACACGGCGTACGGCGTCTCCGATTTCGACGTCTCGGCAAAAGCCGACGGTTCGGCACTCATTGTCGGTGGAAAAGAAATCGCCTTCGTCAGTCAAAGAGACGCGACGCTTCTGCCGTGGAAAAAATACAACATCGATGTCGTCGTCGAATCGACGGGACTTTTCGTCGATTATACCAAAGCCAAAGTCCACCTCGACGCGGGAGCCAAACGCGTCGTCATCACCGCGCCGGCAAAGGGCGGCGAGGAAGGCAAAGACGGCGTGACGGTGCTTATGGGGCTCAATGAAGAGCGATTTGCCGCCTGTCCGATTACGTCAAACGCGTCCTGCACGACAAACGCGGGAAGCCCTCTTATGGCTATTCTCGACGAAACTATCGGCATTGAAAAAGCCGTCCTCAATACCGTCCACGCCTACACCGCCAGCCAATCAATCGTCGACGGACCGGCGAAAAAAGACTTGCGAGAGGGAAGGGCGGCGGCGCAAAACATCGTCCCGTCCTCGACAGGCGCGGCAATCGCCGTGACGAAAGCCTTGCCGCAACTTGAGGGTAAATTCGACGGCATATCGATTCGCGTGCCCGTCGTCGTCGGTTCGATTGTCGACATTACATTCATCGCCAAAAGAAATACGTCCAAAGACGAGGTCAATCAAATTTTGAGAAAAGCCGCCTCCGACGCGCGTTGGTCGAGAATTTTCGCCGTGACGGAAGAACCGCTCGTCTCGTCGGATGTGAAAGGCGATCCGCACGCGTCGATTGCCGACCTTGAAATGACTCGCGTCGTCGGCGGCAATCTAGTCAAAGTTCTCGGCTGGTACGACAACGAAATGGGGTACACCCACACCTTGGTCGACCACGTCGTCAAAGCGGGAAGTTTCATAAAATAAAATGAAAATATTCATCGGAAGCGACCATGCCGGTTTTGAACTCAAAAAAAATCTCATCGAATATATCTCCGACCTCGGACACGAGATACACGACATGGGCGCGAAGAAACTCGACCCGAATGACGATTATCCCGATTTCATAATTCCCGTGGCGAACGAAATTTCGCATAATCCGGTAAGTTATCGCGGCATCGTCATCGGCGGCTCGGGACAAGGCGAAGCGATGTGCGCCAACAAAGTCTACGGCGTGCGCGCGGCGGTCTATTACGGAGGGAACTCGGACATCGTAAAGATGTCGCGCTTGGACAATGATTCCAACGTCTTGTCGCTTGGCGCGCGCTTCCTCGGGCCCGAGGAAGCGCGCGCCGCCGTCCGCCTCTGGCTCGACACGCCTTTTTCCGGAGCGGAACGGCATAAGCGACGCATTTTGAAAATGTATACGATAAAAAAATAATGGCCGAAATAATTCCCGCGATTTTGGCGAAAAATTTTGACGAGCTCGATGCCGACCTCTCCTTGATTCGCGGCACGGCGAAAGAGGTCCAAATAGACATTTGCGACGGTTCTTTCGTCCCGTCAAAAACGTGGCCGTTCAATGCTCCTTTGGGTAAAGCCGACGAAAACTTCGAAGCCATCGTCGCTCAAGAAGAAGGTATGCCTTTTTGGGAGGATTTCGATTTTGAATTTGATTTGATGGTGAAAAATCCTCTGCAGAAAATCGGCGACTTCGTGGCGCTCGGCGCGAGCCGCGTCGTCGTCCACCTCGATTCCGCGAACGATGAGGAAATCAAAAAAATTCTCGACGAATACGGCAATGACGATATGAAAGAATTCGGCATCGAAATCGGACTCGCCGTAAGCGCGACGACGGATATGGCGCGCGCGGAAAAATTTATTCCAATGGCGGCGTTCGTAGAGTGCATGGGCATAAAGAAAATCGGATTTCAGGGCCAACCGTTCGACGAAAGCGTCATCGAAAGAATAAAAACTTTGCGCCGTAAATTCCCCGAACTTATAATAAGCGTTGACGGGGGAGTGCACGAAAACAATATCGGAAAACTCGTAGCGGCCGGCGCCGACCGACTCATCGAGGGTTCGGCGATTTGGGATTCGGAGACTCCGGGCGAAACGATAAAACATTTTCAAAATCTCGCGAAATAAAATGAATCTCACGCCACAAAAAATAAAAGAACTCGAGGAAAAAGCCAATACCATTCGCGAATCCATAATCGACATGCTTGTCCGCGCCGGCTCCGGTCACACCGCGGGACCCTTGGGCATGGCGGATATTTTCACCGTGCTTTATTTTCACACGCTCAAGCACGACCCGAAAAATCCGAAGTGGCCGGAGCGCGACCGACTCGTCCTTTCAAACGGCCATATTTGTCCCGTGCTTTACGCCACAATGGCTCATAGCGGATATTTTCCAATCGAAGAATTAAAAACGCTTCGCAAGTTTGGTTCGCGGCTTCAAGGTCATCCCGAGCGAGAATTTCTACCGATGCTTGAGAATAGTTCGGGACCGCTTGGCGAAGGACTCTCCCAAGCCGTCGGAATGGCTCTCGCCGACAGAATGGACAACGGTGCGTCGTCTTCAAAAAGAATTTATTGTCTGACATCGGATGGCGAACACGACGAGGGCAACACATGGGAAGCGGTGATGCTCGCGGGAAAAGAAAAGCTTCACAATCTCGTCGCCGTGATGGACAGAAACAATATCCAAATCGACGGCTTCACGGAGAACATAATGCCTCTCGACCCGGTCGCCGACAAATATCGCGCGTTTAATTGGCACGTCATTGAAATCGACGGACACAATATGGAAGCGATCGCCGACGCATTTGAGCAAGCGCGAGCGATTTTTGAAAAGCCGACGATGATTATCGCTCACACCATTCCGGGCAAAGGCGTGAAAGAGTTCGAGAACAAATTCGAGTGGCACGGCAAACCACCGAATCGCGAGGAAGCGAATATGGCGCTCAAAGAGCTGCGAACTCTTGGCGGAAAAATAAGAAGCGAACATGAATAAAAATATGTCAAAAAATTTTAAAATCACTGGATGGATAATATTGGCGATCTTCTTAATGATAATAGCGATAGGTATTTTTCAATTCACAATTGTAAGTATGATATTTGGAGGCATTGCAGATACGTTGAGTACTCCTCTCTTACTATCGAGTTTTTTTATGGTCAGTGTTTCAATCTACCTTCTCACCGTGGTAAACAAAATGATTGTTTCAAAAAAAGCTCCGGAACAGGAAATTGAAATTCACTCCGTGCGACGTTTCCTAGGAATTATAGGAATCACCCTCTGGATAATATTCGGATTTTTATTGACTAGCACAAGTTCTATATATTCGGGGAATATGCTGATTCGGGGGACTATTGGCTGTGCATATCTTTTGTTAACTTATATTCTTGCAAGAGCGACGGTAAATAAAAATTTCAAAATATCCCTTTATGTTTTGTGTTTTCTCTTTCTATTCCTTTGGTGCGGTATTATTTTTGTTGTACCCACACTTCCTAAATAAAAATGCTCAACCTTTCACAAAAACTGAATACGAAAATGTTTGACGCGGATGTCGAACAAATCCCGATACGAAAAGGTTTCGGCGAGGGACTCGTCATTGCTGGCGAAGCTGACGAGCGCGTCGTGGGTCTTTGCGCCGACCTGACCGAATCGACGCAAATGAATATGTTCCGAGATAAATTTCCGAAACGTTTTGTCGAAGTCGGCGTCGCCGAACAAAACCTCGCCACGGTCGCAAGCGGCATGGCGGCGATGGGCAAGATTCCGTTCATAAGCTCGTACGGCACTTTTTCTCCCGGAAGAAATTGGGAGCAAATCAGGACGACGATTTGCTTCAATAATGTGCCGGTCAAAATCGCGGGCAATCACACCGGTGTCTCCGTCGGTCCGGACGGCGGCACGCATCAAGCGACTGAAGATATCGCCATCGCGCGCGTGTTGCCGAGAATGGTCGTGATTTCGCCTTGCGATGCATTGGAAGCCAAGAGGGCTACGATTGCCGCGGCACAGACGGACACCCCCGTCTACATTCGTCTTGCTCGCGAGAAAACTCCAGTGATGACGACAAACGAAACGCCATTTGAAATAGGCAAAGCACAAATTTTCTACGACCCGCCGGCAGGGAAGCCGGATGTTGCGATAGTCGCCACGGGCGCGCTTCTCCACAGAGCTCTCATCGTCGCTCGCGATTTGGAAAAAGAAAAAATAGGAGTCAGAGTCATAAATCTTTCGACAATTAAACCTTTGGATGAAAAAACTATCTTAAGAGCGGCGAAAGATGCAAAAGCAATCGTGACTGTAGAGGAACACCAAATCGCCAGCGGAATGGGAAGCGCCGTTGCCGAATTCCTATCGTCAGTCTATCCTGTGCCGATAGAACGCATCGGCGTACGCGACCAGTTTGGACAATCAGGTACACCAGAAGAACTCATCGAGCACTATGGTATGGGCGTCTCGCACATAAAAGAAGCGGTAAAGAAAGTTTTGAAGAGGAAAGTCTAGGGCAGCGGTTCCTGTTTGCGGCCGCTAAGAGCATCGGAAAGAGTTTCGCGGTCGATATATTCAATTTCGGCGCCGGTAGAGAGGCCGCGGCCGAGCGTTGAGACTTTGATGCCGTGCTTTTTGACCGATTCGCGAATAGCGTCTTCGATGGTCGCTCGTGTGTTGTCGCCTTCGGGATTGAGACTGACCGCAATAATTATTTCTTTCAAAATTTTTCCGTCTTTATTTATGCGAGAAACCAATTCTTTCGTCCGAAGCGGAATCTGTTTCTTGGCGGAGAAAGCCGCCGTGCCGCCCAAAATAAAATAAAGTCCTTTGTAGAGATTTGTATTTTCGATACTTTCAAAATCCACGTCGCGAGGAAGAATCATAAGTAGGGAATGGTCGCGACCGCTACCGGCGCAAATGCCGCAGGCATTTGCGCCGCGTTTGGCTTCGAAAAAACGAAAGCACACCGAGCATTGTTTGACGTTCTCCGCCAGAAATTCGATTTCCTTCGTGAAGTCTTCGCGGAACATCTTATTCTTGTGCAAAAGAAAATAGACAAAGCGCTCGGCTTGGCGCGGGCCGATGCCGGGGAATTCGCGAAACATTTCTTTGAGCTTTTCGAGCGAATCGGACATATTAATTTTCCACTTGCGTGAACTCGCCGAAATCGGCTTTCTCAATCGGAATAAACGACGACTTGTCTTTGTCGAACGAAAGCTGAATCCTGCCGGTCGGACCGTTACGATGTTTCTCGACGAGAATTTCCGTCGTGATAAAACTTTTCCCGCGATTTTCTTCGCTGTATTTGTCTTCCTGGTGGATAAACATCACGATGTCCGCGTCTTGCTCAATCGAACCGGAATCGCGCAAGTCGGAGAGGCGAGGGCGGCCGCCGCGGCTTTCGACGGCGCGCGAAAGTTGCGACAACGCTAGCACGGGAATGTTGAATTCCTTTGCCATCTGTTTGAGCGAGCGGGAAATTTCGGTGATTTGCTGGACGAGATTGTCGTTTTTGACGTTCGTCGGCATCATAAGCTGAAGATAATCGACGATGACGAGGCCGAGCTTGCCTTCGCGTTGGAGTCTACGAGCGACGGCGCGCATTTTGACGATGCTGTTGCTGCTTTGGTCGTCAATATAAATCGGAGCTTCGGATAAAGCGGCGAGACCGTCACGGACGATGCTTAGGTCCTTGTCGATATTTAATTTACCGGTGCGGAGTTTGAAGGCGTTGACGCGGGCTTCGGCGGCAAGCATACGGTCCACGAGTTGCGGCACGGCCATTTCGAGAGAAAAAATACACACGGGAATCTTGCCGCGCACGGCGACGTTGCGAGCGATATCGAGGGCAAGCGACGTCTTGCCCATCGATGGGCGAGCGGCGAGAATGATAAGGTCGGAGGGCTGAAGACCGGAGAGGAGATTGTCGATATCCTTGAAACCGGTCGCTATGCCGCGCAAGGCGCCCTCGTTGTTATGAATATGGTCAAGACGTTCCCAGGCTTCGACCAAAGCGTCTTTGAGGTTGACGATTTTGTTCTGTGGCACCATCGCCGATACGTCGTGGATGATTTTGTTCGCCGCGTCGACAATCTCATCGACGTTGTTCTCTTCGCCCTCGCCGACGTCTTTTATCATTTCTCCGGCTTCAATCATTCTGCGCATCAAAGCTTTCTTGTGGACGATGTCGGCGTAATTCCTGACGTTTGACGTCGACGGCACGGCACTGACGAGTTCGCCGAGATACGCCGAACCGCCTACGGCTTCAAGGTTTCCTCTCTCCGAAAGCAGGTTTGAAAGCGAAAGCAAATCTATCGGTTCGTTTTTGTTCGAAAGTTCGAAGAGAGCGTCCCAAATGATTTTGTGTTTGTTCGCATAGAAAACCGCGCCGCTCGCGATGTCGACGATGTCGTGAATCGTGTCCGGTTTGATGATGACCGCGCCGAGAAGGGCGCGCTCAGCTTCGAGAGATTGCGGCGGTGCCTTGAGAAAAGCGTCTTTTGTTTTGTCTGCCATGCATTCATTCTACGCATCTATCGTTGGCACGCAAAGCCGAAAATGGAACAAGAAAGTGAATATGGTGGGGATTAAAATTTCGGCTGAACACGAGAGCTTTTTTCGGAATCCAGAACATCAAAACCGAGTTTTTCGATTTGTCCGCGGATTA
>Ga0265338_10003051_pt1 | contig 24083 bp, 23 predicted proteins | sample 42126metaG_FD_193579 | JGI IMG/M metagenome (GOLD analysis project Ga0265338, IMG submission 193579) | Rhizosphere microbial communities from Carex aquatilis grown in University of Washington, Seatle, WA, United States - 4-21-26 metaG | ecosystem: Host-associated > Plants > Roots > Rhizosphere... | reverse complement strand
TGCCTTTGGTAATGACGGTAGCTTTGGCGCCGGGACGGTCGGTAACTTCTGGTTTGAGATCGAGAATGTGGGTCATTTCGGCCGAGTCGGATAACGACCGCTCAACCGTGCGCACAATCCCGCCCATGCTCCACAGCGAACCGAAGACGCCGAAGACGTAGCTTTGGATGAGGATGAATTGCGCGAAGTCGATGACCCGTGTGGCCACCAGATGCAGCGTGGTGATAAAGGTGATGGCTTCGAAGCTGACCATAATGAGTGCCTGCCAAGCGATGATAAGCTCGCTTAACCCCCAGTTGCGACGATTGAGCTTTTCGAGGTGGTGGCTCATGACGTCGTAGGCCTTAATTTCGTCGGCTTCACGGGCAAAGTATTTGATAGCAGCGATGTTAGTGAGGTTATCGGCCAGACGTCCGACCAGCGCCGAGTGGGAGGCCACCGCGGCGCGAGTGACAGGCATCTTGCTATGAAAGAGCCAGATGGCGGACAGCGAAAACAAGCCGGCAAACACAAACAAGGCCAGTGAAACCCAAGGCGCAAAGGCGGCGGTAATGATGACCGCGCCGATTAAGCGTACGACCAGCGGCAGAACTTGAAAAGCCATAGTGTCATACAGCCGTTCGAATGAGTTGACATAGCGATTGGCCTGAGTAACGAGCGATCCGGAGAAGCTGTTGGCGAAGAATTTGTACGACAGCTTCGACAAGTGCCGGAACACAACGTTCTCGAGATCGTGCATGACGTTAGGCTCAATATAAACCACAAAGGCTGAGGAAGTGCGCCAAAACAGCCACTGGCCGACTTGAGACGCGAGATACAATGTGATGATTGTACCAAAGCTGGCGGCAAAGCGACCGGGTGTGAATGGGTGCATTACAAAGGCGGGCAGGCGTCGCAGCCCTTGGGCGAGCAAATACGGCACGACCGTGCCCTGGAGGGTGACGGCGATGACAATGCACAGCGTATTGAGCACGACTAGCCAGCGATAGCGGCGGACAACGTGCCAATACTGTGCGATGGTACGGGTGGCACTAGGCCGGATGGTGAGTTGGTCTGGATTCATGGTCTATTTGGTTGTTTTTACAAAGGGTCAGAATAGCAGATTTTGCGAGCATTAGCAATTTACGGTCGGCCAAAGAATCCTTGCGAAGCCGGTAATATGCTAGTTTTGAGGTGAAGGGCTTGGCGAGTCGCAGTTTTTGATAGTGAAGAGGCCGGAGCTGTCGGCATTCACTGAGTGCACTTTATATCTTGAATTGAGCCAGATCTTGTACACCGATGATGGCTTTACGCCATCGACATCCCAACTGTAGGTGTGTTGACTGGCCGGGAAAATGCCTAGCTGCGACTCACTGCCGCCCAGACCGTCCTCCCTCAATGTGATAGTAACGGTATCCATATCTGAGGGGGCCGTCCATTTGACATCAACAGTACTGCCTAGGCAAATCTGCTGGCCACCTACTGGTGTGGTAACGTTAAATGATTTTAACCCACAGCCTATGTCAGCATTCTGGATTTGACACACCGGATCGGCTGCGCCGGTTTTTGAATTTACTGCTGGGTGGGCCACGGGTTTATATGGCGAATTGATGTAGGCAATATAGACCGCAACAGACAGAATCCCTAGCAACAGCAAGACGACTATGACCTCAAAAGCCGTGAACCCTTGCTGACCCAGTTTTCTAAGCATAATTACAGTATATAACAGCTTATGCTTAACTGGGTTGGAGTAACTAGCCGACCCAGGGGAAATCGGCGGGCCCGAGGAGCAGGTGATCGCCGGGCTTGGCACCCTGGCGGCGCAGCTCTTTGGCGACGCCGGTTTTGCGCAGGATGTCGTGGAGGCGGGCAATGCCGTCGGGCGAATCGAAGTCGGTGCGGCGGCCAAAGCCTTCGAGGCGCGTGCCGCTGATGCGCCAGGTCGCATCGCCACCGGGCTCGACGCGCCAGAAGTCGGGCAGCGCAGTTTCGTCGATGACTGGCAGCTGGTCGGCGCTGGCCTCGCGGCCAGCGCGATCGGCGACGACGAGTTTGGCAGCGGCACGCAGCAGGGGCTCGAGGCCAGTGTGGGCTTGAGCTGAAATGGGGTACACCGGGTGGCCGGCAATGCGCTCGAGGTTGGCGATTTTGGTCGTAAGGTCCTCAGGAACGAGCCCCTCGATCTTGGTAAGCACGGTGAGGCGAGGTTTATCCGACAGGCCGTGACCATAGGTTGCCAGCTCGGCGTCGATGGTTTGCCAGTCGGCGGCGGGATCGGCGCTCAAGCCATCCACCAGCTGCAGCAGCACCGCAGTGCGCTCGAGGTGGCGCAAAAATTCGGTGCCGAGGCCTTTGCCGGAGCTGGCGCCTTCGATTAAGCCCGGGATGTCGGCGGCCAGAAAACTGTCGGAATCGAGGTCGACAAAGCCGAGGTGAGGGGCCAGGGTAGTGAACGGGTAATCGGCGATTTCGGGCTTGGCATTCGAGATAACCGACAGTAGGGTGGATTTGCCGGCATTGGGTAGCCCAACTAAGCCAACGTCGGCTACTAACTTTAATTCGAGGCGCACGATGCGGGCTTCGCCGGGCTCGCCGAGCTCGGCCGCGCGGGGGGCCTGGCGGGTAGAGGCGACGAAGTGGGCGTTACCAAAGCCGCCGCGGCCGCCGCGGGCGATGACAGTGCTGGGAGTGGCCGTCGTAATATCGGCCAGCAATTGATCGCGTTCCCAGACCTGCGTACCCGGCGGGACTTTGACCACCTCCGATACGCCGCCTTTGCCATGCTTGCGGTTGGTACCCCCGGGAGCGCCGTCTTGAGCGCGGATGGTGCGGGTGGTGCGGTACTGCGACAGCGTGGATTGATTGTGGTCGAGCTCAAAGATGACGTTGCCGCCGCGGCCGCCGTCGCCGCCGTCGGGGCCGCCGTAGGCGCGGTATTTCTCGTGCCGAAACGACAGGCGGCCGTCACCGCCTTTGCCGGCGCGAATCTCAATTGTGGCTGTGTCTGCGAACATTTGTGCCCATCATACCGTTTTTTGCTTTTTAATACTAGTTATGTCAAAATATCGTAACAGTCGTTTACGGTGACCAGCGTGGCCGTATTCTGGCTCTCGCACCGTAACATTTTTTCTTCGAGTGAGCCGCCAGGGCTCAAGAACGGGGGTTTTCGTGGCCTTTAGTGAACACGAACAGCGGCAGCTCAACAAGTATGAGAAGGAGCTGGATGCGGACCAGAGGATTGCACGGGCCCTGCGGAAGCATAACAACCGGACTTGGTCCCGCCGATTCCGCGCCGGGGTCGCAAAGATGCGCAACCGGGGGGATCGCATCGATAAGCTCATGGTGACGGTCATCGTGACGGTTCTGATCGTGCTTCTCTGCCTTCTTGCGCCCCTCGTCATCGCATCGCAGTGGTACGACCCAATTCCGCAAGGAGTTTGGTTGTCGGCGTTTATCGCCACCCCATCGATCTGGCTGCTGTGGCTGACCTGGTGGTTCCGGCCCAACTTCGATAGCTGGCGGCAGCGGCGACGGTCAAAAGCATCTAAATCCTAGGCGGGCAATCAGGTTGGGCTAGGAGTCTCGCGATTCCTCAACCGCTCGATGACTATGCGCCTAACGGGCTCGGGCTCTCTGATGGAGAGTGCCGGGCCCGTGTCATGTCTGACGTTTTTGACATTTTTCTTCACTTTAAGTGCGAATTATAGTATGAAAGATAAATCAGCCTTGGCGTCGAGCCCCTGCTGAGCACCATTCAGCTGTGGCTTGCGCTTTTTTATTCGCTCGAGAAATCAGGAGGCGCACGTGCTGGGCGCAGGAGACGAGGATGTGCTGGCGGCGACCGCAGCGGGCATGCGAGGAGATGAAGATGGAGATCATGCAGCAGACATGTTTGCCATGTTTTTTGACCTGCACCCTGACGATGAGATTGGCCCAGCCGTAGAGAAGACGGGGCCAATTAGGAGGTTCAGACGTAAGCAGCGGTGTGCCTGGATCACAGCCCGGCTGGCCAGGCCATTTCTGGCATTGGCTGCGTGGCGCAGGAGAGCGTCTGGCTGGAGCCTGGCTACTGCCGGCTTCTGCCTGATCGTGCTCTGCGGAGTGCTGGCTCTGGCGCTAACCACCGGCAGTAAAGAGCCGACTCGGAGTGGACCCGGCACCTCGCGAACTACAACGACCGGCTTTTACATCGGGGTCCATGGCCACGGCCACCCCAAATGATCTGCCTCAGGTTCAACTCTGCACTTGGGGTACGCTAGCTCAGACCGCTCCGCCGGGGTTCACCCGTCGTGACGTCTGGGCTGCGTTTTTTTATTAGCTAGTAGATGTAGCGGAAGCTGGAAGCTGGAACGGTGCGGCGCGTAACGATATCCCAGTTGCCGTTGTAGTTCATTTCCGAGATGGTGACCATACTGCCGGAGACGGATTCGACGTAGGCGACGTGGCCGTAGTAGCCGGCGCCGCTCCAGGCGATGGCGCCGGCGACAGGCACTGAGCCGACCGAGAAGCCGGAAGCTTGGGCGTTGTAGTACCACTGGTTGGCGTTGCCCCAGTTGCCGGGGATGTTGCGGCGAGTGGCGACATAGTAGGTACAGTAGCCGAAGGCGTAACCATTGCCGGAGTAGGTGTAGCGCGTGAGGGACGGTGCGCTGGTGTAACCGGTGGCGACGCTGGCGTGGAGTGCGGATGCGGCCGGAGCGACGGGAGTCGGTTTGACGCCGTCGGGGATGATGATGTTGGTGCCGGGCTGCAAGCCTTTGGTTTCGGCGTTGTTGTAAGCGAGGATTTGAGCAGCGTTGGCCTGGTAAGCGCCGGCGATGCTGGCGGGCGTGTCGCTGGACTGCACCGTATACAACAGGCCGCTGACCGGCAGGATGGTGAGCGATTGACCGGGCTTCACCATGTCGGCGTCGCCGATGTTGTTGGCCCATTTGATGGTGTCGGTAGTGATGTTGAACTTAGAGGCGATGCCGGACAGCGTGTCGCCGGGAGCGACCGTGTAGGAGGTGATGTCGCGGGTGGGGTTGCCGGCGGTGGCGACGACCTGGCGCTTGGCCAGCGCATCGTCGTCGGCCGTCAGGAGCGCTACCTGGTCGTTTTTGGTGGTGGCGGTTTTGGAGGCGGTTTGCGCAATCATCATGTCGCCGCCCTGAGCGATGTCGGCGGCCATGGAAGCCTGACTGGCGGGATCGAGCGTGCCGCCGAGGCCGGCGTGAGCGGATTCCAGACGCACCGCAACGGCGTGTGCGCGAGTCGGGTCGTTCGCGATCACTAAGCTGGCCGCCACGACAATCAAGACGAGGTGGGACAGATACCGTGGCCGATACGAAGAGCGCAGCGTTCGACCGGCGGCCTGCGACTGGCGGGCGACGGTTTTTGTAATTCGTATCTGGATGGCGGTTTTACTTGGGGCCCGGCGTTTGGTCGCCGGGGTTGGAGTTTTTATGTTCGAAAATGTCTCGACTGCGGCTCCGATTCCCAGATTTGGGAATCTTTCGAGGGAGCCAGCGGTGGCACTTCTACTAATAGGAACTCTCCACGGGTACTACCTACTTGGTCCTTCCCCGAGGTCCGTGCTTGGGGCACAACCTGCGGGCAGAAGCAATTCGACCTGGTTAATGCTTCGTGTCGACGGTTCGAGTAGTAAATCGCATCACGCTAGAGTCTCACCTCTAATGCATTGCGCTAACGCTTATCAATTTACATCTTTGAGTCTAATTCCGGCCGCTATACCTGTCAAACCGCTGTTTTAGCGTAAGGAGCCGGGTTTTTGGGTCCCAAAACGCTGGGGTTAATTTTTGGCATTTTGCCTCTAGCACAGCTTTTCCAGATGTCAAATTTGAGCTGTTGGGTTGGTCAGATATGGAGGCGGCCGCGTAAATCGTGGGTGACTTACGCGGCCGCTTAGACATCATCTCCTTCGATGGATACCGATAGGTTGACTTCGAACCCACACTGGTGGGGCTTGAGCAATCGGGAGGCGACCAGGTGCTGCGAGTGCGCATTGATCTGCCGGTCGCTGATTGACTCACGGTAAAGCCGCCAGCATCCTGTGCGCAACACCACCCGGTAATACAACACGGTATTATAGCCGGTGGGGGCTGCGCGACGCAGGATTACGAGAAACCGGCGGCAGACTAGATCCAGCTCGCCGACATCTGCTATGGTCAGGGAATTACTGATGACCCTTGGGGACGGTGGTTCAATACCCGGGCCTCGCTCTGGGTCGTAGGGAGGCAGCAACGGGAACAGGGCGGTGCGCAGCCTGGTATCGACACGGTATCCCGGCGAGACCCAGCGCTTGAGGTAGCCGGTGGATTCGAGTTTCGTCAAGATGCGAACCCCGTCGGTGCCCGATATCCTGATGCATTGTTGCAATACAACGCTGGGAAATTCGCGGCCAATGCCGTTAGCATCGGCAAAGATGCACAGGACTCGGAACACCTCACGTTCGCCGGCATCCAACCCGGGTGCGGATGACTCCTCCGGCTTTCGTGCTTGCTCGGGCGGCGGAGCGGGCGGGAGGGGTGGGGCAGGGTCCTCAACCCGTACTTCGGCCGGCCGGACCGGTGAACGCTGGCCTTTTGGCACGAAGCGCAGGCTAACCAGCAGGTCGACCTCAGTCCCATCCTGATAGGCGCAGATTAGTACCCCGGCAGCGCGGAGCTGAGATATGGCGCCGCGGACAGCCGGTGGCGGTTGCCGAAAACGGCGGGCCAATGTAATCACCAAATCTGGCTCGGGGCATTCGAGGGTCCCCGCATCCAGACTTCCGGCTCGAGCAACGAGCTCGCCGATTTGGACAGTGAGCGGTTTGGGAGGTAGAGCTGGCACGCGTGATCACCGCTTTTCGTCAGTCGTCAGATTGTGAAAGAGAATGCGTATCGCAGTTATACCATGATCCGCGGAGATCTGCCGATTATTGGCCGGCCAGGCCGTACTTGGCGATGTTAGCCTGCTGCTCGGCGAAGGTGTTTTCAAAATGGTCGGTGCCGTTCTTGTCGGTGAAGAAGTAGAGGTAACCCGTGGCGGCTGGGTGGGCGACGGCGTCGAGGGCGCTCAAGCCAGGTGAGCAGATGGGGCCGGGCGGCAAACCGGGCGCCAGGGTGGTGTTGTAGGGCGACTGCACCGTGATGGCGACGTTGTCGTTGCAGAGGGTAGCGCCGGTTTGGAGCTGGTAGGCGTAGCAGGCGGTGACATCGGAGCCGAGTGGCATGCCGCTACGAAAGCGCTTGATGAAGATCTGGGCGACAACAGGGCGGTCGGCCGCGACATTGACTTCGCGCTCAACGATTGAGGCGATGGTGAGGCCCTGATGGAGGCTGAGACCTTCGGCGGCAAAGGCTTGTTGGTACTCGGCGCCGACGTGGGAACCGAAGTTATCAAGCATTTCTTGGACGAGGCTTTGAGCGGTGGAGCTAGAGTCAACCTGATAGGAATCGGGGAAAAGATAGCCCTCGAGGCTGACATTGGCGGGTTTGGTAGCCAGGAAGGAATGGGTGTGGGGAGTCGCCAAGGCGGCCTGGAATTCGGCTTTGGTGATGCCAAAAACGGCGGCCGCGGCCTCGATTTGGCCGACAGTGTAGCCCTCTGGCACGATCAGGCGTTTGCTGGTGGTGCGGCCGGCGGCGATGTCTTCGGCCATAACGCTGGCGGATTGGGATTTGCGAAAGGCGTAGGTGCCGGCTTTTAATTTGGGACGCAGGCCGTGGAAATTGATATAAGTAATGAAAGCATTACGACTGCGGATAAGACCGGCGGTGGCCAGGTGGTCGGCGATAACTTGAGCGTTCCAACCTTCGCCGACCGTGAAGGTGATGGGTGCGCAAATGCAGCCGTCCGGCTGGACCGGGCGCAAGCCGAGCCGGTAATCGGCGTAGATGGTGAGGACGAGCAAAATGGCGGCAGCCCCCGAGATGGCAGCGGCCCAGCGCCGGGCTAGGCGGCGATCTTTTCTCATAGGGCGTCCAGGTAGTCTTGGAGAATGATGCTGGCGGCTTCGGCGTCGACAGCGGCTTTGTCGTAGGGCTTGCCGGCTTGCCGGAGGCGATCTTCGGCCACGCCCGAAGTGCCGGCCTCATCCTGGAACACGGGTTCAATGTGAAGCTTGCGCCACAGCAGGTCGTCGGCAGCGCGGCGCACGGCCAGGGTTTGGGCGGTGTCGCCGCCGGACAGCGCGCGCGGCAGGCCGACCACCACAGCGTCAAACGGGCCCTCGGACGCTATGACGGCCTCGAGTTCACCGGCGGCGACGGTTTTGTACGGGCGCGCGATGTTGGCCTGGTCGTCGGCAATAGCTAGGCCAATGCGTTTAGCGCCATAATCAATGCCCAGAAATTTCTTCATGCGCCTCCCTGCGATTACTGCTTGGCGACCTGGATTACGACCTTGATTTTATCAGCGCGCGACGGCAGATTGCTAGCCCACGGGGGCCAGTTAACAATCTGGGCCTGCGTGACACCGGGCAGGCCGGCCGCGGTATTGGAAGCGTCGCCGTAACGCTGGCTGGCCAATTGCTTGGCGACGGCAGCAGTGTCGATCTTTTGCCCACTGTAAGCCTCGGCGGTGAAATGGAAGCTCTGGCGGTTAGAGTTATCGGTGCCGTTGCTGGTGAGCTGGGCCGAGCCAAGGCCGTCATCGTAAATCTGGTTATCAGAGCCAACCTGCTTTTGCTCCTGGGCGTGAATGTACGCCTGGTAGTCGGTGGTTTTGACGGCTAGGGCGGTGTAGGTGACTTTTACGGTGAGGTTACCGGTGTCGCCCTGCGCATTTACGTCGGGGGTTGAGTTGACATCGCTTACGGAACTGGACTGCGATGGGCCGAGGAGCATATACCCGTTGGGGACTTTGCCTTGGAGGTCGCGTGATTCATTGCCGGTGTCGGCGGCCAGGAGTTTGGCTTTTTCGCCATCAACGTCGGATTGAGCCACGACGGTGACCGTCTTGCTGGTGCCGCCGGACATTTGGCCACCTTTGGCGGTAATGGAATTTTGGCCCGACTTTTGATTGGCAGGAAGGCCGGGGATGTCGTAGGCCTGGTTGCCGGCCTCGTTGTAGCTATCGCCGTTCTGGTCGGCCTGGACCTGTACCGAGGCGGTACCAGGGGTGGTGCAGCCGAAGAAGCTGCCCTGGCCGCCGGGGACGGTCATGTCGGCGGTAGAGCGGAAGACTTTGCCGTCCGGCGCGGTAAAGCGGGTGCCGGCGACGAACATGTGGGGGTTGGCATCGAAACAGTTGGAGACGGTAATGGTGCCGGTAGCCTTGGTCCCCTGATCCTGTTGGCCGGTAGGGGTGAAGCTGCCGGACAGATCTTTGGAGAGGCTGATGGTTTGGCCGGCCAGCGTGCTTCCGGAAGAGCCGGCGCCGGAAGTATCGACGGCGAAGGTGGTGTCAACGGCGGTACGGTTGCCATTGGCAAACAGCGTGACTTTGGCGTTGGAAAACAGCTCCATGAACAGCCAATAGCCGCCGATGAGCACCACCGCCAGCCCGATCCAGCCGGCGCGCTTTTGGAGGCGGTTGAAATTGGGCACCTTGGGCAGGCGCGTGGCGGCGACGCTAGGCTCGCCGGATGGCACCGTGGCAACGGCGGGAGCTTCACCGAGGTTGCGGCGCTTTAAGAGCAGCGGCCGCTTGGATTTGGGCGGTTGGGGTGCGGGGGCGGACGGTGGGGGTACAGGTGGCGGCAGCGGCGTGCTGTCCTCTATTACTTCCTCGTTTTTGTCGAAGTTTTTGGGCATTTCGACTTCGGCAACGACGGCTTTGGCGCCCAGCGACGGGGCCACGGCCAGCCCCACCCGCGCGGCCAGGTCGGTGGCGATTTTGTCGGCCGTTACGAGCACGAGCTCTTTTTGGTGCGTCTCGGCGGCTTTTTTGAGTAGTTTCAAATTGATGATGCTTTGCAACATGGTGCTGCGTTTGGGGACTACAACATGGACCGACGGGCCGGGCGTTTTGCCAAGCTTGTCGATGGCAGACGTGATATCTTCGTCGGCTTCAAGATATAGAGCAGAATCCTGCATGGTCCTAGCCTACCATAATTGTTACGGTTCCGTTATAGTGGGGGCAACTAACGGGTGGGCACGAAAAAAGTTATGGCGAGAAAGCAATCGCAGCCGGTGTACAAGCGGGTGTTTTTTGACCGCACTCTCTTGGTGGGCGTGATTGCATTGGCGGTGGCTTACGTGGTGCAGGGCACCTGGCTGGGGGCTTTCAGCGAAGCGGCGGCGTTCGCGATTGGCTCGGTGTGGGCGTACCGGGCGATTACGACCAACAAGAGCGTGGCGATGCGGCTGATGGCCACATTGATGCTGGTCCTGATCGTTAGCCTGCTGGCATTCTATCTGGGGCGCGTTAACGGCCTGCTGTAGCGATAATCCTGAAATAGTATAAAAAGTATTGACATTGAGGGAGGAATGTTCTATTTTGTTATCGTCCTTTGAATTTATGATTGCGTAGCTGGAATTGGAGCCGATTTCGACCGGAGCCGATTTTAGCTACGCAACCGCGTAGTTACTAAGCTGGCAGACTGGTCAAGCGCGACGAGGGCCCCTCGTTACGAAGACAAGTTGCCAGAGGTTGGCTCGGTGCTTGATCGCGCTGGGGCCGAGAGCCGCACTCGGCCCTCGCGCATGACTGCGCCACGGCATGGAGAGCCGCACTCCGCAATGCCGTGATGCCGCGGCGATCGCGCCGAGCCAACCATTAAAATCCCCTCATGAAGGCCCCGCTCCCGGGTCTGCGGGTACGCCCGAGCCCCGGAGTTCTCATGAGGGTTAGGGGGTTGCTGCTCAGCGGCTGACCCCCAACAACACAGGAATGGTCACGGCCCTCCGTCTGGAGCCCTTTGTCCCCCGTCCCAATTGGGGTTCCTGTTGTTGAGGGAGGTCACCGTGAAGACCTCCCGCCTAATTCTCCTGGTGGGAAGCCGCCGACATCTCGATCACCACCCTTCGATCGTGTTCCGGCTCTACACCGGCTGTTCAGACCCCTGTTTCGCGCGCTACCGCGACAGGCTCCAGCCGGTAACCCACCCCCGGAGCCCCCGCAGCATTCGCTGCGGGGGCTCGTTCTTTTTTGGCGGCTTTTTTGCTTTATAATGGCTGACGTCCGGTTCAATCTCGGGAGAGACAATGGCCTTTACGGTGGTTAGCCACAATGTTTTCGGTGCTCCGGGTATTGGGGGCACGATATCAAGGATCAGGCAGATTTGCGCTGCGATCGCGGCCGAGCAGCCTGATGCGATAATGCTCCAAGAAGTGTATACCTGGGGAGTGCTCAGGTTGTAGGCCGGTTGCTGCCGGACTACGGGCCGATTTTTGTGCCTGGACGAATCGGCCCGTCGGCGGCGCTGGTGATCCTGACCCGGCGACCGATTGTTGGCGAGCCGCGGCATTTGCGGCTATCCAACGGGCTGTTTGAAGGCGGACGAGGGCTGCGCAAGGGAGCGTTGTCGTGCACCATTGACGGCGTGGAACTTGTTAATTTCCACCTGCGGGCCAACCCTAAGGGGCAACGGGATCCGTTGCACCCCCGCGTGGTGGCGCAGGCAGCGCAGGTGGATGCGCTGATCGCGTTCGTCAACTCGCTTCAACCCGGGCCGAAGGTGGTGGCAGGAGACTCGAATATCGAGTGGGGTGGCGATCTGTACTGCCGCCTGGTGGAGGGAGCCAGGCTCATTAACCCATTCGACGGTACGGCGACTATTTCGGCACTAGGCGGGGGTTTTTGTGTCGACTTCATCTTCATCGCAGGATGGGGAGAGGTTGACACTCAAACCAGCCATCTGTTTACCGGTCGGACGGCCGAGTGGACAAAGGCTCGGCAGTGGCGGCGGATGGGGGTTGTCTCGGACCACGAGGGTTTGAGCTTGCGACTGACGTGCACGTAACCGCAGGGTGCCGCCGCCAGACATGACGGTGGCACCCTGCAGCAATGCATTTATTTTAAAAATATTACGACGAAATGGCGCGGGCCAACTTGCGGACGAGCGAGTCGGTGGTGGTTTCGCCGCCGACCTGGTCTAGGCCAAGGTTGGCCAGACCCATGGGGGTAATGTCGGCGAAACTGGTGAGCTTGCCGGTGGCGTCGTGGACGCGGTAGACCTCGCCAGGGCTAATATGATTGACAACCGGTTTGCGGGCGAACGGCAGTGACTTGTACCAGTCTTTACCCTTCAGGGCCTCAACGATTTGCGGGAGGCCGGTGCCGCCGCCGCAGAGTAGGATTTTGGCGGGCAGGTGGTCGACTTTGTCGAATTCGGCTAAAGACAGTTCGACGCCGGAAATCCAGACCTGAATGTCGGCGTTGACGGCCTCTTGGACCTGGGCTTTGGCTTTGTCGGACAGTTTGCCGGTACTGTAAGCGATTTTCATTTCCTCAGCTTTTTCGAAGCTGACGTTGGCGACCTGGGCGATGCGCTTGGTGAAGGCGCGGCCGCCGATAGCGAACATTTTGGTGCCCTCGACGCCGCCGTTGTTGACTAAGGCGATGTCGGTGGTGCCGCCGCCGATGTCGATGAAGATGGCGGAAAATTCGGACGAATCCTGGCCGCCAACCGATTTGGCGACGGCGAACGGCTCGGCGGCAATGTTGATGAGGTTTAAATCGAGGTCGGCGGCGACGGTTTGGAGGGCGCCGAGGTGAACCATGGGGGCAAAGGCGTTGAAGAGCTGGATGGAGACGTCACGGCCCTGGAAACCGATGGGGTTGGTGACGCGATAGCCATCGATCTGGACGTCGACGATGGCGGTGTTAACCAGTTTAACCTCCAACTCTTTGTAACCGGTTTCCCAGGTGAGCTGCTCGCGGGCGCGCTCGAAGGCGCGGTATTGGACGCGGTCGAGGATTTTGCGCAGTTCGGTCATGTCGATGGGGTCGGACGGGGCGGCGCGCTTGTAGCGGACGGTGGTGGAGGCGCCTTTGACGAGCTCGCCGGCGATGCCGATAACGACATCTTTGGCGACGACGCCGGCCATTTTTTCGGCGAGTTTGAGCGCGGCATCACAATTTTCTACCACGCCGGTGATGTCGGTGACGGTACCGCCCTGCATGTCGGTGAGGCGCTGGCGCTGGCGGCCGACGCCGACGATTTCAACGGTGGACGGCGCGCCGGAAGCTGGGTCGAGCTTAACTTCGCCGATGAGGGCTTTGACGAATTCGGTGCCGATATCCAGGGCAACCAGGTAACGAGGCCCAGCTGCGCCAGTTTTGCGCAGAGCCGATAATTTGCCGAGTAGCTTGTTTGGCATGGCGGGCATCTTTCACTCATGATTGTAGCGCTTATGCCAGCGCACAACAAACGAAAGCATTTGGTGATTATTGCGACAGCGTGGGCAGGTAGGTGTTTACAATGGCGGCTTTGTCGGCGGCAACGAGGTTACGACCGTTGGTGTCGTTCGCGCAGGAGAAGGTGGGGTTCTTGTAGTAATAGTTGTAATTGCCGATGGTCTTGTGGATGTCAATGTTGTCGGCTTTTTTGGCGGTGCCGACGGGCCAGCGCACCAACTCGCCGAGCGCGCCGGGCTTACAGGAGGGGTAGCTGGCGAGCAAGCTGGAGCTGGTGAAGCCGGTTACCTTGTACTGGCCATCCGAGACGATACCGTACGTGAGGTCGCCGACCGGGTCGCCGATGGACAGGTGCACGGCCCATTCGGCGATTTGCAGGCTCTGGGCGCCAGCCACGGACGGTGAGCTGGAAGGGTTGGGCGTGGGCTGGGTAGTGGGCAGCAGGCTGGCGGACGGCGAGGGCGACGGGCTGCCGTCGTGGTCGACTTTGACCTGGTAGCGCAGGTCGGTAATCTGGCCATTCAACAAGGACTGTTGCTGCGAAAATTGCTGATGCTGGTAGAAATTGAGGTAGGCCGAAGCCACAAAGCCAAGACCAAGCGCGGTGGCGATGACGATCGACAACTTAATAGACCCCCGTTGTTGCACCTGTCGCATACAAACACCTTGTGCTTTTAAGATTATTATACCAGACGTTGCTTGGAGTAGCTGTTTATGGTTTAATGCCTGCGTTCGTAGAGGTGCGGTAGAAACCACATGTTCGTTTTTGTGTGCTTATGGCACGGCTGGCGGCTTGATCGATTGGCTGCCGGCCAATTGTCCCACTGCTGGCGGCTACCTGGAACGGGCGCATTGCGCGCCGCCGGGTATTCAAAAAGCTGACGGTTGTGCAGGCCATAACCACCAGTGAGCGCGAAAAGGCTCTAAAGCAACGAAGCGCGAAAGCGCCAACGGCTGCGCGGCGCCAACGCTCACGAGAATGACCTAAGTATAACCTACTATAGCTGCTCGGATTCGAACGTTGTGTGCGGCGCGGTTTGCCAGGCTCTTTCTCGTGCTTGCAAAAGCGCGTTACTTGGCCCTGCCCCGCTCCCCCATTTTCTCCCCCATTTATCGGGCGCCCTGTAAGGACCCCCGTGCTCTACGAACAAGCGGCCTCCCAGTTTTTCTGGGAGGCTTGTCCTATTTACGGAATGTTTACTGATTTTTTGGGAGGGCAATCACCGCAGCAAAGCGACCTTCAGGTTCACCGGTGTTGACCGAGCGCACGTGTGAAAACCAGGCGGGGTCGGCGGCGGTGTTGACGGGAGACATGTGGATATTTTTCTCGGGAACGCCGGCATCGAGCAATTGTTGGCGATTGTAGGCGAACAGGTCGATGGCAACGCGGTTGGGACCGAGTTGTGTTAAGTACGGCTTCCACTCGGGGCCGGATTTTTGGTAGATGTTGTCGTCGTAAATGTAAGACTCGGCTTTAATGGCCGGGCCGAGTACTACCTGCAGGTCTTGCGGGTAGCTGCCGAGGTCGCGGAGGCTGGCGACGACTTGGGCGGCCAGGCGCAGATCGGTGGAGACACGACCGCAATGGGCGAGCGCGATGCGGGGCGTGGCGGGGTCGAAAAACATGACCGGTACGCAGTCGGCAATGAGCAGCCACAGCGCCAGGCCGGGCTGATCGGTAATGAAGGCGTCGCAATATTGCGGCGGCTCGCCCGCGTCCATGCCAACGCCAGCCAATTCGCGGCCGACGACCTTGATGCGGTCGGCGGTACCCTTGGTGACGGCCAGGCGCGCGCAATCGGCGGGGGCGAGGCCCAGCTTACCTAGAAATGTGGTGCGCGCGGTGCTGACTTCGGCAGGCTCACCGAGGCGCCACATCATGTTGCCGTCGGCGATCTGTGACCAGGCGGCGATGACTTTGTCTTGAGGCAGTGGCGCGCGTAGCATAGGTTACTGCAAGACGGCTTTGATACGGCGGACGCCGGCAGAAGAGGCCTCTTCTTTTACGATTTTGTAGCGCTTGCCGCCTTCGCCGAGGGCAGCGGTGTGCGTGACGTGCGGGCCGCCGCAGATTTCTTTGGAAAACCACTCGCCGTCGGGGTCGCCGGCGGTGTAGACCTTGACCATGTCCCCATATTTGTCGCCGAAAGCGCCGAGTGCGCCCTCGCGAAACGCCTGCTCGGTGGGGATCTCGCGGAAGCCCATGGGCCAATCGCGGTCGATATTGGCATTTACGATGTCTTCGACCTGCTTAATTTCTTCGGGGGTCATTTTGGCCGGGTGCGAAAAATCGAAGCGCAGACGCTCGGGCGTGATGTTGCTGCCGCGCTGCACGACGTGATCGCCGAGGACCATGCGCAGGGCTTTGTAGCCGAGGTGGGTGGCGGTGTGGTACTTGGTGGAGATCTCGGAGTGGTCGGCCAGGCCGCCTTTGAATTGGCCGGCAGTGGCGGTGCGGGAGCGCTCTTTTTGCTCGGTCATGAGCTTGTCAAACTGGGCGCGCCAGTTTTGGCTGACTTTGACCTTCTTTTCATGCGCCTCCTCAAGTGTAAGCTCAGGCGGGAAGCCATAGGTGTCAAACAAGGTGAATACTTCGTAACCGGTGAGGCCGTGCTCAGCCAATTTGTCGAATTCGCGAACGCCGCGCTCCAGCGTGCGGCGGAATTGCTTTTCTTCGTGCACGAGAGTAGCAATGATGGACTGCTCGCGGGCGGCGATTTCCGGAAACGCCTCGCGGTAGATTTCGGTAATGACGGGCACGACCAGCTCGAGAAAATCGGCGCGCAGGTTGAGCGCGAGGGCTTGGCGGATGGCGCGCCGGATAACACGGCGCATGACATAGCCCTGGGCGGTGTTGGTGGGGACGACGCCATCGGTGGCCAGCCAGGTGGCGACACGCAGATGGTCAGCGATAATGCGCATGGCGCCCGGATTTTGATCGTACGAAAAGCCAGACAGCTGCTCGAGCTTATGCACGATGGGCCAGAGTATGCCGATCTTAAAGACGTCGCCGGAGCCTTCGGATGCGGCGGCGATGCGCTCGAGGCCGCCGCCGAAGTCAACATTGGGTTTCGGCAGCTTATCGAAGCCACCATCGGCGCGCTTGACGTACTGCATAAAGACGGAGTTGCCGATTTCCATGAAGCGGCCGCAGTCGCAATTGGGGTGGCAGTGCTCGCCCCACTTGGGATCGTGCTCGATGCTGGTGAACTCGTAGAAGACCTCGGAATCGGGGCCGCCGGGTTCGCCAGCCGGCATGTTGGACGGCACGCCGGCGCGGCTCCACCAGTTCTTTTTGGCATTGTAGAAAAAGATGCGTTCACCGGGTTTAATGCCGCGTTTGTAGCCATCGGCTTCGGAACCAATGTGCACCGGGTCGCCGGTTGTAATGCCTTTGGCCGCGAATAATTTCTGCCAGATGGCGACCGAATCGTCGTCCTGCGGGATGTCGTATTTGGGCTCGCCGGCGAATACTGTGACGTACAGGTGGCTGGGATCGAGGCCGACAATGTCGGTGAGGAATTCCCAAAACCACGGCAGCTGTTCGGCTTTGAAGTAATCGCCGAGGCTCCAGTTGCCGAGCATTTCAAACAGCGTGGTGTGGCGATTGTCGCCGACTTCATCGATGTCTTCGGTGCGAAAGGCTGGCTGCGAATCGGCAATACGCAGCCCTTGCGGGTGCTCGGCGCCCAGCAGATACGGCAGCATTGGCTGCATGCCGGAGCCAGTAAACAAGGTAGTGGGGTCCTCCTGCGGCACCAAATTGGCACGGGGGATGATAGCGTGACCGCGATCGGCCATGAATTTGAGGTAAGCGCTGCGAATGTCGTTGGCTGTCATGACCGACATTGTACCTAAATTGAGCTTGGAGGCCAAGCTGAAATAGAGAACGGCCCCGTCGCGACGATGTGTGCGAGGGGGCCGTACTGTTCTCCAGCTTGATGGATGCCGGCTTGTTCAAGTTGTTCAAGCCGCGGTTGGGTCGGTGCGCACGGGCAATGCCGGCCCGTAGTCATACTCATAGTCGAGCCAGCGGATGATGTCATGCCGGTCCACGGCGTCGAAATCCTGGTATCGGGTTGCCAGCTCACCGAGTTGCAATAGGCTGATGCCGCTGGCCTCGGTGAAGCCACTAATGAGCCGCCGTTTACTCTCATCTGACTGTCGGCGAGCGCGCAAGGCGAGTTCGGTCTCGATGGCGGCGATGAGTCCGGTGCGAACCGCCGTGCGTGCTCCGACATCATTTCGAGTGTGCTGATGGACGGCGTGCTTGAATTCTTTTTGCATGTCAGGCATTTGAGTTGCCTCATCTCTGGGGGGGGCGTGAGGCAAATGCCTCGTGCGGAGCTGGGAGAACGAAGTTATTATAACCCGAACTACTGAAAAATCAAGTTAGCTGGTAGCGAATCGCTTTGACTAGGCAATAATTCCGCCGCCGAGGACGCGACTGGTTTGAAGGTCGTACACGACAGCTGATTGACCGGGCGTAATGGCGCGCTCGGAGCGCTCGAGGGCGACGTGGGCGCGGTCGTTGGCAATGGAGATGGTGGCCGGGATGAGGTCGGCGCGATGGCGGGCGCGGACGGCATAGGTGCGGCCGGGCTGCGGCAGTTCGCCCAGCCAGTGCAAGTCGGCGAGGGTGAAATTGGCTGTTTCGAGCTCGAGGTCGGCTGGATTGTCGGTGACGAAGACGGTATTTGACGCGATATGCTTAGCCGTGACGTAATAAGGTGTGCCGCCGCCGATACCAAGGCCGTGGCGCTGGCCGGTGGTGTAGAATACGGCCCCTTGGTGTTCACCCAGCCTGGCACCGGTGGACGCGTGCAGGACCGGCCCTGGTGCTACCTCGAGGTACTGCCGGAGAAATTCGCGTAAGCCCACTTCGCCGACGAAGCAGATACCCTGGGAATCGGGCTTGTGAGCGGTGGGCAGCCCAAACTCGGCGGCCAGACGGCGCACTTCGGGCTTGGTGAGGGCGGCCAGCGGGAACAGGGTGCGCTCGAGGGCGGCCGGCTGAATGCGGTAGAGAAAATAGGTTTGATCTTTATTGGTGTCGGTGGCCATGAGCAGCTGGCCGTTTTCGAGGCGCGCATAGTGGCCGGTGGCAACCAGGTCGGCGCCGTCGGCCAGGGCGGTGCGCAAGAACAGGTCGAATTTGATGTGGGCGTTGCACATAACGTCGGGGTTGGGGGTGCGGCCGGCACGGTATTCGGCGACCATAGCGTCGACGACCTCGAGCTTATATTCGGCCTGGAAATCAAAGACCTTAAACGGGATGTCGAGCACGGCCGCAGCGGCGCGAGCGTCGGCCAAATCCTGCTTCCACGGACAGGCGACGCCGGCCACATCGGCGGTCCAGTTTTTCATGTACACGCCCACGACGTTATAGCCTTGGGTTTTAAGCAAGGCGGCGGATACGGAGGAATCCACTCCCCCGCTGAGACCGACGTAGACGGTTTGCATAAGTTATTGTATTATATCATAGCTCACCCTTTTCGCAGAGAGGTCTGGCAGTTATGCGATACGTGCTTGCGCTAGCAATCCTGATCGGCTATATCGATTGGCGGCTTGACCAAATGTGGTCAAGCCACGCCCAGGTTTTCCCGGCCGGTCTGACCGTTGCCCAATGGGTGGTGGTGGTACTGAGTCATCGGCTAGTGTCAAAGATTACCTTGGGCGAATCGGTCGTCGAATCCATCTGTGGGTTGGTGTTCTTCGTGTTCAGCGCCGGAAGCGTGGTCTGGTCTAGCTTGTTTAGCACTGTAAGCAGGGGTTACGGCTACAGTCAGTCGATGCGCATGCACAGTATGTGGTTCGGAACGGGCATGATGGGCCTGCAACTGGTGGTCTTTCTGGTGTTGGCGGGGTATCGGATCGCCGCTTTCGTCAGAGCTCGCCCGTTAGTCGCGTTCTAGGAAGAGAGGTCCAATTTTGGCGCCGGTTTCACGACCGGCGCCATTTCATTTTTGGGGGATGGCCCGGATGATAGGCGGCATGCTCCATATTAATGGTGCACTAATCGGTAAAGTCCTGGGTGACCATGAGGCCGTAGGGGCCGGCGTTTTCGATGCCAATGCCGACGGTGCGGTAGGCGGGGTTTAGGATATTGGCGCGGTGGCCAGGTGAGTTCATGAGCCCCTGGTGCGCAAGCGCCAGCGTGGGGGCGAGCGCCAGATTTTCGCCGGCGATGTCGAATTTGATGTGGGCCGCACGCATGCGGTCGAAGGGATTGTGGCCGGAGTTGTCGATGTGCGAGAAGTAGCCTTCGAGAAGCATGGTTTGCGAGTAGGCGCGGGCCTCGACGCGAGCTTGTTGGTTCATGACCAGCGCGGGGATGCCGCGCGATGTGCGCTCGTGGTTGACGAGGGCGAGCATGGCGGCCTCATCGCCCGGATCGGGTTGGCCGGTGGCGGTGAAGCCGAGGTTGATGCGCTCGGTGGATTCGGGGTCGTCGGGAACGGTGAAGAAATTGAGGCTCTGCGACAGATCGGAGCCGAGGCCGCCGTTGAACCAGTTTTGGACGTTGCCAGAATAGGCGAGTAGGAGCTTGGGCAGAGCCGAACTGGTGACGGCCTGTTTGGTGCCAGCGGAGATGGGCAGGCCGGCAAATACCACCAGGGACAGGCAGATGGTGATGAGGCTCTTGGCCGCATTCAAAACGGCACCACTGATTTGGCTCGGGCGGGTACGGTGGAGATGAGGGGCAATGCGCGGCAGCAACAGGAAGCGCACGATGACAGCGCAGGTGATTTCGGTAAGGATCCAGATGAGCATAAAGGCGCCGACATTGCCAAGCGCCAGCGTAAAGCCAGGCAACGCGTGCAGCCAGAGGCCGGCGGTGTGGTAGCCGAGTAAGGCAGCCGTGGTGGCGATGATGAAGCTCAGGAGTTCGAGCCCGATTAAAACGAAGCCGCGCCGGGTGCCAGCGTGCGCCGAGAATGCCACGATGCTGAGCATAACGAGGTTAATGATGATCGTCATTAACGCGGTCCGCTCACCAGTTCAAAGGCGACTTTTTGGAGTTCAGAGGCGGTAAGGGCGCGGCTTTCGGCGGTGGCCCACCAGTCGCTGCGACGCCACTGCTGGTCGTAGGAGGAGTGGTTTACGATGGGGAACGTGTGGCCGAGGGCGCGGCGGAATTCGATGTAAGCGCGGCGCTGGTGGTACGGCGAGGTGACGAGAATGATGGAGTGGAAATGGCTTTGGGCAATTATGCCAGCAACGTTGGCAGCGTTTTGCTCGGTGTTGGCGGAAGCTTCGTCGAGCTGGATGGCGCTGGCCGGGACACCGGCGGATTCGGCGGCGCGAGCCATGGCACGGGCGTTGGAGGGGCCGCTGGCATCGGCGGCGGCGCCGGAGAAAATGAGGTGCGGCGCCCAGCCAGCCTGGTAGAGGGTAACGGCTTCTTGCGTGCGGGCATCGGTCTCGCCGCCGGAAATGGCAACGATGGCATCGGCTTTGGCCAACGGCGATTGCGGCGACAGGTAAAAGCCGACGCCGAAAAACAGGCCGGCCGCTACAACGGCCAGCACCACGAGCGTGATGCCCGTTGCCACCATAAAACGCTTCATGGCTTTATTGTAGCAGCCGCGGGTGCGAACAAGCTTTAAGCGGCGCCCGGAGAACCCGGACGCCGCTTGTCGGCACTACTCAGTTCGACTTGGTCAGGACTCTGCTCATCGCGCGGGCAACCGTTTCTCGGCTGGCTTGCGGGTCATAGTTGTAGATGTGTGCGATGTCCGATGTGACGAGGTCGCCGTATTCATTCAGCGCGAAGTACCGCGCCGAATGTGACTGCCCGCCACCTACTAGGCTAGCGGCTAGGCCGACAAGCAGCCTAACTGCAATGTTGGATTCGACTCTGCGAACGCGAATCATGAGGCGACCTTCGAAGACGCCGAGACCGCAGTCGCTGACACTGAGCCAACGGCCCGTCCGAATGCCGTACCAGGTTCCGCCTTGTGCCCGATACTTCCTCAGCTCGGGCAACGACACCTCGGTCGTTTGCGAGGCGAATATCAGGCTGGTGGCCCAGACGTTCGTGAGGCGCCGGCCGTCTTCGGTTAGGCGAAGGGTAGTGACGGCCTGGGTAACCAGTTCTTCCACAGAGGGCAAAGGGCTCGTGCCCAAGATGATCTCCTAACGTGGGAGGGATGGGACGGAATATTATTTTGTATTAATTAATTGTGTGTGTCAATGTCACCCAAACGAGCGACGATGGGCGGTAGGGCTTCGACGACGTGATCGACGGCTGCTTGAGTGGTGGAACGGCCGAGGGTAAGGCGGAGGCTGGTATTGGCTTCGTCGACGGTGCGGCCAAGGGCGAGTAGGACGTGCGATGGTTCGAGCGAGCCGATAGTGCAGGCCGAGCCGGTGGAGGCTTGGATGCCGACCTGGTCGAGATAGAGCACCATGGCCTCGCCGTCAGCGCCGGGGATGGTGAGGTTGATGTTGTTGGGTAGACGGCGTTTGGGGTCGCCGTTTAAGGCACTGCCGGGCAGGGCTTTTGTGAGGCGGGCGATGAGATCGTCGCGCAGGATAGCGAGACGGTGCGACTCGGCCGTGCGACGGGTAGCGGCCAGCTCCAGTGCTTTGGCGAAGCCGACGGCAGCCGCGACGTTTTCGGTGCCGGAGCGCCGGCCGCGTTCTTGGCCTCCGCCATAATGCAGCGGCTCGAGGGCGGTGCCGTGGCGGACGTACAGCACGCCCGAGCCTTTGGGCCCGTATAATTTAGAGCCACCGAGGGTGAGCAGATCGACACCGGGGCGCGTGACGTGCAGATCGAGGTAGCCGGCGGCTTGGGCCGCGTCGGTGTGGAGGTAGAGCGGCGCAGTTATGCCTCGTTTGACTCGGTCGGCGCGGATGGCGGCCAGGTGTTTGGCGATGTCGGCGATGGGCTGGATGGTGCCGATTTCGTTGTTGGCCATCATGACGGAGACGAGAACGGTGTTGTCCGTGACAGCGCTATCGACGGCTTGCACGTCGACAATGCCATTGGGTTTGACGGAGATGATGGCGTCAGGCTTATTGCCCAAAACGGCGTCGTGCTCGATGGCGGTAGCGGCCCAGCGGGCGCCGGGCCATTTGCGCAGGACGCCCTGAATGGCCAGATTGTCGCCCTCGGTGGTGCCGGAGGTGAAAATGATTTCGGTGGGCTTGGCGCCCAGGGTGCCGGCGACCGAGCGGCGGGCGGATTCGAGGGCCTGACGCGCGTGCCGGGCGGCTCCGTAGAGGCTGGATGGGTTGGCGAAATCGTGTTGTAAATACGGCAACATTGCCTCAAGCACGGCCGGGTCGAGCGGCGTGGCGGCGGCGTGGTCAAAATTGTAGCTTTTTGGAGATGTTGATTTCATAACTGGTAATTGTATCACAAAACTATGAATCATCTTCGTCGGGTGAATCTCCCCGCTGGCGAGCGTTTTCGGCTCAGGTGCGTCCGCGGGCGCAATTGTCATGCCCCGAGTATGGCGACTGCAAAGAATGAAGCGTCAGCGCCTATACTAGCTCACCCTCGGGGCCGTCGCTATGCGGATTGGCATGCTCTAGGATCTGCTCGGGGGTGAGGTCGGCGATTTCGGTCATGCGATCGTGGTACTCGTGTAGTTTCGTCTCGAGGTCGAAGGATTCACCGGGGGTGAGCGGACGGGCCGCGGCCGTCGCCTGTTGTGCAGACAGCGATTTTCGGAGATCACGAGACTGCTGGGGTACGCCGGTGGCAGTGACTTCGCGGATTACGCCGGCGTTCGAGTCCGGAAAGTAACGGGTGATGGTGATTTGGTCTTGCCCCTGGTCTCGATGCCTGGACTGGGAGAATAGCTGACCGTGGCGCAGCTCATACGGTGCCAGGGCGTCGAAAACTTGATTATCCACCCATTCCTCGACAGCTTCAAAATTTTGGAGTGAGTCAGGAGGCCCAGTCCGCTCCTCGGGTGGGAATTCGGACGGCTCACCATCGAGGCTTAGCTCAGCCGTTTCGGGGTCTTCGGCAAAGACTCGGTCGACGGCTGCCTGCTCGTGAATGTAGGCCATGACTTCGGCGTACCCTTCAGGGCCCAGTGCCCTGGCGATAATTGCCTGACGCTCCGTCAAATGCGTCCCCAAGACATCCTGTAGCTGGTTGGTGGCAGATCGTTGGGTCTCGGCGACCGCTGCCTGAAGTTCGTGCTCAAGCTCGCCCATGCCAGTGGGAGATTGGTTGTGGCCGGTTTCCGAGCCGTGCGCAGGGTGTTCGGGCATTGCGGGCTCCTTAGTTAAACATTGAACAGCGTTTCGGCATTGGCGGTGGTGGCGGAGGCGAGGTCCTCAAGTGGCTCGACGCGCAGTTGGGCGAGGAATTTGGCGGTGTGAGCGAGGTTGGCGGGCTCGTTGCGCTGGCCCCGCTCGGGCGTGGGCGCCAGGAACGGGCAGTCGGTTTCAAGAATGAGGCGATCAAGCGGGACACGCCTGGCGGCCTCGAGCTGGTGGTCGTCTTTGGTGAAGGTCATGATGCCGTTTAGGGCGATGTACAGGCCGCGCTCGAGGGCGGCTTCGGCCTCGTGGACGCCGGCGGTGAAGCTGTGGACGACGCCACGGGTGTCCGGGTAATCGTCCAGGATGCGCCAAAAATCGGGGAATGCGCTGCGGACGTGGAAGACCATGGGTAGCTGATGGTCGTTGGCGAGCTCGATCTGAAAACGCAGGGCGCGCTCCTGCTCATCGAGGCTGGTTTCGGATTTGTATTGGTCGAGGCCGCATTCGCCGATGGCGACGATTTTGTCAAACTCAGCCAGGCGCGCTATTTCCTCGAGGGCTTCGTAGCCGCGATCGGCGTCGTGCGG
>Ga0265338_10003050_pt1 | contig 24084 bp, 18 predicted proteins | sample 42126metaG_FD_193579 | JGI IMG/M metagenome (GOLD analysis project Ga0265338, IMG submission 193579) | Rhizosphere microbial communities from Carex aquatilis grown in University of Washington, Seatle, WA, United States - 4-21-26 metaG | ecosystem: Host-associated > Plants > Roots > Rhizosphere... | reverse complement strand
GCGGGGCCGGGCCAATGCGGCGCGGGAGCGGATTTGGTTTTCGCCGCATTGTGTGGGGTGTGAGGGAAAGCGCCCTGGCGCCCGGCCGCCTGAAGGCGGGGCTCCAACCATGGAAGGGAGGGGGGGGCTATGAATACAAGCTCGCAGGCGCGGATGGAGGCGGCGAGAGGGAAGCTGCCGCTTCGGCGGGTGATCGAGCAGTCGGGCAAGGCGCCGCAAAACGACAACTGGAAGGCATTTCCGAAGTGCCCGTTTTGCGATCACGGGGGTGCAGGCGTCTTTACGTCGAATGTTCACGGGGTGGAACTTTTCAAATGTCATCACATCCCCTGCCCTTCGGGCAATGAAGCGCTGGATGAGGTGGGGTTCATGGCGCTGGATCGGGGGCTGACGCGATCGGCGGCTTACGAGATTTATTTGCGCGAGGCGGGCGAGTGGCACGAGGAGCGGCTGGCGCCCAGCGTGTTGCCGGGATCTTCGCGGCGGCGACCCGAGCCGGTGGCGGAGGGGGATGGCGAACATGAGGGGTTGATCTCGGAGTGCGCGGCATGTCTGCGCGCCGAGGGCAAGGCCAGCATTTCGCTGCTGCAACGCCGGATGCATCTGGGGTACTCCCGGGCGGAGGGCATCATGGCGATTCTCGAAAAGCGCGGGGTGGTGGGGCCGGCGCGGCCGGGAGAGGCAAGGGAGATACTGCCGGAAAAAGCAGAAATGGGGAAAGCAGAAAGCAGAAACGGGACGGATGGGACGGAGGGGACGGATGACGGTTCGCCGCTACGGGGTAGCCCTGACGCCCGGCCGCCTGAAGGCGGGACTCCAACCCCGGATGATGATTTACCTGATGCTGAGCTGGATGCGATCGCGGATACCTCCGCGAGCGGGTCCGGGCTGGAGACCGCCGAAGGAGTGGAGTCCGCGGCGCTCCCTGGTGCATCGGGGGTTCCTGACACCCTCGTGTCAACGGAGACGTCTGCGAGCGGTTCACCGCTGGCGGGCGGCTCCGCCCTTTTACCGACAGCCGACAGCAGAAAGCAGAAAGCAGAAACTGGGACCAATGGGACAGAGGGGGCGGAGGCGGCGCGGCTGGATAAGCTGTTTGGAGATTCGGCGCCGCCACCGCCGCCGCCTCCCCCGCCCCCGCCGGGGGGCGGTGGGGCGGATGAGGAAGAGGAACCGCCGACCAAGGCGCTGGAGGCGCTGCGATGGTTCTATGAGCACACGCCGCTGATGGATTGCGATGTGGAGTTGCTTTGGCGCAAGCGCGGGCTCACGCGGGAGACGGCGCTGGCGCTGGGGTACCGATCCAACTGCAAGGCGAACAAGGCGATGATGTTGCAGATGCTGGAGTTGTTCCCGCCAATGGTGCTGTTGGAGTCGGGGTTATTCAAGTACCCGAGCCGCAAGGATGGCGATGGGGAGGATAGTGGAAAAACTTTGGTGCCCAATGCGCAGTTTTACGGGATGGCGCTGGTGCCGAAGCGGGACCCGGTGACGGGCAAGAAGGTGCGGGATGAGGATGATTCCCCGGTGGTGGAACCGGTCTGGGGCGACCCGGATTGTCCGCAGTGCCGGGAGCAGTGGGGTTGTCTGGAACATCCCGGCCCGATCCTGATTCCGTATTTCAACACCAAGGGTGAGTTGATTCATTTGCGCCCCCATAAGGGAATGATGAAAGACAAGTCGCCGCGATTTTATGTGGCGCGTCCGAGCAAGGCGTATCTGGCGGCGCATCCGACGGCGGCAGTGCGGGCGGTGGCGGTGGGCGCGGTCCCGGGGATCACGATGGCGAAGCTGCTGTTGCCGGACATTGAGGAATGGCTGGAAGATCGCACGGCTAATGTGGCGGTGGTGACCGAAGGCGAGTTCAAGGCCGGCGCGCTGTGGCAGGAACTGGATGCGCTGCCGCAAGGGACGATGGTGCGCCAGGTGGTGGTGGTGTACGACAACGAGGACAAGCGCGATCCGGATCTGCCGAGCTACCAGGAAGAGGAGTGGAAACAATTGGAGGTGGAGACGTGGTCGCGGTTTCTGGCGGGCCTGCTGGAAAAGCAAGGGTTTGATTCGCTGGTTGGGCATTTGCCGGACTCGTGGCGGGATGCGAAAGGCAAGGCGGATTGGGATGGGCGGCTGGCGGCAAGGATGCAAAGCGAAAGCAGAAAGCAGAAAGCAGAAAGCGGAAATGGCCCTGACGCCCGGCCGCCTGAAGGCGGGACTCCAACCCCGGAGGAGATTTGGGCAGCGGTGCATCCGAGCACGAGGGCGGAGTTCATGGAGGTGTTGCGGCTGGCGGTGCCGTTTCGGCAGTTGTGGCAATCGGGCGGCTATGACAGCAAGCAAAACCGGATTATTGAAAGCCGGCTGGAGCGGTTGAATTATGAGCGGCTGCTGCCGGTGGGCGGCGAGGACGAGGCGACGATTGTGCGGCGGTTGCGCCGGATGATTCCCCGGCTGCGCCGGAATAGTTCGCTCCCGCCCAAGAGCATTGGCTATTTGAATCTGGTCGCGCAGAAGTACGAGCAGACCAAGGGCGGCTATTACATTTTCAAGAAGTTGACGGACAAGGAGCGGGACAAATGGACGCAGCATTTGGGGGAAGCCTCGGGCAACAGTGACACCGATTTGAAACGGATGTGCGAGCTGGTGCTGTTTGCCGGGCCAGACCGCACTGGGGGACTGCCGATGCGCGTGAGTGATTTTTACGTGAAGGCGCATTACTGCCTGGTGAAGACGTCGGGGGCGCGGCTCCGGCTGGTGAGCCTGCACAACATTCACGGGATCTCGACGGGCGTGGTGCGGCTGCCGTCGGAAGAATTTGCGCAGCCGGCGAAGTTCCGGGTGTGGCTGCTGGACACGATCAGCGGCGGGACGTGGCGGGCCGGCGAGCGGGAGCTGCAGGCGATGCAGGAAGACATGGGAAGGGACCTGGCGCGCCGGGAAATCAGCGAGGTGTCGGTGCGCGGGTATCATGCGGAAAGCGGCTGCTGGTTTTACGGCGACTCGGTGTATCTGCCGGATGGGTCGCACGTGAAGGCGGATCGGGAGGGTGTGATTGCGATCAAGAGCGCGGGGGCGGCGACGCGGCTGTACACGCTGGCGCCCAAGGATCACGAGAATCAGGACTTCTGCCAAGGCACGCCGCTGATGCACCCGCATGTGGCTGTGACCCCCGAGGACTTGAAAGCGTTCTTCGGGGACGTGGTGAGCGCGTTCTACAACACGCAAGGCACTTATGCGGGCGTGCTGGCGATGGGGACGATGATCGCGTGCTTTGCGGGTCCGGAGATTTACAAGGAGTGGAACGGCGTGCCGTCGCTCTGGGTGCATGGGCAGGCGCGCGAGGGCAAGTCCTGCTTTGTGCGCTGGCTGTTTCGGATTCTGGGATTCTACCTGGAAAAGGGGATGCCGCTGCTGGACTCGACGAAGGCCGGGTTGGGGATTGCGCTCCAGCAATACGGCGAGGGCATGATCTGGATGGAGGAATTTCAGCCGGGCGCGCCGTCCTGGCTGATTGAAAAGCTCAAGAACATCCATGATCGCGGGACGGGCATCAAAAAGACGTATGACGATGAGGACCGCCGCATCATCCGCAGCATGGCGGTGGTGACGGGGATTGCGACCAGCACGAACGGGCAATTGAAATCGCGCTACGTCCACGTGCAGGTGGCCAAGACGGCGCGCAAGGAGCAGACGTTCGACTGGTTCCAGAAACACAGTCATCGGTTCTATCAATTTGGCCGGTTTGCGCTGGAACATCGCGCGGCGTTTGCGGCGCGCACAGTGGAGTTGACGCGGGCCTTTCTGGAGGACGCGGACATCAAGGGGGTGGATGAGCGGTCGCGGCTGGTGCATGGGTCGTCGTGGGCGGCGTTCGTGGCATTTAATGAGTTGCTGGGGGGTGTGATGGGCGAGACGGCGATTACGGACTTCCGGCGGTTCACCATTGCGCACGCGCAAGAGAGCGAGCGCGAGGTGAACAAGCACATGAACATCGCGGAGTTTTGGCAGGACGTGATGAATGCGCACGCGGCGCAGAAATTCGGGGAGACGCCGGGCGAGCGTCGGCGGATCTGGAAATTCGTGGAGGACACGCGGGCGAAGTGTCCGGTGTCGGAATACCAGATGAAGCTCGGGGCGGAGCATGGCGACCCGTATCGCTGGGTGAGCGGGCTGCTGTACTTCAAGGCGAGCGTGGTGCTGGACATCATTCGGAAGCACCGGCGCGAGCGGGGCGACGACCGGCCCCTGGACCAAGCGGATCTGTGGAATCACATGAAGGTGCAACCGTACTTGGTGCCCTCGCCGTATAGCGGCGGCCACACGATGCGGTTTGGGGATGGGTCGCGCGTGAAAGAATCCTGCTGGTGCATCCGGCTGGATCTGCATCCGTGGGGGTATCGGCCCCAGACGGATGAGGAATTTTTCAAGAGTCTGCATCCCGAGGACGGCCCGAATGCGGGGCGGGAGGACATTTGGATTCCCAGGGAGGAATGGTCGGACGGCCGCAAGGGGGAACTATTCAAGCTAGTGGAAAGCCTCAAGAACCAAAAGGGGAGCGGGGAGGATACGGCGCCGTAAAAGGCAAAGCAGAAATTGGGAAAGCAGAAAACAGAAAACAAACAAAACACAACGCATTATGAATAACAAAACAAAGCGGGAAAGCGGAAACGGGGGCGGAGACAAACCAAACGTCTGCGTCTATTGCGGGTGGGATGGGAAAGTGGAAACGCCAGAACACTGGTGGGCGATTTTTTTTGAGTATGGGAGTGCAGGCGTCTGTAATCGGTGCGTGCTCGCGCACGCGCCGGTGGCGGCGGTGATGGGAGATGGGAAGCGGGGGAAGCATGGGACGGAGGGGACGCAGGCGACGGATGGGGGGAGGCGGGGGCTGCCGGTGCTGACGGAGCGGCAGAAGGAAATCATTTTGTCGGGAAGGGGGCCGATATGAGTGAGAAAACCTTTATTCCGTGGTGCGATAGCACACTCAATCCTTGGTGGGGGTGTGACAAGGTGAGCCCGGGGTGCAAGTACTGCTATATCACCACCACGCCGGTGTTCCGGTTCAAGGGGATGAAGCATGGTGATCCGCGCGTGAAGTCGAAGGGATTTTTGGAGGAGGCGCTGGCGCTGAACCGCAAGCCGTGGATTTGTGATGTGTGTGGGGATGCGTGGGCAGAAGATTCATTCTTCTGTGGTTGCCAGCCGCCCGGGTCGCGGAATAAGCATCGCCGTCGAATCTTCTTGCTTTCGCTGGGAGATGTTTGGGACGAGAAAGTGCCGATTGAATGGCTGGCGGAGACATTGCACACGATTTGGGAATGCGACCAGTGCATCTGGTACTTGTGCTCGAAGCGGTGGGCTCAGTGGCGTGATCGTCTCACTCAAATCATTCCGACTCCCGATTGGGAATTTAATGACTGGTTGGGAAAATGGATCCATGGCTATCCGCCGCCGAATGTGCTGGGGTTGTGCAGTGTGGAGGATCAACAGCGCGCGGATGAGCGCATTCCGCAGTTTCTCAAGGTGCCGCTGGCGTGTCGTGGGCTGAGTCTGGAGCCGCTGCTGGGACCGGTGGATTTGCGATGCGTTGCGGCCGCTTCAGTTTCCGGCGGCAAATTTGGCGTGGATTATCTTTCGCCAAATCACCAGCACGTGGATTGGCTCATCATCGGCGGGGAATCGGGGGGGGAGGCGAGGCCCTGCGATGTGGGCTGGATTCGGTCGCTTAAGGAGCAAGGCGTGGCGGCAGGAGTGGCGACGTTTGTGAAGCAGTTGGGGGCTATGCCAGTAACGGATGAATCAACACCCGACGGCTGGCCAGTGGGCACGGAACTTACTTGGTATCCATGCGCGAATGGTGGCGCTGGTCAAACCGTTGTGAACCTCAAGGACAAAAAAGGCGGCGACCCGGCGGAGTGGCCCCAGGACTTGAACGTGCGGCAATGGCCGGAAGGATTTTGAGCTTATGACTACTTTACCGAAACAAGAGATCCTTATTACGTTCCGGCATCGGTACTACAAGCTGGAGAAACCGGAGTTCACCACGATTCGCGGGAAGGGGAAGTTTAAGCAGCTCAAGATTGGACAGACGGTGTTGGTGGAGATGCCTGGCCATAGTTTTACCGGCCGCGTCGGATTCGCCGCCACGGTGCAGGGGCTGGAGTTGCGGCGGGTGCGGGACATGGCGATTGAGTTTCTCAAGGCGGATGCGGAATACCCGGGCTGCTGCATCTCGACACACCAACAATTTGTGAACCTGCTGAATAGCTTTCGCGCGCCGCAGTGGGCGCAGGTGACGGTGGACTCGGAGATGACGATTATCACCCTCAGAAAAGCAGAAATAGGGAAAGCAGAAAGCAGAAATGGGAAGCAGGGGAAGAATGGGAATGATGGCGGGGAGGCAGCGGTATGATTTATGTGGATGCCATGATGGCTTGCCTGCCCAATGCGCGCTGGCCTTACCGGGAAGCCTGCCATCTGTTTTGCGATGTGGGCCGGCTGGCGGAACTGCACCGGTTTGCACGGAATCTGGGATTGAAGCGGGAATGGTTCCAGGAACACAAAGACCTCCCGCATTACGATCTGAACCGGACCCGGCGGGAGGCGGCGGTCAAGCTGGGGGTCATCGAGGTGGATCGGAAAACAGTGGTGGCCAAGATGAATGACTGGCGGACGAAACCGACTGAGGCCCAGGTTCAAGGGAGTCTGGGGATATAAGTGCATGGACCTGCAATTCTATTTACGGCGGACTCCGGACGAGGACTTGCGGGGGCGGCTGCGGGAGCAATATCGGCTGGCGGCCACCGAAGGCGCCATCCGTTGCGCTGACTGCGGGCAGGTGCGGGCCATCACGCTGGCGTACAGATGTCTGTACTGTGGCGCATGGTTCTGCATGGCCTGCGCGGAGGTTCACTTTGGGAAAACGGTGGCGGAATACGATGCCACCAAACAAGCACAACCATTATGAACGAAACGACAGACAAAAGGCGCTGGCGGAAGTCGCGCGGTTGGAAGGCACCCGGCAGCCTAAAGGCTGAACTCCAACCTCCGGCTTGACTTTTGAGTTGTTGTTTGCTCGGGGGCGGATGCCATGTCAAACATTTGCAGTGTGACCATCTCGTCGCCGCCGCGCGGGATTGCGCCCGGGGCGGCGGCGGTGTTCACGCCGGCGGAGGTGGTACTGACGCATTCGTGGGGGCTGCAACCCTCGACGGCGTTGATTGAATGGGTGACGCAAGGCATCCCGGGGGACCTCGTGGCGGGCAGCACCATCGAGATTGACCTGGGCGAGTTCACGTTTTATGGGGTGACGGATAACTTTGTGGAGCGGGTGGCGTCGGACGGGTTTTCGGTGCTGCAAGAGTTCCGGGATAATCGCGAATTCCTGATGTGGGACGTGATTTATGGGGCCTTCAATATCCACGAGAACAAGTACCTCAACGGGGTGTACGTGAAGCGGTACAAGCATCTGTTGCCGGCGAACTTCAATGCCAATGCGTGGCTCTGGACGGATGAGCCGCTGACGGCGGACCAAATCCTGGAATACATTTTTCAGGCGAGCACGGTGCAATCGCCCTGGCTGCGGTCGTATCATCCGCTGATGGCCAACGCGGTGTTTGACTTGGATTTCTCGGGCGGCCGGAAACTGGGGCAATGTCTGGTGGACATCTCGGAAAAGCTGGGACTGGTGTTTGCGCTGAGCGGCGGGCCGTACTCGCTGGTGTGGGCGTTGAAGGGGACGGGGGTTTTGCCGGGCTTTCCGGCGGCGAGCGACAATCGGCGGTCGGGCTCGGCGCTGAGCGGGAACCCGACGCGGGTGCGCATTTTGGGGGACCGGAACCGGTACCAGATTTTTAATTGCCCGATGCAGCCGGACTGGCTGGCGGCGTGGCAACCGTTCTGGGATTTTGGGCAATTCGTGGACGATATTTTTCTGAATGAGGTCACCGACACGCCGCTGCTGGCGGGGGCGACGGGTGAGTACGTGCCGCAAGGGACACCGTATGCGGAGGTCCCGAATGATCCTGACCATGTGGTGGGGTACGCGCTGGCGGGTGCGCGGGCGCGGCTGCTGACGGTGGGGCAATATGCGGACCTGCGGGATATGCGGGTGTCGAACGATGGCAACGCGTTCCGGGATACCCGCCGGTATCAGGGCCGGTCCCGGATGCAGTTGCCCGTGGCGCTGTATCTTTCGCAACTGCTCTTCCGGGCGTTCAAGCTGGCGGACAACTTTTCGTTTGTGGCGAGCAATGGGGCCGTGATTACGCGGTTCGGTTTTGACCTGGAGCCGCAGGCGTTGGTGGAAGTGACGCATGATCCGGTGAGCGGCTGGATGTCGCCAGTGACAGCGGGCAGCGGCTACCAGGTGCCCACGAGTGCGAGCAACGGCTATGCGGTGATTCAGGGGTATCAGGTGGGGCAGGATGCGTTTGGGAGTTTGAATCCGGGCTACTTCGATTACCAGAGCTGGATCACGGCGCAACAGTTGTGGCAGTACGCGGCCTTCCAGACGGATGACAGCGGCGAGGGCGACCAGTTCATTTTGTTTGACCAGCCGGTGATCAACTCAGGGAGTCTGATTGCGGCGGCGTTCAATCCCCTGCCCGACGGCCGGGCGCGCGGCGTATTGACGGCGGCCCCGACGTTTAATGTGCCGGCGGTGAGCGCGGTGCTGACGGTGCAGGGCGAGAAGTTTTCCTATTTGCAAGGGCTGGGCACGCGGGATGACGTGGAGAACATCAGTGATTTGGCGGGGCAATTCCTGATTCTGCAACCGGGCCAGCCGACGATGGAACTGCCCTTTGCCGACGGGCTGACGGCGCGGCAGAAGGCGGCGCAGTATGCGAGCCTGCTGCTGAACGGGCAACTGACGTATCGGGCGGGCGGCTATCTGCTGGCGGGGATGGATGATGGGGTGGATTTGAGCGGCGCGGTGGATCGGGTGACGTTGCGCTGGAATGCGCGGGACGGTTTGACCAAGGAAGTGGACTGGGAAAATGAGCGCTCGCGCAATGTCAGCATTGGTTTCCGGGGCGTGCCGACGCTGATGCTGGAGCCGGAGCGCGAGTTTGATCGCAAGTCGCAACTCGATCCCTTGTATCCCGGCCAGGAGCAATTGCGCACCGAAGCGCGGCAACTCAAGTTGAGCGCGGCGATTCTGCGGTCGAATCCGCGGATGCAGCAGGATCTGGTGGACACGTTTCACCGGCTGATGGGGCTGGACTCGCCGACGCAACTGGTGCTGACGGACTCGGCGACGGGCGGCGCGCCGACGCTGCCGGTGGGGACGCCTTTGTATCGCGACCCGACGGGCAATGTGGCCATCACGCCCAATGATGCGAGCCCGGTGGCGCATCCGGGCGCGGTATTCCTCGGGGTGACCACGCTGGATGGCCAGAGCGCGGGGGCGGGCGTGCGGGCGACGGCGACCGGCGCCGGCGGGGTCGTGCAGGCGCGTGTACTCGGGCCGGTGACGGCGGGTGACCCGGTGGGGTTTGGCGGGACGTGCGTGACGTATTTGCAGACGGGGCCGACGACGCAACTGGGGACGGCGGCGGAAACGGTACCCGGGATGGGCATTGTCCTGATCCGGGTGCGCGTGGGGAGCGGCGGGGCGGGCGGCTCGTTCCGGGGCGAGTGGAGCCCGACGGCGACGTATGGCGTGCAGGATGAAGTGGTGATCCGGTCGGGTCCGAATGCGGGGAGCTATGTGTGCATTCAGACGAACAATGGCCAGGCCCCGCAACTGCCGGACACGGGGAATCTGTACTGGATCAGCTTGAGCGGCAATGCGCCGGCGCTGGGGGCGTGGATGACCTAAGGCAAAGCAGACATGAGGAAAGCAGAAAGCAGAAATTTAAAACGCGGAACAAGCTAAAGCTTGAACTCCAACGATGAACTATATTACGCAAACGGAGTTGGATGCGCTGGCGGCGGCGGCGAATCAAGTGCTGCTGCCGCTGGTGAATGCCGCGACCACGCTGGAGGCGCAACTGGCCAATCCGTACTACGATAAGATGTCGGGGGTGCCGATTGATGGCGTGGGGGCGACGCCGATTATTCCGCAGCCGCCTTATTCCTTTGCGGCCGTGCCGTACCAGAATTTAATCCCGCATGGGGCAACGTATGACGCGGATGGCAATTACTGGGTCTCGATTCCCTGGTCCGGGGATTACAATTATCAGCAAGGGGCGAATGATCTCAATCTGCATGACCCGGCCAATGGCGGTTCGGATTACGGAGTGAGCCTCACGAATTTTTATCTGCTGGCCACGGCGGACGCGATCACGTTGACGGGCGTCCCGGGGGCACTGGTGACGGCGGTGTTCACAGAGTCGCCATCGGCGCTGCTCAAAGAATTGAACCGGATTCGCGGAGATGCGATGGCGGTGGTGCTGGGGGATAATCCCTCGACGTCGTCGCTATTTTTGAATCCGGCGGCGGTCTGTTCGGGGCCATGGGTGGTGGGGGTGAATGAGCCGGCCACATGGAATGTGTCGGCCTGGCCGACGGCAGGAAGTGGACCGGGGGCTGGCCAGGGGCCAGGCATTCTGGGGGCGGGGCTGGCGGTGGATGGGACGCGGATTGGGAGCTTTTGCCTGTTTGACGAGGTCTGGTTCGTGACGCAGAACGATAGCGTGTCGGTGGCGAGTCAGGGGGTGGTGGACACGACGATCGCGACGGCGACTGTCTGGACCTCTTTGACCGGGGCGTACTGGGGTGAGGTGGTGGGCACGCTCAAGCTGAGGAACGCAATGCCGGGGCATTTAAAACTGACGGTGACGATGAGTTACACGATCAACAACATCAATGCGGGCGTGACGCCGCCGGCGGCGAGCGCAGTGGGATTTTCGGTCTCGCCGAGTTTTGGGGATTTGACGTTGACGGACCCGACGGATAGGAGCACAGCGATTTATCAATTCACGGGGACGTATGAGGCGGATATTGACGCGGGAGAAATTGATTTTGTTTTTACCTTTCATACGCCGGCCACATGGGGGTTGCTGGAGAATTCCGGCAACACTTGGGCACCGGGTTATGGGAGCCTTAGCGCGGCGACGGTGACGGGGACCCTGACGGCGACAGACAATCCGGCACTTTCTCCAGGGTATGCGGCCGTTACGCCGCAGGCGGGCGCAATCTATTGCCATAGAACCGAGTCGCTGATTGCGGCCTGCTATTTGGATAATGGGACCAATCAGTGTTATTTCTATCCGCAGTTTATGCTCTCGGCCCCCACCGTGCCCGGGGTCTGGGTGGCGAAGACCTTGCCGGTGCCGGGGATCAATGTGTTCATTGACCAGGACATTCCGCCGCATATTGGGGCCATGGCGACGATCGCTCCGAACTTTACGCCGCAGCCGGTGGCGGTGTCGGGTGCGGGGCAAATGGACGGGACGGTGGCGGCCCCTTACGCCAGCGCCATGCGGCAGGCGGTGCCGGTGCAGCTTGGCACGCCGGATGTCACCACGGTCGGCAAGGTACACGCGGCGAAGCCGGGGATTACCACGCGGCCGGCAAAATGGCTGGTGCGACGGGACTCGGACTTTGTGCCTTATGATCTGGGGTTCAATAACCGGTACGGGAATTATGTCAGTACGGTCTATGCGGGTCAGGTACTCGGGCCGGCGGGGATTGCCTACTACAACATGGCGGTGCAGGCGAATGCGACCAAGGTGCGGATTTACTTGGTGAAGCCGGGGACGACGCCGGGGTGGTATGGGAATAATGGGAATAATGGGAATAATGCGTTCAGCTACGGGCTGCCGGTGGGGAGTGAGCTCGACATATTGGTGGAACAGGCGAGTTATCCGGAATTACCGGATAACTACGATTTTTTGGCGACGGACAATTTTGTGGTGATAGATGGGACGGTGGGCAGCGGCGATAACTGGTATCATCCGAATGGGAGCCCGGCGATTGATATTTCGGCTGGATACCTGGACAAGGTGAAGGGATCGGGCTTTGATTTTGCGGTGGTGAATCCGGGGACGGTGCCGGTGACGTTTGATGTTTATGTGCAAGTGGAAACAGGCACGCCGACGCGGGTTTATACACCGCCGTGCGCGGAGTGTTACAGCTATGTGATTGACGGGACGCCGGGAATGTACGCGGGACTGGGGGCTCCCTGGTATGGATCGTCCGGGCCGAAGCCGATTCCACAGAGCGGCTATTGTTTGTTCCGGGCGCGCGCCTCGCGCATCCCGATGGAGACGTCGAGCGGGATTGCGGTGACGCCCAGCAGCGGGCCGGCCTTGACGGTGACGCTGGGGCAGAACGTGATCAATGAGGACGGCAGCCTATCGTTTCAGCCATTCGTGGTGGGCGGCAAGAATCTCACCCTGACGATTCCGGCGACATCGGGGACGAGCGGGGATGTGGCGATCTTCATTCCGGTCCTGGCGGCGACTGAGGTGATTTACCAATGCAGCCAGCAAATCATTTTGGAGGTCTGGGCGAACTGGCAGCCGCTCTGGTTCAACGCGATGTATCAACTGGGGGAATTTCCTTACACGGGCGACTTGTCCACCACCATTGAAGCGCAATGGCCACGCACCACGGCGTTCCGGACGGCGCTGTCGTTTGCGAATGATTTCATCGTATCGCTGGCGGGCTGGGTGCCGCCTTATTACAGCCCGGACATTGGGAGCGCCTACAATCGGGCGCTGGGTTCGGTGGCGGTGTGGCCGCTGTTCCGCGAATTGTACGACGACACGGTGACGCTGCTGGGGCTGGTGGGGGCCACGCTGCCGGGCGGGAGCACGGATGCCGGCGGGGCGGGCGGGGCGGGAAGCGCGGGGAGCAACGCGGCGGATGGGGCGGGCGGCGCGGGTGGAACGGGAGGGTTTGGGGCGCTGTAAAACCAAAGCAGAAAACAAAAAGTAGAAAGCAGAAATATGAAAAAAACACTGATGGGAATCATGGGAATCATGGGAGTGATGGGAGTCTTGGCGCAGGGACTGCAATATGTGGACACCACCACGCGGACTACGAACACCTCATCCAGCATGGGGTATCTCTCGCTCACGAATCCGGCGGGGGGGATGGTGGTGACGCACGCCGGGTACACCACGACGAACCCAGCCTACATGAGCATTGGCGACTTTTTGCCGGTGGCGTTTGGGAAACTGAACAATGATATTCTTTATTTGAGCACGGCAATGCGGACGAATGGGGCGGCGGCGAATGGGATGATGCCGGTGACGTCCAACAACGTGCCTGGCGGGGTGGCCTGGGTGCCGATGGGGACGGGGGGTGGTGGGACGACGTACACGAATACGACGGCGTCCGCCGGGGTGATTGGCGGGAGCGGTATTGGGACGAACTTGTCGGGGACGGTGGGCAGCAATGGGGGGGAAGGAACCAACGTTAATTTTTCCGGGGTGACCACTTTTGACAATGCCACGGCGGGCGCTGGCGTTTATCCCAACCTCTTCATATATGCGGCAGTGACCAATCTGATTCCATGGATGACGAGCGACACCACTCCCTTTGGATTGCTCACCACGCCGCCGGCCTTGGGATTCACCTATCCATGGAACATATTCGACGGGCCGGCGCACGGTTTTGCGGCGAACGATTACACGGGCACCAATGTGGTCGAATACGATTTCCCGACGCCGGTCACGGCGGTCAGCTTTCAGGGGATGATTAACGGAGACAGCAATAATTGCATCCTGGTGTTCCAATACTCGACCAACAGCGGAACCTCATGGACCACGATCCAATCGCTCACGGGACAATTCAGCAGTGCCACCAACACGGTCATTAATTTTTTTGCGATCACGGCCGCGGATTGGCGCTGGACGATCTCCACCACGAATTTGAGCCATGATGGCTGGTTTGGCGCCTCGGACTGGGGGTTATACCCGCAGCAGGCTCAATCGTTTGTCTCGTCCTACATGTTCAACAATGGGAGCAGCGACGAGACGGATGATACGATGGTGATGAATGCGATTGGCGGGGTGGCTATCAACATGAACTATGCGGGCGGTTACGGCCTGAACGTGGACGGCGGCATCAACTGCACAGGCGGGTTTTTCTCGAACGGGGTGCCGGTGGCGGGTTTGGGCGGGTCGAGTTATACTAATACCACGGCGCGTGCGGGCGTGGTTTCGCCGGGCGGGATTGGAACGAATCTACCCACGCCCTACTATGCCATCACGGCGGGCACCGCCACGAATGATCCCAATGGCAATCCGCTCATCTCATGGCCCGATGCCAGCAATTTGGTGGTGTCGGCGGCGGGGTTGTACATTGGCAACTCGAACGGCGTGGGCACGAATCTGACGGTGTACGTCTATTCGACGGACATCACCAACCTATTGACGATCCGCACGAACAATGCCGGTATCATCCGAGTAAAGTTTCAGGATGTGTATTCATTGGAAATGATGATTTATGATACCAATGAGTTGGTTTTATTCAACTCGACCGCTCCCCTGAAAAATCCGAACCAGACCTACTACTGGAATTCAATCATGGCCAGCTACACCAACAACGCCAATGACGATTATGTGGCGTTCCAGGCGTCCCCGAATAACAACTGGTGTGTGTTCATGTATGGCACGGTTTTTTATACCAATGCGCCGCAAGGGCATTTTCCATACAACTGGGGGGTGGCCTATATTTATGGTGGGCCGCCTAGTGGCTATTTCCCTTTTACGACCGTGGTGCTGGAAACGGTGACGAATACGTGGTGGGAAGTTTTTAACACCAACTCCCCAATGGACCTGGGGGGGCATCAATACGCATTGACGGTCAATGGCCGGGTGAATGCATCCGGTTATGCGCAAGGCGGCACGCCATTGCTAACCGTCCTGCAAGGGATGATGTACCCCTACCTCTGGGTGACGAATTGTGCGGCAGCGGCCACCAATTTGCAGGGTGCCTTTGCGAATACCGGGCAGGGCTATTACACCAACCTGGTCAACGGAGTGCTGTTGATCCCTGCTGGATATTATGGAACGGGGCTCAATGTCACCAACTTCAGCACCAGCGTGAGTCTTTTATGCTCGAACTGGACGTCATTGAATGCGGGAGAGACCGTGTTTGCGGATCTGACGAACGGGGTGCTGGGGTATTATACCCCCTTGCAGATTGGGCCGGACAACATGGGTACGAACGCTCCCTTCGTGAGCTTGTACACGCCGCCGCTGGGGGTCACGACGAATGTGGTGATCCAAACCAATGCGACTGGACCCCATGGATGGTCGCTGTTTTTCACCAATGGGTTGTTTCAGGGGACGACTCCGTATTGATGGGGGCAGTATGTCAAAGACGGTTCACGAGATTTACGAGGGATCCAATGGGGAGGAAACCAAGGAACTCTATGCGCGGCTGGCGGCGCTGGGGCCGGTGGGGCTGGTGGGCTTGAATTTGTTTCGCGCCCAGAAATGCAGCGCCCGGGCAAAGGAATATCGCAAGGGCGCATGGAAGCGGGAGGCTTACGACCGCAAGAATTGGTCGCTGGCCAATCTCAGTATGGCTCTGGTCGAGCACGCGCCGACGCTCGGTATCCGCTGGGGCTGGAAGCTGGATCTGGCGGCGGAGGGACCCCATTGCTGGGTGATCTACATTGAGTTGCCGACAGGGCAAGTGAGTTTTCACAGCGGCCAGCGCGGGCCATCGACGCAGCCGACCTATCCGGGCGAGTGGGATCGGTCGCGGGCGAGCGCGGAGCGCATTTTGGCTTGGTGCGCGACGCTGCTCGGCAACCCGGATCCGGCAACCGGGGCGGAACTCCAACCCATGACACTCCGGTGAACGCCAGTTCACCGCTACGCGTGCAGGCGTGTGTACGAGGATGATGACGAGGACGAGGAGGAACCCTTGCGCCCAAGATGCTTGACACGTGCCGGCAGCGGGTTTACACTTTTTGCAAGTTACGGAAATTGTTCCACGTGGAACAATCGGCGGAAAAGCAAAAAACAGAAAGCAAAAAGCAGAAATCGGGACTACTGCCGGCCGCAGTGGGATAGGTGATGCAATATGAATGCGGCCAAATTTCCTCTCGACCTGACGGACCTGTCGGTCTTTCGCGCGCTTAAGGAGCCCCTCGGGGGCGCGGAGCGGGCGCTCCATTTCTTCTGGCTCCTCTGGCGGGACCTGGCGCAACTGTCCCAGGAGGGCGCGCCGCTGGGGCGGATGAAGCCGGCCAACGTGAGCGCGTTCCTTTGTCTGCTGGTGGAGAAAGGGCTGTTTGGCGACCTGATGGCGGCGGCGGACTTTTGGGAGAAACAGGTGGTGGGCGGCCTGATGTTGCGGGACGGCGAGGAAGTGACCTGTCCCCGGTTCATCACGCTGAATGCGGATTTGGCGCTGAAGCCACGGGAGAGCCGGGGTGGCCATGGGCGGGCCTTCGCGCTCAAGCAGGCGAAGTTCGAGCGGGGGCTGATCCAGGAGGGATTGAAGCTCCCGAGCACCTGCTTTGTATTTGCGGACGGGACGGCCATGCCTCCCGAACTGGTGCAGCGGGTGCAGCGGCTGATTGTCTCCTGTGATAACGCCTTGAAGCGGGATCGTCCGCCCATTGGCTGGACGGAGGGCTTGGTCACGCTGGCGAATCAAGTGGTGCAGAAGTTTACGGACGAGCAGATTCAATGGGTCTGCAAGAAGGTGGCGCTGAATTATGACCATGCGGTGATGAACGGGATGACGACGGAACGGCTGTTGCCGAAGTTCGACACGGTGGTGCGAGATATTGGGGAAGAATAGGGAAAAATGAACAACAAAGTAACCAAGGCGCAAAGATATGGGGACTGCCCTGACGCCCCGGCGAACATCAGTTCGCCGCTACGCCGAAAATGATTTATGGCGCGACCCAAGAAAGCTGAACAGTTGGGACTGAGCCAGCAACCGGAGCGGCCGGCGGCGGCTCCGGCCCCGCCGGCGCCACAGCCCGCGGCTCCCCGGGCGGAGTACCAGAATGGCACGGAACGGTGGATCTGCAAACGGTTTGATGCCCTGGCGGCGGATATGCCCGGGCTCACCGTGGCGCTGCTGCCGCAATTGCACGCGGCCTTGGAAATGCAATCCCGGCAATGGACGCTGGCCCGGCGGCTCTATGGGCTGATGCCTGAGATTCCGTCCCCGACCTATCCGATGGAGGATATGCGCGTCTGGTCGCAGGAAGAGTTGGTGAACTTTCTGAACATCACCAAGGCGGAGCAATGGCAGCAGGAATTGCAGGCGGTGCGGGGCATCTGGAATGCCCTGCGACCCAAAGCGGAAATGGAGAAAACAGAAAGCAGAAATGAACCGATACCGACGCGGGGGCTGTTTGCGGAGGAGGAGATTGTGCGGAAGTACGATTTTGGGCGGATGCGGTTTCGGGACGCGGATGAGCGGGCGCGGTTTGTCTCGCGGTTGCAGGCGGTGGAGAAACTCTTTTTGGAGCAGGCGACGGCGGGGCTGGCGCGCAATCTCCTGACCACGGAGATCCAGATCAACCGGCTGGATGAGTCGCTGATGGAGCCGGAAAAGCTGGGGGAGGAATGGCGCAAGAGTGCCAAGCAGCGTTCGGATTTGGTGGCGGATTACAACCAGCAACTGGCGCTGATTGACAAGCTGGCGCCGTGGTTTGGAGCGATCGCGGGCAAGTATTCGTTCAAGGGCTCGCTGGCGGAAGTGACGGCGGCCATCCAACAATACTATGCCGAGGGCACCACGCATTTGATTGACGGCATTTTCACGGCGGCGGAAACGCAGGTGGAATGCCGGCGGAGCACACAGGCCCCCGAGCCCCGGTACCGTTTCGGGTGGGTCACGTTCGCGCTCGAAGCCAAGATGAATCTGTGGAATCCCCAATGGAAAAGCACCACGCCCTTGACGGTGCTCAAACGGCTGGATGCGGGGATGAAGGCGGCGTTGATCGCGGCGGGCCAGGAGATGGGCGAAGCGGTGCCGGATTTGCAGAAGTCGGGAGCGGAGGGCGAGTACCAGCCAATCGCCACCAAAGCAGAAACGGGGACAGCAGAAAGTAGAAATGAAATATGAAAGCAAAATCAAAAGCGGAAAGCGGGAAAACCGGACCTCGGTCTGGCGCGGGAAAGCGGGAAACTCAAATCCCGACAACGCAGCCGGTACTATCGCCGGATGAATTCTGGGGGAAGATCGCTTATGAGGCTTACGCGAAGGCGCGGCTCTGGAAGTCGGCCGGCGGGGGACCGCTGCCGGTCTGGGACAAGATGAGAACGGCGATCAAGGTGGGCTGGATGAAGTCGGCGCGGGAAGTGATACGGCGGTTTCAGGAAGCGCTGATGAATGATGGCTATGAGACGGAGGGGACACAGGGGACAGATGGCGACGGACGAGGACGAGGATGAGGACGAGGATGAGTTCCCTGACGCTCAGCAGCCTAAAGGCTGAACTCCAACCACGGCCGCCCCGCGAGTTGCGGGTGACGAGCGCGGAATGGGAGGCGCTGCTGTGCGATCCGGTGATGGCGGCGCGGGTGTTTTTCGGCGGGCGGCTGGATGCTTTTCAAGCCTGCCGTCTGCGCTATTATTGGTGGACGCAGAGCGTGATTGATTCGAGCGGCGTCGGCAGCGGCAAGACGATAGTGGATTTTTTGTTTCTCTGCCTGCGCTGTCTGCTCATCCCCAAGCACGATGGGGCGATCTTTTATCCCTCGCTCGGGACGGGCATTCAATCGTTCTGGGATTACTTTCGCCAGTTCTCGGGCAACCCGGCGGCCAAGCTGTTTGTGTCGCAACTGGGCAATCCGCTCAAGGTGGACGCGGGGGAGGAATTGGACGGCGACGGGACGGTGCATGGGTCGGAATGTTACACGGCGTATTTCCGCAACGGGAACAAGTTGCTGATGCCGGCCCCGAGCATTGCGCTGGACTCGGTGCGGGCGGCGTCGCTGACGGTGAACACGCTGATCATCGAGGAGTGGGCGCAGATTGACAAGATGAGCGACGCCATTGACAAGCAGTTGATTGACCGCTGCCGTGGCGCCTCATGGAACCAGCATCATGCGATCTGGGGCAACCACATTGTCTATACGGCCCACGCGCAAAACCGGACGCATCCGGCGGCGCCCCGCTATTTTGCGCACCAGCGCAAGATTCATGCGGGCAATCCGATGTGCGCGAACATCTCGTACTCCTACAAGGATTTTTCGGATCTGCCCAGCGACGCCCCGGGCAAATCGTTCAAGCAGCATCGGCGCAACGAAGTGACGATTGCGACCGGCGAGTCCGGCGACCCGGCGGTCTGGCTGGGTCGCGGCCTGGGGATCTGGGGCGTGTCGGGGGCGGGCTGGTTTTCCGAAGAGGCTATTGTGGAGGGGATCAAGCGCGGCAAGGAGGCGGGGCTGCTGCCGGCGCTGGGGAAGAATCAATTTGAGGAGAAAAGATGAGAAGCATGGGACACAGGGGAAGAATGAGGACAATGCAGACGCCTGCACGCAAAACATGAGACCGATCTTATATTTTTTAGGGGGGGACACGGCGCCCAGCGAGAACCAGCGTTCCGATGATGGGGCGCTGGTGGTGGGCGCGGCGACGCCGCGGCGCGAGTTGGCGCCGGGCGAGGCCCTGCCCCGGTTCGAGCATGACTGGTTTTTCGATTATGCCTATGCCCGGGTGTTCAATTCGAAGCACCGACTGGAGGCGCGGCAGTGGGCGGGGTTCATCTATGTGCTGGACCAGCGGTTCGGCGGGTTTGCGCAAATGGTGCTGGATGCGGGCAGCGGCGGCGGCGGCGTGTTTGTGAAGCGGGCGATGATGTCCACCGAGCAGCTCATGGACGGGGCACTGCGGACGGTGGTGCCGATTTGCGACAAGACGGTGGAGAGCCAGCAGGCGGTGGGCCATGCGCGCTTCATCTTGAACATGTTCAAACGCGGGGACCCTGGCGTGGATAGCGTCTGGCCGGATCCGAACGGGGGCACGAAATCGCTGGCGGGGGACGAACTGTTGAAGGATGCCGTGCTCTGCGCCTACAAGGAAGCACTGCGGCTGGGGGTGCTGCGCTGGCCGCCAGAAGCGGATGAGTTCCTCAAGATGAACCCGGAAGCGATCCGGCATTGGGACCAGGAACGGATTTGGGCCTTGAAGAATTTGACGGTCGGCTGGAAGCAACTGATCAACATCGTGGTGGAGACCTACGAAAAGGACGGGTTGCAAATTGAGGCGACCACGAGCCGGGGGGCGCGCCGCTTTTCGACGCTCGGCAAGGATGACATTGCCTATGCGGGGATCTACGCCTACACGGCGTTCCGGGTCTGGCTGCAGGGGGAAGAATTTGAGCAGCCGCCCGAGGAGGACTTGGCGGGGTTTGCGGGAAGGTGAGAGAGGATAGAGAATAGAGGATGGAAGATAGACGGGGATTCCCCTGACGCCCGGCCGCCTGAAGGTGGGACTCCAACCCCAAAAGGCTTGACAGGGGAGGGAATGTTTGCTCGGGGGCGGGTATGGCACGGCGAAAACTTGCTCGACCCGATTACGGATATGCGGATACGGCGACGGCCCTGATGGGGCTGGACACGGCTGACCGCGACGTCAATACGGGCTCCACCATCATCCGCTCGGAAGACATTCTGCAAAAGGAGCGGCCGTCCACAAGCCAGGACGCGTTTCGGCGGGCGCGCGCGTGGGCCATCCAGAATTGGTTTGTGACGGAAGTGCTCAAGCTCAAGCTGGCGTTCTATCATTTTGGCGGCAAGGTGACCTCGGTACAGCCGGGCAAGCACAAGCAGGTGGCCAAGTTCTTGCAAGACAATCCTGATCAGGCCCGCATGGTGGAACGCTATTTGCGTGAAGTCTGGCGGGAATGGCTGACCTTGAAAAACGTGGTGTCGTTCTGGCGCGAGAAAATGCCGACGCCGCCCATTCTGCTGCCGCCGGAAGATTGCAAATACAAGGATGCGATGGGTCAGCCGCGACTTTGGACCCGGTTCACTTATAATCCCAAGGATGCGCCGAAGGGGGCCACGCGCGAGGTGATCAACCGGTATTACTCGGGCAAGGAATTCGAGCTGGACCCTGAGGAATGGGATGAGCATTTCGACGTGTTGACGACCCAGCGTCGCGGGCAAGGCTTTGGGATGCCGGACTTGTACGGCGTATTTCAGACGATGGGCCAGGTGGAGAGCATGGAGATCGGCGAGCAAATGCTGGCGCTGGCGGGTCGCCGCGTGATTCACGTTCACCGGATGGGCTTCGAGCAGAAGGGGCAGAACCCGAGCAAATATCAGCAGAAGTATTCCACTTGGACCAATGAGCGGAGCAAAAACATTCTGGCGTTCACCAACGGCCGCTTTGGCTTCATGGAGATGACGATGAACTTTGACCAGATGATGACGCTGTTTGTGGGCGATGGCGGTCCCAAGAGTTACGACGGCAAGCGGTGGGACAGTCCGATCCGCCGGCTGATGTGGTGGGGCGGCCCGCTCGGCTTCATGATGGTGGCCAACAGCATGAATCCCTTCTTGCTGAACATGCTCAAGACTTCGGCGATCGAGGAGCGCGGTGAAGTGGCGCCGCACTTGAACCTGGTGCTGAATGCGGCGATGAAATGGCCGACGCCGGTGAAGGTGGCTTGGTCCAATCGCTGTTTCATTGATATGCGGCTGGCCTGGGACATGGTATCGGCGTTGCTCAAGCAAGGTCCCCTGAGCGCCACCACGGCGCTGAGCGAAGCGGAGTTCAATCCGGCGCAGGAATTGGAGAACAAGGAGATGGAAGTCAAGGATCCGGAGCTATACACGCCGGCCTTCAATCCCGGCGGCCAGGGCGGCGAAGGGGGCAATCCCCGCGGGCCGAAAGTGAAAAGGGAGGGCTCCACGACCAAGCGGAGCGGGGCGACCAGCGGGGGGAAACCCTGACGCCCGGACTACAAGACTACTGACTCATGCAAGCGATCACGTTAAGCATTCTTCAGCGGGGCAATCAGGCGCTGGCGCCGGCGAGTGGGACTGACCTCGTCCGGTTGGTGGATTTGCAGGCGGCGGTGGCGGGCTGCGTGCCGGTCGGACAGACCTATACGGCGAGCCAGATCACGGATTTCAACGCGGCGGTATTGGCGCAACTGGTGGCCAATGGCGTGAGCTTGAGCGGGACCGGCACGGTGATGCTGCTGGTGAATGGGGGATTGAAATACACGGGCGGCTTGCTGGGCATTGATTCGGGTGTGGTGAGCTTGGTGGGGCATACCCACACGGCGGCGCAGATCAGCAATTTCAACGCGGCGGTGCTGGGCGTGCTGGCGGCCAATGGCGTGGTGCTGAGCGGGACGGGGAGTGTGCCATTGCTGGCCAATGGCGGCCTCAAATACACGGGGACGGCTTTGGGCGTGGACTCGGGGACGGTGAGTTTGGTGGGGCATACGCATACGTCGGCGGCGATCACGGATTGGAATGCGGCGCTGGCGTCCTGGGCGCTGGCGAATGGCGTGGCTGTGGGCGGCAGCGGGATTGTGAGCCTGCTGCCTGGCGGCGGGCTGATGTATGGGAATAATGGGAATAATGGGCTGATGGTGAACTCAGGGATTGTGAGTTTTATAGGGCACCAACATAGAGCCGTGGACGTGGTGGATTTGCCGTCGGCGGTGACGGGACTGATGTTGAGCAACCTGCAAGCCTCAACCACGGTGGCGCCCTCGGGGACGGGTCCGTTCAGTTTTCGCGTGATTACCGCGCCCGGCGGCGGATTGCTGGTGACGGCAGCGGGGCTTGGTGTGGATTCTGGTGTGGTGAGTCTGGTGGGGCATACCCACGCGCAACTGCACAATCCGCTCACGCTGGGGAGTATGAACACGATTGCGGCGACGCTGGCCAACCAGCAACTCCAAATGGAGGTGCGCGTGGTCCCGGGCGGCGGTGTGCTGGCGACGCCGAGCGGGGTGCAGGTGGATTGGTCGGTGGTGGGGCGGAATGGGAATTATGGGAATAATGGGAATTATGCGCTGGGGACGGCGAATACGGCGACCGTGCAACTCAGCCTCAATAGCGGGACGCTGACGGCGACGGTGCCATTGGATCCCAATCCGCCGGGCGGCACCGGCGGCCTGATCGTGGCGGGTGTGAACGGGTTGCGGGTGGCGCTGGGCACGGCGAGCAACGTGGCGGCGGCGGGCAACCACACGCACGCGGCGGCCTCGGAAACGACGGATGGCTTCCTGTCGGCCAGCGACAAGACGCGGCTGGATACGCTCTGGGCGAGTCCGCCCCCGAGCGGGATTCAGACGGTGAACACGGCCACGCTCGTTCTGGGACTGAATGGGTCCGGGCAATTGAGCGGCACGGTGCAATACCAGACCAATCCGATCTTCGGGCGGGGCGCGATCAACGCGGATGCCAACGGGCTCTATGTGGTCTTGGGCACGGCGAACAATGTGTCGGCGGCGGGCAACCATCTGCATGACGGCCGCTATCTGCAACTGACGGGCGGCGTGATGACCGGCCCGCTGACCCTGGCCAGCGATCCCACGGTGGCCCTGATGGCGGCGACCAAGCAATACGTGGACAACGCGGTGGCGGGCGGCGCCGGCGGCAGCCTGAGCGGGACGCTCTCGGTGCATTCAGGCATCCCGAACGCGGCGACCACGGGCAACAATCCGCCGTCGCAAGCGGACTTCAATGCGCTGGTGGGGACGGTGAATAGCATTCTGAGCCTGCTGCGGGCGCTGGGGCTGCCGAGCTAACTAAGCAGGACCACAAGACTACGGGACTACGGGACTACGGGGAGGCGAAAAAAAGCTGTTGACAGGGGGTGAAATGTTTGCTCGGGGGCGGGCGACATGGAACACCAAAGCAGAAAGCAGAAAGCAGAAAGCAGAAAGCAGAAGCTCGCCGCGTGGATGACGGTGGCGATCATCGCCTTGGGTGCGGTGCAGGCGTCTGCACAGCAGATTTTGGGGCGGCATCCGGCGGACACGGTTTTGCCGCAATTGTTTCAGCAGAACTCGAATGCGGAAACCATGGTGCGCGGGATCAACCAAGCCAAGGTGGCGGTGACGAATCTGGATTTGAGCGCCACGGCCCAGCCGCCGGGATGGGGTGGGAGCGGGGGCGGTGGGACGAACAGTCCAACCTTTGCGCAGGCGACCAATATCGCGCAGGCGGTCGCCGTGAGC
>Ga0265338_10003048_pt1 | contig 24102 bp, 21 predicted proteins | sample 42126metaG_FD_193579 | JGI IMG/M metagenome (GOLD analysis project Ga0265338, IMG submission 193579) | Rhizosphere microbial communities from Carex aquatilis grown in University of Washington, Seatle, WA, United States - 4-21-26 metaG | ecosystem: Host-associated > Plants > Roots > Rhizosphere... | reverse complement strand
CTCAATCGACTTGCGCTCCCCTTCACGCAGCAGCCCTTCAATATATTTACCACACCAATGCCGACGCTCGCTGCGGCCAAGATCAGCCGCGAAGTCCTCGACGAAATCCTGCAATTGCTGCCGGATCGCATGATCTGATGGGCGATCATCATGCCCAAGACCTTGCCGGAGGCAGCTGAATCACTCAGGCACTACTTAACGGAGTAGTTATAGTCCGGGTATCGCCGCCCTTGGCCTCATCGTCGAGGTCGCCTCTGGAATGCCCTATGGGAAATTCGTCGGGACACGCATCTTCCAGCCTCTCGGTACGAAGGACAGCTACATCTTTCTTCCCGCTGAAAAGCAATCCCGCCTCGCCGCTGTATATACTCTAAAGGGCGCAAAAATGATTAAAGCGGGCAATGACATCCTCGGCGGCAATCCCTTTAGCTATCGTCATGACGCCAATATTCTGGCCCCGAACTTGCCGTCTATTCCACGGCGCAGGATCTCGCTGCCTTTTATCAGATGATGCTCAACAAAGGCTCCTATAACGGCAGACGCTCACTCTCACCAGCTTCCGTCGAAGTCATGACCATAGTGCTTACTTTGCCTCAAAGTGTGCTTCGGCTGTGCCAACGGATTGGCCCGTTAAACACGACGTGTTGCGCCTTTGAAAGTGCAGAGAAGCTGGCGGCCCAGAAATCAGACGACCTGCTGTTGCTGGCGCCGGTAGCGTAGGGGGCTTGTGCCGAAATGCCGGCGGAACACCTCGAAAAAACGCGACGGCTTCGCGTAGCCGCAGTCGAAGCCAACCTCAAGCACGCTCTTGGAAGTAAACCTCAACTCTTTCGTCGCATATTCCATCCTGGCGGCAGTCACCAGGTCACCCGGTGTCTTCTTCAAATGCAGCCGCACCGAGCGCGCGACATGCTCCGGACTGCGCCCCGCCACCCGCACAAAGCCGGCAACGCCCTCCGAGAAAACCTCCGGCTGCCGCAGTTCCAGGCAGGCGGTTTGGAGCCAGTCCGGCATTCCTCCGGGTTCGGCGCCGGCCCGAAGCGGATCCAATAGCGCCAGCAGATTCAGAAGGAAGCGCTCGGCGAAAAACCGGGAGTGGGGCAACTCGGAAAGCTCCCGCACCTCGGCATCAACCCGCGCATAAAGACGGCCAAGCGAACGCGTGACCGGCTGGCCGCAATCGGCCGGATACACCTTCTGCATTTCCGCGGGGAAGCGCTCGCGCAGGCCGCGCAGGATGTCCGTGGGGAAGGCGAAATTCGTAAAGGTGAACCCACCCGTCCGTCCGGCAATAATCTGGTGCGTGTCATTCGGCCGGATAAAAACGAGGTCGCCGCGTTTTAGCGGTTGCTCGTGGCCGTTTATCCGGTGCAGACAGCTGCCGGAGTCGAGCCAGAAGATCTCCGGAAAATCGTGGCGATGCACCCGTGGGAAAAGGTTCCTGCCCCATGCGACCCGAACAAGGTGTAACCCGTCCTCCGGACCGGCGATTTCATTCCAGCGCAGGGTCATCATGTTCACTGAGTGTTGCTGGCCCGGCCCAGCGGATGCGCGGGGCGGCAAGGGCTCAGTAGCATCGCGAGGAATATCAAAATAAAGGAACATATTGTCAATAGGCGGGGCTGCCGCGGAGCCCCGGAAATGCGATAGTGGGGCCGTCATGAAAAGTCCTTTCCCGGCCGCCGAATCCCCGGATCTGTTTGCCTCCGAATTTCTGTTTGATTTCGCCTGGCGGACCCACGCGGACTGTCATCCCGCGATCCGGGAGGCGGCGTGTCTCGCGGCCCAGTTTCCGGCCGCCCTGTCGCCGCTCGAACCGTCGGATCTGCTGGCCGGACGCTATTACGCGACGCCCGCGGTGGGTAAACCTGTGAGAGACCACCGGAATTTCCAGCACCCGTGGAGCGCCCTCAAATACAACATCCCCGCCCTCGGTTTCGCCGCACTGCGTCCCGGTTGGGGAAATTCGCCGGTCTATTTTTTCGACGAACGCATCCTGCGGCGAAAGATGGATGAAGCCGCCCCCGCGCCCGCAACGCGCGCACGAATCGAATCGTTGATCGCGCGGTGGCGCGAGATCGAGCCGATGAAGCTTTGTCGGGCAGCTATGCCAGCCGGGCTGGCTTACGCACTTCCCTTCGACGAGTTGGACTCGGATGATGCCGCACACCCGGCTTACCCGCTGATCCGCCTTACCGGCCCGATGCTGGACTTCGATACCCTGGTGCGGGGCGGCATTCCCGGGTTGCGCCGCCGCCTTGCGGAACGCCTGGGCTCCGCCCCGGCTGCCGGCGATGAGGCCTATCTGCTCACGGGCATGCACCTTGCGCTCGGGGTGCTGGCGGATGTCTGCCGGTTCTACGCGGCCCAGGCCCGCGTACTCGCGAAGGCAAACGGGCCGCGGGCCGCGGACCACGCCCGCCTGGCTAGTGCCCTGGAGCAATTGCCGGACCATGCGCCGCAGACCCTCCTCGAGGCGATGCAACTGGTGCTGCTCTATGCCACCCTGGCCACTGCCTACAGTTTCGGACGGATGGATGAATATCTGGGCGATTTTCTCGCGGCAGATCTCGATTCCGGCCGGCTGTCCGAGCCGGACGCGCTCGCGTTGCTCAAAAGTTTCTGGCAGATCGTGGCGGATTGCGGCGCGCCCTTCGACAACCGCATCATCATCGGCGGGCGCGGACGGCGCAACCCGCCCAAGGCCGATCGGTTCGCACGCCTCGCCATCGAGGCAACCCGACAGGTGCCGGAACCGCTGCCGCAGCTCTCGCTGCGCTTCGACCGCGCCTCCGCTCCCGACCTTTATCAGCGCGCGATTGAAGCCATCGGCGAAGGGCGCACCTTTCCGATCCTCTACAACGACGAGGTCAATATTCCCGCAATCGGACATGCGATGCAGGTATCCGCGGACGAGGCGGAGCAATACGTTCCGTATGGTTGCGGCGAGTATGTGATCAACCAGAGGAGCTTCGGCACACCGAGCGGTGTCATCAACCTGACCAAGGTTCTGGAGTGCGTCCTCAGAAACGGAAAGGAGCCGCTGAGCGGACGCCAAGCTGGGCTTTCGCTCGGGCGCCTTGAGGATTTCCACACCTTCGAAGACCTCTGGCGGGCCTATGCCGCGAACGTCGAATTCTGGCTCGGCCATCTCGCCGAACACCAGAAATGGGAGTATGAGTGGGCGAGCCGCCAGGCGGGTTGGCTCTTTTTCAGCATGCTCTACGAGGATTGCATTGTCCGCGGAAAAAACCTTTTCGCCGGCGGCATCCGGCACCTCGGCGGCACGATGGAATCCTACGGGCAGATCAATGCGGCGGACAGCCTGACGGCGATCAAACAACTCGTCTTCGATGAAAGGGTAATCTCCGCGGCTGCGCTAATGCAGGTGCTCGATGCCGACTTCGAGGGAGCTGGCGACGTCCAGCGCATGCTGCTGGCGGTTCCGAAATACGGCAACGACGACCCCGTGGCCGACGCTATGCAGGTGCGGGTGCACGAGCATGTCTGCCGGACCACTCGTAACCAGGCCGCGCGGGTTGGGCTCGATTCCTATCTTGTGGTGATCATCAACAACCTCATGAACACCGTCCTAGGCCGGCACACCCTGGCCTCGGCCGACGGGCGTCGGCGTGGAACCCCGCTCGCCAACGCGAACAATCCCGCCTCCGGCCTGGACCGCAACGGGGTCACCGCCTTCCTCAATTCACTCGTCAAGCTCGACCCCTCGATCCACGCCGGCGCGGTCCAGAACATGAAATTCGGACGCGAGATGTTCTCGCGCGAACTGCGCCCCAAACTCGACGCGCTGCTTGGCACCTACTGGAAGAACGGCGGCGCGCAGGCCATGATCACCGTGCTTAACCGCGGCGACCTCGAAGCGGCCCTGCGCGAACCCGAAAAATACGCCAACCTCATGGTGCGGGTCGGCGGATTCAGCGCCCGTTTCGTGGACCTCGCCTCGGATGTTCAGCAAGAAATCCTCGCCCGGACCCTTTATTGAGATTAATCATGCGAGACTCCGCCAATCTTCGCGTCGGACAGCGCCGCGCCGTGATTTTCGATATCCAGCGCTGTTCGCTTCATGACGGGCCAGGCATCCGGACAACCGTTTTCCTCAAAGGCTGTCCGCTGCGCTGCAAGTGGTGTCATAACCCGGAATCGCTGTCCCCCAGGCCGCAGTGGATGGACGGTGCTGCGCCCGGCGAACCGGGACGCATGGTCGGCCGGGAGGTGGAGATCGGAGAAATCCTCCGGCAGCTTGAGCGTGATCGCGCCTATTTCGAAGCATCTGGCGGCGGTTTGACGGTCTCCGGCGGCGAACCGACGAGCTGGCCCGGATTCACGCTGGCCCTGCTCCAGGCGGCAAAGCTGGCTGGCTTCCACACCTGCCTGGACACCTCTGGCGAAGCGCCGTGGGAACTATTTTTTGCTTCGCTGCCTTTCGTGGATGTCTATCACTACGATTACAAGGCGACTGGAGCGGAGCGGCACAAGGATTTCGTTGGCACCGACGGAGTGCGTATCTGCGACAACCTGAATCGACTTCTCAAACAAGGAGCCACAGTAATCCTCAGATGCCCGTTGGTTCCCGGTATCAATGACCAGGATGATCACCTGCGGGCGATTGCGAGATTGGCCGTGGGTCATCCCGAACTGCGGGTGGAGATACTGCCCTACCACGACATGGCCCGCGACAAACGGCGCCGTCTGCACATGCCTGTAGTTTCTCTACAAACCCACCTTCCCGCTCCCTCCGACCTGAACCATTGGCGCGAGGTACTCGAAGGCAGCGGCCTTCCCGAAGACCAGTTGCTTGGAGCATTGGACAAACGCGTAGCCTAGGTTTTTTGAAATGATTACTGCAGGCAAGGCCCCATATTTGTATTCTTGGTGTGAGAACCACCTGCGCATCCCACAAACGTTTTCCGGAAAGGAGAACGGGCGCACTCACGGGGTCGCTGTCTCCCGAGATGGACGAATCTTTGTTTTCCATCAAGCAACCCCTTCGGTGTTGTGCTTTTCCCCACAAGGCAAACTGCTCGACATATGGGGAGTCTTTCCTGGAGCGCATGGACTCACGCTGGTGGAAGAAGGAGCGGAGGAATTTCTCTGGCTCACCGACGAATTTGATCCCGTTGTTGTGAAATGTACCTTGGAAGGCCGGGTACGCATGGCGATTGGCCGTCCACCCCATCCGGCCTACGCTTCATGCGACTATCGGCCGACTTGGATCGCAGTAAACACATACCGCGGCGGGAATGGAGACATCTGGATTGCGGATGGCTACGGCGCCCATCTGCTGCATCGCTTGGACGCGAAAGGAAACTACCTCCAAACGATCACAGGCGACGAAGGGGGCGCTGGCCGGTTCAATTGCCCCCACGGCATCGCGTTTGACCCGCGCAAATTTACCCCTGAGCTATATATCGCAGACCGGGGCAACCGCCGCGTGCAGGTCTATGACAGCGAAGGCCGATTTCTGCGGAGTTTTGGCGAGAATTTTCTGACCAGCCCTGACGGTTTTGCTTTCCACGGAGACACTCTCATCATTCCGGAACTTTGTGTCCGCGTGACTCTTTGCGACGCGCGTGACCGGCTGGTTGCGCTGCTCGGCGAGAACGACGACGCCTTGAAAACACCCGGCTGGCCCGAAGTGGATCGGGCGCAGATCCTCCCGGGCCGATTCAACAGCCCGCACGGCGCCGCCGCCGACCGGGAGGGGAATATTTATATCGTGGAATGGCTGGTCGGGGGACGCATCACGCTCCTCCGCCGGCTGACTTCCGCCTCTCACATGCAAACCCAACCCACCACAACACCATGGCATCAAAGCTGAGACTGACCGAACAACAAGTTCACCACTACAACGAAGAGGGCTATGTCGTCTACAACCAGTCCGTCTTCCCCGAGGCGAAATTCAACGGCCTCAAGGATTACTTCGAGGAACTCCTCGAAGCCCAGGTGCGTGCCGGCAAGCGGCCCGAGGCGATGGACAAACCCCATTTTCTGCATCCGCGACTCTTCGAGTGGGCGCTCGATGACACTATACTCGATCTGGTCGAGCCGCTCCTCGGCCCAGATTTCCATCTCTTCGCCACTCACTTCATCTGCAAGCCGCAGGGCGACGGCAAGCGCGTGCCCTGGCACGAGGATTCCGCCTATTGGAAAGGGATCATGCATCCGATCAAGGCGCTCACCGTCTGGCTGGCGATCGACCCATCTACCTGCGAGAACGGCTGCATGTTCGTCGTGCCCCGCTCCCATGTGCAATGGAGAAAAGGCTACTCGGACTACAAGGGCGTGGATATCAGCAAGAGCGTCTTCCCGACCGAAATCGTCGAACCACAACAGCACGGCGACCTCGGCGCCCCCTGCATTCTCAAACCCAACGAGTGCAGTCTCCACGATTGCCGAATGATCCACGGCAGTGAGCCAAACACGAGTGCCATCCGGCGCTGCGGGTTCACCATGCGTTTCGTCCCCGCCGACGTGCGGCTCAGCCCCGAATGGGAATCATGCCAGGGCTTCTACCCGGCCCGTGGACGGGACAAGGCCGGCAATACTCTGCTTGATCCCACCCGCACCTACCCGCAGCTAGCCGAGGAAACGCGCATCAAGCGTGTGCACTGACACGCTCGCGAGCTACTGTCGAAGAAGAGCACCACAAATGAACAGCCGCTCCCTTCACCCACTTCATCAGCCCTTGGCAAAGGAGAGATCGGGCATTGTCATTCCATCAATCCAATGCGGCTCCAGTTCCACCGTCTGGCGTGTTGCCGGTATGCCCCAGTGATTTACAATCAATTCCGCGATGAGGTGGTCCACGGCGGCGCCCCCGATCTTGTCAACCATCACACTTGCGCCAGCCAGCGATTTGCCCTGCTCCGCAATCAGATTGGCGAATGCAATATCCCCAGGAACCTTGTAGCCGGATTCGACGAGCCACTGGTATAACAAATGATTGCGACCGATGATCGCATCAGGCCTGTAATCTTCCACCCACTGCAAATATACCTTACGATCATTGGAGAAATGGATCGGAATCGGTACCGATTTTTTCAAAAAGCGAAGCTCTCGCTGGGCAACTAAGGAAGCCCCGAGGCGCAGAGCATCGACTATCGAAGGGAGCGTTTCCTGCATCAGTGCCGCACCGATGCGCTTATAGCCCCGCTGTGCGACTTCGTGCCAAGCCATACACGTGCTAGCACTACTACGTTAAGTCGCTAAGACGTATCGAGGATGAACCCGGAGCGGGTGAAACAGGTGCGGCTGCGGGGGCATGTGCAGAGTGTGAGCGCCTCAATCAGCCAGCGGCGGACTTCAGGCAGCGAGGGGCGTTCTTTTTGACGTGCGCAACCGTGTGAGGACGCAAAAAGCCAGGAAGCACAGGGTGAGGTGATGATGCAGCCCGCGCCAGGTGCGGCCCTCGAAGTGATCGAGGCCCAATTCCTCTTTCAATTGCTGGTAGCCCTGCTCGATCGCCCAGCGCTGGTGGGCGAGCCGCACCAACCCGGCGGGCAGGTTGGAGAGGTAGTATTTGAAGCTGCCGTTCCCGAGTCGTTCGATACAGCAGCCAGCGAGCGACCCCGGGCTGCCGCCAGCGAATGCCACGCTGGGACGCCTGCACCCGCACCGCGATGGCTCGGACCGTGGGCCCGTCGGCCCGGGGCAGCCGCACCTTCGTCCAACGCTCAGGTTCTTGCAGCAACCGGTCCCGCCATGCCACCATCGAGAGCGGTTGCATGGCCGAATTCTGCACGAGCGCATGCTGGCGCGGCCGGCCGACGCTCGATCGGGTCAGCGTGGCCACCGCTTCAGCCGGCCAGGCGGCAACGTTGCCCGGCACTTGGGCCACATAGGGTTCGTCTCTCTTTTCCAACTCCGCAAGCAGGGGAGCGGGTCCAGGTCGAGGAAGCGTTGAAACGACAGCCGGTCATGCACCGTATCCTCCAGGCCGGGATCGCTGAGGTTGTACCACAGCTGCAAACAATGCAGGCGCAGCAACAGCGTGATTTCCGTCAAGGGCCGGCCCCGGCCGGTGGACTGATAGTGCGGTGCCACGACCTCGGCGAGCGTGGTCCATGGCACCACCCGGTTCATCTCGTCGAGAAAGCGGTCCGCCCGCGTGCGCTTCGTCAGGCATCCCAAAGAAAGAAACGTCGTTTGTTGGCTCATGTTCAGTGTTACCCCTAACAGCAAATTGTGTTCCCAATCTTAGCGGAGTTTTTCAGAGGTTCCTAAAACTTACCGTATGCGCGCCAGCGCTCGGATACGTGGTAACCTGAAACGCCATACGAAGGACGCTTACTTTGCGGCACTGTCAAACCGGCAACCGGAATGCAGTAGGCCGTCTGCGTACTATAGCGCTTGGCGGCGGTCGCCACACGCCAACGTGCCGTCCCGGTGTTTGCCTTCTACTTGCCAGTGGCTGGAACCGTTGTGGGCGCCGGCAATTTCTTCTCGGCCTCTTGTAGCATTTTGAGGATCTCGGCGTTGCCGATGTCGCGTGCGCGGTCCACGGCACGGAAGCCATCGCTGTCCATATACGTGACATCGGCTCCTCGAGTCAGGAGCGACCTCACCGCTTCGACGTTGCTGGCGCGGGTGGCTCGTATCAATTCCGCCCCAAGAACTCTCCTCCCTTTGGCGGTGTTCCCAAGTGCGCCCATCTTAGGTCCCGCAGCCGTTCCGGCGTCCAAGCCTACCTTCAGAAGATCCAAAGTGGCGGTCAGGGCCCGCGGAGTGGCCAAGTCGGCGGGAGTCTTGCCCTGGTTGTCCTTGGCACCGATTTTGGCACCGGCTTGGCGCAGCGCTTCCACAATCGGAATGAAGCCCTGCTCGGCCGCGTAGTGCAGCGGCGTCCGGCCCAGCTTGTCGACGGCGTTCGCATTCGCCCCGGCTTCTAGAAGCGCTTTGACCATGAAGTCGCTAATACTCATGTCGATCATGGCGCCCTGCATGGCCGCCCAGTGGAGCGGCGTGCGGCCGTTGGCGTCCTGCGCTTCGAGCGCGGCGCCCGCTTTGATCAAGTCGCGTACGCGGTTCACCACGTCCTCTTCCGTCTGCTGGTAGCCCACGAAAGCGCTGATGGCGGCCGCGTGCAACGGCGTCAAGCCGTCCAGTGTCTTCGCGTTCACGTCGGGCTTGGCGTCCATGATGAGCCGGAAGACGGGGTAGCGATTGCTGTGGAAGCTGGCGGCAGCTGCGTGCAGGGGGGTCCAGCCGTCCTTGGCCGCTTGGTTGACGTTGGCGCCAAGTCCTAGGAGGGTCGGGATGGCATTGCCTTGGTTGCCGCAAAGAATGGCCATGTGCAGGGCAGTCCAGCCACGCAAGTCGGTGGTATTGACAGACGTGCCGGCGCCGACCATTTGACGAATCTTGTCGGGGTCGCCAGGGTGGCGTTGCCAGCCGGCGGCGATGAGGAAGGGAGGTGTAACGACGGGGGTAGGATCGCCCCAGCGCTCAGTCTTGTCCGCCTGGGAAAGCTTGGGGTCGATCCAGGCGATGGGAATGGGGTCTAGGGCCTGGCGCGTCTTCATACTGTCGCTCTTGCCGTAGAGCGTAACGATGCTCTTGGGCGGCATGTCGAGTTTGGGCGCCGCCGCGGCTTGGGGTTGTTCGGCGCACTGGTCGGTTTCGGTCGAGCGGTAGACGGAGTAGGTCTGAGGCAGGCCTCTGCCCGACATCGCAAGCTGCACGGCCATCGGCTGGTCGGACCGATTGATCAGGACGACCGTAAGTGTGCCGTCCACGTTGTGGCGGTAGGCCGAAACGAGGAGGTCGACGTCGGGGCTCTGTGCCTCGACGCGTACGGCACCGGGCCGCACGTAGCGGAAGTAGTGCTTCGCCGCGTAGTATTTGGGCGCGGGCTTGCCGTTGGCAAACAAAGCGGATACCGCTCCGGCGTCACCAGTAAGGCGCTCGTAGATCCAAGCGTTGAAATTGCCTCCCACAAGATAGTCGTACATGTCTCCAGCCATGTTCATGGCCCCGGTCCAAGTCTGTGGGTGGCCGCCGGTCTCCGTCATCCAATTCTCGCGATCGTATTGCTTGGTGCTCTCGTACCAGCGCTGTACCACGTCGTAGCCCCCTAGCCTGTGAGTACAGAAGCCGCCAACGAACTTGCTCGTCTCCGGATCAGCCATCGTGGGTTTGATGTAGGCCATCATACGATCGTAGACCATCATGTCCTCAGGCATGAAGATCCGCGTTTTGATCCCTTCCTTCTGAAACTTGTGCATCAAAGCGCGCACTGCCTCGCGCGCGCCCTCGGGGTGGTAGACGCATGAGCCGTAGAACTCGGTGAAGAGCAGTTCGTTCTGGATCGTCATGTCCGTGACGTTGATACCCCAGTTTTTCTGGGCCAGTATTATCGTGGCAGCCACCTGCTCAGCGTATTCGTCGTACATATCGGCGCGCAAAGCGCCACCCCAGTCCGCAGACCTGTTGGTCTTGAGGAACTCGCTGGGAGACAATACCGTCAGGAGAAAACGCTTCACGCCGCGTTTCTTAAACTCCTGCGCGAAGCTCATTCGGTCGTTCATGGTGGCGATCTTGAAAGCGGGCCAGTTGAAGTGGTTCGGATCGTCGTCGTCGTCGACCGGCTCCAGGTCCGTGGGAGCAAAGATGCGCAGGATACTCAGTCCCAAGTCGTTGACGGCCATATCGAAAAAGGCGGGATCGTGATACTCTGGGCGGTCATGAGATTCGATCCACATCGTTCCAAATCCCTGGATGGTCTGATGGGTGGTCTGTGCATCCACCTTCACTTCGACGGAGCGCTCGGCCAGAGCGGGAACTGGTGACGCCTGCTGCGCGGCGCCGATGGAACCTAGGGTGAGGAGTATGGCGAATATACGGAGCATTAGGTCTTTTGTGCGACGACCGACGACATGAGGAAAGTCAAATCGTTTTATTGGGTTGATTTCGGAGCTCCGTGGCGATCGATATCAAGGGATATAGGAGGCGCGAGGCCGCCGCCCGCGCGAACGGCCCCCATCCAGCAATTCTGTTTCCATGAGGCGTGGGTTGACTGTATGTTTGTCCCTTTCAGCGGCGTTGCCATCCTTCTGTGCGCTCGCCATGAGCCGCTGTTCCGAGATCACTCTACCGCCAGGTGCAACGCGTCATCGTACCAGTTCGAACCCTGCTCGCCCACCGCGACCTTATAATCGTGCTGGTTTGCAACCTGGTGCTTGGACTCGCCTTCTCCTTCGTCGGCCCGTTCTACTCGATGTTCGGCACCATCGAGGTCGGGATGTCGAATTGGACCTTCGGCGTGTTCATGACGATCACCTCGGTCGCCGGCATCGTCCTGAGCACGGTGCTCGCGAGGTGGTCCGACACCAGGTGCAGCCGCCGCGCCATACTTCTTCTGGGCTGCGGGTTCGGCGTGGCGGGCTACGCGGGCTACGCTTACGTCCGCAGCGTCCTTTGGCTGACGGTGATAGGCTCTATTGGGCTAGGCATCGCCTCGATCACGTTTTCGCAGCTGTTCGCCTACGCGAGGGAGGCCATCGAGAGGCATGGCATTCCGGACGACGAGGCGCCCCTGTACATGAACATCTACCGGCTGACCCTGTCGCTGGCCTGGACCATCGGGCCGGCGGCCGCCGCCTGGGTCATGATCCGCTATTCGTACAAGGGCACGTTTCTCGTATGCGCCGGTTTCTTCCTCCTCCTGATGATGATCGTTTGGTTCTATGTTCCCGCAAGGCCCCCGTCCGTCGCCGCATCGGCCGCCCGGGTCCCGCTCTTTCGCCTGCTCAGGAGGCCCGACCTCCTGTGCTACTTCTGCGCATTCGTGCTGGTATTCGTCTGCATGACCATGGGGATAATGAACCTTCCCCTCATGATCCTCCAGACGCTCGGAGGGACCCAGGAGCAGGTGGGCATAACCTACAGTGTTGCTCCGTTCTTTGAGCTTCCGCTACTCCTGCTCTTTGGTTTGGCCGCCTCCAAGGGTGGAAAGCCGGGGCCGCTGATCCGCCTTGGAGTGATCATTGCCGTCGCCTATTACGCGCTCCTGTCCCAGGTGCGGGCGCCGTGGCAGATCTATCCCATCCAGATCCTGAGCGCCGCAATGATCGCCATACTGTCCGGCATCGCCATCACGTTTTTCCAGAGTTACATACCCAACCAGCCTGGCACAGCGACCAACCTGTACTCGAACGCGAACCGCGTTGGATCGACCGTCGGCTACATGTGCTACGGGTCGCTGGTCACCGGTCTGGGCCACCGGGCGGTCTTCCTTGTGTGCGCGGCTGTGTGTGCCGCCGCCTTCCTGTTGCTCTGGCTCTCCCGCGAGGAGCATGAGCATCAGGCCGCAGCGGGAGCCTGAGGCGGCCCGGGGTTCCGATGTGCCCGCGCATCGATTAGAACCCCGAAAACGACGCGGGAGGCGCACGAAACGGCGCTCAGAAAACCGCGATCACATGCTAAATCCATGAAATCTTCGCCTCGATATATCAAACCGTATGGTTCTTCAGCAGCCTGCTTTCTTCGAGGGGTGCGGAGCGTTTTTGCTATAAAGCTTTCGGACAGACTGAACGCGAATGGCAGTCGTCAGGTAACTCATTTACGGGCCTAAAGCCCGGCGTGTCCCTCGAGGATCAGGCGGGCAGAACCGGTGCTGGCTCTGCCGAAGCCTGGCTGGGTCTTGGCGCAGTCACCGCAGCCTTCTTTGGCGACACGCGCTTCTTCTTAGCCTTGGGCGCGGACTTGACTTTAGCCGGGGCACGCGGGGCCTTTGGCTTTGGGGAGATTTTCTTCGACGATTTAACGAGCCCCAGGGCCTTTTTTATATTCTGAACACTCGGCAGTGAAATCCCCAAAGCCTTGGCGATATGGGATCCGCTCTTCCCTGCCTTTACCAGTTTCTTGGCCCTGGCCCGCATGGCATCGGTGATTGTGGCACGTTTGCGGGTCTTGGGTGCGCCGGATTTCTTGGGGCGACCTGCCTTGCCCTTGCCGCCGGCAGCCTTAATGGCCGCAACAAACGCTTTGAGCGAATCGAAGCCATAGGCGGCCGGCAATGATGCCAGTTCCTTCGCTAGGGCCTGCTCGAGACGGGCAACCTTGGCTCTTGTGTCATTCAGTTCCTTGACGCTTGAGGTGATCATGGGGTGAGAGGAATGGGTATAGGGAATCGTTCAAGTGCGCAAGAAGGCTGTTCGAGGGAACCCGGAGCCTCTTGAGCCTTAGGGTCGAGCTATTCACATAATGGTCAACTTGGGTCGCCAATGTATCAAAGCCCAAAGAAGGACACATTCGCAGGCTGCCTGCGCCGCACTCTTCACTGCGTGCAAACTATTGGATCGCGGCCAATGCGAACTTTGGTGCGAAACGTCGCATTGGGGGCGGGGTTGGCTGGCGCGGGGCTGCCGGTCTCCCGTTCCCGGAAGGCCCGCCGGGGTGGCCCAAGGGTCGCCGGCACGCACAGCTGAAAAACTCCGAGCGGACCCTCACTGCTTCTTGGTGAGGCCGTTCGGGCCCATGACCGCCTTCCCGTCGTGGTACCACTCAAGGAGCAGGGTCTTCGCCCTGCAATTCACGCGCTCAAGCGCAGCTTGGTCGAGGCACATCTCGTGATTGTGGGCGAAATCCAGCATTTTCTGGAAATTCCTCTCTGTCTGGTCGATTTTGAAGCGGGCCATGGCGTAGCCCAGGGCATCCTCTAGGTCTCTGATGTTGCTTTTCATAAGTACCACAAAATTGATTGGCCGGATAAATGAATCGCCCAAGTCGGTTTGGGTTGCCCATCTAAGGGCGTAGGGCCTAACTGGCAGTAGGCGTGTCCCCAATACAGCAACCTTGGACCTTCCCGATGAATCGGTGGAACTCGCTTTCGCTGCCCCCATTTCAAACTTGGAAGCTTTACGCCTCGAAGATCAAAGACGCCATCAAGGAGAAGAAGCACCTCGAGTGGTGTAAGGCTTGGACCTCAGAAATGATCAGGACCCTTGCTCCCGGCGGCTCGTTTTCGCTTACAACTTTCCTAGGTGGAACCTAGCCATAGGTTCGTATCTCATGGAGCGCCTCACCTTCCCGTCATTGGATCACGGTTGAAATGAAGGACTCCTTGCCAATTCATGGGCGGCTCTATCCGGCGAACTACAGCCAGCTTTACTTCTGCAAGGGGGAAAAACCGCTCATTTCACCCCGACAGGCAGCCCCTGAAGACTTGCCGCCATTGTGGGGGCGAGCTCCAGGACTACGGTGGGTACAAGAATAAGATGAACCCTCACGAAGAAAACCTATCCGAAATATGGACGGACATCCCGCCGGTCCGCCACGATAATTATAGGGACCGAAAGGCAAACCAGCTCTCACTAAAAATTATGGATCGAATTGCTACATTGGCCTCAGAAGAGGGTTCCACAGGCCTGGACCCGTTTGGTCGTTCCGGCTCCACCTACGTCTCGCCGCCGGAACTTGGACTGCACAAGATGCGAGTGTTGCCCGGCATGCTCGGGATCTTCTTTCTTAGGATAGAGGGTAGGCGTCAGTGGCCAAAGGCGGTGTCTGTAGGCGGCGGAAAATAACGCTCTTATGGGAAAAGTCATCTACGATGCCGGTTTCTACGCGAAATTGCGTGACGAAACGGCTGGGACGGCGCGATTGTTTTTGACCGAGGTATTTCGACTTTGTCCCGGGATCAGATCGGTGGTCGATGCGGGCTGCGGCGTAGGAGCATGGCTTGCGGCTGCACGAGAGCTTGGGGCTCAGGAAATCTGCGGATTGGAGGGAGCTTGGTTGGCAAGCGAGCGCGTCGAGTTGGCCGTTCCGCTGGGCGTGGTTCGCACGTGCGATCTCGCCCTGCCGTGGAATCTGGAACATAGGTTCGATTTGGCGATCAGCCTCGAGGTGGCGGAGCACTTGCCACCGTCTGCCGCTGAACAATTTGTCGCAGAACTTGCCGCTGCGGCACCTCGGGTGCTTTTTTCGGCGGCTGTGCCGTATCAAGGCGGCATTTATCACCAGAACGAGCAATGGCAGTCCTATTGGGCACGTCTGTTCGTGCAGTGCGGTATGGCTCCCTACGATGTCATCCGGCCTAAATTTTGGAGCGACGGTTCGGTCAACCACTACTATCGGCAGAATACCGTACTCTACTTGCGGCCGGAGGCAGCGGCAGCGTCTCCAGTTTTGGTAGGACGACCTCCGAACGAAGTTTCATCTGTGCTCGACGTTGTTCATCCGGAACAGCTGCGCTGCAAGCAGTGTGAAAGTGACGAGATTCGCGCTCAACTGGATTCGCCTTGGACGTGTATGAAGCATCATGCCCGCCGTTGGCTGAAGCGAGCACGTTGATTCGGTCTCGCGATCCGACTGGCCCGGTTGCCATAGATTGAGAATCTGCTTGCGGCGTCTGCGAGTCTCACAGCGGGAAGCACGGTAAGCTATGGCGTTGCTGTCACCGTGGGCACCGATCCAACAATCTAGAACCCCACGAGCCACTCAAAGCAAAGTTTCGACCACCGCGCCAATATTAGAGATGCGGTTACTTTCACCTTCAACCGTACGGAGCCCTGGTTGGAATGGGAGAAAACGTTCAGGTTGGCCACGCGATCGCTCATTCGGGAAATACGGGTTACACCTCCCGTCCGCACCTGCACTTTGGCGTCTTCCGCATTCGCGATGATGACACGCGAGAGTCATTGCCGATAAGGATCCGGACGAGCGAGGGCATCAAAACGATCCTCGAGGAAGGCCGCGTGTATTGAAACGTACGACGGATCCGACAGAAAGGGAGGTGGGCGTTCTTGACCCTTCCCGTCTAAAGTGCGAGCTTCTCCCAATGGCGGGAACGGCATTTAAGGTCATCGGCAAGTTGAATAAGACTCCGTGGCAATCCTTTGTCAGACTCCAGCGCACCGCTGCTCGACGTGCACTGGGTCGCGGTCAACCAAAGGGTGTCTTTAGGTTCACTACGAATGAGGCCTGCTCCCAATGGACCGCGAATCTGAACCGGAGCGGGAAGTAACCCGCGTTCCCACTGATGCCGATTTGGTTTCGCTCGCGCGCGAGCTAAACCCGTCTCGGTGTGGCATACTTAGTGGTGGGCGGCTTTGCCATCAACCGCCTGGGTTTTGTTCGCGCAACTGAGGACATTCACCTTCTGGTGGCCCGCGATCGTGCCAACCAGGCGCTTGTAAAGAAGGCTCTCGAAATGCTTCCGGATGGAGCGATTAAAGAACTCGGAGATGAGGACATCGCCAAATGGGTGGTGGTTCGCGTGAACGACGACATCACAGTCGACCTCATGACCGAGGCCTGCGGAGTACGATACGAAGATGCTGTGAGCAGGATTGAAATCGAAGTGATTGATGGGGTTCCAATTCTTTTCGCCAGCGCCGAACTCATGCTCAAGATGAAGCAAAGCCCTCGCGAAAAGGACTCAGTTGACCGCGAGTTTTTGGAAAGGCTAATCCGTCAAAAGTGATACGGTTGATCTGAAGATCGAGGAGTTCTCGCCGCGGTCATGTATGTGCTGGCAAAGAACCCGCGGTAGAAACACTACGGGGCCACGCCGTCGCTTGAGACCCGTGCATAGAATTCGTCAAATAATCGGTATTGAAACAACCACTTACCGGATGTAAGTCATTGGTAATGGGTATAGTCCGTAGGTTCGATCCCAGCCCGGGCAGCCATTTCAGTATGTGAGCCAATGACTTAAAGACCTCCGGTTCGGAGATCTCGTCCATAATATGTATTTGTACCAGCTACATAATTGGGTCCCTGTGCCCTAGCTCGGATCGGACCCTCCGTTTACCTGAGGTACGACTTTTCGATCGAATCAGAAACCGAGGTGCACGCTCTGGAACTATCGTAAGCGTGGTGCGCTCAAACCATTCATCGGCGTTCAATAAACTCTGGCTGGTATGGATCGAGGGTGAAGCTATCCGTATGGTCGCGGTCGTTCAGGATGCTTCTGTCATTTCCCTTCAGCTCAATGCGCTTTGCCGTCCCCTCCAGGTTTAGAAAGAGGTAGTGGTTCGCATCTATTTGTCGTGCCATCACGCCCGACGGCACTCTAGGACCCGTATTGATCGCTAGACGGCCAATCAGATCACCGAAAATCGGGCTAAGCACGTCCTCCCTTGCAGGCAGGCCCACGTAGAGTGCAGTGCCCGCTCCATAAGTATTGGTAGTCACGATCGGGTACTCTTGATCCAGCCCGACAATTCTGCCGAGAACGGTGGCTCCCTTAGTGTGAATCACATCGAAACGGGGAGATTGGCAATCAACGCTCCGGCCGTCGTAGGAGAGGCGTAATGCCGTACCCTTGAGTCCCAGCTTGGAGAGCTCATTGAATTGTTCCGTCTCCTCAAAGCCTGAAACGCGCATTCCAAAGACGTCACTCAGTCGGCCAGGGAGCGTTCCAGAGAAGACCTGCCCATGCTCGTCAACCATAGCCGAATACCCGGTCATTACCACAGTTCCGCCTTGACGTACAAACTCCCGAATCTTTGCGGCCGTCGGCTCATCCATCAGAGTGACACCGGGAACTACCAGCATCTTGTAATGCAAAGAGCTCCTACTGATCTCCACCACACATGTTTCGACATTCCGTTGGTTGAAAACATTGAACGCCGTCTGGATTTGGTTGTCGTGCAACTCCGGGAAGCTTGCGCTCGCGATCTGGCTGTCAAAAGAGAAGGCTAGCGCGACCTCCGGGTGTGGGTGGTAGGGAAATCCGTGAGGCCCAATCTTCTTAAACTCCGCAGCAATCTCTTTGTATTCTTCGTACTTCCTGTTGGGAACTCCGTCCCAGTCAGTCATCCCCTGCAGATACTGCTCCTCACCCGCGTGCATGGCTTGCCATGTCCAACCACAGACCATCTGGTTTCCTTCCATGAGTGAGGCATAGGCCGATTTGCGAATGGAACCAGGCACCGCCGTGTGAGTCGTGAACTCCGTGCACCAGAATGGTGTCGTGTTCTCAAACTGGATCCGCGCGATACCAAATAGCGCATTCTCAATTCCTTCATTCTTCTCCAGGGAATTCCCTGGATAGAATCCGCAGCCACCGCGGGCAATCATCCCTGCATAGGCGATCCCAGAATAGTCGAAATACTTCATGGAGCTGTAGTACCACATGTTGGTGGTCGATAGCGCGCCCGGTGCGTTCTCATTCACTTTGGCTATGATCTTCTGCAGGATCCCGCATACTTCGTCCGAGATGAAGCGCCGGAAATCGAGCACCCGTTCGGGCGGGCCCTCGACCAAACCCGAAACCGGCAAACCCACTTCGTCAAAGTCGCCGATTCGGCGCGACCACCTCTGCGAGGCCCAGGCAACATTCAGATTCTCCACTGTGCCGTATTTCGCCCGCAGCCAAGCGATGAAGCGTGCCTTCACAGTCGTGGAATACGAAATGGGTCCATCGCCAGGCTCATTGTCGATCCCGAATGCAAGCAAGGCGGGATGTTTCCCATAGCGCCTTGTGATGGCATCCGTGAAGCGAAGGGCGTACTGCTGGTACATAGGATCCCCTACGTCGACCATGTAGCGGTGGTTAGGATAGAGAACGTTTCCACTGCTGTCCGTGATGTCCATCGACGGGTATTTCTGGTGCAGCCAGATCGGGGCCGGCCTCACGGCGATATCGAGGATCACCTTGATCCCGGCCTCGTTCATCATGTCCATCACTTGGTCAAACCAAGCGAAAGCAAATCGCCCGTCGGAGGGTTCGTAGCTGTCCCAGGCAAGGTGCCCCATCCGCACGACTCGGAATCCTGCGGCTTTCATGAGTGTTATGTCATGCCGCCATGTCTCCGGATTGGAGTCATGGGGATGATAATTTGTACCAACGAAAAGCTCCTGGGCTGAAGCGCTGGAAAGGATCCCGAGGACGGTTGCCAGGATTGCCGCATGAAGGAGGGAGCAAATTCGCATGGTAAAGCAGAAAGACAAAGGGGTACGGAGAAAGTTGCTGCTACCAATGATCGAGAACCGTAAACAATAGATTCCCTCGGGACACGAACAAAAATCCCGCACGGTCACACCTCCAAAGGATCTGACGGATACCGGCAGATTCGAATGGGAAGGACAGCCGACGACTCTCCAAACGGGCGCCAACTATTTCGGATTCGGGGGTTGAACCTGCCAGTCGCGTCCGTGAAGAGAAGAACGGGGTGGCCAAAGGGGCATTCTCTTGGGGTGGCGAGAAGTCGCAAACTCACATCGATTCCGGCGCTTGAGCTTGGCCCTCTTGCGGCCATAGGCTTTTCGAACTCTTTATGCCCCAGATATTTCATCGGATTGCGCTCGCATTGGTTCTCGGGACGCCGGTTCTTGCTTCGGCCGCCCCCGCGCCCGTTTGTGTTGAAAATGGCCTGGTCGAGGGCACCCAGGATGGTGCGCTGGCCGTTTACCTCGGCATTCCATTCGCCGCCCCACCTGTGGGTCCGCTGCGCTGGCGGCCGCCGGAACCAGCCGCTGACTGGACCGGGGTGCGGCCGGCCAAGGATTACGCCGCGACTCCCATACAGAAGCTGGAAGCCTGGGAAGGACCGCTGCACGTCAGCGAAGATTGCCTCTATCTGAATGTTTGGAGCCCAGCCAGTTCGCCCCGCGACGGTCTGCCGGTGATGGTCTGGATCTACGGCGGAGGATTCTCGGGCGGCTCGACAGCAATCGGCCAATACCATGGCGAGCCCTTGGCCCGCCGTGGCGTCGTGGTGGTGAGCATCGGCTACCGGGTCGGCGCGCTTGGCTTCCTGGCGCTGCCTGAACTCAGCTCCGAATCCCCCCATCACGTCTCCGGCAATTACGGCCTGCTTGACCAGATCGCTGGCCTTCGCTGGGTGCAGCGCAACATTGCCGCCTTTGGTGGCGATCCCCACCGGGTCACGATCTTCGGCGAATCCGCCGGAGGAATCGCAGTCAACCTTCTTGCGGTTTCGCCCCTTGCCCGTGGGCTCTTTCAAGGCGCCATATCCGAGAGCGGCGGGTCCCTCGGCCCCACCCGTACCCCGCCCGCCTTCGGAGAGAACATGCAGCTTCTATCCGCCGGCGAACAGGACGGCCTGGGTTTCGCGCGCGGCCTTGGAGCCACGTCCTTGTCGCAGCTGCGCCAACTCTCCGCGCAGCAAATACTGGACGCGTCGCCGGGGTTGGGACGCTTTTGGCCTGTGGTCGATGGGTGGGTGGTGCCCAGCGACCTTTATCGTGTGTACGAGGAGGGTCGGCAAAACGACACGAACATTTTGGTCGGGATCAATTCGGACGAAGGTGCGCTCTTCGGTGGTCCTCCCAGCCGGGAGGCCTATATCGCTATGGTCAAAAGCCGTTTCGGCCCATTCGCCGAAAAGATCTTCGGGCAGTATCCTGCCGGACCCGACTCCTGGCGCCAGTCCGGTATGGATCTCATGCGGGATGCCGGCTTCGGTTGGAACACGTGGTCGTGGGCGCGCCTGCAAGCCAGCAAGGGCAAGGGCCACGCCTACATGTACTACTTCGATCATATTCCTCCCCGCTCGCCGGCGTTGCCGTGGGCCCGCGCGATCGGGACGGCGCATTCCGAGGAGGAGCCGTACGTGTTCGGGAATTTCGACCAGACGCTGCATTGGACGCCTGAAGACCTCAGGCTTGGCCAGGAGGTCTCGAACTACTGGACCAACTTCGCAAAATACGGCACCCCTAACGGCAACGGTCTGCCCGACTGGCCCGCCTTCAACGATGCCTCTACACGGGTCATGTACTTCACCGACGGCCCCCGCGTTGGGGACCTTCCCAACCGGCAGAAGCTCGAAGTGCTCGACGCCTACTACGCCTGGCGCCGAACTCCGGACGGCGAAGCCTGGGTTCGCCAGGTCCCTTCAGCCGCAACGCCGCGCTAGTTGGAGCTCAACGAGCCAACCAGAGCAGGGCACTCACCAATGTGCCAAGTGCGTTGTGCGCTGCGGCAAGTTTCTCGGTAGCGGTTCCTCTAACTTCGGAGGATGGATCGCCCACCATTGGCTGAATTGGCCTACGAGGTTGGGAAAGGATTGCGCTCCTTGAAGAATGCTTGGTGCCAATAGGGATAAGTGCGGGGCACGGCGCTTGCGCCGTCGAGCTTCGCGACCTGCGCCTCTGTGAGGTTCCAGCCGACGGCGCCGATGTTCTGGCGCAGCTGCTCCTCGTTGCGCGCTCCTATAATGACCGTGGCAACGCTCGGCCTTTGCAGGAGCCAGTTTAGGGCCACCTGGGGAACACTCTTGCCTGTCTCCTTCGAGACTGCATCGAGAGCATCCACAACGCCGTAGAGATACTCGTTGTCCACCTGGGGGCCCATGCTCGTGTTGGTCGCGTCGTTGAGGCGGGACACCGAAGGCAGCGGATGGCCTCTACGGACCTTCCCTGTCAGGCGCCCCCACCCGAGCGGACTCCACACCACCGCGCCGACCCCTTGGTCGAGTCCTAGAGGCATTAATTCCCATTCATAATGCCGGCCGATGAGCGAATAGTAAGCCTGGTGCGCGATATAGCGCACAAAGCCGTTGGCATCGGAGGTCGCGAGCGACTTCATGAGATGCCAGCCGGAAAAATTGGAGCAACCGATGTAGCGGATCTTCCCTGAGCGGACCAACTGGTCGAGGACGCCAAGCGTCTCATCGACTGGCGTCAAGGCGTCGAACGCGTGCAGCTGGTAGAGGTCGATGTAGTCTGTGCCGATCCGACGCAGACTCGCCTCGACGCTCGCGAGGAGGTGCTGGCGTGACGACCCGACGTCGTTTGGGCCCGGCCCGTTGCGGAAGGTGCCCTTTGTCGAGATGAGGACCTTGTCTCGGCGACCCTTAATCGCTTCGCCCAGAATCTGCTCCGAGCGGCCCTCGGAATAGATATCTGCGGAGTCGAACATATTAAGGCCCGCCTCGAGGCATATGTCCACCAGGCGGGAGGCATCCTTTGCGTCACTGTCACCCCAAGCCTTCATCACGCCTGCCGTTCCAAATGTTCCGGTACCCAAGGTGAGGACGGGGACCTTGAATCCGGATCTGCCAAGTTGTCTGAATTCCATAGCGTTTGTGTAAGGTGAAAGAGAAAGGCGAAAGGCTCCTGGCGCAACAGGAGTGCCCTGAAATACAGCCCCTAGGTTCGATCCCAGCCCGGGCAGCCAACTTTCAAAGACAGAAGGGGAACCCTAAACCAAGGGAACCGTCCGATAGAACCTCCACGTGATGTCTGGGGGCAAATGACCGGCCTGAAGCCATATGCCGCCTCTCGGCTATGCGCGTAGGCGCCACACGGAGCGAGGCGAGATATCACGGCCCTTACAGACCTTATTCGGCCCGAGTGCGTGGACCGGTCCCGGCGTCCCAGATCCGAGTGGTTCCATCCCATGTCGCCGTGACGATGCGCGAGCTGTCTGGACTGAAGGCGGCCGACAAGACAGGGCTGCTATTGTGCAATGGCGGCACAAGCGGCTGGCCGTCCCTAGCGTCCCAGACCCGCGCCGTCCCGTCCAAAGACGCTGTAAGGATGCGCGAGCCGTCCGGACTGAAAACTGCGGAAGTGACTCCCCCTTCATGGTGCAATGGCGGCATGAGCGGCTGGCCGGCCGTAGCGTCCCAGACCCGCGCCGTCCCGTCCAAAGACGCTGTAAGGATGCGCGAGCCGTCCGGACTGAAGACTGCAGAGGTGACCCAACCGCCATGCTGCAATGGAGGTGTGATCGGCTGGCCGGTCCTCGCGTCCCAGACCCGCGCGGTCCCATCCCAAGACGCAGTGACGATACGAGAGCCGTCGGGACTGAAGACGGCCGAATTGACTAGGTTCTTATGTTTCAATAGCGGCGTGAGCGGCTGGCCGGTTCTGGCGTCCCAGACCCGCGCGGTCACGTCGGACGCGGTGACGATCCGGGAGCCGTCCGGACTGAAGACGGCCGAATTGACTAGGTTTTCATGTTTCAATGGCGGTGTGAGCGGCTGGCCAGTCCTGGCGTCCCAAACCCGCGCGGTCTCATCCCACGACGCCGTTACGACGCGCGAACCGTCCGGGCTGAAGACCGCCGACCAAACTACGCCGTCATGCGTCAATGGCGATGTGATCGGCTGGCCGGTCTTGGCGTCCCAGATCCGAGCCGTCTTGTCGGCAGACGCCGTGGCGATGCACGAACCGTCCGGGCTGAAGACCGCCGACCAAACTACGCCGTCATGCGTCAATGGCGATGTGATCGGCTGGCCGGTCTTGGCGTCCCAGATCCGAGCGGTCTTGTCCCAAGAAGCGGTGACGACGTGCAAACCGTCCGGGCTGAAGGCTGCCGACCAGACCATGCCGTCATGCTTCAATGGCAGTGTGAGCGGCTGGTCGGTCATGCGGTCCCAGACTCGCGCGCTCCTATCCGAAAACGCCGTGACAATGCGCGAGACATCCCGTCCGAAACTCGCTTGCACTAAATTCGAGGTGGGCTCCGTCGGCACCAGCTTCGGAACTGGCCACGCTTGGGCCGTGATCAGGCTAAATGACAGAACTGCGAGAGCGCCCAAAACATACCTGCGCGCATCCCTCGATTGGCTAAACTCAGGACTCCGAAGCCGCGCATGCAGGCGCTCAAACTCGGTAAGCTTTTCGTTGGGAGTCATCACCCTAATCGGTACCAATTCCGATCACCAGCGCGAACTCTTTTCAGTTCCGACTCCAGATCACCCCTCCCCCGCCACCGCCGAGCCAACCACGGCAAGGTCCGGACGACCGTGCCATTTCAACGGAAATGGTTAGAGTATCTTCTCGCCCACGAAACTTCCATCGCGAAGAGAATATCCCCTGCGTCTAGCTATAAACACCAATGCCTTGGCCGCCTCGTTGCACCTGTCCTCGGTCAACCGCGGGAAAACCCGTCGTCTCATTTATCGGCAATGTCCTCGGCTAGGATTTGAGTAGGGATGCAACCGGCCGATCCTGAGCATAGAATTCGTCAAACAATCGGCATTGAAACAGCCATTTCCCGGGGATAAGTGATTGATAATGAGTATGGCCCCTAACACTACTCCGTTAAGTAGTGCTTGAGTGATTCAGCTGCCTCCGGCAAGGTCTTGGGCATGATGACCGCCCATCAGATCATGCGGATCCGGCAGCAATTGCAGGATTTCGTCGAGGACTTCGCGGCTG
>Ga0265338_10003047_pt1 | contig 24109 bp, 20 predicted proteins | sample 42126metaG_FD_193579 | JGI IMG/M metagenome (GOLD analysis project Ga0265338, IMG submission 193579) | Rhizosphere microbial communities from Carex aquatilis grown in University of Washington, Seatle, WA, United States - 4-21-26 metaG | ecosystem: Host-associated > Plants > Roots > Rhizosphere... | reverse complement strand
CTTCCCGCAATGCTGGAACTGTGGCGCGTCGCCCTGACACCTTCCGAACGCCTCGAAAAGGAATTCACCGATTTTCAACTGGCCGAAGACGCGGCGGGCCGGCTTCACGCCGCCATTGGCCTGCAAATCTCCGGCAGTTCCGGCTGGGTTCACTCGGAGACCATCGGCGATTTTGCCCTGGCCGACACCCTGCGCCCCCTCCTTTGGGCGCGCGTGCTGAGCGTCGCGCAAAATCACGGCCTCTTTCGGCTTTGGACGCTTGAGACCGCGCCGTTCTGGAAAAAGGAAGTCGGATTCGCGCCGCCGCCTGAGGAAGTCAAACAGAAATTCCCCGAGGCCTTCGGAAGCCTCGATGAACCCTGGCTCGCCCTGCGCCTGCGCGATGAGGGCGCCGATCCCGACGCCATCGAACGCCAATTCGCCGCCTTCAAGGAAGCCGAGCGCCTCAAGCGTGAAAAGCTCATTGGCCAGGTCCGGCCCCTGAAATGGATCGGCACGGCCATCGCCGCCATCCTCTTCCTAATCGGCCTGGCTGCCCTGCTCCATGTGCTCCTCCAATCCCGACGCAGGTAGGCGAGGCTCCTGCCGAGCCGTCCCCAGGTCGACCTGCCCTTTCAATCGGCCCCTGCTCAAGACTCGACTCGCGCAATCCGGCGTGTAAATTAGAAACTTCTTAAACCGAGAACTGAAATGCCGCGCAATCTTACCATCGGTCTTTTGGGGGCGGGCAAAATGGCCACCGCCCTGGCAAAGGGCTTCGTCTCCGCCGGACTTGCCAAACCCTCCCACATACTCGCGGCCGATCCTCTCGAAGCCGCTCGCGCCGCCTTTACGCGCGAGACCAGCGTCGCCGCGTACAACTCCAATCTTGAAGTCGCCAAGGCCGCCACCGTGCTCATCCTGGCCGTCAAACCCGCGCACGTCGCCGAAACCCTCTCTGAAATTCGCGCCGCATTCACGCCCGATCATTTGCTCATATCGATTGCCGCCGGCGTCCCCATCGCCAAGCTCGAAGCCGCTCTTGGCGGCACGCCGCGCGTCATTCGCGTGATGCCCAACACCCCCGCGCTGGTCGGCCTTTCGGCCACTGCCTTCGCTCCGGGCAAGTACGCCAAGGACGCCGACGCCGCCCTCACCCAACAATTATTCTCCGCGGTGGGAATCGTTTTTCGTCTCAAGGAATCCTTGCTGGACGCCGTCACCGGCCTGAGCGGCAGCGGCCCGGCCTATGTTTACGTCATGATCGAAGCCCTCAGCGACGGCGGCGTCGCAGCCGGCCTGCCTCGCGACGTGGCGACCAAGCTCGCCGCCCAAACCGTGCTCGGCGCGGCGAAGATGGTCCTCGAAACCGGCCAGCATCCCGGAGCCCTCAAAGACGCCGTCACCAGCCCCGGCGGCACAACGATTGAAGGCCTGCACGAACTCGAAAAAGGCCGAGTCCGCGCCGCGCTCATCAACGCCGTCCGCGCCGCCGCCGAGAAGTCAAAAAAACTCGGATCCGATTAGCCGAAGGTTTCCTATTTTCCAGGCCCGGGGAGCGCGGGTGTCTCGCCCGCGGCCGTCGGCGTCTCGCCGACGGACCCTTGGAACTGACTTCGCTAGCGCCGCTCTAATATCCAAAATCCCGCGGCGTGATGGATCCCGCAACCGCCCAATGCTGTCGTGTCTGCGGCAAATAGGAGTGGAAAAAGTCGAATTCGTACGTCGCCAATTCCTTATCCAATCGCTTCAAATCGATTTTTGGCGGCGTGAGGCACGCGGCCCAGGCCGGTCGTTCCGGCATCATTTCCAGCGCCTCCACCAGCGCGCGCGCGCCCACCGTCGTCATCGCGCAGCCGCATGAATTGATGGCTCCCGCGCGGACGGATTTCTCCCACTCACGCCGGCTGAGAAACCAGTTTATCGGAGTGGCCGCGGTTCCGCTGAGGAATAGCTCCCGCGCGTGCTTGGTGTAATGGCCCAGGTAATGATGCGAAAGATTCAGCGCAACCAGAAACCCCAGCATCTGGTTGAAGTAACTGAGCTGATCGTTGCTGACATCGTCAGTCCAATATTTGTCCGCGGTGATTGCCGGCAACGTCGGTGGCGCCCCAGGCGCCGACGCCACTCGCTTCACATACGCGCTGAAAAAGCCGGGTTCGACCTGGTCAACGGCTTTGGCGTGCGAAAGATGATTCAGCAAATCAATCAACCCCGTGGAAACCGACACCCCGCGCGCAATCCGGTTGCTCTCGACCAGCTCGGTCGGCGCGATCATCGGCTCCTTTTGCGCGACGATGGTCACCGGCCTGGAACTGACGCGCGCGCTGTATTTTGGCGGCAGCGCTTCATAGAGGCTTTCGCCTATATTTCGCGCCACGGCCGCCGTGCTTTCGTAAACGCGATTGGTCGTCGGATCGACAGCCGAAGCTGAAAACACCAGAATCAGGGCGATGACGCCTGACCCAAGCCCGATGCGGGAGGAACTGACTGCTCTCAAGGGTTACACTGGAGCACAGCTTCGCGTTCTGTCCAGACCCCGGCCCAAACAAAAATTTGCGCGCAATCCGTCCAAATCGCTTCCGGGTAGGGTCGCCTCGCCGAGGCGACCTTGGACGGCGCGGTAGGGCGAGGCTCCTGCCGAGCCGCCCCACCCTCGCTACGCGCTCAACTCTATTGCGAGAAAAGTGGGTCGGTGAGAATCGGTGAGAATCGGTGAGGGTCAGTCGGTGAGAATCGGTGAGGGTCAGTGTACAACATTCGACATCTTCCTTCTGTGGGTGATTGGGGTCAGTGTACAACATTAGACATTTGCGTCGGGAACACGAATTTGGGTGATTGGGGTCAGTGTACAACATTAGACATTTGCGTCGGCGTTCTTTGAAACGCAGGGGAACACGAATTCAATTTCAGCTTCGATAAGTCCACGAATTTCCATATCTCGTTGCAAGCTTTACACGTCAATCCGGCGCGCGCCATGTTCGCCCCAAGCAAAGCTCGAACGCCCTCATTTGCGCATAACTCTTCCGAGGGTCAAGTTGTGGGTCAGTGGGGTCAGTGTACAACATTGAACATTTGCGGCAGGCGTTCTTTGAAACGTGGGTCTGAAACGCAGCGGAACACGAATTCAATTTCAGCTTTAGGGAAGGGTGATTGGGGTCAGTGTACAACATTAGATATTTGCGTCGGGCGTTCTTTGCAGGGTCTGTGAGTGTGGGTCAGTGGGGTCAGTGTACAACATTGAACATTTGCGGCAGGCGTTCTTTGAAACGTGGGTTCGAAACGCAGCGGAACACGAATTCAATTTCAGCTTTTGCTTCAATACACCAAATTGGCCCCAAAATCCGGGATCTTCCCCGCCTTCACCGCATCGCGCCAATCGTCCAATTGGCCGCGGTCCATCTTCCAGAATTTGCGGCACGATTCGAAATATTGCAGCGGCGTGTTCTGATCCCCCGCCTTTAACAAATCAAACGCCAGGCTCATATTCGGACCGAAACTGTTCATCTGCGGTGACCCAGGGCTTTTGCCCGCCTCGAGCAAATATTCTTTCGCTTCGTTCGTTTTTCCCTCCTGCAATGCGATGCGTCCAAGCACAATGTTGCCATCTTGGATGGCATTGCCATAATTCCAATCGCCCTGGTATTTCGGCGCTAATGCCAGCAATTCCGTGGCATACTGACGCGCGCCCTCGATCTTCCCCGCGCCGAAGCTTTCCTTGGCGGCGGCGTCCAACGCGTAAAACTTCTCCGCCTCGCTCGGGGCGCTCGCGACGGTGTTTGTGGCCTTCTCAAGTCGATCTCCGGGTGTCGCCGGATAATCTTTCAACAGGGAACGCGCGATCAGCAACGGAACCACGAACATCGCCGCGATCAAAAGGAAGTTGGCGCAGACCCCTGTCAGCCCCTTGCCGAATATCCCAGGGCGCTCATGCCGCTTCGGAATTGCCACCGCCGCAATTCCCAGTCCAACTCCTGCCGCCAGCAGAACCAGCGGAAACAGCGACAGCAAAACGAGCGTCGAAACCCTTGTGCCGCCGTTAAACCGCGCCAAGGCAAACAACAGCACATAGCAAAGAGCCGCCGCAAACGGAGCGGTCAAACTGAAGATTCCCGCGCGCCGGGCAAACCGCAACTTGCCTTCCGAACTCGATGTGGGCTGAAGTGGAGGTGTGTCGCCCATCACCTTAATCCTGGGCTCCTCTCTTCCCCTCCGTCAATTCTAATACCCAAGATCCGCGGCATCTCTATGTCATCCCTTGACAGGGCGCCATTCTGTGCGACAATCGATTTGCCGGGCCTGTTGGCCTGGCGCCGCCTCGCGGCGGCCGTTCTTTGAAACACGGAAAACAAGGGATGGCTTGGTTGCTCCAACCTCTGGTTCGGGGCCGCGACTCCTTTTTCCTTTGAACTTTGAACTTTGAACCTTAAACCTTGAACTTTAAACCCGCCTTGTGGGGGGGGAAGATGAATCCGCTTGCGACCAGCCTCCACCACTATATGTGGTGGTTTCTGGGGAGCTTCAAGGCCACGACTCCTTTTTCCATTCAACCTTGATCTTTGAACTTTGAACTTTATCACGCTAACCTCGCCCCGTGTATTTCGTCAAGCGCATCTTATCTTTGCCGTTGCTGCTCCTTGTGGTGTCGTTTCTGGCGTTTCTGCTCGTGCGCGCCATGCCGGGCGGCCCGTTCGACACGGAGCGACGCCCGGCTTCGCCGGAAATCGAACGCAATCTTCGCGCCAAATATCAACTCGACCAACCCTTCCTCGTTCAATACGGGCATTACCTTGAGAACCTGTTGCGCGGCGATTTCGGCTCCTCCTTGAAATATCGCAACCACTCCGTGACGGACATCATTGTCCAAGGCCTGCCGGTGTCGCTGACGCTTGGCTTTGCGGCGTTCTGCTTTTCCATTTGCGTCGGCATTCCGTTGGGCTTTTACAGCGCGATCCATAGAGGCGCCTGGCAGGACCATCTTGGCAGCCTCGCGGCGCTCGTGGTGATCTGCATTCCCGGCCTGGTCATCGGGCCGGTCCTGGTGATGTTTTTCGCGATCAAATGGCGCTGGTTTCCGGTCGCTTTGTGGGGCTCCCCCTGGCATGCGATTCTTCCCACGCTGACGCTCGGGCTTTTCTTTGCTGGTCGCGTCGCCCGTCTGATGCGCGAAGGAATGCTGGCGACGTTGCACGCGGAATTCATCACGACCGCGCGCGCCAAGGGCCTGGGCGAAACGGCGGTTTTTCTCAAACACGCCTTTCGCATCGCCGTGCTGCCGGTGTTGTCGTATTCGGGCCCGCTGCTGGCTGATTTGTTGACAGGATCGTTCGTCGTTGAGAATCTTTTTCAAATACCCGGCATCGGCGTCTCGATGGTCAACAGCTCGCTGAATCGCGATTACACGCTGGTGGTCGGGTTGGTCGTGCTCTATGCGGGCTTGCTGCTCGTCCTGAACCTTGCCGTGGATTTCGCTTACGCCGCCCTCGACCCGCGTGTGCGCTATGACTGAGCATTTGACTCCAAATCAGCGCGCATGGCGGCGCTTCCGCAGCAATCACGCGGCGTCGGTCGCGGCTGTCTCGCTGATGGTTCTCGTTGCGATCATCCTGATATGGCCGGTCTTCAGCCGTCCGGCGCTGGCGCGGTTGGCGCCGGCTGGACTGACGCATCCGCCCGACGCTCTTTCCGACGCGCAGTTTACGCCGCCCTCGCCTCAACATTGGTTCGGCACAGATATCCTTGGTCGCGACGTGCTGAGCCGGGTGTTGTTTGGCGCGCGCATTTCGTTGTTCGTCGGGCTGGTTGGGGCGGCGGTCAGCCTGGTCATCGGGGCGCTTTGGGGCGCGATCGCCGGTTACTGTGGCGGGCGGTGGGACGGGCTGATGATGCGTTTTGTTGACATCCTTTATTCCATGCCGTCCATCGTATTCGTGATCCTTCTGGTCACGGCGTTGAACGCTGTCCTCGGAAAGATCCAGTCAAGGGGCGCATCGATTTCCGCCGGGACGCTTCAGTTTGCGCAATTCGCCGGGTTGTTTGCGGGGCTCGGGGCGGTTTCCTGGCTGACGATGGCGCGGATTGTGCGCGGGCAGGCGCTGACGCTGCGGCATAGCGCGTTCGTCGACGCCGCGCGAGCGCTGGGGGCCACGCATGCGCGGATTCTGTTGCGGCATATCCTGCCGAACATGTACGGGGTGATTATCGTTTATTTGACTCTTACGATACCGTCGATAGTCCTTTACGAATCATTTCTGAGCTACCTGGGCCTTGGCGTGCAGCCGCCCCAGGCAAGCCTCGGCTCTCTCATCGCCAGCGGCGCCGAACAGATCAACTCGGTCCGCATTTATTGGTGGCTGATCGTGTTTCCCGGCGCCGCGCTGGCGTTGACTTTGCTGGCGCTCAATTTCGTCGGCGACGGCCTGCGCGACGCATGGGACCCGCGCCAGGAAGGAAGCCGGTAATATGGATTATTTCGCATTATTGGATCAACCGCGCCGGCCCTGGCTCGACGCCGCGGCTCTCAAAGCCCGATTCCTCGCGCTCTCGGCGGACGCCCACCCGGACCGCGTCCATGGCGCCGCGCCTTCGGAAAAAGACGCCGCCAACCAGCGCTTCGCGGAAGTGAGCGCCGCCTACAATTGCCTTCGCGACGCAAAGGATCGCCTGGCGCATCTGATCGAATTGGAGACCGGCCGCCGCCCCGCTGCCGTGCAACAAAGCCCGGCGGGCGTCGAGGACCTTTTTTTCGCCATCGCCCCGGCGGCGCAGCGCGCTGACCGTCTGCTCCAGCAAAAAAGCAAAGCCGCATCCCCGCTTGCGCGCGCGGCGCTTTACGCCGACGGCCTTGAATTGTCCGCAAAGTTGATGGACTTGCAGGGATTGCTCAACGCGCGCCGCGAAAAATTGGAAGTTGAATTAAGGCAGGTCGATGGCGAATGGCCCGCGGCTCCGGCCCTCGATCACGTGGCGCGACTCTATGCGGAATTCAGTTTTCTGAAACGGTGGTCCGAGCAGGTGCAGGACCGGGTCGCGCGCCTGGCGGAATAATTTATATGACACGAATCCTCTCAGCCCTTCCATCCCTGCTCCTGGCCGGTTCCTGTCTCGCCCAGGCGACGTGGCAGGAGGCGCTCGCCAAAATGCCCCTTACGCCGCCAGTCACCCAACTCAACCGCACCAACTGCGCCCGAATCATGCTCCAGTCCTTTCAGCGCAATCCGACCGTCAAGGCGCTTATCTTCATGCCGGGCGCCACGTACGAGATTTATTATGATCGCGTGCATGCGACCAACGCCGGCCCGACGCTGCTGGATGCGGTGGCGGCGCTGACCAACCAGACGTACATCCACGCGGATTTCTGCCCGCCCTTTTTGTTGCTTCATGGCATTGACGATTTGCTCGATGTCCCGGTGGCGGTCCAGGACGAGAAGACGCTCAAGCGGATTCAATCGAAAAAATTCGACCGCCACGCGGTGTTCAACGACGCCGATTGGGACCACGTCGAGCCGTGGCTGGCGTTTGCCGCGAACACCGTCACCAAGCCCCCGACGAACTCAATGGACTCGTGGCATTTTTTCCGGACCACCTTCGCCGAATTCGATTTGACAGCATGGGAGGCCATGGAAGCTTCGGCGCTTTCCGGAAGGACCAAAATAACCGTCCAGCGCAAACACATTCTCTTCGAAGGCGACGACCGCAAACGGCCCGATCCGGTCCCGCCGCCGCACAAAGCGCTCGAATGGAAGAAACCGTAGCGGCGCGCTCACGGCAGATTTCCGAGGGCGCGGGTCAATTCGTACTGCGCTTTGTTGTATTCGGCCACTGCTGTCAGATAGTCGGCTTTCGCCCGAGCCAGGTCCTGCTGCGCCTGGATGTTCTCCAGCACGTTGCCGACTCCGAATTGCTTGCGCTGTTGTGTCAAGCGCAACGCTTCGCCGGCGGCGTCCAGTGTTTCGCGCGCCACGGCAATTTGCCCGCGCAGCGAATCGACGCGCGTCCGGCTTTCGACCACTTCGCGGACAATCTGGTCACGCAGTTTTTCGCCGTCGAGGCGGACGACTTCGTACTGCGCCTGCGCAACGTGGATGCGCGGATAATCGAACAGCCCGCCGGGACCGAGCCGCCAGGTCAAGCTCGCCGATTCGTCCGCAACGCCGCCGAAGGTCGCCGGCCCGCTGTCCGGTCCGCCGCCCAAGCCGCCGCCAAACGCGCGCGCGTTCAACGACGGGATCATGGGTCCGTAAACGGCGCCGTTTTTCACCTCGTGCGCGGCCGCCAGCAACGCGCGGGACTGCTTCATTTCCGGGCGGGAATGCAGCGCGTCGCGGGCCAGCGTTTCCAGGGGCGCATTCGTGTCAACCAAATTCAATGGGACCAGGTCCGACGCCTGCGCCCTCAGTTCGACCAATGCGTCAAGGTGAAGGCTTTCGGCCAGCCGCGCCGCCGCCACGCGCTGCTGCTCCGCGCTCTGGCGCAATTCCAAATCAAACCGGTCGCCCTGCGCGCGGACGCGAAGCTCATCGCCTTTGAACGCGATCCCGAGGCCGACCGCCTCGCGCAGTTCCTTCTCATAATCGCGCGAAATTTCCAAGGCCTCCTGAGCAGTCGACGCCGTCGCGGCAAGGCGCGCCAGATCGAAGTAGGCTTCCACGGCGCTCAAGACGGAACTCTGCCGCCGCGATTCCAGCGCGTGCGCGGAGGCGGCCCACTGCTGTTTGGCGGCGAGCGTCTCGTAGAGCGCGTCGCCAATGTCCGCGGACGCCGCGAGGCCCGCGCCGGGCGAATAGGCGTAATAATTGGCGTCGGAGATGAATCCGGAAGGAGTCGATTGGCCGATGCCGTTGACGTTGTGAACGCTGACGCCCGGCGAGAGCCACGGCAGGAATTGCTCCAGCGCGGCGTCGTGGCGCGCCTTGGCTTCCTTCAGTTGTTGGCGGGCGATCTGGATGTCCAGGTTGCGCGCGCCGGCGAGTCGCATCGTTGTTGACAGGTCGATGACATGAACCTCCTCGCAAAACGCAATCAGAGGCGCGAAGCAGAGAATGCAGGGCAGCAATCTCATTTGACTTCGACGGGTTGATCGTTGTTTAGCGTTTGTTTGCCCAGCAGGATCACCGGCTGGTCCTGCGAGAGGCCGCCGAGAACCTCGATGTTCGCGCCATCGGCAAACCCCGTCTGCACGGATGTTTTTTTCGCCTTTCCATCAGCGACGACAAAAACGAACGAGCCGGTTTTCTCAATGGACACGGCGCCGGCGGGCAGCAGCAACGCAGCTTGTTTTTGTTCCATTTGCAATTGGACGGACGCGTACATGCCCGGGCGCAGATCGGCGTCCGCGTTCGGGATTTCGATTTCTGTGAGCATCGTTTTTGTCGCTTCATCCAGCGCGTAGGCAAAGCGCGTCACGGAGCCGGTGAATGACTTGCCGGGCAACTCGTCCACGGTCAGTCGCGCCGGCAGGCCGTCTTTGACGAAGGGCGTCTCGGCTTCAGGCGCGTATACCTGAACGCGCACACGGCTGAAATCCATCAAGGTGACAATCGGCGTGGTTCCCGCGGGCACATAAGCGCCCGGATCGAGTTGGCGCGCCGTAATCACACCCGAAAACGGCGCTGTGATCCGCGCGTATTGCAGCAACGTTTGCGCGCGCTGGAGCTTGGCCTGGGCGATTTCCCATTGGCCGCGCAGGTCGTCCACCGTTTGCGGCACCACCAGGTCTGGCGCCTGTTCGCGCGCCTGCGCCATCCGTTCATAATTCGTCTTCGCGACCCCCGCTTCGGCCTGAAATTCCGCATGGTCGGCTTCGATTTCCGGGACCTCGATTTCGGCGAGCAGTTGTCCCGCCTGGACGTGGTCGCCCTTGTCAACCGCAAGCGATTTCAAGTAGCCGGGAACTTTCGCGTAGATCACCGCCTCCTGCAGCGCGAGAATGCGGAAGGTCGGAAGCGTTACGCTCCGAGCAATCGGGCCGCGCTTTGGAACAACAGTATGCACGACGACGGGCGCGGGCGCCGCGGGCGCCGGCTCTGGCGATGGACGGCATCCGCACAGCGCAACCAAAACCGCCGCCGCCAATATGGTTTTTTTATTTTGCATCGTCGGGATGTAGAGACATGGAACGTCGACTCGAGCGCGACTGCACAACGGCAAACGCCGCCGGAATCGCAAACAGCGTTGCAAACGCCGCCGCCGCCAGCCCGCCAATCACCGCGCGCGCCAACGGCGCGTTCTGGCCGCCGCCTTCGCCAAGTCCGAGGGCCATGGGCGTCATGCCTGCGATCATGGCGGCGCTTGTCATAAGAATGGGGCGCAGGCGGCTTCGCGCCCCTTCGATTGCCGCCTCAATGGCGCTGGCGCCGCCCATCCGGCTCCGCTCTGCGAACGTCACCAGCAGAATTGCGTTCGCGGTGGCGACGCCGAGCGCCATGATCGCGCCCATGAACGATTGGATGTTCAGGGTCGTGCCAGTCAAATAGAGCATCGCCGCCACTCCCGCCATCGCCGCGGGAGCCGCGCTCACGGCCAGCAGCGAGAGGCGGATGGATTGAAATTGGGCGGCCAGCAACAGGAAGATCACCGCCACGGCCAGCCCCAATCCCATCTTCAACCCGTTCAACATTTCCTCCAGGGGCACGACCTGGCCGCGCACGCTGACATTGACGCCGCTCGGTGGTTTTCCCGCGGCCTTGATTGCGTCATCGACTTTTTTCGACACTGCGCCGAGGTCGGCGCCCGCGATGTTCGCCGTCACCGTCACAAACCGCTGCATGTTGTATCGCCGGTATTCGCCGACCGCAGCGCCTTCGGTGACGCTGGCGACGTTGCGCAACAGGACGTCCTGGTCGCCGCGCCGATATATAGGCAGGTTGCGCGCCTGCTCCAGCGTGTCCATCCGCGCCTGCGGAATCTCCACCTGTATTTGATAGGCGACGCCGCTGTTCGGGTCGGCCCAGTAATTTGGGACGACAAACCGGCTCGACGACGTCGCCGTCACAAGGGAGCGCGAGACATCCGACATTCGGACGCCCATCAGCCCGGCTTTCTGGCGGTCGACATTCACGTCCACGGTTGGGTAGTCGAGGGATTGGCCGAACTGCACGTCGCGCAAGGCGGGAATGGCCGCGAGCTTTCGCTTGACAGCGTCGGCGAATTCGCGGTTTGCCGCCAGGCTTGGCCCGCTGATCGCCACTTCAACAGGGGTCGGGGCGCCCAGGCTCATGACGCGGCTGACGATGTCAGCCGGCTCGAAGGAAAAGGCGACGGACGGCATCTCCCTGGCGAAGCGGCGGCGCAGGCGCTCTTTGAGCGCTTCGATGTTGACGCGCGCTTCGGGCTTTAATTGCGCCTGGATGACGCCCTCCTCCGGTCCCTGGCAAAAGAGGTAAATCAAATTGATCGGATAATTCGCGCCGTGAACGCCCATGAAGGAAACGGTGATAGCCAGGTTGGTTTCGCCGGCTTCCTGCTTGATGGCGTCCAGCGCCCGGAGCGTGATGCGTTCCGTCTCGTCGATTTGCGTTCCCGCCGGCGCCCGGAGGCGAATTTGCAATTGCCCCGTGTCGACCTGGGGAAATATGTCGCGTCCCAACGCGCGCCCCGCGAAAAAAATCACAGCGACGGCGCCGACCGCATAGGCGCATAATGTGAGCCAGCGCCAGTCCATCAGTCGCCTTGCCCAACCTGCGTAGCGCGCGCGAAATTTCTCAAACCCGTCCTCTCCGCCTTCCTTCAAGGCGCTCTCATGGCCGCGCAACAGCCACACCGAGACAATTGGCACAAGTGTCGTCGAAAACACATACGAAGCGATCATCGAAAAGCCGACCGCCAGGGACAACGGCAGGAACATCGCCCTGGCGGCGCCGACCATAAAGAGCGCCGGCGTGAAAATCGCCAGAATGCACAACATCGCCAGGAACCGCGGGCCGGTCGTTTCGGTCGTCGCGTCCATGGCGGCGCGGCCGAGCGATTGGCCGCGGGCGAGGTGGACGTGAATGTTCTCGATGCACACGGTGGCTTCGTCGACGAGGATTCCGACCGCCAGGGCCAGGCCGCCAAGCGTCATAATGTTGACAGTCTGGCCGGTGATCCAGAGGGCGAGCGCGGCGGAAAGGAGCGACAGCGGAATATTAACGACGACGATCAACGCGCTGCGCCAATCGCGCAAAAAGAGCAGGATCATCAGCCCGGTGAGAATCGCGCCCAGGGCGCCTTCAAGAATGAGCCCCTGGATCGCGCGCGTGACGTAGGGCGACTGGTCAAACACGTAGCTGACCCTGACGTCGGAGGGGACGGCGGCCTGGAATTTCGGCAAATTCTGCTTGACCAAATGGACGACCGTCAGCGTCGACGCGTCCGCGCGCTTGGTCACCGGGATGTAGACGGTCCGTCGACCATTGACCAGCGCGTAGCTCGTCACGATGTCCGATCCGTCAACCACGCTGGCGACGTCGCGAAGAAAGACTGCGGGATAGGCGCCCGGCCGGATTGGCACGCCTTCGAGATCCTTGATGTTTTTGACGACGGAATTCAGCGGGACCATCGGGTAGGAGCCCTGGATGGGGATGTTGCCCGAAGGCGTGATGAGGTTGGCGGCGGTGATCGCGGAAACCACTTCGTCCGGCGACATTCCGCAGGCGCGAAGGCGGTCCGGGCGCAGGTTGATGACGATGGTGCGCGCGCTGCCGCCGAAGGGAGGCGGGGCCGAAACTCCGGGCAACGTCGCGAACAACGGGCGCACGCGGTTGAGCGCCAAATCCTGCATTTCACCGACGCTGCGGGTCTCGCTCGAAAAAACGAGGTCGCCCACTGGGACGCTGCCCGCGTCGAAGCGCATCACGAACGGCGGCACGGTTCCCGGCGGCATGAACGCGCGAGCGCGGTTCACATAGGCCACCGTTTCGGCCATCGCCTGCGACATATCTGTGCCCGGATGGAATTGCAATTTCAGCAAGGCCGCACCCTGGATGGATTGCGATTCGACGTGCTCGATGCCCGTGATGTAAAGAAAGTGATACTCGTAGTAATAGGTGAGGTAGCCCTCCATTTGCGCCGGATCCATTCCGCCGTACGGTTGCGCGACGTAAATGGTCGGAATGCCGAGCGTCGGGAAAATGTCGCGCGGCATCCTGGCGAGCGCCAGAAACGCGGCCAGCGCCACGGCGCTGATGAGAACCATCACGGTGACCGGGCGGCGCAATGCTGCTGCGGCGAGATTCATTTAATGATGCTCCTCGCGCCCGAGCACAACTTCCTCGTGCAGCTCCACAATTTGCTCTTTGATCTGCGCGAGGACTTTGCGGCCTTCGCGCGTCAACCGATAATCCCTGCGCGCACGCCTGCCGCCGCGCGGGTCCGCCTTGCCCCTGAGCCAGCCCAGCCGCTCCATGCGGTTCAACAACGGGTAGAGCGTCCCCGGGCTGATCTCGTAGCCGTGCCGGCGCAGTTCGTTGAGCATCCATTGTCCGTGCAGCGGCGCTTCGCCGGCGTGGTGCAGGATGTGGACTTTCCAGAATCCGAGCAAAATCTCGCGATTGACGCTGTTCATTCGCCTCTCAGAACGGGCTAATTACGGGCAACGACTTCGGTAATCGTAATCTGCGGCGCGCCGATGTCAACTTCTTACTGGCATTGTCCTTCGCGTGATTTTCACTTATTCTTGCCGCCAGATGTTCCGTGACAAAAAAGTCGTCGTGGTGATGCCCGCGTACAACGCGGCCAGGACGCTCGTTCAAACGTTCACCGAAGTAATGGACCAGGGGATCGTCGACCGCGTCATTATTGTCGACGACGCCAGCCCGGACGAAACCACCGAGATTGCCAAGACGCTGCCCAATTCCGTCGTTTTGAGGCATTCCAAGAACCTCGGCTACGGGGGGAACCAGAAGAGCTGTTACCGGCTGGCGCTGGAGCAGGGCGCCGACATCATCATCATGGTGCATCCGGACGCGCAGTACACTCCCAAGCTGATCCCTGCCATGGCGTCGATGATCGCCGTCGGGCTTTATCCGTGCGTGCTCGGCAGCCGCATCCTTGGAAACTACGCGTTGCGCGGGGGGATGCCGCTTTGGAAGTACGCGGCCAACCGTTTCCTGACGCTCGCGGAGAACATCCTGCTCGGCGCGAAGCTTTCGGAGTATCACACCGGCTACCGGGCGTTCTCGCGGGAGATTCTGGAGCGGCTGCCGCTGGAGGAGAACTCGAATGATTTTGTGTTTGACAACCAGATGCTCGCGCAAATCCTTTGGTTCGGCTACACCATCGCCGAGGTCAGTTGCCCGACGCGTTATTTTGCCGAAGCCTCGTCCATCAACTTCCGCCGCAGCGTCACGTACGGTTTCGGCTGCCTGGGCGTCGCCGTTCAATTTCGCCTGGCCAAATGGGGCCTTGCCGCGTCAAAACGTTTTCCGAAAGTCGCATGAAATCACGAATGCTCGCCTTGTTGCTGGCGCTCGCCGCCTTTGTTCCCGCGCGCGCCGCCGATCTTTATTTGCTCACCCGCGAAATTCCCGTTGGCGGGGAGGGCGGCTGGGACTACCTGTCGCTCGACCCATCGGCGCGGCGGCTGTATGTCACGCACTCGACAAAAATCGTTGTGATTGACATCGACAAGGAGGAGATCCTCGCCTCGATCACGGGAACGCCGGGCGTGCATGGCTTCGCGCTTGCGCCGGAGTTGCAGCGCGGCTTTGCAAGCGATGGCCGCGACGGCGCGGTCAGCATCGTGGATTTGCGCTCGCTCAAGACCCTCTCCAAAACGCCGGCCGGCGAGGAGCCCGATGCGATCCTTTACGAGGTTGCGCGAAAGGAAGTTTACGCCTTCAACGGGCGCGGCAAGTCCGCCACGATCATTGCCGCCGAAACCGGCGCCGTGGTCGCCACCGTGCCGCTGGCCGGCAAGCCGGAATTCGCGGCAGCCGATGCGGCGTTGGGCCGGGTCTTTTGCAACATTGAAGACAAAAGCGAAGTTGCGGTGTTGGACACCAAGATGCATTCGATCATTAGCGCCTGGCCAATCGCCCCAGGCAAGGACGCCTCGGGCATGGCGATTGATCCCGCGCGCCACCGGCTGTTCATCGGCTGCCACAACGAACAGATGCTGATGATGGACGCGGCGACCGGAACAGTGCTTGACAGCGTGCCCATCGGCAAGGGCGTCGATGCCTGCGCCTTTGATCCGGGAACGCGATTCGCCTTCAGCTCGTGCGGCGACGGCACAACGACTATCGCGCGCGAAGACGGCGACAAGCTCACGCTCATGCAGAATCTGGCCACACGCCGCGGCGCGCGCACCATGGCGGTGGATCCGCGGACGCACAAAATCTACCTCGTCACCGCCGATTTCGAGGCTTCCAACGACGACCAGAACCGCCGCCCGCGCATGATTCCCAGGACGATGAAAGTCCTGGTCTACTCGATGAATCCGCATCCGAGCGCGCCATGACAGGGGGCGCCGCCAACCAACCCGGCGCTTTGGCGCTGCTCGTCCGCGTCAACGTCTTGCAATCCTGGCGCCGCCTCAAGTCCGTCCGTTCGGCCTCCCGTTTGTTGACAGCGTCCATTGTCTTTTTCATTGTCGCCTACCTTGGGGTTTCGTTTTTCCTGTTTTGGAAGGGCCTCCAATTCCTGGCGGACTTCCCTGCGCTGGGCTCGATTCTCACGGAGCGCCTGTTCCTGCTGTTGTTCTTCTTTTTGTTTGCGCTGCTTTTCTTCAGCAACCTCGTCATCAGCTACGGCAATTTCTTTCGCCATCGCGAAACGCATTTTCTCGCGGCGCTGCCCATCGACCCGCAGATTGTTTTTCGCTGGAAATTTCTGGAATCGGCGTTGCTGGCTTCCTGGGCCTTCATTTTTCTCATCGCGCCGTTGCTGGCCGCATACGGGTTGAGCCACGGCGCCCCCTGGCACTTTTATGTGATGACCGTTTTTGCGCTGGCGCTGTTTATTGTCTTGCCGAGCGTGGCCGGGGCCTGGGCGGCGCTTGGACTGGCGCGGTGCCTGGATCGCCGCTCATTCCAGGTCGCCGTCGTGGCCATCCTTGCCATTGTCCTTCCGCTCCTGGCGTTCTGGTTTCGTCCGGAAACGCTCACCGACACCTCGGCGGACACACGGGTGCTGGCGACATTGGACAAGCTGCTCATGCGCACGAGCTTTTCCGAGTCCGCGTGGCTGCCAAGCTTCTGGCTTTCCACCAGCGTGCTGCAATGGGCCGAAGGCGCGGTCCGAGCCGCGGGCTTCTTCTTGCTGGTATTGTTGAGCTACGTGTTGTTCTTCGGCTTCGTCACATTCACGCGTTCCGGCGCGCTGTTTTACGACGCCTTTTCCGCCGTGCAAAGCCGCGAGAGCATTTTTGTTCGCTGGCGATGGTTCCAGAATTGGCGGCGGCGGCGAGCCGATTTCGATTATAGCGTGGGGCTCCTCGAAAAGGTGATGGCGCTTGCGTATCGCGGCCCAGCCGACGTGCGCGCATTGCTGATCAAGGATGCGCGCATGTTCTGGCGCGACACGACGCAATGGGGCCAGACGCTGGTTCTATTTGGGCTTCTGTGCGTCTACATCATCAACCTGCGCCATTTTTCTCAGCAATTGACGAATCCCTTTTGGATCCACTTGGTTTCGTATCTGAACCTGGGCGCCTGCGCGCTGAACCTCGCCACGTTGACGACGCGATTTGTGTATCCGCAATTCTCGCTGGAAGGCAAGCGCTTTTGGATCATCGGCATGGCTCCGCTGGGATTGGTGCGCGTGTTGCAGGCCAAATTCTGGCTCGCCTCGCGTTCCGCCCTGGTCGTGACGCTTGGGCTGATCATTCTCTCCTGCCACATGCTGCGGATGCCGTGGGACCGGTCGTTCTACCTCGGGCTGATCATCGGGGTGATGACCTTTAGCTTGACAGGATTGGCCCTCGGGCTGGGCGCCCTGTTCCCGAATTTTCGCGAGGAGAATCCCGCCAAAATCGTGAGCGGCTTCGGCGGCGCGCTGTGTCTTGCGCTCAGTTTTATTTACATCGTCGGAAGCGTCACCGCCCTGGCGATCGGCTCGCCCTGGGGCTGGCACGGCGAAGCTTCCGCCACGTGGATTCTCACCGCGTGGACGATCTTCGCCTTGCTCTCGCTCTTCATGGGGTGGCTGCCCTTCCGCCTCGGCCTGCGCCGCGTCAATTTGATCGAATTATGACGATGAACTAAAGCAGCCGCGACTGCCGCCCGGTGTTGGGTGTCACGCCTAATTTTTTGTAGCTCAATTCCGTTGCCACGCGGCCTTGCGGCGTGCGGTTCAGGTAACCCTCCATAATCAAAAACGGCTCATACACCTCTTCGATGGTGTCGGGTTCCTCGCCAACGGCGACGGAGAGCGATCCGAGGCCCACCGGGCCGCCGCCAAATTTCAAAACGACCGTCTCCAAAATCCGCTTGTCCATTTCGTCCAGCCCATTTTGGTCGATCGCCAGCATCGCCAGCGCCTGGTCCGCCACCGCAACCGTGATGCGCCCGTCCGCTTTGACCTGCGCGTAGTCCCGAACGCGCCGCAACAAATTGTTCGCGATGCGCGGGGTGCCGCGGCTGCGCCGCGCGATCTCCATTGCGCCCTGCGGTTCGATGGCGATGCCCAGCAAATTGGCAGAACGCACCACGATCTGCTGCAATTGGTCGCTCTGGTAATAATCGAGGCGCTCGCGGATTCCAAAGCGCGTGAGCAACGGTGCTGTCAACAACCCGCTTCGCGTCGTCGCGCCGATCAGCGTGAAGCGCGGCAGCGTCAGCCGCACGCTGCGCGCGTTGGGGCCCTGGTCGATGATGATGTCCAGTTTGAAATCCTCCATCGCCGGGTAAAGATATTCCTCGATGGTTTTTTGCAGGCGATGGATTTCATCGATGAACAGCACGTCGCCCTCTTCGAGGTTCGTCAGCAATCCCGCCAAATCCGCGGCCTTTTCGATTGTCGGCCCGCTCGTTGTCTTCAGGCTCACGCCCATCGCCTTGGCGATGATATGCGCCAGCGTCGTCTTCCCCAAACCCGGCGGCCCGCTGAAGAGCAAATGGTCGATGGCTTCGCCGCGTTGTTTGGCGGCCTGGACTGCGATCTCCAGCCGCTCCTTCACATTCGCCTGCCCGGTGAATTCCGAAAACAGCGACGGGCGCAGCGTCATTTCCAACGCAGCGTCCGGCTTGGCGAGCACATCGGTGGCGGTCCTTTCCGGCATCGCACCTAGTGTGGGCGCCTCTTCAGAAACGACAAGGCCAAACCGGGGTAAAGCAGGCCAAAAGCCCAGCCAAAGATATTTGAAGTTTAACCACAGACACACAGAAAAGACTGTAATTGGATCTCTGTGCCTCAGGTCTCTGTGGTTTAAATCTGAGAATAATTCGACGAGATTTTAATGGTAGGAACCTAACTCGGAGAGCGGCCTTGACTCGCTGACTCCGAGGATTTGCTGGATGGGAATGTCGCTCCAGAACTTCGCCTGCGAACGCCCGCCGCCGCCTTGGTTCCCCTCGTCTGATTCGATGGAAAACGAGCCGCGATAAATCCGGTCCAGAAACTCGATGCGGACTTCTCCGGTCGGTCCGCCCGGGCAGAAGCCCGCGTAGAAATTCACCGACGCTTGCGCGTCGCGGATGTCCACGGGCGTTTCAAACTCGATGTATTCGTATTCGCGGCCCGGCGACGACCGATGGTCTTTGAAATAATAACCTTCGGCAGAATGCGGATGCTGGAAAAAAAGGCGTTCGGCGCCGGGTCGCGGCCGCGCGTAAAGGTCCAGGTCGATGTTATCTTTCCATCGGATGCCGATTTTGAGCGGCCCCGTCATGCGCGACGGCGGCGGCGGGTTGTCCTGGCCGCTCGAATCGCCTGTCAACCAATCAACAGCCTGAACGGTCCGCGAGCTGCGCACCATTTCGAGTTTCGTCTGCTGCGGGTCGGGAGCCCAGCCGTTGGAGGCTGCGTCTGCCCCATCCGTCCGCGCGCAGAACGCTCTGGCGGCGGTCTCAAGGTCGGACGAGAACGACGCCAACCGCCCGGCGCGGCGCTCCAGGTAAAGCGCCCAAAAACGCGTGACACGTTCGCGGTGCAGGTCGCTTATCCACGGATCGCCAAAGTAACTCCAATAAACCTCCAACGCGGGCTCGCTTCGCGCGGCCGCATCGAATCCAAAAATGGACTCCGCGCGCGAGGCGCGAAGGTGCGCGTCGGAAGGGTAATAGCCCGCCGCCATCGAGAATTGCGGTTCGCGAACGTCGTCGTAGATGGGGCTGCCTATCAGCAGCAACGGGATTTTGCGTTCCGCGCCGGGCCGGGTTTGCGCGAGAAAATCGCAGAACTGCGGCAGGCGAACCGCCGAATCAAAATTGCTTTTGGCCCCGCCCGGCCTGGCGTTCTCGCGCGCCAGGAATTGCCGAATCTCGCCAATCGCCGACGCGAACTGGTTGGCGCGCGTTTTGGGGCTGTTGAAAACCTTGGAATTCGGGATGGCGATGCGGGCGACGCTGCGCAAATTGAAGGCGTCGTACACCTCCAATGTCGAGTCAAGAGGAAGTTCCTCCACGACCATGCGCACCGCTTCGCGGTACACCGCATCTTTGACTGACGCGTCCAGGAACGGCGAAAGGCCGATGGCGAACGTGGTTCCGGGCCCGGCCGCGTCGGACGCTTCCGGCGGCGGGGCCGCGTGGGCGGCGCAATGGCACAGCAGAATGCAAACAAGCAATGGAACGGCGCGCATATATGGATTCTTTGGGTCAAAGGTTCAATGGCCATTGCCCCGGAACGCCGCGCCGCCGGGAGCGGCCTGCGACAGGCGGTTTTCGCCGCCGGCGGTATCCAGATGGCAGCGCACGTGGTCGGACAACTGTTCCAGGATGATCTGGCGCTTTTCCGATTGATCCTGACGCCGCGCCGCCTCCCGATGAAACAGCGATTTTCCATAGGCGAGCAACGCGGCCAATTGGTTCTCGAGTTTGACGATGTGTCCGTTCGCTTCGCCGAGGCCCGCCCGCTCTCGCGCGATGCTCTCCTCCAGGCGCCGCCGCTCCTGGTCCAGTTGCGCCGCCGCTGGATCGATGGCGAGGCGCACGGGGCGATGCCGCGCGTACAGGATTGTCAAATACATCCCAAGGACTGCCGAAAGAAGTATCTCCGCCACTGCCTGCCCCGCCACGGTCATGACGTCCACCCACTTGGCGCCCGCGAAATTGACGCCATGCGGAGCGGCGCTCGCGGCGTCGAACACGCTCAGCGTCGCGATCTGGTCGTTGATGCTCTTGGACAATGTCGGATAAACGCTCGCGTAGGCGGCGACCCACACGAGCACGCCGGCCAATCCCAGCGCCAGGCACGTCCACAGATACCGGGCGCGAATCCGCCTGTCCTCCGCGCAGTCCCAGCCGATCTTGATCGCCAGCGCGCCCACCGGCAACAGCGCCGACCACAGATACGCGCGCGTCGGATTTTCGCGGAACGTCACAAAACCCGACTCCAACAGGTTCAGCGAAATATTGGAAACGCCGAAAGCAATCAGGCACAGGATTCCGGCGGAGCAGATGACGAACATGAAAACCTCCCAGCCGTTCCACGGCGCGGTCGGGGCGGTGTCTTCGCGCCCGTCAATCATAACGGGAACAAGCGCCGATCGTTCGCTGAGGGTCAATTCGGTCGCTTTCAACCGGCCTTCGAGAAAGGCCAGGCGCTCGCCGTGCGTGCGCGCCTTCAGCCGCGCCTGCTCCCATTCGACGGCATGATGATGCATGAACAACGCCCGGTGGTATCCCTCGATCTCCGTGGCCGCCGCGGTGGCCGCGCCCGGATTTTCGAGCTGGTTCTGAATGAATTCGAGATGGACAGGCGGCGTGACCCCGCCATCGCTTGGCGGCGCTTCTCCGGTTTTCATAGCTTAACCCTCCTGATAATGGACAACGACGTGAGCGCCGGGCCGCGGCCATAAGGCGCACGACCCGGTTCGGCAACGCTCCTAGGAACCCTCTCCGGCTTTGGAGTCTTCCTTTGGGGCGGTGTCGGAATTATCGTTTCTCGATGGTTTCTTCAGGCCCCCGTTGTCCTCCATGCGCCTGATTTTCTCATCCAGCGTCTTCAATTCCCTCTGGAGAGAGTCACGCGCCGAGCGCAGCGCGCGGAGTTCCTGTCCCTGGTAATCGCCTTTCTGCCACAGCTCAGGGTTCTTGGTTTGCGCCTTCTCCAAATCGCGCATGGCCTTTTCGACCGCGTGCTGGCTCGCCTCGGCGGCGTGCTGGCCAATTTCCATCGCGTGCTGACTCACTTCCGCCGCGTATTGCGCCTGTTCGGCGCATTGCTTGGCAATCCGTTCCAATGTCTCGCTCTCGGGCATGCCCGCAAACGTGTCCAAACGCTCCGAGCCCCTGGCCGCAGCGGGGTGACGCGGCGCTTTCATTCCTTCGCGCGCCTGCAACGCCTCAAGGGTGCGTTCAATCCGGTCAAGCCTCTCTTCGATTGACAGATGGTCGCTGTCCGCGGACGCCAGCCGTATCGTTGCCGCAATGGCGGGTTCGACGTGAATGGCATCGACCGCCGCGACGGGCGGGACCGCTGGAACTGCGGGAACTGGCGGAACCGCTTCGGTGACGGCGTCGCTATCGTTGACAGAAGGCTTCGCTTTCGGGCCCGATTCGTCATCGGGAATGGAACTCGCCGCGGCGGGCGGCGGCGGGGCCGGCGGCGGCGTTTGAGCCAGCGCGACCCGCGGCCCGGCGATCACTGCAAGGGCCGCGAGCGCCGCGGCCGCCGTTGTGAAACATCCCACCCAGCGCTTTGCCGGGCGTGGCGAACTATCTCTCTTCGTGTTCATAATCATACGTATCCTTCGTTGTAGTTGACTTTTGTTGTTCAAGACGCCTGGAGCCGGCAGGTTTTGGGGGGAATTCAAACGGAGCGCGGCGTTGGCGAGCGCCAGCGCATAGCCGCGCGGGCGGCCGCTCGCTTCAAGCGCATGGTCGTCGCATGCGATCTCGCGTTCCAATGAAAGCCTCGACGATATCCACCAGACAGCAGGATGGAAAAACAGCGCCGCCTCGATGGCCTGTTGGAACAGGTTCGCCCAATCGTCCCATCGATTGACATGCGCAAGCTCATGCCGCAGCACGTGCCGCGCCTCGTCCTCACTCGCCTCGCTGTCCATGTCCGCGGGTAAAAGAACAACCGGCTTGAAAAACCCAAGCAAAACCGCCGTGCGGTGAACGCCCGAAAGGCGCAGGCGAACCGGACGTCGCGTTTCCAATGACTTCGCCAGGGCGCTGAAAACTTCCTGCAATTGCACGCTCGGACAAAGCGACGCCCTCTTGCATCGGCGGATTTCGATGAGCTGGAGGACAACAGCGGCGCCTCGGACAAGGGCCAGGATCGCCCACGCGCAAACAAGACCCGCGCACAGCCAGCGCGGAATATAAATCGCCGCTTGATTGTCAGCGCCCAGCGGACCGCTGAACGACGGCGCCGCGTCCGTGAATGCCCTCACCGGCGCGGAGGCGACCGGTGCCTCCCGCGGCTCGAATTGAGGCGGGATTGATTGATTGACAGTGATTCCATCGAGCGCGTTTACGGCCGGGTTCGCCGTCAACGCGGCGAATTCACCGGGTGTCGCGCCGACAGCCGCCGCCATCGGCGCGCTGGCGGCTGTCTGGGCGGCGGACGAGGGAGTTTCGGGAACGCGCGAAATGAAAAGCAACAGGTGCGCGGGAATGAGCGCTGTCACGATGAAAAGGACTCCAAGCCAAATGGCGTAGCGCGTCGCGGCGTTCGTCCGGCTTGAAACACGCAAAACCAATCCGGCCAGCAGCGCGAGACAAACGCCCTGGTATAGGCCGTTGGCTGTCGCGCTCAAAATCCGTTCGCACGCTGCAAGTAACTCGGGGCTCATACATCTCCTTCCTCCTGTATTGTCTCTTTGATTTCGTCCAGTTCCTCCGGCGTCAGTTCCTCATCGCGAAGAAATGACAGCACCAATTCCCGGGGCGAGCCGGCAAAGAATTTTGTCAAAAGCTGGTGCGCCGCCTTGCGCGCCACCGTGTCGCGATCCACCGTCGGCGTGAACACAAACGCCCGCCCTTCCTTGCGCGAGGACAGGTAGCCTTTGGCCTTCAAAATGCGGATCAGCGTCAAAATCGTCGTGTAGGCGTCCTTGCCGTGCAAGGCGTCGACCACCTCCGCCACCGTGGCGGAACCGCGGGCCCAAATCACCTCCATGATGCGGTGTTCTGCGTTGGTCAACATGGACGTTTTTTTGCGCGGCATAGCTTGCTATTAAAGATTTAGTTTTTGAACTCTACACAATTTCAAAAACTCGTCAACTAATACTTTAGTTTTTTTGAAATATATCTCCATGCGGCCCCATTTCGCCTCTTTGACAGCTTGTTAATTCCTTGATTACGCCTGTGAAATCCCTTGATTGTAGGCTCATGAACGATTTTCCCACTGTGCTTGTGACTGGCGCCAGCCGGGGCCTGGGCCGGGGAATCGCAATCCAATGCGCCGGCGCCGGCTGCAACGTCGCCGTCCATTACGCCGCCAATGACTCCGCCGCCCGCGAGTCTGTCGACCTTTGCCGCCAGGCCGCCCCCGACCCGTCGCAACACTTCATTGCGATGCCCGCCAATATCGCCCTGGCGCCCGACCGCGCCTCGCTCATGGCCCAGGCGCTGGCCGCCTTCGGCCGCCTTGACGCGCTTGTCAACAACGCCGGTATGGCGCCCCGCGCGCGCGCCGACGTGCTCGACGCCACCGAAGCCAGCTACGACGAAGTGATGGCGGTGAACCTCAAGGGGCCCTATTTTCTTTCGCAACTGGCGGCGCGGCATTGGATGGAGCGCCGCGGGCAATCCCGCCTGGCCGGCGGCTACAAGCTGGTTTTCATTACGTCGATTTCGGCCGACACGGCTTCGGTCAATCGCGGCGAGTATTGCGTATCCAAAGCGGGCCTGGCGATGGCCGCGCAACTCTGGGCCGCGCGTCTCGCCGCCGAGCGCGTCCAGGTCTTTGACATCCGACCGGGCCTCATGGCGACGGATATGACAGCAGCAGTCAAATCTAAATATGACAAGCTGATCGCCGACGGCGCCGTGCCCCTCATGCGACGGGGCTCGCCCGAAGACGTCGGAAAGGCGGT
>Ga0265338_10003046_pt1 | contig 24110 bp, 18 predicted proteins | sample 42126metaG_FD_193579 | JGI IMG/M metagenome (GOLD analysis project Ga0265338, IMG submission 193579) | Rhizosphere microbial communities from Carex aquatilis grown in University of Washington, Seatle, WA, United States - 4-21-26 metaG | ecosystem: Host-associated > Plants > Roots > Rhizosphere... | reverse complement strand
GCCGGCACCGCCCCTGCGACATGGAAAAGCCCTCTCCGCCTGCGCTGTCGCAGATGAGAGGGCTGACCGCACGGACTTCCTGAGCTCCCGCGCCAAGACTCGAACTTGGAACCTGCCGGTTAACAGAGGGTCTATCTGTGAGGGCCCTGTCTGCCAGCTTGAGTCCAGTCAGCCTGCTGACCTGCGCAAAGGCGAGTTACGGAATCTAGAAATATTCTAACACTCGTATCGGCGTATGCCGGAAAGTGCCGTTTTGTCCGCGGGTATCTTGTGGGGACGTCGGCCCGGGACCCGGACTTGTGGGATTTCTGTGGGGATGCGCTCGTCCGGGAAGCGGCAGTTCGGGGCCACTGGCCGCCTGAGTCGCGACCGCATGCTGACCCGCTGAGGCCTCGTCCCCCGGCCGTGCGTGGCTCTCTAGTAGTGGTCAGGTGGTGGCCTGCCCTCATCGAGGGTAGCCGCGCGCTGGTCGTCTTCCGCGCATAGACAGCGCCGAACGCCGACTCGGCGCGGCTCACCAACGACCTCCTGCAGACGTTCGCCGGGCGCATATCAGTCAGTTCTGCGGTCTCCATCGCCCAACGGCATGTCCTAATCGCGGTTCGAGCGTGCGTTGCCGGATCGGCGGCCAGCGCACAAACCTGCAGACAGATTGTCGTTCTCCGTGGGCGCGAGAGTCCCTTGATGACGGCGGGCACGTAGCCGTTAGGAGGATCTCAGCACTCCGTTCGCCGATCGTTTCGAAAGGCAGCTGACCGTCGGCCGAGACCCGGTCTTCGGCGCTCGCGGTCCGGTCCGTCGTCCGTCGCGCCTGGGGAGCAGGCGCCTCGCCCGTGTCCGCCATCCCCTCCGCACTGAGAGCTGGGCAGTGTGAACGGGATGTTGAATATCTTCTCCAGGTAGTCGGCCGGGTGCGCCGCCACGTTGGCGTCCTCCTCCGCCTGCCCAGCCTGGCGCCCGTCGGCCAGCACGCCGGGGTACTGGTCGCGCAGCGACCGGATCAGCCAGTTGGGGTCGACGCCGACCATTACCGCGAACAGGTTGAGCGCGAGCCGCAGGTGGACCGCCTGCAGCACCTCCACGACCTGCGCGGTCCGGCAGCGGTCCAGGTCGTCAATGTAGAGCACCATCCGGTCGATCCATCGCGGCTCCTGGTTCGCCGGGTCCGACGGCAGCAGCCACGGACCCGGCTCGTCCTGGTCCTCAAGCCGCTTGACCAGGCGTTCCAGGACTTTCCTGATGATCGAGACGAGGCCGAGCGGTGGAAGGCGGCCGCCTCGGCGGCTACCACGTCCGCGAGAACCCCCCGCCGACCAGTTCGCCGGGGCGCTGGGCCCAGGGCAGTTGTCCCTCGCCGACCGCGGGTTCTTCTCCATGGACAGCTGACTGCGCTTCTCCACCGCCGACGCGCACCTGCTGTGGCGGGTCAAGGGCGCCGCCCGGTCCGTCCCGGTCCGTCCCGTTCCGGCACGTGCGGGCGCTGAAGGACGGCTTTGAGCTGGTGCTGCTGCGCGAGAGCAGAACCATGCTCGCATGCGCCGCAAGGACGCCGCCGACCCGCGCTGTCCCGCCTGCCGGACACGGTCGCCCGGCTGGTCTCGTTCACCGTCGTGACCCGGACCCGAGCCGGTCGCACCAAGAGCACCGCGATCCGGGTCCTGACCACCTTACTGGACCCCGGTGAGTTCCCCGCCAGCCAGGTCGCGGCTCGCTACGCCTCCAGGCGCAGGTGGAGACCGCGTTCTCGCAACTTAAGAAGACTGTCTGCGGTACTGGGCGCACGCTGCGCGGGCGCTCGCCGGCCCTGGCCCGGCAGTAGGCCTGGGCGTCGCTGCTGGTGCACAACATGATCGCGGGCATGGCCGCCCAGGCCGCGGCAGCCGCCGGGACCAGCCTCGCCGCCGTCTGCTTCACCGCCGTGCTGTCCCTCGCCCGCGATCACCTCACCGCCGACGCCCGCTGCCCGCGCTGCGGTCGGCGCCCCGCCGCCGCGGTCGGCCCGCTGGGCCCGCTCACCGCAGAGCCCTTGGCCAGGGAAAACAGGGAACGAACCTCCGGAAGAACCAAAACCGAACGCCGGAAACGAGCCACCGGGGAAGCCACTGACGACATCACGACCACCCTGTCAAACCTACCTAAAGCGGACACAAGTCCTACAACTTGAAGGCAGTGGGTTCTGGACCGTTACCGCAAGAAAGTGGCGTACTGAGTCGCCGCTGATTAGCCTCATTTTGTGGCAACTCGGCATGCTCTCCTAATTGGGGTCCCCTGCTACGAGGACCCGGAATTCGAGGATGCGCGGCTCGCTGCCGCCGTCACGGCAGACATTGCCGCCATGCGGGCCGCGCTCGAACCATCAGGCTATGAGGTAGCTGACTGCGGGATCGATGAAACACGTGGCGAGGCTACTCGGACCCGGATCAGGCGGGCCATCAAGGCCGCCTGCGCAAGCGCGCCCGTCGGGGGAGTTCTGCTCATTTATTACTCCGGTCACGGCTTGAGGGTAGATGGCCAGGATTACCTGGTCCCAACCGACGCCTATCGTGCCGATGTCAAGTCGGATGTGGACAGCCTGGTGCCGGTAATCCCTACTGACAGCCTCGCTGCCTGCCAGGCCAGTCTGGTCGTCTTCCTTGTGGACGCTTGCCGCACAGATCCAGAGCAAGACGAGGTAGCAAACCCAAGGTCAGGCGAGCCAGGCGGACAATTGCCCTTCCTGGCTGATGGTGGGCACTTCGTGCTGGTCATGGGTTGCGGTGCGGACCAAGTCTGCCACTACGACGAGAATGGGAGCGCCTTCACCCAGTCCCTGGCGAAGGTCCTTGACGCGCGCAACTCGGCTCGCACGTTGAAAGAAGTAGTGGACGAAGTCACCAGAGACATGGCGCGCCGGTCCAGGCAGAGCCAGAGCGACCCGCAGGGACCTGTCGTCCGCTACCCGGAAGTTCTTAAGCTCGTCGGGCACGTCTCGGTCTGCGACGGCGACGAGCGTGCTGCCGCGTGGCGCAAGGCCGTGGAAGCGTCTCCGTTGCTCGCCCTTTGCGAGCACCCAAACGAGGTCCAGATGGCCGTTGAGGAATCTGCCCGCCGCTGCGGTGCCGCTCAGGACGCGTTGCTCACCCGGACTGGCCTCACTGACCCATGGACAGACCAGGACTATCCAGTCCGCGTGCTGCGCAATACTGAGTTCCTGCTCAGGCATTCGGGATTGCTATCACAAAAGAGCACTGACGCTGCAGCGCTGCGCAGCGGCGAGACCTCGCTTCTCATCGCTGCGCCGTTCCTACGTGAGGCCATACTCGCCGTCGGCATCCACGAAGCGGCCGGCATCGATCCGGCAAACCTTGAACGCACCTATACCCCAGGTGCTCGCGGCGACCTTGAACTTACTCACGAGATGTACCAGCACCTCGTCCGCCGTGCAGTTGGCCTTCGAGAGCGCGCCAGCAGTAAGCCAGTTGAGCTAGCTGCCGCTACCGAGGTAGAGAGTATCGGCTCACCCATGGCTGGTTCGGGGACGCCTGAGGCCACAGCAAGCAACCAACTCGCTCTGTGGCTAGTTCATCAATGGCTGAGCGGCCGATCCAGGCTCTGGGACGAGCCCGGTGCCCTAGAGGTCTGCAGGTTGGGCTGTGAGCTGTCGCGACGCGACTGCGGGGGGATCAGCGACACCGAGGCAGTCAAACTTGTCGCCGCGCTGTTGCTCGCGGTCAGTGCTGAGCCGGCTGACGAGCGTCTCCTTGGCAGGCTTACCGCCACATACGTGAGCGATCGTTGGCGACTGGTCGGCGCGGTTCTCTGGCTAGCCGGCATCATGGCTACAGATCTGCGACAACTGCCACCCGTCGTGCCGGATTTGGTCGGCACCGGAATGGAACTGCCATTCACGGATATCCAGGATGCCGCCGGTCGGCGGGCTGAATGGTTGAGCCAGGACGCGGGGAAAATAGACCTGCGCTTGGTCTGCGAGCACCCAGCCCTGCATGACGCGTTTGAGAGCATCGTCGGGCGGGCGGCGAAGGCGGCAGAGGTAATCCACGAGGGACTTCCGCTACCGTCCGGTATCGAGCCCGGTTTGCCCCTAACGTTCACGGCAGATGGCCTGCGTCCGGCGACGAAGCAGGATGACGAACCGGCGTATGCCGTCCCGCTATCCCGCTTCCAGATCGCTGAGGAGAAGGTTCGCGAGCTCCTTATGGGCAAGCAACTCTATGGCGAGCCCAGCCTGGCGATCCGGGAGCTCTATCAGAACGCTCTTGATGCCTGCCGCTGGCGGCAGACTCGTCAGGAGTACCGGCACCGAAAATTCGGCGATCCCGCGCACTGGACCGGCGTGATCCGCTTCACGCAGGGTACTGACGGTACTGGACGTCCGTTCGTCGAGTGCACCGACAACGGCGTCGGCATGGACCTCAACACTCTAAAGCATGTTTTCGCCAACGCTGGGGAGCGGTTCGTCTACGGTCAGGATTTTCGTGCCGAACAGGTGACGTGGGCAGAACTCAATCCGCCGTTGCGCCTCGTCTCGAACAGCCAGTTCGGCGTCGGCGTCTTCAGCTACTTCATGCTCGCCGACGAGATCACCGTGACGACTCGGCACCAGCGTCGCGACGGCGGGGTAGCGACCGAGGCCTACGAGGTCCGCATTGCGAGCAGTGGCAGCCTCATCCAGATCAGACAGGCGCCGGGCGAACTGCCGAACGCCGGCACCAGGGTTCGTCTGTACCTCGGCGGCGACGTAACGGGCGTCTCGGTCCTTCGCACGCTGCGCGATCTTCTGTGGGTAGCCGAGCACCGGGTTGAGGTCACGTCCCCGGACGGCAGCGAAACTTGGAGCCCCGGTGAGCTACGGCGCCCGCATGACACCGTCCAGTCGCTCCAGCATGGCCAGGATTTGTGGTGGGTCGCCGGTGAAGGAGGTATTGCGGCGGACGGCATCATGACGGACACTAAGTTTTTCGGGCTCGTCGTCAACCTCCGCGACAAACGCCGCCCGCAGTTCACCGTGGATCGCAACAAGCTAAGCGCCTGGGATGAAAAGTCGGTAGCAGATGAGATTAGGCGGTCCTTGCCCGACCTCGTAGGCTGGCCAGGATTCACTCTCTCCTGGCTGTGGCAAGTGTCTCTCTCCATGCCAGCGATCGCGCAGGAGATATACAGTTATGCGGTCGCGACGGGTCACCATGTAACGGTCGGGGAGACCTGGGGTAAGCAGGCAGCGGTTGCGGTCAGCGCGACTGGTTGCCTCGCCCGCGATCACTGGCTCTTCATACAGAACAACCGCACCTATGCGCGTTGGTTCACGGCGTGGCGGGCGGGCATCTGGCATAACCTCGTCACGGTTCCGACCAGTCAGCCGCTCACTGTAATGCCACAACGGACTGACGGATTCCCGGTCCCTGACTCGATCGACTCGGACCTCTTCGATGGACTTAATGCATATGGCAATGACGAGCGACCGAGCGCTGGGCGAATACTGGCCGCGCTTGTTCATCCGGAACGGGCAGTACTCGCACAATTGCGTCGCTTGCGCCGGTATGCGATAACCGGATTGGACCCATCGGCGGCGCGCCGAGTCCCGCCCATCACGTATGCCATTAAGGACAAAGACGCTGAGTTCCTTCTCCCCGCTTTCTCGGCGTGGTCTGACGTGGCAGGACGACAAGAAATATACTCCGCTGGGCCGTTGCTTTGGGCTTCATGGCGTCTCGGCCAGCCTCTCGGCGAAGTGCTGAGACGATTGAGGAAACTGGTGCCGGAAGGCTGGCCATTGCTGATACCCGATCTCGGCGCCCTCTCGACGTACACGTGCACCTATGACGAGGCAAGGCTTCTAACAAATGACACTAGTTTTTCCAGCTACCGGTGGGTTGAGGGCGAGATTAGTCCCGCGCATCTTATGCGCGCGAGTGACGAACTTCAACGCTCTCTCAGTGATATTCTCGCTATGTGTGACCGAATGGCCCCGCTCGGCATCTCCATTGCCTGCCGTGGTGCATATCCAGAGGAAGCTGACCTAGTAGAGACATTGGCTCTTCGCTGTGTAAATGTGGTAGGCAATTCGCTGACCCCGCTCCAATTGGTGCTTGTAGCCGGCCACGCTGGTATCTCCGTGGGGGCAGCCTATGAGGGGTTGGCCCGACTCGAGCAACGCGGCCTCCTTGTACGTCCCGAGATCACGGGTCCAAGCGGATTCGCGCCAACTAGGCAGGATCTGAACTTTATCAACAGTCGTCTGCGCCTGTACTGGCGATCACGGGGAATGGATTATGATTTCGCAAAAGACCCGTGGATTCAAATAGTGGACGTAATAATGAGTGAATATGTTGGCGAGGCTGAGCGGCAGATTGCTCGAAGCCTGAGCCCATTCATAGCACCAACCGAAACAGTGGACTGGAAGGATTTCATCGGGCTGTCTTACGGTCATGAAAAGACTGTCGCACAGGTGTCGGCGATAATTCGGGAAGTCTATCCAGACGTTCAGTTGCCGCTAATCGCGACAGAATGCGAAGATCTAAAAGTATCGTGGGCCGCCTTCCATACACTAGGTAATTGGGGAGACCAGGATCGAAAAAAATCAACGTTGGTTAAGATTGTTGAATTCATGAAGGATGCACGAATGCCGCTGGGTGACTTCCTTGAGCAGTTGTCCTTGTTTCGCGAACCAGGTGATTCGCTTCCCCTGCTGAACGACACTATCAAGCATGAATTGAACCAGGTGAAGATCGACGAGTATGACCTAGAGATGCTCACGACGTTTGACGAACTGGGAGATCCCACATACCTTCGCGCGATAAAGCCACTCGAACTCGTCCAAATAGCTGGCCGCCTCGGATGGAGCCTCGCCCAGGCTCATCAGCGCTTCGTCCGTCTAGCCCAGATCGGCCTAGAGCTCGAATATCCACAGATCGACTTTCCTGACGAGATCGTTTACTGGTACGACCTGCTCGCGCTTACGACCAACTTCGACGGTCAAGAGCCTGTCATTAGTGGGAGGATTGACCAGGAGTACCTGGTGCGTGCCGCCGAGGAGATCTTCGACGTCGCGCCCGAGCAGATCTCCAAGAAAGCGGCCCTGCTCCGTGAGCGTCTAGAGATTTATGCGCCCCTCTTCCGGTTCGGTCTCGACATCATTCAGGAGGACCCCCTTGGCTGACGGCGGGAGCATCGAGAAGCACGACAATTCGCTTGCATATGCAGAGACTGAGGCGGACTCCTCGGTTGACGGGCAGTTTAAGGTCGCGTGGACCATCGACGGCAGGACAGTGACAGTGACTGGTCGTTGCCCGGCTTGTGGCGGCCAAACTGCTACTGAGTTCTCTCCTGGCATCGGTGGTAGCAAGGGGTTCCGCAAAGCAGTGCCGCAGCCACAGGTGTTGCCTTCCCCGGTGACACTGTTCTGCGAGTGCGGGCACGCGCACGCCGACCGGCCGCCGGACGCACTTGACAAGGGTTGCGGCCGGTTTTGGCTGGTCTTCGTTTCCGATGACGCGCGCCAGTCGCCCTCCAGATGGGACGCCAGTATCTCAGATTCTTCTGATGCCCCGGCCATGCCGTGAGCCTGGACCGCAAGCGCTGGGCGCTACTCGCCCAAGACCTGAAGTTCAGCCAACTTGACCTTGCCCGGAAGCAGGCTGACACGTGGCGGATGGGCCTGGCGGCACTCACCACGCTGCTGACGGGCGTCCTCGTCGTAAAGGGCCGGGATGACGCAAGCACCCTAACCCTGCGGTTCCAGGTCGTGGTGGCAGTGCTCCTTGGTCTGGCCCTCGTCCTGCTGCTCTGGGCAACGATTTGGGTCAGCCGTGCTCTGGCCGGGCCGCCCGGAGAGGAGATCCTGCTCACCGGCGAGGGCCTAGAACGGTGGACCCATAGTGAGGTTCGCAAGATCTCGAAGGCCTTGTTTTGGGTTCCCCAGCTAGCCGTAGCGAGTGTGCTCATGGTGGCCACCGCGGTCGCCTTTACATGGTTTGCGCCCACGCGTGATGCCAGCCCCACTTCGCTCGTTCAGGTCACATTTCCGTCCGGACATTCCTGCGGAGAACTGATCGGCGTGAGCGGGCGCCGACTGGTTGTGCGGACGACAGGAGGCACCACTCTGATCCCCCTTTCCGGCATAAGCGCAATCACCCCAGTCACGGTCTGCGACTAGAGCGCCGGTCAGGACACGACGACCGGCACAGGCGCATGCCCACTGTTCGCCAAGGTCAGCGCCGCCGCCGGAGACCGGGCGAGACGCCGTCGTATGGCTCAGAACCAGCGACAGCAAAGATATCCGGCCATCAGGATCCGTCCAGCAACCGACTTCATCGGCATCACAGAGAGTCGTCGTATTCGCCGGTCATCGGGCCACAAGATCTGTGCCGATCCCTACCGAATAGGCACTGATCAATCTCGCCCACGACTATGACGTGGAAGCGTCCGGATCAATTGTTACGACGCCTTTCCTGGGTGCCTTCAATCTGACAGCCCGGACCTAGCCAAGCGGCGGCCATCATTACGCGTGCAGGCGCAGTCGCTGGCTCGGGCGGCCTCTTGGTCGGTCGCGATCGCCGCCGCCGTGCCAGCGCGGGGGGACCCGGTACTCTTGCCGCGGCGAGTTGCGCTTCACCAGAACTTGCGAGGAGCAGCGCATCCGCCCGTCTTCGTGGTGACAGCACCAGGTTGCTGAATCCGCGCTCGTACGTCTGTTCGCAGGTTGCCCCAGTATCGTCCGCCAATATCAAGTGTGATATAATTGAGCGTTGGGAAGTAGTGCTGTCAGGCCTTGTCAGGCTTATGCGCTGCTCTCGTGGAACAGATCTCCCCGATCCGGCGAGTTCTCGTGAACGGACGCGGGAAGGACGCCGGCGGAGGAGGTGCGACACCGGCGAGAGGAATGAGCTGATGGCCAGCTCCAGCTCCAGCGGGGGAACGGATGGTAGGCATGTGGCCGCCGCCCCGCCGGATTCGGGGGGACGTGAGGGCGAGTTCATTGCCAGGCTTGTTCGCCGCCGCGTTGCGTCAGGCCTGTCCCAAGCAGAGGTCGCAAGGCGGATGCAGACGTCACAGTCCGCGGTAGCACGGCTGGAGTCGCGGCACCATGACGCGCAACTGTCTACGCTCATGCGGTATGCCGAGGCCTTGGGACTCTCACTCGATCTCGCTGGAGCTGGCCTCTCAATACCTGAGGCCCTCGCCACTGGCGGGTCTGCGTCATCGGGCATGGAAGGACAGGCGCCTCGGGAACTGGCTGCCCAGGGAGGATCGCCTCGAACTACCGCGTCACTTGCCGAGGCGCTAACGCAGATCGACCGCCAGCCCAGCCCAGCCCAGGGAAGAGCAGGTCGGCTGAAGGGCAGCGTTCCTGCGGTGACCCCTGAGACGCCAGACAAGCCAGACCCGGACCACGTCCTCACCTGGCGGCAGCGCAAGGTGCTCCAGGTCATCAGGGACTCAGTGCAGAAGCACGGCTATCCGCCGTCGTTGCGCGAGATCGGCGAGGCCGTGGGTCTGACCAGCACGTCGAGTGTCTCGTTCCAGCTTTCGACGCTGCAGCGCAAGGGTTACCTGCACCGCAATGTCGGCCGGCCGCGCACGGTGGAGGTCCGGCTGCCCGGCCACCCCGCCGTCCGCCCCGAGCAGGCCGAGTCCGATGACGGCATGGACATCGCGTCGCAGGAGGCCACCTACGTGCCGCTCGTCGGCCGGATCGCGGCCGGCGTGCCGATCGCCGCCGAGCAGCAGGTCGAGGACATCTTCCCGCTGCCGAGGCAGCTCGTCGGCGAGGGCAGCCTCTTCATGCTCAAGGTCGCCGGCGATTCCATGATCAACGCCGCCATCGCCGACGGCGACTGGGTGGTCATCCGCCAGCAAGAGGGCGCGGAGGACGGCGACATCGTCGCGGCCATGATCGACGGCGAGGCTACCGTGAAGACGCTCCAGCAGAGCGACGGTCACGTCTGGCTGATCCCGCACAACCCGGCGTTCACGCCGATTCTCGGCGACGATGCCTCCATCATCGGCAAGGTCATAGCTCTACTGCGGAGGGTGTAAGTGGGCTGGTGGCTTGGTCGGCTGTTTCGGGCCTGCCACCTCGCCTGACATGTTCCTCGCGTGCCTGATAGAAGGCCAGCTCGAACTGGGAGTGAAGGAAGGCAAGCATGCTATCGAAACAGGGTTCGACCTCGCACTTGTCATGTTAATCGCTCGTATGTTCTACTTGTAGTGTGACACCCCGCCGCCGCCCTACGGGTGGACCAGAGGTCGTGAAAGACCCGGTATCGGCCAGGCCGAGACCTTCTTATCGCGGTCCCGTGCTTGCCGCCGGAGGCGGTCTTCTCGGAAGTACGGGCGCGCGCATGATTAGCCCCCGCCTCGGAATGGAGCTCACGGCCGTGGGAGTCGGAATGACGCTAGTCGTCCTGCTTACCGTGCTCGCCATCCTGCTCATAGCACTGTTCGGCAGCAAGCAGCACAGCAGCCGCGCATTCCGCCTGCTCCGCTGGCTTCGACCAAGGTGAGGGCTCGCTCTCGACGGCCGAGCAGATGGTGTTCAAGCGAGCCCGTGCACGAAACCCGCGCCGACCTGTGACAGCTGCCGATCAACATCGGCATCTTCGATGGCCGCCACAGTGGGCGCTTGCGCACGCAGGAAGACCGTTATAAGCAATAGCAGGCCGCAAGCCGACCTGGCCTCGAGCGACACAGATTAGGCGGATCTCGCGCGCCACGTTCGAGCCTTCCATCACCGACCGTGGTGAGCAATAGTCGCGGCAGACGGGTCATTCGGTGGCCGCGCGTGCGCGGTCCAAGACGCCGGCGGTAGTGCCGACGTACATGTCAAGCGTGATCCGGTAGTTGGCGTGCCCGGCCATCCGCGACACGTCGGTCGCGTCGAGCTTCCAGGTGAACAGCGCGGTGGTGCAGAATACGTGCCGCAGCGAGTGCCAGGTCCACATCCCCGCCCCGTCGGCATCGCGCCACCCGGCGGCGAGATAGGCGCGCCTGAGCACGTTGCGGCTGAAGTTGGAGGACCGCCAGTGCTTCCCCGCCGGTGACGGAAAGAGCAGGCCGAACGGATTGGTCCCTGCCTCCTGCTCGGCCAAAGCAGCCTCGATACGGGCGGCCAGCCTGTCGGCGAGCGGGTAGCCGCCGGGCGTACGCCGCGGGTAGATCGTCCTGCGGTACTTGCGGTTCTTCGGTGCCTCAAGGTACAGGTGCCCGGCCACTTCGACCACCTTGCGGTCCACCGTGATGACGCGGGCGGCCGGCTCGACCTGGGCGATGGTCAGGGCGGTCAGCTCACCCCAGCGCAGTCCGCTGTAGGCGGCGGTGCTGGCCATGAGCTCGTCCCGTTCGCCGTGCCGTCCTGTGCTGAGCGCCTGGCCGAGCTTGACGACGTCGACGTCGGACGGAATCTCAGCGGGGTCGACCCACAGTCCCGACTCTCCCGCCACGCTCACCGCCGGCGCGGGCAGCGCCCGGTCCCCGGCCTGCCAGTGGACCTTGGCCAGCCGGGAGTTCACCAGGTACCCGGCGTCGATGCCCGCGCTTACAAGAGCGGAGATCATCCCCCGCACCCGGTCACCCTCGCCCGCCGTGGGGGCGGCGTTGACGATCGCCTGGGTGTGCTCGACCTTGATGTCCTCGCAGGTGACCGAGCCGATGACCGGGGCGGCGAACCGCTCGCAGAGGCGCCGCTGGGTGTGCGCGTGCTTGCGTGACCACCGCTCCTGAACCGGAAGGCGGTCGAGGTCCAGGTAATGGGCGATAAGGTCCGCACCCGGCCGCCGCATGTTCGGCGCGTCGGCCTGCAGCCGGACCTTGACCTTCTCCAGTTTGGCGGCCAGTCGGTCCTCTGACACCGCTTCGCACTGGTCCCGCCGCCCGTCCTCGTACCACACCGCTCGCCACCGGCCGCCCGCCGAACGCGCTGGGTACACCGTCACCCCCCACCCCAACTCAATAACCGGGCGGTGGTCCGGCGTTGCAGGGAGCGTCATGCAGGCTCCTTGCGGCCGCGGGCAGCCCGCACGGTCCCGGTTATCCTGCGGGCCGGCGCACCGGGATTATCCGCCTGCCGCGCGCTTGTCCGGCGTGCCCTGCTCCGCGCTCCTTCGCGCTGCAGGGTGTTCGCATATGCGGTCACTTCGCTGGCCCACCAGCGGAGGCAATGACGAGAGATCTGAACGGGGGCGGGGAATCCCGGCCGACGGGTCAGTTCGTAGGCGGCGGTCCGGCCGAGCTTGAACAGCGCGCGGATGTCGCTGATGCTGATCAGTTGGTCGGTGTCTCGTCCCTGGCGGGTGGCTTCCGATCCGTAGCCAGAAGAGGCCTCAGTGGGTGGCGGGAGCGTCATGACTCGCGCCGGACGGCACGGTTACAAGATCGCGGCACCTGGCAAGTGCGCACCGCCCACGGCCTAGGACGGATCACCAGCAGCGCGCCACGGCGGGTTGGCTGCCGACGATGTTCGTAAGTGCCCGCTGTCGTCGTCAGTGGGTAAGTGTTGCCTGTCAGAAGAGTCCTCCCTTTCGCCGTACCGGAGGTCGCCGTGACTATCACGGTAAGCGAGGAGGAACAGGCAACCAAATATCACGGTGATATATCACAGTGAGATAAAGAGATAAGAAATCGGCGGCGATCTCCGGCATGGTCCCGGAATGAATAAACCGGCGAGTTGCGTGCGATCCCGCATGCACACGTCAGCGACTGAGTCAGCTGTCCCTCTGAAGTATCCCCGGCACGGCGGCGAAGCTGTCGACCAGGGAAGCCAGCAAAGCCTTCCCCTTCTCCGCGGAGCCCAACGACGGCCGGCCGATCACTCCGCTCCGGGTGTACTCTCCCATCCCGGTCGTCAGAAGATGGCGCCTGTCGTCTGCCACCCAGTCCGCTGACTGATAGCCGTCCCGAACCAGCTCCGGGTGCGCGTGCAGCAGGATGGACGTCTCGATCTCGCCCGCGTGCATGTCCTCATGGCCGGACGAGACGAGCCGTGCCGATTGCCGGGCGTCGGCCCAGTCAGCCGCTGACGGGAAGAGAGCCATCCTTCTTCCGTGGGCGTTCCCTTCCTGGACCACGTTGCCCAGGACATAGTTGCCGCCATGGCCGTTCAGGATGACCAGGAAGGTCAGGCCAGAACTCGACAGGGAAGAATGGATGTCGCTGACCATCGAGTAAAGAGTGCTCGCGGAGATGCTCACCGTTCCCGCCCAAGCGCTGTGCTCATGGGAGCAGGAGATGGTGATCGGAGGTAGCTGGAGCAGGGGATATGCGTTGGACAGCTCCTGCGCTATCACTGTCGCGACGACGGTGTCGGTAATGAGCGGCAGGTAATCGCCGTGTTGCTCGAAGCTCCCGACGGGAAGGATCGCGCACTTCGCGCCCCTGGCTTCCTCATCCGCCGATGTCGTCGTGGGCAGGAGCGGGTACGTCAACTCGCCGCTCGTTCCGGCCAGAACGAATCGACAAGCACCTTCAAGCTCCCTCGCAGGCTCGCCACGGCAGGCTCCTGCCGCCACCTGCCAAGCCTACGATGCACCAAGTCGATCTGGCCAGCCACTCGCCGTGACCCAAGACCCTGCGCGAGCGCCATCGCCTCGGCGGCAGCGGCACACGCCTGTTCGAGATCGCCAGCGTCGGCGTAGGCCGTCGCCAGGCGCGCCACGCACAGCGCATAGTCGCGGACCTGCGAATGATCCAGCCATTCCGCGCGGCTCTTCTCCAGGATCGGCAGCGCGGTCCTGGCATGCCCGAGCAGAACCCAGGATGCCCCGGCCTCCATCGCCACATAAGCGGGCGTGCAATACGGTGCCCGGTCCGCCTCGCCCTGCTGCTGGCCCGCGACAGCCTTTATCACAGCCTCATCGGAGTCCCTGGCTGACCCGATGACTTCCCCGAGGGCCGCATTCGAGTAGGACCGCTGGCGCAAGATCACTGCCCGCAGCCGCGGAGTTAGCGCGTCCCTGTACTCGAGCGCGGAATTCGCGATCCCAAGTCCCTGGGCGGGATTACCTGCCTCCGTTGCGATCATTGCCTTGCGCATCAGCGTGTAGGCGGCGACGCGCGGGTCGCCGAGCTCCAGGGCGTAGTCGAGCGCCCTGTCCGTCCAGTGCGTCGCGCACGTCAGGTCGCCGGCGTCCTGGAAGAGCCAGCCGCCGAACTCCATGAACCGGCAGGCGAACCGCAGCATCTCGGCCCGGTCGGCTCCCCGGGTGACTTCGCAGGCTCGTTCAACGACCGGCATCTGCAGCTGGACAGAACCGGTGATGTAGATGGAGCCCATCAGCTGGTCCGCCTCGACATAGCTGCGATGGATCTCGCGCAGCGCCGACAGCACCGGGACCGCGCTGGCCCTCGACAGCGTGGTGAGCACCGGGCGCATGTCCGCAATGCCTGCGCCGGCGGTATCGGCCAGCCGCGCCCCGGGGGACCCGGGCAGGTCAGATCTGAGAGTCTCAGCATCGAGGCCGAGCGCGCGGCGCGCAGCGGCAGGCATGCCGAGGCCGTCGGCGAACGCCTCCAACGTGGAGGTAGCGGTCGGCGTCCGCTTATGCGTCTTGTACTCGCTCAGCCGTCCTTGCGGTATGCCCGTGAGGACGGAGAGCTGGCCTTGCGTGATGCCTTGCGCGCACAAGGCCGCGATCAAGGCGCCGATGTCGCGGCGCTTGCATGCGTCCAGCACGTCGTTGCGCGTGCAGACACGCTCGACTACCTCCCGGATGGCCGGGATGTCCACTGCCATGGCGTGCGTCCCGTTCCCTTGGTTGCTCGCCGGAGCCCGGTGGTAACTGCTGGTCAATCATGTACTAAAGACCACGATCAGTTTTGCCAATGAGTTCAATCCGGTTTCAGAGCTTCGAAGGGATGGTTCCTCTGATGCCACTTCAATCACTTGCATCACCCGGAATGGGCCGCGCACGCCAAAGAAGATCATTCCGGAGTGGTCTGAACGATTATCAGGCGCGTACAGATTCCGCTGGTCTTCGACGGAGTCAGTCTCAGCTATGCGCAGACAGCGGCGAGCCTGCCCTCAGCGCTGGCAACTACGTGCGGATGCTGATCCCGATCATGAAGTTGCGATCCTCGCTCGCCGCGAACGGCGAGCGCCACCTCTTGCCCTGGCCGGTGCCGTGCTCGTTGTACGTGGCGTTGCGATCCTCGCTCGCCGCGAACGGCGAGCGCCATGCGAGCGCGGGCCAGATGCCGCCGCTGGGAAGCAAGGTTGCGATCCTCGCTCGCCGCGAACGGCGAGCGCCATCGGCGTCTACACGATGCCGATCAACTCGATCACCAACCAGTTGCGATCCTCGCTCGCCGCGAACGGCGAGCGCCATCTTCGGTACCGACGTCGATCACCAGCGCGTGGCTGTTGCGATCCTCGCTCGCCGCGAACGGCGAGCGCCATGGGAGAACGCCGGCAGCATCCCCTGGACGGCATCGAGGTTGCGATCCTCGCTCGCCGCGAACGGCGAGCGCCATCCCCTGCGCGCCGGCGTCGCCCCCGCTCCACACGGCGTTGCGATCCTCGCTCGCCGCGAACGGCGAGCGCCATCGCTTCGGATTCGACGAGGCGCACGTGCACCGGCAGTTGCGATCCTCGCTCGCCGCGAACGGCGAGCGCCATCGTTGGTCACGTTGGCCGCTACGACCATCGAGAAATCGTTGCGATCCTCGCTCGCCGCGAACGGCGAGCGCCATGGTCAGGCGCTCCCAAGCCGTGCCGCTGCCTCCGAAAGTTGCGATCCTCGCTCGCCGCGAACGGCGAGCGCCATGTTCGCCGTGACGCCCATCGGCACGCTGAACACCGAGTTGCGATCCTCGCTCGCCGCGAACGGCGAGCGCCATCCGGGGTGGTCGAAGCACGGCTGGCCGCCGCCGAAGCGGTTGCGATCCTCGCTCGCCGCGAACGGCGAGCGCCATTCTGCCGCATGTCCGCGGCGTCCCCGATCGCCATCGAGTTGCGATCCTCGCTCGCCGCGAACGGCGAGCGCCATCTCGGGTACTACGGCTGCCACCGCCGCGTGCGCAAGGTTGCGATCCTCGCTCGCCGCGAACGGCGAGCGCCATTGCGATCCTCGCTCGCCGCGAACGGCGAGCGCCACGGCTTCCAAGCAGCAATGATTTCGCTCTGTGTGCGCTCAAGAGCGGAAATCATCCAGGTCAAACAGGACAATGTTGGATCAATGTCCTTCGGATACCCCAGGGATCCTGCGACTGCTTGTGGTTCCGAGCTAAAGCATAGGCACTCGATGCGCGAGCGCGATGCTAAGGGAGGTGTCCAGGAAGCGACTCGACGCTTCGTTGCTGTGCATCCCCGCTTCGTTGCTGCGAATGCAACAGGAACTGCATGGTGGTATCTCACTGTGTAATGGACGTCGGGGAGGGTGCCGGGGTTGGATCGCGACAAGAGAGATCAACCCTGGCAAGGCAACGGTGGGGCGGGGGACGAGAACCCCGGAATCGGTGGCTGGCAGACCCTCCGCAGAATGAAGCAGGATGGAACATGGGACAGATGAACGAGCGCGAGATGTTCTCGGGCCTGACCCGCGAGGACCTGCAGGCGCTGTTCGCCACGCTGGGCAGCGGCGGCGAATCCGCGGGACGTTATCACTACGGTCTGGCTTCCGAGATCTGGCAAGTCCAAAGGATGTCCACCACGTCCTGGCGGAGGTGACCCGTGCCGAGTTCGCCGGGCGCCGGGCACGGGCCGAGGCCAGGGCAGCCGAGGTAGACCCAGAAGCCGAGGCTGGGTTCTGAGCACGAAGGATGCGAAGGAAGAGACCCGCGAGAACCCGCGACAGACTGACTGCGAGTCCTCAGCTGCGCGCACAGAGGGCGCACCACGGCACCGTGGTCCAGGCCCCGGCAATCGCCGGCTCCACCGACGCCCCACGCTGCCCGAAGCTAGGTGGCCACCGGACCACCTCGACCAGGAGGCGGCGTCCATCCTGGAGCCCGAGGTCCCTGCCGGAGGCATCGAGTTTTCTTGATGATGTCCTTGCTGCAACCACGACCGGCCCTGCAGCTCTAGCCGCATACCTTCCGTAGACCCTTCAAAAATGCCCTGAAATTAGGTCCAATAAGCCTAACTTGCCGTTGATCAAAGCAGCGTGTCCGGAAATTCCGCCAGAATCCGTATACGCAGCTCATGGTCCATGTCGCGTATAGTGAGAACACCTGAATCCTGTGCCGTCTCCCTAGTCTGTGAGACGGGTGGTGAGAGATCTCCCGCCTGGTTCTCGTGGGGCGCCTCGATTCCCGCAGTGAAAACCCGGGGTGGCGCTCACGCGCTGCCGGTGCAATCTGTCGGGTAAGGCAACGGAGGATGATGATGGCAAAGACAAGGGATCCGGTAGACATTATTGCCAGTATCCGGGAATCGATCGAAGTTAGCCCGAAGGGCTCGCGCCGGGTGCGCTGTAATACTCTGCGTGATCTGTTTGGCTTCGATGCCTGGACGGTACCGCGCAAGGAACGTGTTGCCAGGCTTTTGGAAGATCAGGGCGTGCGCGCTCAGCCCACGGTGAGCGAAGCCGGGCTTCATGACTGGATAGTGCTCAGCCTGCCGGTGCTGCCAGCGCCCGATGACTCCCGGCCGGACCCGAGGCCATCGCCGGAGTGGTTCGAGCACTTGATGTCAGTCCATCTTGATTCTGAGCGTGAAGTCGAGATGTTCTTCGTCAGTCCCTTGTTCCACGGCCTCGGCTACGCCGATGAGCATGAGGCCGCGGGGTTCCGGTTCTTCATGTGGGAGGGCGTTACCCGCAAGCCGGTTGAGGCCGACCTGGTCTACTTCGCGGATGAGCGCCGGTCGCTTGATGGCGTGCCCCTGGTCCTGGTGGAGGTCAAGGGTTGTGACCAGCCGCCATATGCGGGTGAAGGGCAGGCAAGGAGTTACGCCTTGTGGGTTATGCCCGCGTACTACGTCACGACGAACGGCGCGGCTGTCGTCGTCTACAACTATCAGGGCGCCAAGGGCAAGGACGTGAAGGTACTCGACTTCCAGCGATCCGAGCTCCGCGAGCGATTCGATGACCTGTACCGCCTGCTCAACCCGAAGGCGGTTGCCGACGCGCGGCGGCCGAAGGCCGGCCAGCTTCAGGGACCGCCGAATCAGTGACCCGGCCCGAACCGCAGTCTCCGCCCCGCCCCGCTGGGGCGGAGACGGACTGCGCACTCGGACCAGCAGGGAGGGAAACAACCATGGGCGGCCTTACAGAACTCGAGCCAGGCGAGGTATTCGCGGGACGGTATGAGGTTCAGCGGTTGCTGGGTGAGGGTGACCGCAAGCGGACGTACCTGGCACAGGACACAAGGATGGACCGGCTCGTCGCGGTCTCACTGGTGAAGCCGGAGGGCGTTCTCTCAGATCCTGCGGGAACCGAGCGGGAAGCCAGGGTGCTCGGCCGCATCGGCGAACACGACAATATCGTGTCGCTCTATAACTACGAGATAGATAGCGATGGATCCGTCCAGTACATGGTATTCGAATACCTGAGTGGCGGAACGCTCGCGGAGTACCTGCAAAAAGCGGGCCAGCGGTCACTCGGTGAAGTTCTCAGGCTTGGGCGCCAGCTCTGCCGCGGTCTGGCTCACCTCCACGGGAGGGGCCTGATTCACAGGGACATATCACCGGAGAACGTGTGGCTTGATGAGCGTCATGTGGCTCATCTCGGCGACTTCGATTCAGCAATCCCCGCCGCTGGCCCCGGCGACCTTCGGCCAATCACGACGAATTCGTTCGCCGCCCCCGAGGAACGAGAAGGGGGGCCCCTTGACGCGCGCTGTGACCTCTACGCCCTGGGCGGAGTGCTCTACGTCGCTGCGGCCGGCACGCGCACCCCGGGGGAAATCGGGTTCCTCCGGGCCCAGCGGCCGGACCTCCCGTCGACACTCGGAGACCTCACGGCCGAGCTGCTCTCGCAGTCACCCGGTGACCGGCCTGCGGACGCCGAAACCGTGCTGGAGCGGCTCAACGAGATCCGCCATGCATCGAACGTCGATGCTCTTATCGCGGCGGGCGAGAGCGACACCACTGAACGCAAGTCCTCGCTTCATCACCCGCACGGGCCGCTGCCCCTGGACCTGCACCATCGGCTAGAGCAGGGCAAGCTGCAACCCTTGGAAGTGCGAAATGAGATGCAGAGGCGGCTCAATAAGGCAGTCACGGAGACGATTGCCGGGTTCCTGAACACCAGCGGGGGGACGCTCTTGATCGGGGTCGATGACGCGGGTACCACGCTCGGGATCGAGCCTGATCTCGAATATTGCCAGAAGGACAAGCAAGATGCCGACGGCTGGATGTTGTCGCTCAAGACCGTGATCACCAACGCTCTTGGCGCTGACGTCTGGAGCGGCGTTCGTGTTTCGCTGGTGCCCCATAGGGCGAAGATGGTTGCAGTCATCCTCTGCCCTCGCCGGGCAAGCCAGACTTGGCACTATGAAGGCGGCGGTGAAAGCTTCTACATACGAACGGGAAACGCTACAGCAGAACTAAAGGGCCGCACGCTTGTCGGGTACATCAGTGAGCACTGGCCCGCAGCATCCCCGGCCGGTTGGATCGAGCCGCAGCATTGACCGGCAGCTACGGGAACGCCCGGTTTCCTGAAGCGGCCGTCTTCGGTGCTGTCGGTTCATAGGATCGCCGAACATGTCCCGAACGCAACGCCTGCTCGTAGTCCTGCTGCTCAACCTGGCGCTCGTGGCAGCCCTTGTGACGGTAGGCGTGGCAGCCCACTCCCTTGCGGTGCTCGCGGCAGGTGGTGATTATCTTCTGGATGCCGTGGCCGTGGGTGTGGCTGTGCTGGCGATTCGGCTGTCCGCGCCCTCTGCGAAGAGTGTGCGGCGGGCGGGCAGCCCGAACGCGTCGAGTATTGCCGCGCTCATCAACGGGGGATGGCTGCTCGTCCTCGAAGTGCTCGTCGCGAGCGCAGCGGCGGGCCGGCTCATCAGCGGCACACCTGAGGTGCACGGCCTGCCTGTACTCGTAGTGAGCGGCATTGCCGCGCTTGTAATGGCTGGCGGCGCTCTCGTCCTCCGGGGAGACGGCGATGAGGGTGAGGAGGAGGCCGGGCAACATGACCTGTCCGTGGCGGCAGTCCTGCTGGACACCATCGCGGACGCCGCTGCGGCAGCGGGCGTGGCTGCGACCGGCGCGATCATCCTGGCAACCGACGGCTGGTACTGGCTCGACCCCGCGGTGGCTCTTGCCATCGCCATCGTCGTCGCTTACCACGCCTTCGCACTGATCCGGAAGGTGCTGACACGCCTTCGCCCCCCAGCAGTGGACACGCATACAGGCACGTGACGCAATTTCCGGCGCTGTCCCCGTCGGGATCATCAGACGTAGCAAAGTATCCCAATAGCCGTTGATCCTGCGCCAGGCAGTGGCAGTGGCAGTGGCGGAGGCGGACGGCGGAGGCGGACGGGAATCGAACCCGACAGCGACGCGGCACGCCGCTCCATGGTTTTGAAGACCGGCGTCGGCTAGGACGGCCGTGCAGTTAGCTTGTTCAGCGCTGTCATTTGCCCAGGTTATCCAGGATCTAGCGGGATTGGCGGAGACGGGACGGGATCGCTCGTGCACGGCACGGGTGTTCCCATCCTGTTCCCGTCTCAGAAGACGCGCGGATCCAGCTAGCTGCGACAAATTGATCGACCTGCGCAAGGGCGAAGTCAGCGCTGGAAGAATCGTCGAGACTGAGCACAGCCCGCGTGGGCAACCTCCGAACCACCAACCTGCTGCATGCTGCATGCCATGAACCCGCCGGGGCGACAGAATGACCGGATCTTAGCTGCGGTTGGCCGTGCGCGGCATACCGTTATCACGTAACGCTGTTAGCAATCGTGCTTCTGCCGTGGGGGTGCCTTCGGCTGGCAGGAAGTAGCCGTGGTGGCTGCCACCGTGCCGGTCCACCAGCTCCATCCACCGCCGGGCGAAGCGTTCGAAGGCATCGATCTTCTCCGGATCGATGACATACTCCACGACACAGGTGATCACGGCGGCAGACTAGCCGATGCCACATCGTGCCCGTATACCATTCGCCGGCCGCGGCAGCCCGCGAACCAAGGCAGACCGGCAGCTCATAGGGGGCTTCGGGCTACCCAAAGCGGGCAAACGTTACTGGTTGCGGCACCAGATACACGCCGTTTCGCCATGCGCACTCGCGTTTCCCCAGGTCGGACACGCACTTCGCGTCTCAGACGCTAGTCCCCAGATGCGGAACCCAGGTAACGGCTTCATGCAGTTACGTCGGCTAATAAGTTGTGTGCGAGTCAAATCTTGCCCTGCGAACTTATTTATAAGCGGACGTAAGTAATTTCCTATTGCCAAAGCCGGGAGCCCCTTTCTTCGGATTTACTACCCTACTCGCGCGGCATGCATCCGAATGGAACGCGCTTGCAGGGCGAGCTTCTCTAGGCGAGGTGCGTCACATGGATTGAGCATAATCATTCAGACTGACACTTATCAAGGCGTCCATTAGATAACTTTCAGCACTTCTGAACGCCTGCTTGCTGCTGGCGCTCGATCCCGCATCGTCAGCGGCGGCCCGAGGCTTGCATCTGTCAGGTAATTGCGAGATGCTATCTTACACGAGTAAGATCTTGTAAAGGGTGGGATCATGGAGCCGTTGGTCATGGCTGCGGCGACCGCCGTTGTCTCCGCGATGGCAACTGATGGCTGGCAGCAAGTATGCTCGGCGGTCGGCCGGTTGTGGCGGCAGGTACATCCGGAAAGAGCCGCGACAGTCGAAGGCGAGTTGGCGGATGTCCGGACGGAAATACTCGCGGCCCGGGCAACGGGAGCTTATGAGAATGTGGAAGATTTTGCTACGGACTGGGCGCGTAGGATACAGCGTCTTTTGGCTGCAGGTAAATCTGTCGGCGTAGATCTCGAAGTCGAGTTGCAGCACCTGCTCGATCACGAATTGATACCCCTGCTATCTCCTGCTGGCCAGGAAAATATCACGAAGATTACTATGAAAGCACGAGCGTCAGGTCAAGCCCGGATCTTCCAAGCGGGCCGCGACCAGCACATCACTGGAACATAAGCGATCAAGTTAGGAAACCAGACTTGAGCTGGGAAGACGCCCCGGATGTCGCCGGGGGCCCGCCCGAAGGCGACGTGCATCTTCGAGCATCAGCGTCCGGTCGGAGTCGCGTGTTCCAGGCTGGCCGGGACCAGTATATTTACGGGCCTGAGGTTCTGTATAGCCTAGCGCGCTGGGCTCCTGCTAATGAGGTATCGGTGAATCAGGCACGTGTACAGCCGAGCCGTCTGCTACGCGCTAGCAGCGCAGTGGTGGACTTTGTCGGCCGGGCCGCCGAATTGGAAGAACTTCAAACCTGGCGAGATGATCCCCAACTTGGGAACTTGGCGGTTCGTCTCGTATATGGTGCTGGTGGCCAAGGCAAGTCCCGACTGGCAGCTCAAGTTGCTTCACTATGGAAAGGGCAAGGATGGTCAATTCTAGAAGCTCGTGCGGCGCGGCGGCGACGCGCAGTCAGCATTCCACTAGAAGCTGATTCTCAAGACGCTGGTCTCCTAGTAACTGTCGATTATGCAGAACGCTGGAATATTGGCAATCTATTGTCGCTAGTTGCTGATGCTAATGCTGCGGCTAAGACACCAGTCCGCCTGTTGCTTCTAGCGCGACCTGCAGGAACCTGGTGGCAAAGTTTGCATTTTCAAATTAAACATGATCTAGATGTCGCGGCGGATGCGCGCGAGCTAGGCCCGGTCGAAGGAAACCCGCGAGGTCGGCAACAGCTATTCAATAGTGCGCGGGACAGGTTCGCTCAAATACTGGGAGTCAGCGATCCGCAGGACATTGCGCCGCCAGCCACACTAGAGGATAGCGACGCTTACCGACTGGTCTTGGCGGTGCACATAGCCGCATTGGCTGCCGTGTTGGCGCATGACGCCGGCGCATCAGCGCCTGCCGACCTCGCAGAGGCGTCGGTGTACTTGCTTGAACGAGAACGTGACTACTGGGAGACACTACATGGAAGAGCCGAACGGCCGCTGAGCACCAGCCCGGATGCGATGGGACAGGTAGTGTTCATTGCGACGCTCACCGGTCCTTTGCCTCACACACAAGCGGTGAACGCGTTGCACCAGGCTGAAGTGGAGTCCTCGAGTCATCCCGGGCAGATCCTCAAAGACCACAGTGTCTGCTACCCGCCACTAGAAAATATACAGACAGGGACGGCCTTCGAGTTGCAGCCTCTCTATCCTGACCGGCTTGGCGAGGATTTCTTGGCACTGACGATGCCCGGGCACGGGCGTCGTGGCTATTCGACGGATCCCTGGGCCGCCGCAGCGATTACCCGGCTACTTATTCCCACTGAAAGGTTTGAGACCCATGGCAGCAATTCGCCGCCGTGGGTCCGGACCGCTATGACGGTACTGGTCGAGACCGCGCGCCGGTGGCCGCACGTAGCAGAGTATTATCTGTGCCCCGTGCTGCGCGAACGCCCGCGCCTTGCACTGGAGATCGGTGGTTCTGCGCTGGCTGCGCTGGTCGGCCTCTCCGGCATTGACATTGCCCTTCTGGAGGCCATCGAAGCTATCCTGCCTCGTGATCGGCATACTGATCTGGACACTGGCATTGCTGCTCTGACCCGCAAGCTGACCGAACACCGTCTTGCACGAACGAGCGACCGGGCCGAGCGGGCTGAGCTTTATCTATATCTAGGCCACCGGCTATCAAACGCGGGGCTCTATGAGGAGGCACTGGCGGCGATCGAGCACGCCCTGGACCTCCACCTGTGGTTGGCTAACTCCAACCCAACCGTGTACGAACCAGATCTTGCGCGCTCACTGAGCACCTTCGCCGCTAGCAAATCAGACGCCGGACAGGCCGAAGACGCCTTGGGTGCGATCGAGTATGCGGTATTGATTTACGAGAACCTAACAGTGCGCGATTCTTCCTACGAACCTTATCTAGCCCGATCGCTACACATCCTCGGCGCGGTCCTGATAAACCTCATGAACGTGCTGCGCAAGCGCGGAATACCCATCTTCGAAACACGGGAGCGAGCCATAGCCGTCTTGATGAGAGCGGTGAGCATCCTCGAACGACTGGCTTTGTCTGACCCTAGCGAATTCGAACCAGCATTGGCTG
>Ga0265338_10003044_pt1 | contig 24135 bp, 27 predicted proteins | sample 42126metaG_FD_193579 | JGI IMG/M metagenome (GOLD analysis project Ga0265338, IMG submission 193579) | Rhizosphere microbial communities from Carex aquatilis grown in University of Washington, Seatle, WA, United States - 4-21-26 metaG | ecosystem: Host-associated > Plants > Roots > Rhizosphere... | reverse complement strand
GCGGTCGCCGGCGTGGTCGTCGAGCGCGGCGCTCTCGAACGACTCGCAGAGCTCGTCCCCGGCGACGGCCCGGTCGCGCTCGTCTCCGACCCTCACGTTGCCGGCATCCACGGCGCAACCGCGCAGCTCGCCCTCGGCCCGCGGCTCGCCGAGACGCACGAGCTGCCGCCCGGCGAGGAGGCGAAGACGCTCGCGGCGGTCGCGCGGCTCTGGGAAGAGCTGCGGCTCGGACGCGACGGCACGATCGTCGCGCTCGGAGGCGGCTGCACGACCGACGCCGCGGGCTTCGCGGCCGCGACGTACCTCCGTGGCGTCCCGTGGGTTCCCGTCCCGACGAGCCTCGTCGCGCAGGTCGACGCGGCTATCGGCGGCAAGACGGCGATCGACCTGCCGCAGGCGAAGAACCTCGTCGGCGCCTTCCACTGGCCCGCCCGCACGGTGATCGACCCGGCGCTCCTCGAGACGCTGTCCGAGGCCCAGCGGCTCGAGGGGATCGCGGAGGTCGTGAAGACGGGGCTCCTCGCGGGCGAGCCGCTGTGGGAGCTGCCCGACGACGAGCTCGTGCGCCGCTGCGCCGCGTACAAGGCGGCGGTGTGCCTCCGCGATCCGGAGGACAAGGGCGAGCGGAAGATGCTCAACCTCGGGCACACGTTCGCGCACGCGCTCGAGGCCGCCGCCGGCTACGAGGGCGTCACGCACGGGCGCGCCGTCGCACTCGGCCTGCTCGCCGCGCTCCGGCTCTCCGGCCGCGACACCGCCGTCGTCGAGGAGCTGCTCCACCCGAAACCGGTGCGCGTCGACCGCGACCGCGCGTGGGAGGCGCTTCTCCGCGACAAGAAGGGCGCGCTCAAGCTCGTCCTCCTCAAGGGATGGGACGTCGAAGTCCCCGCGGAGGACGTGCGCCGCGAACTCGATAGGTTGATCGCGTGAGGGTCTTGGTTCTCAACGGCGTGAACCTGAACGTCCTCGGACGGCGCGATCCGACGCTCTACGGCGGTCTCTCGATCGCGGAGCTCGAGGGCAAGATCTACGAGTGGGCGCGCGAGCGCGAGCTCACCGTCCAGTGCCGCCAGACGAACGACGAGGGCGAGTTCATCAAGTGGTGCCACGACAGCTACGACTCGGTGGACGGGATCGTCGTCAACCCCGGCGCGTGGACGCACTACGCGTGGGCGATCCACGACGCGCTCGAGCTCCTCGACATCCCCGTCGTCGAAGTGCACCTCTCGAACGTCGACGAGCGGGAGGAGTGGCGGAAGGCATCCGTCCTCTCCGACCTCGTCGCGGCTCGCTTCGTCGGACACGGCCCCGACGGCTACCGCATGGGCCTCGACTACCTGAAGGAGCACGGAACATGACCGACCGCATCGACCGCCTGCGGGAGCTGCTCGAAGAGCCGCTCCTCATCACGAACCTCGTCAACGTCCGCTATCTGACCGGCTTCGACAGCTCGAACGCTGCGCTCTTCGTCGAGCCCGAGCGCGCGCGGCTGTTCACCGACTTTCGCTACTTCGAGGCCGCGCAGGCGATCGAAGGCGTCGAGACGGTCATGACGAAGCGCTCGCTCATGGCGTGGCTCGGGGAGACGCTCTCCGGCCGGGTCGGTTTCGAGGCGAACGTCCTGCCTTGGTCGTTCGCCGAGGATCTCCGCACAGCCGGTCTCGATCTCGTCCCGCGGAAGGGGCTGGTCGAGCAGCTGCGATCCGTCAAGGACGCGGGCGAGCTGGCGACGATCCGCGAGTGCTGCGCGATCACCGACCGGATGTTCGAGCGGCTCGTCGCCGAGGTGAAGTTCGTAGGCCGGCGTGAGCTCGACGTCTCCTGGGACATCCAGCGCCTCTTCCACGAGGAGGGCGCGGAGGCGCTGTCGTTCGAGTCGATCGTCGGCTCAGGCGCGACCGGCGCCCGGCCGCACGGGCGTGCTGGCGAGAAGGTGATCGAGGCGGGCGAGCTCGTCGTGATCGACACGGGCTGCAACGTCGGCGGTTACGTCTCCGATTACACGCGCACGCTCGCGACCGGCGACCTCTCCGGTGAGATGCAGGAGGGGTACGCGATTGTCCTCGCCGCGCAGCAGGCCGGCCTCGACGCGATCCGCGCCGGCGCGACGGGCGTCGAGGTGGACGCCGCCGCGCGCGACGTCATCGACGGGAGCGACTTCAACGGGACGTTCGGCCACGGCCTCGGTCATGGTCTCGGCCTCGACGTCCACGAATCGCCGCGCCTCTCGACCGAGAGCCCTGACACGCTCGCAGCGGGCAACGTCGTCACTGTCGAGCCGGGCATCTACGTCGCGGGCCGCTTCGGCGTTCGGATCGAGGACGACGTCTTCGTCACCGACGACGGGCTCGAGAATCCGGTGCGATTCACGAAGGAGCTCGTCACCGTCTCATGAGCCGCGCAGGTGGCCTTGCGCTCGCCTGCGCGGCGGTTCTCGTCGCCGGTTGTGGCTCTACGAGTAGACCTCCCGCAAAGACCTTGTCTCACGGGCGCTTTGTCTACCTCGCTGACCGCGTATGTGCTCGCGCTCATCGGCAGGGGGCCGCTCTCGGGAAGCCCACGAATCTCAACACGTTCATTCGAGGCCTCCGGAAGGCAATCCCACTTCTTGAGAGCGAAATCGCCGATCTTCGAGCGTTGACGCCCCCGTCGCGCGATGCGGCTCCGTTTCAGAGCATGCTCGCCAATCTCGACAAGGAGGACGTCGTAGGCCACGACTTCCTAGATTCGCTCGAGGCTCATCAGATGCAGCGCGCGAGGTCGCTGGCCCGACGCATCGACCGCCTCGACAAGCGGCTCCGAGCGCAGACGAGGAAGCTCGGTCTTCCGACCTGCGCCAAGGCGTAGCCGCTCGCCGTTACCCTGCGCGCCGTGGCCGAGCAAGTCGACACCAACAGCTTCAAGAACGGCATGCACATCGAGCTCGACGGCAAGGTGTGGCGGATCGTCGAGTTCCAGCACGTCAAGCCGGGCAAGGGCGGCGCGTTCGTTCGCACGAAGCTCAAGAGCCTCGACGCCGGCTCCGTCGTCGACCGCACATTCCGCGCCGGGGAGAAGTTCCCGCGCATCCGCACCGAGACGAAGAACGTCCAGTACCTCTACGACGACGGCTCCGAGGCGCACTTCATGGACGAGGAGACGTACGACCAGTTCTCGCTCCCGCACGCCGAGCTCGCTGCCGAGTTGCCGTACATGCAGCCGAACACGTCGATCCAGATCCTCGAGGTGAACGGGAAGCCGTCGAGCGTGCAGCTGCCGTCTTCGGTCGAGCTCGCGGTCGTCGAGACCGAGCCCGGGACCAAGGGCGACACCGTCAACAACGTGACGAAGGCGGCGACGCTCGAGACCGGCGTCGTCATCCAGGTGCCGATGTTCGTCAACGTCGGCGACATGCTGAAGGTCGACCCGCGCGAGGGTCGCTACATCTCGCGCGCGTGACCTACGCGGTTCGGCCGCTCGACGAGTCGACTTGGGACGCTTTCGCGGCGCTCGTCGAGGCGAACAACGGCGTCTTCGGTGGCTGCTGGTGCATGGGGTTCCACGGCGACGACAGCAGGAACGACGCCGGGCTCAACCGCGAGCGCAAGCTCGCCCGCGTCCGCGCGGGAACGGCGCACGCAGCGCTCGTCTTCGCAGGCGACGACTGCGTCGGCTGGTGCCAGTTCGGCTCCCCGAACGAGCTGCCGCGGATCAAGAGCCTGAAGGAGTACGAGAAAGGTCTCGCCGACCTGCCCGACTGGCGGATCGCCTGCAACTTCGTCGGGAAGGGCCACCGCCGCAGGGGCGTCGCGTCGGCCGCGCTCGCGGGAGCGCTCGAGCTCATCGCCGGCCTCGGCGGTGGCGTCGTCGAGGGCTATCCGGAGAGCGCCGGCTCGGTTCCCGCCGGGTTCCTGTTCAACGGCGCGGTCTCGACGTACGAGCAACTCGGCTTCGTCCGAGACCGGCAGATCGGCAAGCACCGCTGGGTCGTGCGGAAGACGGTCTAGCGCCAGCGATGGACGACGCGCCAAGTGCGGCCCGCGTCCGTCGTCGTGATCAGGCGAGTGTGCTGGTTGCGCTGGAGCAAGACGTAGCCCGCATCGCCGAGCGTTGAAGCCCAGACGCCGAAGTCGACCTCCGGCCGCGAGATCCGCGGGAGGGCGTGCCAGTGGTGACCGTCGTTGCGGGATACGTAGAGCGTCCCGCGCGATTCCCAGATGATCCCGAAGCCCCCGCCGTTTCCGCCGGCAATCCCGACGGGGTAGCCGTAGAGGCCGATCCCACCTGACCCGTTGTGCGGTGGGAAGGGCGTGTACGCGACGCGCTTCCTCGCGCGGTAGACCGCCTTTGCCTGCGCTCCGGCGCCCGGCTGACCGACGCAGACCGACCAGGGCGTCGAGATGTTCGCGTCGACAAGGTCGGCGGAGTAGCCCGCGTTCCATCTCTTCGGGCAATAACCACTGAAGGACAAAGACTTGCTGCTCCGGTGCCAACGACCGGTCTCGTCCGTCGAGAGACTCCCGTGGCCTTCGAGGCTGACGTCGTATCCGTACTTGTAATACCCGGCAGCGACCACGCGCCGGTGCGTGCGGACGACGACGCGCCATGTCTTCCCGCCGTCCGACGTCATCGCGATCGCACCGCTCGCGGCGCAGCCGGTGCAGTGCGGAGAGGCGAGGCCGAGGACGCCGTGCGAGCGGTCGCTGAACACGACAGCGCTTGGCACGAGTCGCTGGGAAGATGGCGAGCCGGCGGCGCCCGACAGGACGGAGAGCGCAACCGCAGAGACGAGCAGCACCACGACACCCGATCTCATGGGCGGAGCCTACGCTCGCTGTCAAGCCCTCACGGCCCGCCGCGGTAGGCTCCGACCCGTGCCGTCGCTTGCCGACACGACGATTCGCCTGCTCGGACAGGAGCCGCTCGCGGGGCGCGTACCTGCGGCCGAGCAGCTGCGGCTCGCCGAGATCCTCGACCGCGCCGGCTTTGCCTACCTCGAGGTCTCGGGCGGCGGGAATTTCGAGTCCGCCGTCAGGCGTGGGGTCGAGAGCCCGTGGGAGCGGATCCGCGCGCTCAAGGCGCGTGTCAAGACGCCGCTCGGCCTCGCGCTCCGCGGCCGCTTCCTCGTCGGCTCGCGGCCCGTCGACGCCGACTTCGCGCGGCGCTTCGTCGCCTCGGCGGCCGAGAACGGGATCGACGTCTTCCGTCTCCACGATCCGCTCAACGACATGTCCAACCTCCGCGAGGCTGCGGAGGCGATCGTCGCCGCTGACCGCGACTTCGAGGCGGGGCTCGTCTACAGCCCCGGCCGCACCGGCGAGCTCGAGACGCTCGTCGAGCGCGCGAAGCAACTGCCGGAGCTCGGCGCCGTGCGCGTCCTGCTCCACGACCCGACCGGGGGCCTGCAGCCCCACACGGCGGAGGAGCTCGTGCACGCCCTGGCCGAGGCGAGCGGCCTTCCCGTCGGGATCTACATGCAGGGCGCGGGCGGCAGCGCCCTCGCCTCGGCGCTCGCCGCCGCCCGCGCGGGCGCGCAGGTGATCGCGTGCGCGATCTATCCGCTTGCGCTGACGCTCCACCGCGTCTCAGGCGAGGCGCTCGCCGAGGCGCTCGCGGGTGCCGGCCTCGATCCGGGCATCGACATCGACGTGCTCTGGGAGGCGACCGACGTCCTCGACGAGCACATCGGCGACGAGCTCGTGACGCCGCTTCTGCCGCGGATCGCCGTCCTCGCCGCGCAGCACGACCTTCCCGCCAGCGTCGTCGCCGGCATCGACGCCGCGCTTCGGGCGGAGTCGGCTCACGACCGGCTCGCCGAGGTGCTCGAGGAGCTCGATCTCGTCCGGACGGAGACGGGCTCGCCGCCGCTCGCGTCCCCGATCGGGGAGTTCCTCGCGTCGCAGGCGATCATCAACGTCCTCGCCGCGAGTCGCTACCTCACGATCGTCGACGAAGTCCGTTCGCTCGTCACCGGCGGCTTCGGCACGCCGCCGGGGCCGATCGACCCCGCGCTCGACCGTGTCGTCCAGCTGACGCACGATCCCGACTCGGAGGAGGACGTCGCGCCGCCCCTCAGCGAGGTGCGCGAGCGCGCCGAGGGCATGGCCGCGAGCGAGGAAGAGCTGCTCCTACTCGGGCTCTTCGGTGAGGACGCTGAGGGGCTGCTGCGCGCAATCCGCAACCGCGGCCACCGCGAGGACGACCTCGACGCGATGGACGAGGGCCGCGCCGAGCGGATCCGCGAAGTCGTGAACATCGTCCAGGAGTCCGGAATCGGCGAGATAACGATCGAGGAGGACGGGATGCGGATCTCGGTCCGCTCGACGCCCGACACTCCCGCGGGCGTCGCGCCGACGGCATCGCTCGGCATCTCCGAGCCCGATCTTCCGCCGGCGGCGCCTGCGGTTGGCGGCACTCTCCACCGGGTCGAGTCGCCGATGGTCGGGACGTTCTATCGCGCCGCGTCGCCCGACGCCCCGCCGTTCGTCTCCGTCGGCGACGTCGTCGAGCCGGGCCAAACGCTCTGCATCCTCGAGGCGATGAAGCTCATGAACGAGGTGAAGGCGGACGCCGAGGGAGTCGTCCGCGCGATCCACGTCGAGAACGCGGCGGCGGTGGAGTTCGGCCAGCTCCTCTTCGAGCTCGAGCCGCTCGCCGGCCGACCCGCGCTGTAGCCGGAGGAACTCAGGCGCGGGAGACAAGGTCTGCCGCGCCGTCGTCTTGAGCGGGATTTTCGGCGGCCTAGCCTCTGGTCCAGTGGTCGTGTGAGAGGCGGAAAGTCTCGACGCGCTTTTGGCCATGCTCCGTGAAGACGTAGCTGAGGCGCGTGAAGCGGAACTTCATCGGCCCGAAGAGTCGGACCTCGGCGGGATGCGACGTGAACGTGCCGGCGGCGCACGTCGGCTTGCAGTCGTCGAGCCAGACGGCGCCCGAAGCCTTCGCTTGGCGACCGGTGTACGTCTTCCAGGTCAGGTTGCCGGGGACGAGATGGTGACCGGTGAAGCTGCCACCAGGTCCTCCGAGAACCTCGGATCCATCCTTCGACGGCACGATGACACGGGGTCGGACGCCATAGCCGTCCCGTCCAAGAGCCTCGAGCGGTAAGCAGTAGGTGTTCCCAATCAACTCTTGCTCGACTGCCTTGGGCACTTCGCCGCACCAGGGCGGCTGGCCATCGCTGACGAAGACGACGTGCCAGCGAGAGCCAGACAGATTCCGGCGGAGGATCCACAGAGCGTTCGGCTGGTACGCATGGGTTTCGTCGTGCGTTCTCGCTGCCGCGTAGTGTGAATCGATAGAGGAGATGCGGATGAGCGTGAACGTTCGCCTCGCGATCTTCGCCGTAGGCATGTTTCCGTTAATCGCGTGCTTGATGCCCGAGAAGGCGTTCACGGTCGCCCAGGTCGCGGGCGCGAGGATGAGCACGCCGACGACCGCGACGAGCGCGACGTAGCGGCGCTGAGAGCGGCGCGCGCGATGGAGCACGTCGTCCCAGCTCTCCTGGGCCTGCGGGCGAACCAGCTCGTCCAGCAGTCCGTCGAGATAGCTGTCATTCATCGTGAAACCTCCTGGGTAAGCCCGTTGCGTAGCGTCTGGCGCGCGGCTGAGAGAGTCGCGCCTACGGTGCCTGAGCTGATGCCGAGCGCCTGCGCGATGGCGGAATAGTCCAGATCCGCGTAGTAGTGCAGGAAGAGCACCTCGCGCTGACGGTCAGAGAGGAGCTCGAGGGGGAGCCCGAGCTCGTCGGCCCGCGTCTCGACCGGCCTCTGCGCGGTGAACGTCCGGCGTCGCTGCCGCCCGCGGTCACGGGCAGCGTTGACCACGATCTGCCAGACCCACGCGTCCAAATTGCCCCCGTGGAAGCGGCGCCGCGCTCGGAGCGCTTTTGCGAAAGCGTCCTGCACCGCGTCTCTCCCAGCGTCCGGATCGCCGGCGATCGCGGTTGCGACACGCGTGAACTCCGCAAGCCGCCCTCGGTACAGCGCTTCAAGCTGATCGACCATTACCCGTACAACGCTAGATGGCCCTCGTTTCTTTATCGGCGATTCGTGAGTAGCTCGGCCTTGGCGTCATAGGCGGGGCCTCCGTCACGTGGGAGCTCCGAGAGTGCCGCCAGGAATTCGTCCGCGGCGTCGGTCAGCCGCCAGCGATCGGGCGGCCGACGACGAGTAGTTCGAGCTCGTCGGGCGTGAAGTCGTCCCGCAGGAACGCGTCCGGGAGCACACCGAGCGCGTCGAGCGTCTTCGAGAGGAAGCACCGCGCCGTGGCTGCGAGGACGACGTCCATGATCTCGTCGTCCGTGAGCCCCAGGTGGCGAAGTCGCTGCCGATCGGCGTCGTCGATCGCGGTCGCGTCGTCGACGACTTTCTCCGCCAGATCCATCACCGCGAGGTCGGTCTCGTCCAGCCCTGCGGTATGTCGGTCGCGCACGATGTCCAGGAGCGGCTCGCCGCAGTCGTCGCGCAGCACCTTCCCGTGCGCGAGGCTGCAATAGCTCGACCGGAGCCGCTGCGCTGCGGCGACGGTCGCCAGCTCGTAGCGCCGCAGATCCATGCGGGATTTGATCGCCGTGTTCAGCTGCACCCAGGCCGCGAGCGCCTCTGGATGCGTCTCGAAGGCGCGCTCCATATTCGTCGGCATGGGTGAATTCTGCACGTCCGTAGACTCTCGAGGTGTTTTCCCGAGTCCTCGTAGCCAACCGCGGCGAGATCGCCGTCCGCGTCATCCGCGCCCTGCACGAGCTCGGTGTCGAAGCCGTAGCGGTCTACTCGACGGCAGACGCCGAGGCGCTGCATGTTCGGCTGGCGGACAAGGCGGTGCGGATCGGTCCGCCGCCCGTCGGGCAGAGCTACCTCAGCATCCCGGCGATCATCGCCGCGGCGACGACGACCGGGTGCGAGGCGGTGCATCCCGGCTACGGCTTCCTCTCCGAGAACGCCGAGTTCGTGCGCGCCTGCGAGGAGAACGACATCGTCTTCATCGGGCCCGACGCCGAGGTGATGGAGCGGATGGGCGACAAGGCTCGCGCGAAGGCCGAGATGCGCGCCGCCGGCGTCCCGCTCGTGCCGGGCGTGGAGGGAATCGCGACGCCGGAGGAGGCGCGCGCCGCAGCCGACGAGCTCGGCTATCCGGTCCTCCTCAAGGCGGCAGCCGGCGGCGGCGGACGCGGCATGCGGCGCGTCGAGGATTCCGCGCACGTCGTCGAGCTCTACGAGCGCGCCTCGGGGGAGGCGCTGTCGGCGTTCGGCGACGGGACGATGTACGTCGAAAAGGTCATCACGCCGGCGCGCCACATCGAGATCCAGGTTCTTTGCGACAACCACGGCACCGTCCTCACCTGCGGCGAGCGCGAGTGCTCGATCCAGCGCCGCCACCAGAAGCTCATCGAGGAGTCGCCGTCGCCCGCGCTGAGCGAGGAGCTGCGCGAAGAGATGGAGGCCGCCGCCGAGCGCGCGTGCCACCACATCGGTTACCGCAACGCCGGCACCATCGAGTTCCTCGTCGGCCCGGACGGCTCGTTCTCGTTCATCGAGATGAACACGCGCCTGCAGGTCGAGCATCCCGTCACCGAGCTCCTGTCCTCGATCGACCTCGTCCGCGAGCAGATCCGGATCGCGGCGGGGGAGAAGCTCGCGCACGGCGGCCGCTCCGGGCCGCGGCTCGGGCACGTGATCGAGATGCGCATCAACGCGGAGGATCCGACGAACGACTTCGCTCCGGCACCGGGGACGGTCACGCGCTTCCGGCCGCCGCTCGGCCCGGGTGTGCGCGTCGACACGTTCGTCGAGGAGGGTTCGGCCATCCCGCCGTTCTACGACTCGCTCATCGCGAAGGTCATCGTCAAGGACGCGAGCCGCAAGCTCGCGATCGGCCGCGCGATCCGCGTGCTCGAGGAGTTCGAGATCGAGGGCGTGCCGACGACGTGCGCGGTGCTCCGAGACATCCTCGCGAGCGACGCGTTCCGCAGCGGTGAGTACTCGACGTCGTTCCTCGAGGAGGAGGGCGCGAGCCTTCCCGCGCTGGCGGGCACGTGAGTCGCGTTCTCGTCTCCGGCGACGGCGGCTCGGTTCGGCTCAGCGAGGCGGCGCTCGTCCAGCTCGTCGACGGCGCGGTCGCGGAGGTCGATGGCGCCCGGCTGCGCAAGCGGAGACGGCTCTCGCTCGACCTCGCAGACGGCCATGCGCGCGCCGAGCTGGAGATAGCGGCCGCGTACGGCAGCGTTCTGCCGGACGTCGCGCGCGCGGTGCAGGAGCACGTCGGCGCAACGCTCGAGCGTACGTGTGCGGTCGAGGTCGACGCGGTCGACGTCGCGGTTGTGGAGCTCACGCGATGAGCACGATCAGTCGCCGCGAAGCGCGTCGCGCCGCCGTCTTCATCCTCTTCCAGTCCGATGTCACCGGCCAGCCGCTCGGCTCGCTCTACGAAGGCGACGTCGACGCGTACACGGAGCGCCTCGCGCAGGCGGTCACGGCGCACGCCGAGGTGCTCGACGCGCGCATCACGGAAGCCGCCGACGACTGGACGGCCGACCGGCTCGGCGCAGTCGAGCGGAACGTCCTCCGCGTCGCGCTCGAGGAGCTCGACGAGCGAGAGGTGCCGGTCGAGGTCGTCCTCGACGAAGCGGTGACGCTCGCGAAGCGGTATGCATCCGAGGACGCCGCCAAGCTGGTGAACGGCATCCTGGGACGAATCGTGCGGGAGGACGGACGTGAGCACTGACGAGTCGTTGACGAGAGCGGAGGAGTTGCTGGCGCGGCTCGAGGCTGCGCGCGCCGAGCTCGAGCAACTGTCGGCGGACGGCGAAGGTTCGCCCGACCGCGCGATCGAGCTTCTCGCCGAGCTAGCCGAGCTCGCGAAGGCGGTCGAGGAGGAGCTCGAGAAAGCGCAGCGTGAGGCGGCCGATGCATAGCCCCGAGGAGCTGAAGGCGCTCGTCGAGGAGGCGCTCGAGCGGCTCGAGCTGTGGCCGGAGCTCCACGGCCAGGCGGACTCCGTCCGCTACTCGCTCGAGGTCGGCGGCAAGCGCGTCCGCCCGGTGATTGCGCTCGCCGTCGGCGAGGCGCTCGGCGCGCCGATCGAGCAGGTCATGCCGGCGGCGCTCGCGATCGAGCTCGTCCACACGTTCTCGCTCGTCCACGACGACCTGCCGGGGATGGACAACGACGAGGAGCGGCGCGGCAACCCGTCCACGTGGAAGAAGTTCGGCGAAGGGACGGCCGTGCTCGCCGGCGACGCGCTGCTCGCGGAGGCGGTGCGGCTCGCGGCGCGGTACGACTCCTCCGCCGTCGCGCGTGAGCTCGCCGAGGCGACGCTCGGGATGATCGGCGGCCAGTACCTCGACACGATGGTCGAGGGTTACGACCTCGCCGCCGTCCACCGACTCAAGACCGGCCGGCTGTTCTACGCGTCGGTGACGATGGCGCTCTGGGCGGCCGGGCTGCCCGAGATGGAGCAAGGCTCGTGGCGCGCGTTCGCCGACGAGCTCGGGCTCCTGTTCCAGATCGTCGACGACATCCTCGACGAGGACGGCTACGTCCGCGAGCACGGCGCCGACGCCGCGCGGCGCTACGCCGACGAGGCAGCGGAGCGGGCAAGGGCGCGCCTCGACGGAATCGAGGCGGACACAGCGGTGCTCCGCGAGATCGTCGACAGCCTCGCCGTCAGAACCGCTTGAAGAAGCGCCTGGACGTCCTCCTTGTCGAGCGCGGTCTCGCGGAGTCGCGGGCGCAGGCGCAGGCGCTTGTCATCGCGGGGCTCGTGCACGGCTACGACAAGCCCGGGCACCAGGTGGACGAGACCGTGGAGCTCGACGTCACGCTGCCGCCGCGCTTCGTCTCGCGTGGCGGCGAGAAGCTCACGCACGGCCTCGACGCGCTCGGCGTCGACCCCGCCGGCCTCGACTGCGTCGACGTCGGCGCGTCGACCGGAGGGTTCACGGACGTTCTCCTCGCGCGCGGCGCGGCGCGCGTGATCGCGATCGACGTCGGCTACGGGCAGCTCCATCCGCGACTCCGCTCCGACTCGCGGGTCACCGTCCTCGAGCGCACGAACGCGCGGACGCTGACGGAACTCCCGTTCGCGCCGTCGTTCGTCGTGTGCGACGTCTCGTTCATCTCGGTGCGGATCGCGCTGCCGCCGGTCCTGCGGCTCTGCGCGCCGGGCTGGCAGGCCGTCGTCCTCGTGAAGCCGCAGTTCGAGGCGGGTCGCGAGGACGTGGGGAAGGGTGGCGTCGTGCGGGACGACGAGGTGCGACGCCGCGTCGTCCGCGAGGTCGCCGACGCGGCGCTCGGCTGGCAGGCGAGCGCCGCGGGAGTCGTAGACTCGGGACTGCCCGGCCCGAAGGGAAACCGCGAGATCTTCCTCCACCTCGTCCATTCCGAGCAGCCGACTCTTCCCAATGACCTCGACGAGCGAATCGACACAGCACTCGCCGGTTGAAGCCGTCGCGATCGTCGCGCACGGTCGCGTCGATGTCGCAACGGCGGTCGAGCAGGTGCGGGCCGTGGCCGCGCGCGCGGGCGCAGAGGTCGTCGACGAGCCGGAACGCGCGCAGCTGACGGTCGCGGTCGGCGGCGACGGGACGATCCTCCGCACGCTTGGCCGTCTCCTCGGCACGGGCGTGCCGGTGATCGGCGTCAACTTCGGCCGCGTCGGCTTCCTCGCCTCGATCACGCCCGAGCGGCTCGAGGCGGATCTTGCGCGGGTCTTCGCCGGGGAGTACCGCGTGGTCGAGCAGCCGACGCTCGAGGCGCGGCTCGACGGCACGACCTTTGCTGCCGTGAACGACGTCGTCGCCGCGAGCTCGACGCTCGGGCGGATGATCGAGCTCAGTTGGGCGATCGCGGGAGAGGAGCTCGGCGTCGTCTCGTGCGACGGGATGATCTGCTCGACGCCGTCCGGTTCGACCGCGTACAACCTCTCGAACGGCGGCCCTGTCCTCGTGCGCGGGCTCGACGCGATGGCGATCACGTTCATCGCGCCGCACTCGCTCGACGCGCGGCCGCTCGTCGTGGCGCGTGGTGCGGAGCTCACGGTGCGTAATGCGAGCGCCGATGTCGACGCGGCCGTCCTCATCGACGGCCAGCAGGTCAGTGATCTTCCGCCGGCCGCGGCGCTCTCGATCGGCCTCGGCGAGCAGCGGAGCCTCCTCGCGACGCTGCCGGAGACGACGTTCTTCGGCCGCTACCGCGAGACGTTCACGGCCTGACGGGACACGTCCGGGGTCAGACCCGTCCGTGTCTGCAACGGACATGTCCGGTGTCTGACACCGGACGTGTCCCGTTCGGCCAATGGTCGGCGTCGGATGCCCGGCGTACCATCGCTCAGGTGCTTCGGCGGCTTCGTATCGAGAATCTCGTCCTCATCCGTGAGGCTGAGCTCGAGCTCGCTCCCGGCCTGAACGCGATCACCGGCGAGACCGGGGCGGGGAAGACGATCCTCGCGCAGGCTTTCGGCCTCCTCCTCGGCGCGAAGGGCGGCGAGGGCTTCGTCGGCGCCGCCGGCGACGAGGCGTACGTCGAGGCCGAGCTCGATCTTCCCGCCGAGCTCGACGAGCTAGGCGACCTGCGGCCGGAGGACGAGGACGCGCTGCTCGTCTCCCGGCGCGTCTTCACCGACGGGCGCACACGCGCGTACGCGTGGGGCCGAGCCGCCGCACGGGAGGACGTCGCCGCGGCCGTCGAGCGGGTCGTCGCGATGTCGGGGCAGTTCGAGCAGCGGCGCCTCGCACGGCCGTCGTACCAGCTCGAGGTGCTCGACCGCTTCTGCGGTGACGAGCAACTCGCGCGGCGCGCTGCGGCGCGCGCGGCATGGCGCGACCTTCAGACGGCGCGCCGCCGCCACGAGGAACTGACCGCCAACGCGGCCTTCGCCGAGGCGCGACTCGCCGAGCTGCAGGCGCTCGTCGAGGACACCGAGGGGATGGAGCCGGACGACGAGGCGCGGCTGCGCGCCGAGCGCGAGAAGGTCCGTCACGTCGCCGACCTCGCGATCGCCGCCGAGGCGGCGGCGACGGCGCTGGCGCCGGACGACGGCGAGGGGGCGAGCGGCTTGGTCGGCCTCGCCGAGCGGGCGGTCGCGCCGCTCGAGCACATCGCCCCCGAGCTGAAGGCGGCCGGCGACGAGCTGCGTGACGCTGAGCTGCGGCTGCGCGAGACGGCGTCCGATCTCCGCGGCTTTCTCGCCTCGCTCGAGGCTGAGCCGGGGCGTCTCGAGCAGCTCGAGGCGGAGCTCGACCGGATGGCCGAGACGAAGCGCCGCTTCCGGTGCGAGACGTATGAGGAGCTCCTCGCGAGGGCGGCGGAGGCGCGCGCCGAGCTTGTGGCACTCGAGGACGGCGTGAATCCGGCCGAAGCTGCTCGGCGCGAGCTCGCAGCAGCCGAGGGACGCGTCCACGATCTCGTCCTCGAGCTCCGCGCCGAGCGCAACGCCGCCGCGCCCGCGTTCGCCGACGCCGTCGCGGCAGAGCTCCACGACGTCGGCATGGGAGACGGCGAGTTCGTGTGCGAGCTCAGCGAGCGCACGGAGCCCGGCGCGACCGGCGCCGACGATGCCGTCTTTCTCGTGCGCCCGAACGCCGGCCTCCCGTTCGCGCCGGTTGCGGAGACCGCCTCCGGCGGCGAGCTCTCGCGCATCGCCCTCGCGATCGCTGCCGTCGCGGGCGGCGACACGCTCGTCTTCGACGAGATCGACGCTGGCATCGGCGGCGAGACCGCGCACGCCGTCGGCCGACTCCTCCAGCGTCTCGCCGAGCGTGCGCAGGTGGTCACGATCACGCACCTCCCGCAGATCGCCGCGCTCGCCGACCGTCACTTCCGCGTCGAGAAGACGCCCGGCGACCCCACGCACACGCGCATCGAGCAGCTCGGCGAAGCGGAGCGGAAGTCGGAGCTCGAGCGGATGCTCGGCGGCGAGGAGTTCCTCGCGACGGTGCGCGCCGGATAGCCGCGCGTCCTCCGGCCCTGCTACCCTGAAATCCCGTGAGCACGCGGGCCCCGAAGTACGTCTTTGTGACCGGGGGCGTCGTGTCGGCTCTGGGGAAAGGAATCGTCGCCGCATCGCTCGGGCGGCTCCTCAAAGCGCGCGGCCTTCGCGTCCAGCTGCAGAAGTTCGACCCGTACCTCAACGTCGATCCCGGGACGATGAGCCCGTTCCAGCACGGCGAGGTGTTCGTCACCGAGGACGGGGCGGAGACCGACCTCGACATCGGCCACTACGAGCGCTTTGTCGACGAGAACTTCCTCCGCAGCGCGAGTCACAGCGCCGGCGCGATCTGGGACACCGTCCTCCGCAAGGAGCGCAAGGGCGACTTCCTCGGCGCGACCGTGCAGGTGATTCCGCACATCACGAACGAGATCAAGGCGCGCATCCGCCGCTCGGCCCAGGCGACGCCGGCCGACGTCGTCATCTCCGAGATCGGCGGGACGGTCGGCGACATCGAGTCGCTGCCGTTCCTCGAGGCGATCCGCCAGTTCCGGCGCGAGGTCGGGGTGGAGAACGTCTGCTACGTCCACGTGACGCTCGTGCCGTTCATCGAGGCGGCCGGCGAGCTGAAAACGAAGCCGACGCAGCACTCGGTCAACGAGCTGCGCCGCATCGGTATCCATCCCGACGTCATCGTCTGCCGCTCGCACGAAGAGCTCTCGCGCGACATTCGCGACAAGATCGCGCTCTTCGCCGATGTCGATCCCGAGGCGGTCGTTGCGTGCCCGGATGTTCCGGACGTGTACGAGGTGCCGCGCGTCCTCGAAGCGGAAGGGCTGGACAAGCTCGTCGGCGCGAAGCTCGGCCTCGATCTCGGAGAGCCGGATCTCACGGAGTGGGACGAGCTGCTCGCGCGTGTCCACAGCCGGCATGAGGTCGTCGAGATTGCGCTCGTCGGCAAGTACGTGAAGCTGCAGGACGCCTACCTCTCGGTCAACGAGGCGTTGAAGCACGCGGGTCTCGAGCACGGCTGCGAAGTCCATCTCCGCTGGGTCGACGCCGAGGACATGTCGTTCGACGAGGCGGTCGAGCAGTTCGAGGGCGTCGACGGCGTGCTCGTCCCCGGCGGCTTCGGCTCGCGCGGCTGGGAGGGGAAGATCCTCGCCTGCCGTGTCGCCCGCGAGCGCGGCATCCCGTACCTCGGGATCTGCCTCGGCATGCACGTCGCCGTGTCGGAGTTCGCGCGGAACGTCGCCGGGCTGGAGGGCGCGAACTCGACGGAGATGGATCCCGAGACGCCGTTTCCCGTCATCGACCTGCTTCCGGAGCAGAAGGGGATCGAGGATCTCGGCGGCACGATGCGCCTCGGCGCGCAGGCGGTCGAGCTCGCCGACGGGACCCGCGCGCGCGAGCTGTACGGCGAGGCGACGATCCACGAGCGGCACCGCCACCGCTACGAGGTGAACAACACGTTCCGCGAGCGAATCGTCGAAGCGGGCCTCGTCGTGAGCGGGACGTTCCAGGAGGGACGCCTCGTGGAGATCGTCGAGCTGCCGGACCACCCGTGGTTCGTCGCGAGCCAGTTCCATCCGGAGTTCAAGTCGCGGCCGACGCGCGCGGCGCCGCTGTTCCGCGGCTTCGTGGGCGCGGCTCTCGACAGGGCGCAGTCCCGGGCCGGCGACCGCGTCGCTGCCGCGTGAGCGGAGTCACCGAGCTTCTTCTCGAGCTCGCCGCGATTCCGTCTCCTCCGGGCGGGGAGGATGGTGTCGCTGCAGCGGTCGCGCAGTACGTCCGCGATCTCGGGCTCGCGGTCGAGGAGGACGACTTCGGGAACCTCTACGCGCGGATCGAGCGGACGGCAGAGGGCACGCCCCTCTTCTTCTGCGCCCATCTCGACACGGTCCCGCCGAGCGGCGAGCTGCGCCCTGTCGTGGAGGACGGCATCGTGCGCAACGCCGGCGGCACGATCCTCGGCGCCGACAATAAGGCGGCGGTCGCGCAGATGCTCGAAGGCGTGCGGCGCGTGCTCGCGGAGAGCATCCCGCACGCGGGGATCGAGCTCGTGCTCACGCGGCAAGAGGAGGTCGGACTTCTCGGCGCGGTGGCGTTCGACCACACGCGCCTGCGCGCCCAGACAGGCTTCGTCTACGACCAGGAAGGCCCAGTCGGCGAGATCATCCTCGGCGCGCCGTACGCGCAAGGCATGGAGATCACGTTCCACGGCCGCGCGGCGCACGCGGGCATGTCTCCCGAGGAAGGCAGGTCGGCGATCCAGGCGGCGGCGCGGGCGATTGCCGACATGCGCCTCGGCCGCGTCGACGAGGAGACGACCGCGAACGTCGGGCTCATCTCCGGCGGCACGGCGGGGAACATCGTCCCCGACCGCTGCGTCTTCTCGGCGGAGGCGCGCTGCCACGACGAGCGAAAGCTCGGCGAGCTCGTGCAGGAGATGCTCGACATCTGCACGTTCGCGGCGAGCGAGGCCGAGTGCACGATGGAGAGCGTGGCTCGGAAGGACTACCGCGGCTACCGGTTCGCGAAGAACGAGCCGGTCGTCGAGCTCGCGGCCCGGGCCCTCTCACGGTGCGGCCACGAGGTGCGGTACGGGCTCTCGGGCGGCGCGGCGGACGCGAACGTCTTCAACGAGCGCGGTCTGCGCTGCGTCAACCTCACGCACGGCGTGTACGACTTCCACAGCCCGACCGAGCGCGTCGCAGTTGCCGATCTCGAGGCGATGGTCGACGTCACGGTGGCGCTCGTGGAAGGCGCCCGAGCGTGAGGCCGGACGAGAGTCGCGTCGTCTGGCAGGGGGAGCTTCTCGCCGTGACGGTAGAGCGGTGGGGCGAGAACGAGCGGGAGATCGTCGAGCACCCAGGCGCTGTCGCGATCGTCGCCGTCGACGAGGAGGGCTGTCTCAACCTGGTCCGCCAGCTGCGAGAGCCCGCGCGCCGGTATCTGCTCGAGATCCCTGCGGGGACTGCGGAGGCCGGGGAGGAGCCGTTCGAGTGCGCGAAGCGCGAGCTGCAGGAGGAGTGCGGCCTCACCGGCGGCGAGTGGCGAGAGCTGGCCGCGTTCTGGACGACGCCGGGTTTCTGCCGCGAGAGAATGGTCGTCTTCGTCGCCGAAGGCGTGACGCGAGGTGAGACAGCGCCGGATGAGGACGAGGAGATCGAGATCGTGCGCTGGCCGGTCAATCAGATCCCGACCCGGCTCGGTGAGCTGGAGGACGCGAAGACGCTCGCGTCCCTGCTCCTCTACCTGCAGACGACCCAGTAAACACACCCCCACCCGGGTGGGGCCGCATCCCTCCGCCCTCGGCGAAGACGCTACCGGCGAACCTGTCACGCGGCGGTGCCCACAGTGTCGAAGAACTCCGAAAGTTGTTGCCCGCGCGAGGCGCTTCCCGCGCGAGCTAGTGTCTCCCCGCTTTGCTGATCGGCGTCGCCAAGGAGATCAAGACCGATGAGTACCGCGTCGCGCTCACGCCGGCGGGCGCACGGGAGCTCGTCCAGCGCGGTCACGACGTCCTCGTCGAGACGAGCGCCGGTGACGGAAGCGCGTTCACGGACGCCGACTATGAGCGCGCCGGGGCGAAGATCGGCTCCGTCGAGTCGGTCTGGGCCGACTCGGAGCTGCTCCTGAAGGTCAAGGAGCCGATCGAGCCGGAGTACTCGCGCCTCCGCGAGGGCCTCGTTCTCTTCACGTATCTCCACATCGCGGCCGACGAGCCGTTGACCCGTGCGCTCATGGACAGCGGCATCGCCGCCGTCGCGTACGAGACGGTCGAGACCGCGGACCGCCGGCTCCCGCTGCTCGCCCCGATGAGCGAGATTGCCGGACGGCTCGCGCCGCAGGCCGCGGCCCACTTCCTCGAGAAGCCGCTCGGGGGTCGCGGTGTCCTCCTCGCGGGGACTCCCGGCGTCCAGCCCGGTCGCGTCGTCGTCCTCGGCGGCGGAATCGTCGGCTACAACGCCGCGATCATCGCGCTGGGCCTCGGCGCGCAGGTCACGATCCTCGAACGGTCGATCGACCGCATGCGCCATCTCGACGAGATTCTCTCCGGCCGCGTCAGCCTTCTCATGTCGTCGAGTCTCGAGGTCGAGGAGCGGATCGCGACCGCCGACGTCGTGATCGGCGCCGTGCTCATCCCGGGCGCGCGCGCCCCGAAGCTCATCAGCCGCGCGATGCTCTCGGACATGCAGCCGGGCGCGGTCATCGTCGATGTCGCGATCGACCAGGGCGGCTGCATCGAGACCGCGCATCCGACGACCCACTCCGACCCGGTCTACGAGGTCGACGGGATCATCCACTACTGCGTCGCCAACATGCCCGGCGGCGTGCCCGTCACCTCGACGAGAGCGCTGACCAACGCGACGCTTCCGTACGTCGAGGCGATCGCCGAGCACGGGCTGGCAGATGCCGTCGCGCGCGATCCGGGTCTGGCCCGCGGCGTCAACGTCCTCGACGGGAAGATCACGTACGAAGCCGTCGCTGAGGCGCACGGCCTCGAGTACTCGCGGCTCGCGGACGTCCTGCCGCTCGCGGCGGTGTAGGGCTAGCTCTGGTTCCGGTCGGGCGTCAGACGCACGACGAGCCACGTGATCCCCGCGGCGGCGCCGACGACCACGAGGCAGTAGACGGCGAAGAGGATGAGTCCGAAGGCGTTCGACACGGCCGACCTAGAATAGCCCTGTGCCCAGGGCCTGCGTAATCGTGCTCGACGCCGTCGGCGCCGGCGAGCTGCCGGACGCCGACGAGTACGGCGACGAGGGGTCGGACACCCTCGGGAACGTCGCGCGCGCAGTCGGCGGGCTCGACCTCCCGAGCATGGAGGCGCTCGGCCTCGGGAACGTCGAGGAGCTCGCGGGCTGCCCACCGCAGCCGGGCGCGCCGGCGGTCGCGGGCCGTCTGTTCGAGCGCTCGAAGGGCAAGGACACGACGACCGGCCACTGGGAGCACATGGGCATCGTCACGGCACGGGCGTTTCCGACGTATGCCCACGGCTTCCCGCACGACGTGATCGACCCGTTCATGCACGCGACGGGCCGAGGCGTGATCGGCAACAAGGCCGCGTCCGGGACGGACATCATCCAGGAGCTCGGGGAGGAGCACCAGCGCACGGGCAAATGGATCGTGTACACGTCCGCCGACTCCGTCTTCCAGATCGCGGCGCACGAGGAGACAATCCCGCTCGAGGAGCTCTACGAGGCATGCCGCGCAGCACGCGAGATCCTCACCGGCAAGCACGCGGTCGGCCGCGTGATCGCACGGCCGTTCACCGGCGAGCCCGGCAACTACGTGCGGACGCCGAATCGCCACGACTTCTCGCTCGTGCCGCGCCGGCCGAACTACCTGTCGCTGATCCGCGGCGCGGGGCACAAGGTCTACGGCGTCGGGAAGATCGGCGACATCTTCGCCGGGCAGGACATCGACGAATCACACCCGACGAAGTCGAACATCGAGGGGATCCAGGCCACGGAGAAGCTCCTGCGCGAGATCGACGACGGGTTCGTCTTCACGAACCTCGTCGAGACCGACATGCTCTGGGGGCACCGGAACGACCCGGTCAACTTCCACCGCTGCCTCCAGGACTTCGACTACCGCTTGCCGGATCTGCTCGACGCGCTGCGGCCCGGCGACCTCCTCATCATCACCTCGGACCACGGCTGCGACCCGACGACGCCTTCAACCGATCACTCGCGCGAGTACGGCCTTCTGCTCGCGTACGTCGAGGGACGGAATGCCGCTGGGCAGGTTCACGAAGGCGAGTTCGCCGACATCGGCGCGACGGTGAACGCGTGGCTCGGCGGCAAGGCGCCGTCGCGCGGCATCCCCGGTCAGCCGATCGTCACGCCCTAGCGGTGCCGGAGCTTCCGGAGGTCGAGACCGAGCGGGGGAGGCTCGCAAAGGCGATCGCCGGCCGGCGCATCGTCTCCGCGCGCATCGACGACGCGCGTCTTACGCGGCCGGACGATCCGGAGGCGGTTGCGGCTGTGCTGACCGGAGATGTCGTCGACGCGGTCGAGCGGCGGGGCAAGTACATCGTCGTTCGCCTCGCGAGCGGGAACTCGCTGCTCGTCCACCTCCGCATGACCGGCGGCTTCCGGTACGAGCCGGCGACGCATGAACGTGCCGTGCTCGAGCTCGAAGGCGCTGGACGAGTCGCCTATCGGGACACGCGCCGGTTCGGGACGTGGCTGCTCACGGACACCGAGGACGCCGACCGGATCATCGCCGTCAAGAACGGGCCGGAGCCGCTCGAGCGGGGCTTCACGACCGCGTTTCTCGCGGGCCGGCTCGCCCGACGGACGGCTCCGCTGAAGGCCGCGGTCCTCGATCAGCGGACAGTCGCCGGGCTCGGGAACATCTACGCCGACGAGGCGCTCTGGCATTCACGTCTGCACCCGCGGCGCCCGGCCGGCGAGCTCACGCTCGACGAGGTCGCTGCGCTCCGTGCTGCGATCCGCAAGGCGCTGCGGCTCGGCATCCGGCGTGGCGGCGCGACGCTCTATGACCAGGCGTACGCCGGCGGCGCGATGCAGCACGAGTTCCGCGTCTACGGCCGCGCGGGAGAGCCGTGCGAGCGTTGCGGCGAGCCCATCGCGAAGATCGTCGTCGGCGGACGGGGAACCTCGTTCTGTCCGACGTGTCAGGCCGCTAGGAGGTCGTCGAGTCCGCCGTCGCGGTCGAGGCGCCAGAGCTCGGTGTAGCCGCCGATCGGCCGGCCGTCGACAAGAATCTGCGGCACCGTCCAGCCGCCGGTCGCGTCGAAGACCGTCTGGCGGAAGGCGGGATCGTCGTCGAGCGAGATCTCCTCATAGGAGACGCCGCGCGACGCGAGCAGCGTCTTCGCCCGGACGCAGTAGCCGCACCAGCGCGTCGTGTACATCTCGATCCTCGGCATCCCTCACTGAAACGCGCGGAGCCCGCGCCGCGTTCCCCGCCCGACGGCGCACCTAGACTGAATCGGCCATGGCCGGACGGGCATACAGCACGGAAGCGGTCGTCCTACGCTCGATCCGGCTGGGCGAAGCCGACCGTGTCCTGCACCTCTACACGCGCGCGAACGGCCGCGTCGGCGCGGTGGCGAAGGGCGTGCGAAAGACGTTGTCGCGCTTCGGCGGACGGCTCGAGCTGCTGTCGCACGTCGACCTCGTCCTCCACCGCGGCCGCAGCGACCTCGAGACGGTGACGGGCGTCCAGCTCGTCGACTCACACCGCGGAACGCGCGAGGACTACTACCGCTTCTCGGTCGGGATGATCGGCGCGGAGTCGATGCTGCGGCTCTTCCCGGAGCAGGAGGCGAACGAGCGCGCGTTCGGCGCGGTGACGCGGTTCCTCGAGCTGCTCGACGAGTCGCCGCACGCCGCTGTCACGCCGACGCTCGATCCGCTCGGCTTGGCGTTCCAGCTCAAGCTCCTCTGGCTCTCGGGCTATCTGCCGCACGTCTCGGGCTGTGCGGAGTGCGGGGCGGCGGGCGAGCCGCTCGTCGGCTACTCGCCGAAGGCCGGCGGCGCGGTTTGCGCCCGCTGTGCCGGGCCAGCGGAGGCGCTCGCGCTTTCACCCGACGGCGTCGCCGGAATTACCGCGCTTCTCGCGCAGCCGCTCGCCGATGCCGTCCCGCTCGGGCTACCCGAGCGCGCGCGCCGCGACGCGCTCCGCGTCGTCACGGCGTCGTACGAGTACCACGGCGGCTTCCGCCTGCGGACGCTGAGCGCCTAGCCGTCGAAAACGCTGAAGTTCAGAGTCCCGCGCTCACAGACACTTGTCGGCGGCTTGATCGGTGCGTCCACCGTGCCGCCGCCGTTTGGAGTGACTCGGAGGGTGTGCGCCTTCGGCTGACAGGTGCCGCTCTGTGAGTCGCCCGTCCCGGGCACGTCGGGCGAGAAGCGTGCGGTGGCGTGCGTGGACGCTCCCGTGGCGAGGGCAACGAGCGGTGAAATGGCCGTTCCAGTGACATTGGTCGGAAGAGGCGCTCCGCTCGCGTCGAGCAGGACTGCCGTGGGCAAACCGTTGATCGTGCACTTCGCGCTCGACGTGTTGGTGAGCGTGAGGATGTACTCAATCTGGCCGGCTCCGCCGCCGCCCGCGGCCTCCTTGAACGTTCCGGAGAGCTGATCGCCGGTGCAGGCCGACATAGCGGCTGACGTCGTGGTCATCGTCACGGTTGTAGTCACCGTGTGCGTGCGGATGACTGTGACGGTCGTCGTGCTGCCGCCGCTACCGCAGCCGGCTGCGCTCAGCGCGATTGCGGCGAGCGCCAGTCCCGCGCCAGCGCGTCGTCTAGCCACGCGCGCACGCCCGAGATGGGGAGGCGCTCCTGCGCGAGCGAGTCCCGATCCCGCACGGTCACGGTCTCGTCCCCGAGCGTCTGTTCGTCGACGGTGAAGGCCCATGGTGTTCCTATTTCGTCCTGGCGGCGGTAACGCCTGCCGATCTGTCCGCCTTCGTCGTGCTCTACGACGTGGAAGCGGCGGAGCTCCTCGTAGAGCGCCCGGGCGCGGGTCGCCATCCCTTCGTCCTTCGCAATGAGCGGCAGGATCGCGGCCTTGACCGGCGCCACGCGCGGGTGGAGGCTCAAGACGACCCGCTCGCGGTCGCCGACGACCTCCTCGCGGTAGGCGTCGCAGAGGAAGGCGAGCATGATCCGGTCGATCGACACGGCGGGCTCGATGACGTGCGGCGTGTAGCGCGTGCCGTCCTGCTCGACCCACTCGAGCTTCGTCCCCGACTCGCGGGTGTGCTGGGTGAGGTCGAAGTCGCCGCGGTTCGCGATCCCCTCGAGCTCCTGCCAGCCGATCGGATACTGGTACTCGAGGTCGCTCGTCGCGCTCGAGTAGTGGGACAGCTCACCAGCTCCATGCGCTCTCGCGCGGAGGTTCTCCTCCCGGAGCCCGAGCTCGAGGTACCAGCTACGGCGCGCATCGATCCAGTAGCGATGCCACTCCTCCGCGTCGCCCGGGGGCACGAAGAACTCCATCTCCATCAGCTCGAACTCGCGCTGGCGAAAGAGGAAATTGCCGGGGGTGATCTCGTTGCGGAACGCCTTGCCGACTTGGGCGATGCCGAACGGAGGCTTGCGGCGCGCGAGCTGGGCGACGTTCTTGAAGTTGATGAAGATCCCCTGCGCGGTTTCGGGGCGGAGGTACGCCGTCGAGCTTGCGTCCCGGAGCGCCCCGACCTGTGTCTCGAACATGAGGTTGAACTGTCGCGGCTTGGTGAGGTCGCAGTCGGAC
>Ga0265338_10003043_pt1 | contig 24147 bp, 15 predicted proteins | sample 42126metaG_FD_193579 | JGI IMG/M metagenome (GOLD analysis project Ga0265338, IMG submission 193579) | Rhizosphere microbial communities from Carex aquatilis grown in University of Washington, Seatle, WA, United States - 4-21-26 metaG | ecosystem: Host-associated > Plants > Roots > Rhizosphere... | reverse complement strand
CCACAAGCCGCGCAAGTTTTTTTGCCCTATTGATACCGTCGGCGGATGCCTTGCGGCTTCCCACTATTGATACCCGTGGACGTTCGTTCAAGATTTCAGGACGCCCCGCCACGAACAGCATTTTGGCAGCAAATTTCTGTTCCACCTCGTTGAGTTGTCCAAGCAGCTCGCTTGGGGTCATTTCAACTGGTTCTCGTTTCATAGTTCCCAAATACTTTTCTCATTCTTCACCACATTTGTCATTTTGAAAAGCTCAAACTCAATTTCTGGTGAACTCGACCTGCACGAAATCCAATTACGCCGCACGATTAAGGGACTATCTGCCTCCCAATACCATTGTGTCAATCGTTTCGAGCGCGTTTCCTTCAAGCCGGTTGTTCACATAAATGAATGTTTTGCGCTTTGGCCCGGCGGCTTTGCCCTCGGCAACCAACGCCTTGCCCGCCTCCCGCGCCTCCGGGTTCGTCTCCTTCACCTTGTCGTAGGGCTGAAATGTTTTTACCGCCTCCTCGTATTTGCGACCGGGCTTCAGTAGGAATCGCGCTGCGAGCAGGCTCGGATTCGTTTTGCTTCCCGGCATTGCCATCTGTTCGTTCACGGGCGGCATGGCATCCCACGAATTGTAAACATGTGTAACGCCGTGCCGTTCGAGGCAGCCAAAGTATTCAGGAGCCAGCCAGTGATGGTTTCGCATCTCAATCGCATACGGCCAGCCCTTCGGGAGCTTGCCGAGAAACTTGTCGAGATCAGCCACAAAATCTCGCCCATGTTCGTAATCACTCGGCCAGAATCGCGAGAACTCAAACATGAGCACGCCAACCTTGGCGCGAATTTCCTCGCACGGTTTCAGAAATGCCGTCGCGAACAGATCGGCGTTCAAGAAATCGGCGTTGGGCTGCCCCGCCTTGTGGCCAAACCGTGCCAGATTCGGAAACTTCTTGATCGTCACCATGTCAGTCACCTTGAAACCGAAGCGGAAATCGTCCGGCACTTGATCGGCCAGACCGTTTAGATACTTCTCGCTCGGAAACGTGTAATACGCAGCGTCCACGCTCACCGCCTTGAACACCTCTGCGTATTCGGTCAGGCAGTTTTTCTCGAAGCGTGTCTTGGCGAATTTGCCCCGATATTCGTAGCGCGCGGGATTGTAGAGTTGGCCAAACCACCCTTCGTATTTCCAACTCGACGTGCCAACAAACACGCCTTTGGCGGCAAGTTCTCCCGCTCGTTTCTTCATGCGCTCTCGGTCGAAGGGCATGATGTGAGCCTGCAAACACTGCGCCGCAAAGTCAACGCTCGCCACGCGAGACGAGAGGCCCATTTTTCCGGCGCTCGAAAAATTTGTTCGCTGGCGGAGTGGCCCCCTGCCGGAGTCACATGGCCGGGGGTGTGTTCCCCAGATCGAAGTATTATTGTCGGATTTTTTAGGGGCAGTTGGGGACAAACAATCTTCGTTTCGCTTCGTAAAAACCTCTCATGATCGTAATTTTAGAGACTTTGAAACGTGAACAATCACCAATGTTTACGAGGTTAAATACAGTTCTTACGAAATCTGACGAAGCGCGTAATTAGGCTTCGAATCCCACCCCTTCCGCCATTATGAACCAACAGCTAGTTAGTCATACGCATAACCTTCCGGGTGGCCTCCAGCTTATTTTTCCTTGCAAACGGGTTTATCTAACAAATGGTGATTTCATATCTGATTCGCGCCACGGACAGCCAAGCTTTGCCCGCCAGTGAAACGATTCCAATTGCGGTTGCCTTTAGGTTGCGTCAGAATCCGATTAAGTTACGGCAAGTGAAGCAAGCCGAACAACTGACATCAGGTAGGAACAGAGATTGGCCAAAGACTGATATGGTAATAAGAGACACTTGAAACACCTCCGGCGATTCACAGGCTAAATGTTGAAGTCAGACACAAAAAAGGAACCGCTTGCTATCATTGGCATCGGTTGCCGTTTTCCTGGTGGCGCGGATTCGCCGGCGGCATTTTGGAAAATGCTCTGCGCGGGCGCCGACGCCATCCGTGAAATCCCGCCGGATCGCTGGAACATCGCCGCGCATTATGATCCCACTCCGGGGCGCGCGGAAAAATCCATCTCCAAATGGGGCGGTTTCATCGAGAACATTGACCGCTTTGATCCCGATCCGTTTGGTATTTCGCCGCGCGAGGCCGACTGCATGGATCCGCAACAAAGACTGCTGCTCGAAGCGAGCTGGGAAGCCTTCGAAGACGGTGGGTTGACGCTCGAAAAACTTCGCGGCTCGCCCACCGGCGTGTTCGTCGGCATTTCAACCACCGATTACACGACGCTGCAAAATGCCGGCGTCGAACGTTCCGTTGCCGACGTTTATTCCGTCACCGGCTCTGCCATTAGCATTGCGGCCAATCGCATCTCCTACTGTTTTGACCTGCACGGCCCCAGTCTGGCGATGGACACCGCTTGTTCCTCCTCGCTGACCGCCTGCCACGTCGCCTGCCAAAGCCTGTGGGGGGGCGGTTGCCGCCAGGCCGTGGTCGCCGGCGTCAACGCCATTCTCAATCACGATTCCTACATCGCCTTCAGCCGTATGTCCATGCTCTCGCCCGACGGACGCTGCAAGGCCTTTGACGCGAGCGCAAACGGATTCGTGCGCGCCGAAGGCGTGGGAGCCATCATTTTGAAACCGCTCTCCGCCGCGCAGGCCGACGGCGACAAGATTTACGCCGTCATCCGCAGCACGGCGGCGAATCAGGACGGTCGCACCAATGGAATCACCGTTCCCAGTCCGGTTGCGCAGGAGGCGCTCGTGCGCCAAGCCTGCCGTGAAGCCGGAATTTCACCCGCTGAAATCAGCTATGTCGAGGCGCACGGCACGGGGACTCCCGTCGGCGATCCGATTGAGGCCAATGCGCTCGGCGCGGCGTTGAGTGACGGCCGGAAAAATCCATGCCTGATCGGCTCGGTCAAAACCAATATCGGCCACCCTGAAGCCGCCGCCGGCATCGCCAGTCTCATCAAGGTCGCGCTCATCCTGAAACACAAAACCATTCCGCCCAGCCTGCATTTCAAAAATCCAAATCCCAGGATTAATTTTGAAAAACTCAAGCTGCGAGTCGCGCAACAGCTTGAAACGTTTCCGGAAAACTCCGGCCGGCTGCTCGCGGGCATCAATTCCTTCGGCTTTGGCGGCGCCAACGCACACGTCATCCTCGAAGCCGCGCCGCCGCAAACCCGCAAAGCAAATTCCACGGTGAACAAATCCGCGCGCGAACATTTGCTGCTGGCGTTGTCCGCCCACAGCAAAGAAGCATTGCGGGCCGCCGCCAAAAATTATCGTGCGCGGCTGGCGGAAACCCGAACGGATACCCGCGCCATCTGCGGCAGCGCCGCCACGCGCCGCTCGCATTTTGCGCACCGGCTTTGCATTGCCGGCGGCACAGGTGAAGAATTGCTTGAACGGCTTGGTGATTTTCTTGCCGGCGAAACAAATCCGGCAGTGGTCGTCGGGGAAGCTTCAACCACTGCCGCGCCCGTTTTTGTTTTCTCCGGCCAAGGCCCGCAATGGTGGGGCATGGGCCGCGAGCTGTTGAAGGAAGAGCCGCTTTTCCGAAAAAAAATCCGGGAGTGTGACAAGCTGTTCCACAAATTTGGCGGCTGGTCGCTGCTGAAAGAATTGTCCCGCGACGAAAATTCATCCCGCCTCCAGCAGACGGTCTTCGCGCAACCCGCGATTTTTGCGCTGCAAGTTGCGCTGGCGGATTTATGGCGGTCCTGGGGCGTCCAGCCGGCGGCGGTGGTTGGCCACAGCGTCGGTGAAATCGCGGCGGCGCATGTCGCCGGCGTTCTGACTTTGCGCGAGGCCGCCCGCGTGATTTTCCATCGCGCCCGCTGCATGAACGCAGCGCCCGGCGGGCGGATGCTCGCCGCCGGCCTGGATGCCAAGCGCGCCGGGGAACTGGCAGCAGATTTTCCTGGCGAGGTCGCCGTCGCCGCAGACAACAGCCCGAATGCCGTGACGTTTTCCGGCAAGGCCGCGCCGCTGGAGGAAATCGCGAGGACGCTGGAAGCCCAAGGCATTTTCAACCGCTTCCTACAGGTCAAATACGCGTTCCACAGCCACCAGATGGAACCGATCAAGGACGAATTGCTCCGGGCACTGGGCCGGGTGGAAACCTCGCCCGCGCAACTGAAAATATTTTCCACCGTCACCGGCCAGCCGGCGGACGGACATGATTTCACCGCCAATTACTGGTGGCACAATGTCCGCGGTCCGGTGCGCTTCGGGCCGGCCATTGCGAAATTAATCGATCAGGGCCACAATTGTTTTTTGGAGTTGAACGCCCATCCGGCACTCACCGTCGCCATTTCCGAAACCCTTGCGCACCGCTCGGCGACTGGGAAGGTTTTTTTCTCGCTGCGCCGGAAAGAGCCGGAACGGGCGACGCTGCTCGCCAATCTGAGCGCACTGCACGTCGCCGGCTCGCCGGTTGACTGGAAAAGTTTTTACCCCGACGCCAACGCGGAAACCGCCCTGCCCGCCTATCCGTGGCAACGCGAACGTCACTGGCGCGAAACGAGTGTGATGCGCGCCGCGCGGCTCGACACGCCGGCGCATCCGTTCCTGTCGGTGAAAGTCCGCGCCGCCGCGCCGGCTTGGAATGCCTGGCTGGACCTGGACGCGAAGCCCTGGCTCAAGGATCACCGCGTGCAGGAACTTGTCGTTTTTCCAGGAGCAGGTTATGTCGAAACGGCATTGGGCATCGGCAGGGCGCTTTTCAATTCCCAGCCGCTTGAAATCGAGGACGTTGAATTTCAAAAAGCGCTCTTTCTGTCCGAAGGCAAAGAACCTTTGCAGTTGCAATCCGTATTTTCACCGGTGGACGCGACTGTTGAATTTTCCAGCCGCGCGGGCGGGGCCGGCGGTGAATGGATGTTGAACGCCACGGCCAAATTGCGTCCGCTTGCCAGCGCAACTCCATTGCAGGTGGATTTGCAGCGGCTGAAAAAAAATCTGGCCGGAGAATTGGCTCCCGCACAAATCTATGCGACCTGCGAATCGCTCGGCCTTTTTTACGGCCCGGCGTTTCGCGGCGTCCAAACGGTCTGGCGGCGTGAAGGCGAAGCGCTTGGGCAAATCCATTTGCCGGAACAATTGTCCGGGGGCGCGGATAATTATCAGATTCACCCCGCCTTGCTCGACGCCTGTTTCCAAACATTGTTTTTTGCCGCGCCCTTTCCTGAAGCGCGTGAAAAGAGGACCTTGCTGCCAACGCGCATTGACCGCTTGAAATTTTTCGCCCGGACGGGCAAATCGGTTTTCTGCCACGCGAAACTGGTCGCGGCCGGTTCGCACACCATCACCTGGAATTTCCAGATCCTCGACAATGCCGGCCGCGTGCTGGTGGAGGCGGAAGGCTTTCGCGTGCAGGCCGTGCGCGGGATAAATTCGCGTGCGGATGGCGTGGAAAACTGGCTCTACGAAACGAAGTGGGCCGGCAAGCGCATTTCGTCCCGCGCAGCGGCGGAAAATAAGAGGGCAATAACCGGAACCTGGCTGCTGTTTGCCGACCGTTCGGGTGTCGCGGACAAACTGGCGGCTGCATTAAAGAAGCAAGGCGGCCATCCGATGCTGGTTTTTTCCGGCAAAGCGTTTCAACACACCGGCGGCAGCCGTTTTGAAATCGCGGCCTCGTCATTGTCGGACTTTCAACAATTGATCGCCGAGGCAAACATGACGAACGGCAAGTCGCTTGCGGGCGTTGTTCATCTTTGGAATCTGGACGCGGCGGACTCCGTTGGTTTGGATTCCCGTTCACTCCGGCAAGCCGAAGTGACCGGCTGCCACAGCGTCCTGCATCTGGTCCAGTTGCTCGCGCGGGAAAATTCCGCGCGGCGACTCTGGCTCGTGACGCGCGGCGCGCAAGCGGTGAACGCCAGGGAAATCGTTTCCGTCGCGCAGTCGCCGCTGCTGGGGCTTGGCAGGACCATCACGACCGAGTTTCCGAAAATTTCCTGCCGGCTGGTTGATCTGGATTCCGGCAATGCGGAAAAAAACGCGCGGCATCTCTTGCGGGAAATCGTCTCCGGCGACGGCGAAACGGAAGTCGCGTGGCGCGGCAAATCCCGGTTCGTGAACCGGCTCGCGCGGACTTCGCTGGAACTGCATCCGCCGCGCGCGCCGCTGTCGCCAAATCCGGGTTATCGCCTGGAAATTCCCGCGTCCGGCGTGATGGACGAGCTGGCCCTGCTCGAAACGCCGCGCCGCAGGCCCGGCGCGCACGAAGTCGAAATTGAAATTTGCGCGGCGGCCTTGAATTTTCGCGATGTAATGAAGTCGCTCGGCATTTATCCGATGAATACCGACATGGATTTGCTGCTCGGCGATGAATGTTCCGGGCGCATTGTTGCTGTCGGGAGCCGGGTGAAAAATTTCAAAATCGGCGATGAAGTCATCGCCAACGGCGCGGGTTGCTTCGCGTCGCACCTCACTATTCCTGCGCCGTTCTGCGTGCGCAAACCCGCGCGCGTCGATTTCGAGGAAGCCGCCACGATTCCGGTCACGTTCATGACGGCGTGGTATGCGCTTCACCATCTGGGCAAAATCCAGCGCGGTGAAAAAATTCTCATCCACGCGGCCACCGGAGGCGTCGGGCTGGCGGCCATCCAAATCGCCAGGCGGGCGGGCGCGGAGATTTTTGCGACAGCCGGCAATGACGAAAAACGGAATTATCTCCGCAAGCTCGGCATCCGGCACGTCATGGATTCGCGCTCGACCGCCTTCGCCGGCGAAATCAAAACAATCACCAAAGGCGCGGGCATCAATCTCGTTTTGAATTCGCTCGCCGGCGATGCCATCGCGAAAGGCCTGTCCACGCTCGCGCCCGGCGGACGGTTTCTGGAAATCGGCAAGCGCGATGTTTACGCGAACACCGCCATCGGCCTGCGCCCGTTCCGCAACAACCTTTCGATGTTCGTGATTGACATGGGACAGGTGATGGCGGAGCAACCGGACACGGTTCAGCATTTGCTGCAGACCCTGATGAAATTTTTCCGCGCTGGAAAATTCCAGCCGTTGCCGCGGCAGACGCTGCCGGTCTCGCGGGCGGCGGATGCGTTCCGGCTCATGGCGCAGGCGAGGCACATCGGGAAAATTGTTTTGACGATGCGGAACGTGAGCGTGACGCCCCGGCGGCCGCCGCCGGAGGAAAAAATAAAATTCCCGGCAAGGGCCTCGTATTTGATCACCGGCGGACTGGGCGGCTTCGGACTGGCCGTCGCAAAATGGCTGATCGCGAGCGGCGCAAAAAACCTTGTGCTGGCGGGGCGAAGCGGCGCGGCGACTGCGGAAGCGAAACGCGCAGTGGCAGAACTGAAACGGCTTGGCGCAAAAACCCTGGTCGTCAAAGCGGACGTGGCCGAGGAAAAGGATGTCGCGCGGATTTTCAAACTGGCGGCGCAAAAACTGCCGCCGCTGCATGGAATTTTTCACGCGGCAATGGTTCTGGATGACGGACTTTTGCCGCAACTCACGGCGGAACGGTTTTCGCGCGTCATGTCGCCCAAGGTCACCGGCGCGTGGAACCTGCACACCGCGTCGGCAACGCTTCCGCTGGACCATTTCGTCATGTTCTCGTCGGTGAGCGCGCTGGTAGGCGCAGCGGGACAGGCAAATTACGTGGCGGCAAATTGTTTTCTCGACGCTCTGGCACACCACCGCCGCGCGCGCGGCCTGCCCGCGCTCACGGTGAACTGGGGCGCGCTGGGTGAAGTCGGCTTTCTCGCGCGCAACGCAAAAGTGGCGGAGCATCTGGCGGCGCACGGCGTTCATGGCATTGCCCCGGCGCAGGCGACGGAAATGCTGGGACGGCTGATGCAAAGTGACGCGGTCCAAATCGGCTTTATGCGCGTTGACTGGCAGAAATTGTTCGGCGCGCCGGCAGGTTCATCGCCATCGCCGAAATTTTCAGAAGTCTTCACGGCTTCAGCGGAGGCAAAATCCAATGGCGTCGGGGAGATCCGCGACATGATTTTGTCCGCGCCGGCGGCGGAACGGCTGGCCATGGTTGCCGGTTGGATCGGCGTGTCGGTGGCGAAAGTTTTGCGGATGAGCGCGGCAAAACTGGAGGTGAACCGACCACTCAAGGAGATGGGGCTGGACTCGCTGATGGCGTTCGAATTGTTGAACCGGCTGGAGGTGCAGTTCAACATCTCGCTGTCGCCGAGCAAATTTTCCGCGAACGCTACAATCAATAATCTTGCCGCCGTCGTGCTGGAAATTCTCGGCGGCGCGGTGGAACCGGCAGCGGCAAAAGTCGTGGAAGTCAAGACATCCGCAACTGGACGCGAAACGATTTCCACCAGCGAACCGGCTGTTGGCAACAACCAGCTTTTGACTTTGCGGGCGAGCCGGACGGGAGATCCGGTTTTCTTCATCCATCCGGCGGGTGGCTTGACGAACATTTACGACGAACTGGCGGCGCAATTGCCGGAAGGTTTCCCGGTTCACGCCATCCAGTCGCGTATACCGGCGGGTGTGGGCGACGAGCGGGATTCCATTGAAGCCCTAGCACACGATTACGCCGGCCTCATTGCTCAACAACAGCCCGGCGGCGCGTTGCGGCTGGCCGGTTTTTCCATTGGCGGACTTTTTGCGCTGGCAACGGCGGGCGAACTGGAGCGTCGCGGCAGAAAAATTTCACTCGTTGGGATGATTGATACGCCGGTGGCCATGCTCGACCCAAATTTCCCGCGCGAACTCGCGCTGAAAGATTTTATCGCGGAGATGTATGATTATTTCACCGGCGAACTGGTGTTGTTCAAGCCGCGCGGAACGGGCGACCTCTCCGGCTCGATGATGGAACTTGCGGAAAAAACAGCGGCGACGAAGGATGAGGCCGTGCAGTTGCGTCTCGTCATGGACTGGCTGGCAGAACGCGGGTTGGAGTTGAACGACAGTGAAGCCCCCAGCGTGAAAAAGTTTTTCAAGGCATTCAACCGGCACGCAAATCTTGTCCGCGCGGTGAAATTGGAAACCGTGGCCGCACCCGTGCGGTTGTGGCGTGCCGGAGCGTCGCGGTTCGCGAATTTGCCCACCGCGCCGGAAATTTACGGGCGTATCACGCGCGGCGGATTTTCCGAGCAACTTCTCGACGGCCGGCATTTTGAACTGATGCATCCGCCGCTGGTGAAAATTCTCGCGGCGCGAATCGCGGCGGCGCTGGCGGAAACAGAAAGCATCCGCGCAATTGAACCGGCCGCGAAATGACGGAATTTTTATGGCAGTCGTTCTGAATTCAATTAGATTTATCCGATGAATAACCGCAGGTTTCGTCCGTTGATTTATGCGGCCGGCGCGCTTGTGGCGGTCTGGGCGATGGCGATGTTGATTTATCATTTCTCCAGCAAGGCCAAGGTGACGGTCGAAAAACTCCAGCAATATGTTGATTCGACCGATCTCGACAAGCTTTCGGCATCCGCCCGCGACAAGGCCATCGCCGACTTCGCGGACAAGGTGAATTCACTTTCGGCAGAGGAACGCATGAAGTGGCGGCGCGAGGACGACTGGAAGAAGTGGTTCGCGGAGATGACCGAAGCCGAACGCGCAAAGTTCATTGAAAAAACGCTGCCGACGGGATTCAAGCAGATGATGGATGCGTTCAGCCAGTTGCCGGCGGACCAGCGGAAGAAATTCATTGATGACGCGGTCGCCAAATTGAAGCAGGGCGGCGTGGACAGAAGCGTCGGCGATTACGGCCAGAACGGCCCGCCGCCGTTGAGCCCCGAATTGGAGCAGCAAGTGCGCGAAATCGGGTTGAAGGAATTTTACGCGGATAGTTCGCCGGAGACCAAGGCCGAGCTGGCACCATTGCTGGAGCAGATGGACATCCAGATCCGCAGCGGGCGGGCGCATTGAAATGTTTCCGCGATGAAATGCCGCGCTTTCACGTTAATCGAACTGCTGGTGGTAATCGCCATCATCGGCATACTGGCGGCGATGCTGATGCCGGTGTTGTCGCGCGGCAAGGAACGCGGACGCACCACCGCCTGCTTGAGCAATCTGCACCAGATCGGCGTCGCCTTGCAGATTTACATTGATGAAAACAACGGTCGTCTGCCATTCATGGAGGACAGGTCCACGAACTCGATGACGACAAACATTTATCCGTCCGTGGACATCGTGCTCACGAACCACCTTGGTTCGTCGAAAATTCTTCGCTGCCCGTCGGACGATAAAATGATTTTTGAGACGACCGGTTCGAGTTATGCATGGAACGTCCTGCTGAACGGGCAGGACGCGGACAATCCCAGTTTGATGAACGTGACGGATTCGCTCGGGAAAATTCCGATCTTTTTTGACAAGGACCGGTTTCATTTGTTGAACGGCCCGGCGCACGCCATCAACTACCTTTACGCCGACCAGCACATCAAAAACTTCTACGAAGGCCCATGATCTCGCTGCGCAATGTCCATAAAAAATTCGGCGGCCAGCGCGTGGTCGAGGACCTCGACCTCGAAGTGAAACGTGGCGAAATCTTCGGGCTGCTCGGCCACAACGGCGCGGGTAAAAGCACCGCCATCGGCATGATGCTCGGACAGGTCTGGCCAACGGACGGCGAAATCCGCATCTGCGGATTCGATGTCACCGCCCAGCGCCAGCACGCGTTGAAAAAGGTCGGAGCCATCTTCGAATCGCCCGTGTTCTACGATTACCTGAGCGGCTGGCGCAATCTGGAAATCTTGTGCCACTACACCGCGCCGACGCCGGCCAGGCGCATCCGCGAGGTGGTTGACTGGGTCGGCTTGACCGGGCGCGAAAAGTCCAAGGTGAGAACCTATTCACACGGGATGCGTGCGCGGCTTGCGCTGGCGCAGGCGTTGTTGCCACAGCCCGAACTTCTGATACTCGATGAGCCGGGCGATGGCCTTGATCCCGAAGGCATCCACGAAATGCGGCAGACCATCCTGAGGCTGCACAGGGAATTCGGCCTGACCATCCTGCTTTCGTCTCATCTTTTGAATGAAGTGGAACAGCTCTGCACGCGCATCGCGGTTTTGAACCGCGGGAAAAAAGTTTTCGACGGCACGGTGGTCGAGGCAACGCGCAGGCAAAACTGGGTGCGGCTGCGCGTCGGGGATTTTGCCTCGGCCACCGAACAACTCCGGCGCGACGGCCTCATCACCGGCAACCGCGACCAGAATTTGATTTCCTTGAGCGACGGCGTGTCGACCGACCATGTGGTGCGGTTGCTTGTGGAGCGCGGGATTTCCGTTTTTGAAATCGCGCCACAGGACGAGACGCTGGAAGATTTTTATCTCGCGCTGATGAAGCCGCGCGTGAATTGATCATGTTTTTCTACCAGCTTAAAAATGAATTGTGGAAGCTTTTCGGCAAGAAACGCACTTACATCGGTTTTCTGATGCTGATGCTGGCGCAACTACTCATCGTGAGCCTGCTGCGCTATTACCAACCGGCGCACCAATCACTGATGCGCACCGTCGAACGGAGCGGATTCATCGGCAAACAATACCTCTCCATGCTCACCATCGCCACGGTCATGGCAGTGGTGCTCGCCTACACAATGCTGCCGCTTTACGTCGCACTCATCGGCGGAGACATGGTAAGCAAGGAGGCCGAGGACGGCACGTTGCGGATGATTCTTTCCCGCCCGATTTCACGCGTGCGGTTGCTTTGCCTTAAATGGCTCGCGGGTTTTGTTTTCTCCATCATGCTCGTGCTAGCACTGGCAGCAGGCGGAATGTTTTTTTGCGCAATGTTTTTTCCTGTCGGCAGTGGACTCTTCGCCCAGGTGCCAGAACAGGATTTGGGCGTCTTTAATTTCGCCGACGGCCTCGGTCGTTTTCTCCTCGCGCACCTTTTCATGATCGCCAAAGCCTGCACCATCATGAGCCTGGCCTTCATGTTCTCCTGCTTCAACATGAAGCCCGCTGCCGCCGCCATCCTAGCGCTCTCGGTAATTTTGATTGACCGCATTCTGATGGAAATCCCCTATTTTCAGGACCTCAAGAAATGTTTTCTCGGCTACCACCTCAACGTCTGGCAACAATTCTTTCAACAACATATTCCGTGGTGGCAAGTCGGCGAATCCATCGGCATACTGTTCGGCTTCAGCCTGACATTTCTCATTGTCGGCATCTCGGTCTTCCAAGTGCGCGACATCAAGTCCTGAAATCCTGCGCTTTGGCTGCCGGCTTTGGTCCGGTTTGGTGAACAAACCATTTGCCCAAATTTGAATGCGATTCGCCAACCATGGCACCGGTGATGCCAATGGAAATTGAACCTTAAAAGGACTTCTCGGTTACGAACGTTCCTTAACACATTCCCAATTTTCGGGAGTTCCCAAGCTCATGCCTGGGTTTACGACCGGGTTTTCCCGGGTAAAACCCGCTTGCATGCGGTATTTCGTGAGTAATTCTGCGAAGCGATTGGGTGCTTATTCTGGCAGGGTGGCGAATCCACCCTTACGGCCTTGATCACGAGATGGCAAAAGGGTTCAAAAACCACCCCTTCCGCCAGTTCGGTTTTTGCAAAGGAGCAAGCCCGGTCGAAACTGTCTGGCATCTGTGACTGCCGCCGTCGCTTACAGAGCGACACTACAAAATTCAAGGCGATTCCTTGAGGCGGATGCGGCGATACTCCATCTGGCTGCGATCCCCTTCGAGTCCGATGGGGCCGGTGGCCGGGACCGGCAGCGCGTTCGTCAACACCTCGCCGTTGCAAGTGCAATACGCGACACCGTTCGCCACAGTGATTTCGATTTCATTCCAGTCCTGCGGTTTGTATTTCTTCAAATCCTTGTAAGGCCCGGCGACAAGGTAATCGCGGCACTGCAACTGCGGTTTGCGGATAAAGATGCCACTGTCCGCGTTCGTGGAGGCGCGAAATTCCAGCTTGAGATTGAAGTCGTTGGAGAACTCGCGCGTCGTCCAGATTCTCTGGACCAGCCGGGGCGTGTGCGGATGCACCGTGAGGATGCCATCCGCCGCCGAGTAACGGCCGTCGTCGCTCGCGGTCTTGCCGTCGAAATTATTCGTCAGATAACTCCAGCCCGTCAGGTCTTTGCCGTTGAACAAGCTGATGTAGCCCGGCTCCGGCTTGAAATCATCGGCGCGCGTCACCGACAACGCAACCGGGCCGAGGAACAACACAACGACGCAAAAAGAGCAGATTGATTTCATAATTTTCGAAGGTTCCGGTTTGGTCAGACTTTTTCCGGCACGGCAAACGGCTTGCGGTATTCGCGGGTGAGAAGCTGATTCGCCCTGCGGTTGTTGGTAAAGCGCTCGGTTTTGGGATTCAACTTCAAGACCGCGCCCAGCATCAGCGGTGTCTGGCGCAAGTCCACCTTGTTGGCGCCGAGATGGGCTTCCATCCGCCCCAGACTCTCGGCCAGGTCACTGTTTCCTTTGATGGCTTCAAGAATGCCTTCAGGCGACAAGGATTGGCCGAGGCGATATGAAATGTTGCCGGTATGACACAGCGCGGCGGAAATGTGTCCTTCCGCAATGTCCGCGTTCAGGTCGGTGGATTTGCGGCTGCGGACGGCTTGAATGAAATTCGCGAAGTGGTCACCACCCTCCTCGTAAGTTTTGATTTCCCTGCCGTTCTTGTCGTAAACAATCGCCTTGGTATAACTCGGAATCACGATGGAGCCGCCTTCGCAATCAACCACCACACCGATGCTGGCGCCGTGATAATCATCCATCCTGGTCGAATCACCGGCGGCGGGCAGGCCGCGCACTTCGAAGATCAGCGGCGCGGCCTTGTAATCGTGAAAAACAATCTGCGTGTTCGGCGTGAGGCCGTCATCTTCATACCCCAGCCGCCCGCCGATGCTGATGACGCGCGGCGAAATTTCCAGTTCGCCCAGCGCCCAGCGCGCGATGTCCATCTGATGGATGCCCTGGTTGCCGAGATCGCCGTTGCCATATTCCCAGAACCAGTGCCATTCGTAGTGAATCGGGCCGTTCTTTTTGCTGTTGCGGCGCGGTGGTTCGTTCGACGCGGGGCCGCACCATAAATCATAATTGACCGATTCGGGAATTGGTTGCGGGCCGGCGGTTTTGCCGATGCTGTCGCGGCGCTTGTAGCAAAGACCGCGCGCGCGGATGATTTTTCCGAGATGCCCTGCGTGCAGCCACGTAATCGCCTCCTGCAACCCGACGCTGGAGCGGCACTGCGCCCCGGTCTGCATGATGCGATTATATTTGCGCGCGGCCTCGAACATTTTCCTGCCTTCCCAGACGTTGTGCGAAGCCGGCTTCTCCACGTAAACATCCTTGCCCGCCTGTGCCGCCCAGATGGCGCCGAGCGCATGCCAGTGATGCGGCGTCGCGAACGTAACGGCATCAATATCCTTATTCTCCAAAAGTTTTCGGATGTCGGTATAGCCCTCAACCTTTTCTCCGGCGTCGGTCGCCTTTTGCAGTTCTTTTCCCAGAACGGCGCTGTCCACATCGCACAACGCGACCAGACGCGTGCCCTTCATCGTGCTGAAAGCCTCGATGTGACTTTTGCCGCGACCATTGAAGCCGACGACGGCGACGCGAATGTCGTCGTTCGCGCCGATGATGCGCGACTTGACGGGAGATTGGGCGAGAAGCGGCCAAGCCTTGAAAGCAGCGGCGGCCAGCAGTGAATTGCGGATGAACTGGCGACGTGGGATTTTGTTCATACGCGGGATGTGTGGTGGAATTATTTCACTTCGTCCACAAACTGACGGTATTGAGCTTCCACCTGGTTCGTCGTCGTGGGGCCATTGAGAATAGCCAGACGATACCGGAATGTTGTGGACTGTTTTGGCTGAAGGGTGAAATTCAATGTCTCCACCCCTTTGCTGAAAGCTGCCTGGCCGAGCGGATTGGCGGCGAACAGGCCGTAGCCTCGCGCATGCCAGTAAGTCGGAAACCCGACATTCAGAGGATTGTCGAGCATGACGAGCGTGATGTCTTCCTGCTTCACCTTGCCGGTCAACATCGTCCATCGTCCGCGCGTGCTCCAGACCGCGTCCCCGGTCTTGCCCTCGCTGCTGCGATATAATCCAGTTACGCCGTTGGTGTCCATCGCCTTGACCGTCGTAGGCCGGCCACTGGCGTCGGTGTATGTGACGGCGTCGGTGGAGGGTTGCTCAAGCTCCCGCCGCACGCGCATGCCGAGCATGCCGTCCTTTGCGTCCTTGAACACCACCGGCTTGTCCAAGGCGGTGAGAGTGGAAATCCGGTCCACGACGCGCAGTCCCGGCCCGGCGCGAAAAATAAAATCCGCCGTCTCGTGCAGAATCGGCTGGCCGTCGGGCATCATCCAATCCATTTCGACCTCGAGTTCGCCTTTATCCACGCCGCTGCTCGTTTTGACAATGCGCCGATGAACGATTGTTCCCATCTTCGCCTGCTGTTCCGCCGGCTGCGCCGTAGTGTTGTTCCAGAAATCCACGCCGTTGACATTTTCGTAATTGAGCCAGAGTCCCACGTGGTGCGGATGGTCAGTCCGCTCACCCGGCCGCGGTTCGAGCGGGTATCCGCGCGTGATAATCGTGCCGCTGGCTGTGCGTAGCGGAAACAGCACCGGCTTTTTCAACGTGTCCGGCCAGATGTAGGAAGTGAACGGCTGGCTATCCACGAGAATGTCCACGCGGTTGGAGACTTCGTTCGGCACGACCGTGACGCCTTTGTCCGGCGCGGTGGGCGCGGCGCGAAGACTGGCAGCGAGCATCAAAGCAAGAGCAAGCGCACCGAGGCGGCTAAGTTGGGCTGGCATGGGCAAAAGATTCGCCGTGACAGGGCGGAACGTCAAGGGTGTCATTTTATTTTTCGACGGCGGACTTTTGCGGTGTCGCCGCCGGGCGGAACATGACGACGTGATAAGTGGCCGGGCCATCGCCCACGTTCCGCATGGATTGGGGAACGTTGGCCGCGTTGAAAATGACCGAACCCGGCCCGACGCGCACCCACTTGTCATTCACAAACGCCTCGATTGTTCCCTCCTTCACGATAATAACTTCGTCATTTGGACGCTTGAGGATCACGTGGTTGGTGGCGCCCGGATTAAGGGTGGAGGCATGGCACTCCAGCACATCGAGAGTGGCTGTGGGCCCTTCGAAAAACTTCCGGCTGGAGCCGGTCGCGTTCGTTTTGGCTTCGACGGAATTCCATTCAATGGCGGTTGAGGTCATGGCGGAGGTTTTACCAGATTGAGCCTGCACAGCAAGCCCGGCGGTGGTCAAGGCGGTCAATAAAATCAAGATGAATTCTCTGCGTGTCAGCATACAAGTTGTTCCTTTCCATGGTGGTTTAACCGCAGCATAGGCCAAAGGCCCGGCCGGGCAACGGAATTTTCGTTAGTTCATACTATGGGGCCCTGGAAGACCGGCGTGGATTGAGACTTTATATTTCGGTTTCCGTCTCGTTTTTGCTGACTAATGGTTTGCCTAATATTTTTAAATGCTGGTATCAGCCAAAAAATGTCCTACCTTTGGCAAGATTAGAGATGCCGGAAATCTGCGGCGACCTGAAATTGGCGGGGTAGCAATCCGGCATGAGAATTTCAACCCATGCCGGCCATGACCGGCCCGGAGCAATCGGGCCGCGCTGACAAACGAAACGAACACATTATGAAAAAATTATTCATGTTGAGCATCGCGGCAATGGCATTGGCCACCCTGTCCGCGCGCGCCGGTGACGCCGAGGCCATTTACGCTGATAGCTGCGCCAAGTGCCACGGCGCGGATGGCAAGGGCGACACCAAGATGGGCCAGCGCCTGGGCGCGAAGGATTACACCACCACCACTGTGCAGGACGCGATGAAAGACGACGTCGCGTTCAAATCCATCAAGGAAGGCCTGAAGGATGCCGACGGCAAGACCCTGATGAAGCCCGCCGACGGCATCGCCGATGACGACATCAAGGCGCTCGTCACGTATATGCGGACGTTCAAGAAGTAATTGGTCCGCACATCCGACGTCGCGTGAGGCCGGCCTGACACCGGCACGGACACTCTTTTGACATGAGCAATGAAAGTTCAACCAGACCCGCCGCGCAATTGCTGCCGGCCCGCATCCGTTTCAATCGGGCGGGCCTTGCCATCGCTGCCGCAAGTTTGTTCTGGCTTCTGTTGTTCCCGCCGACGGCATCGGCAGCGACCAATGCCGTCACCAAGCTGGCCAACTCGGATTGCCTCGATTGTCACACCGACCCGTCCAACACCCGCGTGGTGAATGGGCAGAAAGTCCCGCTCGCCATTTTCCCGACCAACAGTTTCGCCCGCTCCGTCCATTCCATGCTCGATTGCACGGACTGCCACACGGGCGTGAAGGAATTGGTCCACGACGCGAACCTCCCTGCGCCCGACTGCTCCGGCTGCCATGACAAGGAGGCGAAGGAATACGCAACGAGCATCCACGGCATGAGCCACGCGATGGGTGCATCCGGCGCTGCGCAATGCTGGGACTGCCACGGCATGCACGACATCCTGCCGGTGAAGGACCCGTTGTCGCCGGTCTTCAAGATGAATTTACCGGCGACCTGCGCGAAGTGTCACAGCAATAAAACTCTCACCAAGGAATACCAGATTGAAATCCCCGAGGCCGCGGCGCAATACATGGACAGCATCCACGGCAACGCGCTGTTGAAGATGGGCCTGATTGTCGCGCCGTCGTGCGACGACTGCCACGGCGTGCATACCATCAAGCGCAGCGTGGACCGGGATTCACCCATCAACCACGCCAATGTCGCCAAGACCTGCGGCAAGTGCCACGTCGGCATTGAGGCGACTTACGACAAGAGCGTCCACGGCCAGTTGCTCGCGAAGGGTGACCCGCGCGGTCCGGTGTGCATTGACTGTCACAGCGCGCACCAGATCGTGAATCCGACGGGCAACAATTTCAAGGCCATCAGCGATGAACGCTGCGGCAAGTGCCATGCCGACCGGCTCGCGCATTACAGCGAGACCTATCACGGCAAGGCGATGGCGCTTGGCAAACCCAATTCCGCGCCGGCAGTCGCCGCGTGCTACGACTGCCACGGCTTCCACGACATTTTGCCGCCGTCCAATCCGCTGTCGCACCTTTCGAAGACCAACATCCTCGCCACCTGCCAGCAATGTCACCCGGGCGCAACGGCGAAATTCACCCAATACCAGCCGCACGCGAACCCGATGGACGCGAAGAATTACCCCTTGTTGCACCTGGTGTTCCTGGCGATGACCGGCCTGCTCATCGGCACGTTCAGCTTCTTCGGCCTGCACACGCTGGCGTGGGCCGTGCGCGCCATCTATCTTTACCTGCACGACTCGAAAACGTTCCGCGAGGCGAAAATCGCGACGCAGGAGGACGGCGAATGGTTCACGCGCTTCGTGCCGTTCGAGCGGTTCCTGCATTTCCTCGTCGTGTCGAGCTTCCTGCTGCTCGTCATCACCGGGATGCCGTTGAAATTTTATTATACCGGCTGGGCAAAAGTCATTTTCAGCATTATCGGCGGGCCGGAGACGGCGCGGATATTGCACCGCTTCGGCGCCGTCATCACGTTCTTCTATTTCGGCCTGCACCTCGCGTCGCTAGTCGGCAAGGCGTGGAAAGGCAGAAAGAATCTGCGCAATCCTGAAACCGGCGGAATTCAGATCAAGCGCCTTTGGCCGGTGCTGTTCGGGCCGGACTCCATGGTGCCGACGATGCACGACTGGCGCGACTTCGTGGCGCACAATAAATGGTTCTTCGGCAAAGGACCGAAGCCGGCATTCGACCGCTGGACGTATTGGGAGAAGTTCGATTATTTCGCCGTGTTCTGGGGCGTGGCCATCATCGGCGCATCGGGACTGATCATGTGGTTCCCGGAATTTTTCACGCGCTTCCTGCCCGGCTGGGCCATCAACATCGCGCTCATCCTGCATTCGGACGAGGCGCTGCTCGCGGCGGGATTCATCTTCAGCATCCACTTTTTCAACACCCATTTCCGCATCGAGAAGTTCCCAATGGACACCGTCATCTTCTCCGGGCGCGTGTCCAAGACGGAGATGCTGCACGAGCGCAAACGCTGGTATGACCGGCTGGTGGCGACCGGCAGACTGGACGCACACCGTGTGCGCGACGAATGGTTCCAGTGGAAGAACATCGCCAAATCGTTCGGCTACTTTTTCTTCATCCTCGGAGTGATTTTGCTGCTCCTCATCATCTACGCCATGGCGGTGCGCCTGACGCATTGACCGGTTTCTCCGTCATAGGAACCCCAAACTAAATTCGACGAAGCCCCTTGCCCGCGATAAAGTGTTCAAGCGCGCAAATGGAATCGCCACACATAGCCGAATTGGATGCCCGGAAAAGTTCCGCAGCGACGGAATTGCTGGTCAGCGGCATGACCTGCACCAATTGCGCGCGTCATGTCACCGAGGCAATTCAATCCGTCTCCGGCGTGCGCAGCGCCACCGTCTCGCTTGAAAATAAGAGCGCGACGGTGCGCTGGAATACCGGCGCGGAACAAACAATCCCAGCCGTCGTTGACGCCATCGCAAAAGCCGGCTACGAGGCGAAGGAAATTCAAGCCGCTACTGAAACATCTTGCGAAACCAAACACAAAAACTGGCAACTCAATTTGTGGATCGGCCTCGCCGTCACCGCCGCATTGATGATTGGCGAATGGGTTTTCGGCCTCGCCATGGAACCGTGGTTTCAATGGCTTTCGTTCGCGCTCGCAGGTGTCGTGCAGATTTTTTGCGGCGCGCAATTTTATCGCGGCGCATGGCGGCAGCTAAAAATCGGCAGCTCCAACATGGACACCCTTGTCGCGCTCGGCTCGACGACCGCGTTCGGTTACAGCGCCTGGGCGTTGCTCACTGGCGTTGGCGGACATCTTTATTTCATGGAAGCCGCCGCCATCATCACGCTCATCAGCCTCGGCCACTGGCTCGAAGCCCGTGTGAGCGACAAGGCGGGCGGAGCATTGAAATCGCTGCTCAACCTCGCGCCGCAAACGGCGCTAAGAATTCAGGATACAGAAGCCAGAAGCCAGAAGCCGGAAAACAAATTCCTTAATCTCAAGACGCTGACTTTTTCTGATTCCGCAATCCGCAATCCGCAATCCGCAATTGAAACGGAAGTTCCCGTTTCCGTCCTTCAAGTCGGCGACCGCATTGCGCTGCGCCCCGGCGACCGCGTGCCGATGGACGGGATTGTGGTCGAGGGGGGTTCCGCCGTGGACGAAGCCATGCTCACCGGCGAATCCGTTCCTGCCGACAAAAAATCCGGCAGCGAACTTTTCGCCGGCACGGTGAATTTGAACGGACGCCTCGTCATGCGCGTGACCGCCACCGGCGAAACCACCGCGCTCGCGCACATCATCGCCGCCGTGCAACGTGCCCAGACCAGCCGCGCCGACATCCAGCGGCTCGGCGACCGCGTGAGCAGCGTTTTCGTGCCGGTCGTTGTGGCCATTGCCATTGCAGCTGCGCTTTGGTGGGGCTTCGCGCCGGAATCGGCGAATCATGTCCACGACTGGCTCGCGCAATTTCTCTGGCACACGCATTTGCCGATGGGCGCGGGAACGGCATTGATGATTGCCGCCGCGGTTTTGATTGTCGCCTGTCCGTGCGCAACGGGTCTGGCCACGCCGGCGGCAATCATGGCGGGCGCGAACGCCGCCGCACGGCGCGGCATATTGATCCGCGACGGTGTCGCGCTGGAAAAGGCCGGAAATGTCACCGCCGTAATTTTCGACAAGACCGGGACGTTGACGATTGGCAAACCGGAAGTGGCGGATGTCTTGGAAGTCGGAAGTCAGAAGCCGGAAGTCAGAGTTTTGGCGGCGGCGCTCGCGCGAAATTCGACGCATCCCATCAGCCAGGTCATTGCAAAACTTGCAACGGAGAAAATTGAAATTGTCGATTGGAAAGAAATTCGCGGCGCAGGCGTTGAGGGCAAACTCTCAACTCTCAATCTCCAACCTTCAACCAGCCTTCTCCACCTCGGCTCGCTGCGCTGGCTGAAGGAATCCGGCGTGGATTTGGCGGCAGGTGAAAAGTTTATTGCCGAATGGTCAAATCAAGGCGCGACGATTGTCGGCATGGCCTCGGAAAATCATCTGCTCGGCCTGTTTGCCGTTCGCGACGCGGTAAAAACGAACGCCAGACAGGTCGTTGACCAACTCCAGCGGCAAGGTTTGAAAATTTTTCTCGTCACCGGCGACAATTCATTGACTGCCGCGAGCATCGCCAAGCAGGTCGGCATCGAAGGCAAAAATGTTTTTGCGGAGGTGCGGCCGGAGCAAAAGGCGGAGTTTGTGAAGAAATTGCAGGCACAGGGCGAGCGCGTGGCGTTTGTGGGCGACGGCATTAACGATGCGCCGGCGCTCACGCAGGCCGACCTCGGCATCGCCGTGAGCCGCGCCAGCGACGTGGCGCGCGAGGCAGCGGACATCATTTTGCTGAAATCAGAAATCGAGGCCGTGCCGGAGGCGCTCGGCCTGGCGCGCGCGACATTGCGAACGATTAAACAAAATCTGTTCTGGGCGTTTTTCTACAACGCGCTCGGCGTGCCTCTGGCAGCGATGGGCTTTATCAGCCCGATTTTCTGCGCGGCGGCAATGGGCTGCTCGGATTTGATTGTGATTGGCAACGCGCTACGGTTGCTGCGGTGGCGGGAAAAGTGATTTTGTTGTTCAATTAAAAATCATTCGTTTATTCTTCGAGGCAAATGAACCTCTGATTGGCGGCATTTGTTTCGTTGCTCTGTGCGCTGGCCGGCGTCGGATTGGGCTGGTGGTTTTCGCGGTTGCGCAGTCCGTATTGGATGATTGGTTATTTCATTCCGATTGTTTTTATTTTCCTTTTTGTGGCTGCCTTTAATGTGCCGGCGGTGATGTTCACCCCACCAGCTTCATGGATGTTGATGGGACTGAAGAAATTCGCCGTCTTTGGTTTCGTCGCTACGATGGTTTTAACCACACCGTTGTCCCGTGTGCCACAAAAGTGCAATCGTATCATGATTTCGATTCTGATGGGGGTGATTGTCTTCTTCATGTCCATCTGGCCATTCCTCGCGCCGGTGTTCGATCGAAACCAGCTTTCTCACTTGAAGACGCGCATGGATGGCGACGGCATCTGTTTGCAAGAAACCGACTACACCTGCGGACCGGCTTCGGCGGTCACGGCATTGCGAAAACTCGGCTTGCCCGCTGAAGAAGGGGAAATTGCCATTTTGTCATGCACCAGTTTTCTAGAGGGAACGCCGCCGGATATGTTGGCTGACGCCTTGCAAAAGGAATACGCCAAGGACGGTTTGACGGTTGAATGTCGCGCCTTCAAAAATATTTCCGAATTGAAACAGGCCGGTCTGACTCTGGCCGTCGTCAAATACAATGTCATGGTTGACCATTGGGTGACGGTTCTTGAGGTGACTGACTCTCAAGTTGTTGTTGGTGATCCGCTGGGCGGATTGGAACGAATTTCCTACGAAGAATTTGAAAAGAAGTGGCGCCTTGTTGGCATTGTGCTCAAACGGAAAATGTGAAAGTTCAGTCAGCCGTCGCTCATGGCACGAGCAACTGCGCGCGGTAGTCCGTGGGAGACTGGCCGGCGATTTTCTTGAACACGCGGTTGAAATGCGTGAGCGACTGGAAGCCGACTTCAAACCCGATTTCGCTGATGCGCAAATTGGGGTTGAGCAGCAGGTTCCGCGCCCGCTCGATGCGCACCCGCGTGAGATAATCCGTGAAATTGATGCCGGCGGCCTTTTTGAACATCTTGCAAAAGTAAAAGGCGCTCATGTTGACAGCCTTGGCAACGGTGCCGAGCGAAATTTTTTCGGCCTGATGTTCGAGAATGTATTCCTTGGCCTTTTTGATGACCGGCATTTCAGAATTTTCCTGCTGAATGATCACCTGGTTGCTGACGATGGCCAGATGCTGGGCGAAAATCGTGAGCAATTTGACCGTTGAATCCTGCTGCGCGGCGGTGACAACCTTGCCCGCAAAATATGCCTTCTGCAAAACAGCCCGATCCACATTGATGCCCCACTCCGCAACCAGTCTGGCTGCCCGGGCAAACTGGACCTTGCTGGGCGTCTTGCGGAAAAGCTGGCCGGTCTGCAGAAATCCGATCAATTTGTCGCTCAATCGCACCGGCACGGCGATGTCACACAATCCGACCGGACACGCGACCGTCCGCGGCTCATGAGCCGCCTTTTCACAGAGCCGTTCCTGCACCTGCAAACAGGAGGCGCACGCGCAGCTCTTCTGTGACATCAACGAGCAAAATGGATTTTCGTTTCGCTTGCCGTGATGCGGCAATTGCCAGGTTTCTACCGGCTGCAACGCCACCGGCAGCCCCGTCAAATTAGTAAACGCCTGTTCGTATTCCCGGTAGATTTTTGAATTGACCAGCGCCGCGATCAAGGCGCGGTTGCCGGTGCCATTGCCCTGTTCATTGGGGGCGGCAAGCGAAGTTTTGCCCCTGGCAGCAACCCCGTTTCCCGGGACGGCGGCAGCCCCGTTGCGCGATTGGGTTCGCTGCGGAACAGGGGAATTCTGACGAAAACGCGACCGGGGGGATTTGGTGCTCGAACCCCGCCCAACAAATGTTGTTTGCATAAAAGCAATTTAAGCTAAGCAGGCTGTCGAAGTCAAGCCGTTAATGGGCACCGCGCAGTCCCCCGGGCGTATGGAGTTCCCGGCACTCATTTTTTTCCTCCCGGTTTTTCAAATTTTCAGCGTCACATCGGGAGGCAAAGATAAACGCCGCATGCGGCAATCGCGCCACCGGCGTAACGAACCAGCCGCGCCGAACCAAACCGCTGCGCGAGCAGGCCGAGTCCGATTCCAGAAAGCTGCAGGCTCGCTGTGGCCGCGACAAAGCCCAAACCGTAGGCCAAGCCGGAGGCTGAACCGGGCATCGCCGCGCCATGCGCATAACCATGAAATATCGCAAACACGCCGACAACCAGCGCGCTTGCCGGTAGCGGCAGGCGAACCGCCGCCGCAATCAAAACCCCCAACACCAGCACAGACGCCGCAATGCCCGGCTCGATGAATGGAATTGGAACCGCCGCCATGCCAAGCGCTCCGCCCAAAGCCATCACCGACACAAACACCGACGGCACGAGCCAGAGGGCGCGACCTCCGCGTTGCGCCGCCCAAAGCCCGACGGCCACCATCGCGCAAATAT
>Ga0265338_10003041_pt1 | contig 24151 bp, 21 predicted proteins | sample 42126metaG_FD_193579 | JGI IMG/M metagenome (GOLD analysis project Ga0265338, IMG submission 193579) | Rhizosphere microbial communities from Carex aquatilis grown in University of Washington, Seatle, WA, United States - 4-21-26 metaG | ecosystem: Host-associated > Plants > Roots > Rhizosphere... | reverse complement strand
CAGAAATAGTGTTTTGCCACGCGCGTATTGAACTGATACAGCGTCAACGCCTCCTCGCCGCGCAGGATCTTCAGTTCGCCTGCGTCGAACGCCGGGGTCATCAACGCGCCCTTGCGCCGGCACAGGATGCAGTTGCAGCGCGCCGCAGGGGTGACGGCCGTACGGACTTCAAATTTGACGGTCCCGCAATGGCAGGATCCTTGCAGCAGCTCGGTGGTCATGTGGGGTTCTCTTCGATAAGCGATGCTTGCTTTATAGCTCAGCTCGGGCGGCGTTTTGTGTCGCAATGTATCTGACACTCCCGCAGACACAAAACATTGCACCCGGGTGGCACGCGCGACACAAGCCAGATACTTGCAGGCGTTCCAATACAGTCATGCGGAATCAACCCGACCGAGCGACCCAAGCCGTCGCTCACCGCTTTCTTCCTTTCTCTGTAAGGACACCGACATGATTTCCCGACTCAAGACCATGACAACTGTGGCGATATTCGCCGCATCGGCGGCCGCTATCGGCGCCGCGACCTCGGCCGCCAGCAGCGCCGCAACCACCGGCCAGCTCAAGAACAGCAGCCCCGCACCGGAATTCACCGGTATCGATAAATGGCTCAACAGCGAGCCGTTGACCATCAAGCAGTTGCGAGGCAAGGTGGTGCTGGTCGATTTCTGGACCTACACCTGCAGCAACTGCATCAACACGCTGTCCTACGTGAAGGACTGGAATCAGAAATACAAGGACCAGGGCCTGGTGGTGGTGGGCGTGCATACGCCCGAGTATCCGTTCGAGCGCGACACCGCCAACGTCGAGAAGGCCATCAAGCGCTTTGACATCAGTTACCCGGTGGCACAGGACAATGAGTATGCAACCTGGGGTGCCTATAACAACCAGTACTGGCCGGCGTTCTACCTGATCGACAAGCAAGGGCAGGTGGTCTACACGCACTTCGGCGAAGGCAACTACGCACAGACCGAGGCGCAGATCCAGGCCTTGCTGGCGCAAAAGGGGTAAGGCAGAATATGTCACTACCCTGGACAATCACGCACGTGCACGCTCAAACGGGGTCGAACACGCTGCGATAGGCGTATAGACCCGGCGTACCGCCCGTCATGATGAAAAGCACGCTGTCCCCCGCCGCGTATTTGCCGCGGCGTATGTCGGCCAGCAAACCGGCAAAGGCTTTGCCCGAATACACCGGGTCGATCAATAGTCCTTCGTGTTGCGCCAGCAGACGCACTGCGGCAATCATTTCGTCAGTCGGAATGCCATAACCCACGCCGCGATGGGTCGGATCAATGTCAATCTCGTCGACCTCGGGAAACTGCTTGTGGCCGAGCAGCGTGAGCGTCTCGCGCGTAAGGCGCAAGGTTGTCTGCAGGGTTGGCTCGAAATCCGCAAGTACAGAATATGACCGCACCGTTGCGGCGCCGCGGCCCAGCATCGTGAAGCCGGCAGCCAGCCCCGCATGCGTTCCGGAACTGCCGTTCGGGACTACGACTTGGCGAAAGACGACTCCGAGGGCCGCCTCCTGTTCGGCAATTTCCCATGCGCATCGGGCGTACCCGAGGCCACCCGGCGATGCGGAGCCTCCGGTTGGAATGACGAGGACCTCGCGGCCTGAGGCTCGCAACGCTTCGGCCCGTGCCGTGGCCGCGTCGAGCGCGTTGGCGTTGCCCGGCAGGATATGGATGTGGGCGCCGAACAGGCGGTCCAGCACGATATTGCCGTTGTGCTCATATTCCGCGTCGGTGCGGGGTACGACCTTCGTCAGGAAAAGCTCGCAGGCCAGGCCATGCCGGGCCGCCGCGGCGGCGGTCAGCCGCGCGTGATTCGATTGAAGGCCGCCGACCGTGATGATGGTGCCCACCTTATTTGCCAGTGCCGCGCCAAGGTGAAACTCCAGCTTGCGCAGCTTGTTGCCGCCGCCGCCAAGGGTCATATGGTCATCGCGCTTGGCGAAGATACGCACTCCGTGGCCCGCCGTGCCGAGCGCACGTTCGACGCGTTCGAGTCGCTGTATCGGCGTGTGGCCCTCTAGTAACGGCAGACGGTGTAACGCTTGCAAAGCATCGATCAGTGACGAGGTCATGGCGAGTAATGAGTCGAGTAATGTGTGATAGCAAGTAATCAGACTTTATGGGCTAATTGGAAATAAATAAACCACTTCCGTGTTTTTTCGGAACCTCGGGTTCTCGATCGACATGCCGAAAAAACGGAAGTTAGCGAGATGCAAGAGACCGGGACAGGGACAGGGACGAGAGGCGGAGACGGGCGAGGGCAAGGGCGACAGCAGTTGCTGACAAGCGCTGGTTGCAGCGCTCGGTTACAACATGTGCGCAGATCCAGCCTGTCCGGTGAAATGCGAACAGGCTGGATCCATGATCGTCGCAGCTCAGACCAGGTTTATCACGACGTCGACGTTGCCGCGTATGGCTTTGGAATACGGGCACGTCTGATGGGCAGCGTCGGTCACGGCCTTGGCGACTTCGTGCTCCAGGCCCGGCAAGCTCACGTTCAGCCGTGCCTGGAGGAAGAAGGCGCCGTCGGTTTTGCACAAGTCGACTTCGGCGTCAACGAACAGGTCGGGCGGCAGAGCGACCTTCATTTTGCCGGCCGCGAGCCCCATCGCACCGATGAAGCAGGCCGACCAACCGGCCGCGAACAGTTGCTCAGGATTGGTGCCGCTGTCTGAGGTGCCAGGGGTCGAAAGCTTGATGTCCAGATGGCCGTCGGAGCTGCGCGAGGTACCGTTGCGCCCACCCGAAGAGGTGTGGGTTTTGGCCGTATAGAGTACTTTGTCGGATTGAGTCATGGCGAATTCCTTATTGGCTTTGGTTTAATGGTGGGAATAGAGCGACTGGTTGTCGTTGCCATTGATGCTGGCATATACGGGAGCGGTGAGGGCAGCGCCGGCTGCGATGATGATCGCGGCGATGAGATATTTCCTCATGGTGAAATTTCCGATACATTCTGTGTGGTTGAGTAGATTTTAGTCAGTGTGATTCGATACGCTAAATACGTAGGATTGCAAATCATATTAATAGTGGAGGAAATGACGCAGAAAGGATGGTCAATTCCCTCCTTTATAGAACGTGTTGTTGAGGTAGGCAAGCTCGCCGCTTCTCTGTGCTTGCACCAGTTGTGCCCGCACTTCTGCACGAGTTAGAGGTTGTGCGCCGTCGTTGGGCGACCATTGGCCTTGGCTCGTGACAGACGAATTCTGGGCGGTCGCCGGCCCAAAATCAGCGGCGTAAGCTAGACCGGTTGTAGCGCATGCAGCGAATGACACCGCAATCATTAAGGTTTTCATGTCGTTCTCGAAAATATAAAATATCCCCGTAATACCGTAGTGCGAAGCATCTTCCAGAACGCCGTCCATCCACGAACGGTCAGTACCGGGCGACTTCGATGACCGCGTCGGAAAAGGCCTTTGGCGCTTCCTGCGGCAGGTTGTGGCCGATGCCGCCCTCGATGTTCCGGTGCGTATATTTGCCCGAGAATTTATTGGCATAGGCTGATGGAGGCGGGTGCGGTGCACCATTCGCATCGCCCTCGAGCGTGATCGCGGGCACGGTAATCACCGGCATCGTGAAGAGCCGCTTTTCCAGCGCATCGTATTTCGACTCGCCTGCAGCCAGGCCCAACCGCCAGCGGTAGTTATGAATCACGATGCTGACGTGATCCGGGTTCTTGAACGCCGCAGCACTGCGATCGAACGTGGCATCGTCGAAGTCCCATTTCGGCGAGGCAAGATGCCAAATGAGATTCGCAAAATCGTGCCGATTTTGGTCGTATCCGGCACGGCCGCGTTCAGTGGCAAAGTAGAACTGGTACCACCATTCGAGCTCAGCCTTGGGCGGTAATGGGAGCTTGCCATCTGCAACGTTGCCGATCAGATAACCGCTCACGGAGACGATCCCCTTGCAACGCTGCGGCCATAGCACCGCCATGATGCAGGCCGTGCGTGCTCCCCAGTCAAAGCCCGCGACCACCGCGGTCTGGATCTTGAGCGCATCCATCAAGGCGATGATGTCGACCGCGACCACCGACTGCTGCCCGTTGCGTATCGTCTTGCTCGAAAGAAAGCGCGTCGAGCCATAGCCGCGCAGATACGGGACGATCACCCGGTAACCGGCCGACGCGAGCATCGGCGCAACATCGACAAAGCTATAGATATCGTAGGGCCAGCCGTGTAGCAGAATGACCGCGGGGCCGTCTGCCGGACCTGCTTCCGCGTAGCCAATATTCAGGAGGCCGGCATTGATCTGTTTGATCGAGGCGAACGACGTATTCGTCCCGGGCTTGACCGCGGGTGCCGCTGGCGGGTTTGTGTTGCCGGACTGCGCCGCGGCCGGACTGGTTACACCGAGCTGGGCGGCCGCGAGGGTCATGGCCGCAGCGCCGAACAGGCGCCGATGGTGATTGATTTCTTCTGACATTTATTTCTCTCCTATTCGATTCAGTCGACGTTGCCGTGGGCGCATACAATGGATGAGCTGCGCACCGTGTCGCCGCAACGCGTGTGCGGCGCTTGTCGAGTGCGGCTTACGGAAGGTCGAAGCGAAGGGCCGGATCGTTGTGTCGGATGTGATACGCCAAGCACAGATGCGATCTGACCAGATGTGCGGTGGCGAATCGATTGCACGAAGGTATCGGGCGGCGCGAGGAGCGGCGTTCGATGATGGGGAAGGACGGCGGCTATCCCGCGGACTATCCGCGACCCAAGCGCTTTATCGCGCCCCATTCAATGGGGCGCTGCTCGCTGCGCTGTAAGGCGCAGGGAAGAGGAAAAACCGTTCTACTTGAGGTGCAACTTGAAGAAGTCGGCACTGCGGCCATTGGCCAAGGCGGCTGCATCCTTGTCGTAGTGCGTGCCACCATGTCGGGCGAACGCGTGCTTGCAACCCGGGTAGGTGAACACCTGGGTGAGCGGGTTGTCCTTGAGCGCTGCGATGATGGCCTTTTGCGCGTCCTTGGAAATATATTCATCCTCCTCGCCCAGATGCATCAACAACGGGTTCTTGATGTTGTCCGCTTCATCCAAATGCTTCTCCGTACTGCCGCCATAGTAGACGACAGAGGCGTCAGCGCCATTACGAGCCGTCGTTATGAAGGTCATCAGGCCGCCAAGACAGTAGCCCATCAATCCCACTTTTCCACTGGCGCCAGGCAGCGTGCGCGCTGTCTCCATCGTCGTGACGATGTCCACGACGCCGGCGTCATAGTCGAAAGCCGTGTAGAGGGCAAACCCCTTTTTCCATTCAGCTTCGGTTTGGTCCGACATGTCGACGCCCGGCTCCATCCGCCAGAACAAGTCCGGACTGACAGCCAGATATCCCTGCGTGGCAAGTTCGTCGCAGGTATCTCGCAGGTCGGCGTTGACGCCGAAAATTTCCTGGATGACGACGATGGCTGGCGCCGGAAGGGTCTTCGGGCGCGCCACATAGGCTGAAAAACTACCGTCGGGTGTAGTCACAGTGATGTATTCGCTCATGCGCTTCTCCTGGTGAAGTTCTGCATCCAATCGAAAAGGTGTTCAGGGGACCTTCGATACACATAGCTTACGCCGTCCGCCGAGATGGAATGCGTCTTTGCGGTGGTGCGGATGGGGATGTTGAGGGTGTAAAGTATTTTGTCGAGGGGCCGGGCGGCGCATCGATTGCACGACGGTGTCAAACGTGGACCGACACCAAAGTACGATAGGTACGCGCCCGTCAAATGGCGCATCCTCTTGAGGTGGCGCCTGTCTGGGGAGGGCCGGAATGGAGAGCGAACTCACCCGCGTCATCGATGCGCTGCCTGGGTTGGTATGGACCGCGCTGCCTGACGGATACCTGGACTTCCGCATCGATTTCTTTACTCGACGGTGGTGCGAATACACCGGTCTTGCTGTTGACGAAGCCTATGGCACCGGATGGCAGACCGCGATCCACCCTGACGACCTGCCTGAGTTGCTGGAATGCTGGCGATTCTTGTCGGCCGCGGGCGAGCCCGGCGAAATGGAAGCGCGCCTGCGGCGCTTCGATGGCGACTATCGCCGCTTCCTCATTCGCATGTGTCCGTTAGCCGACGCATCGGGACAGATCGTCAAATGGTGCGGAATGAACATGGATATTGAAGACCGAAGGCGCTCCGAGGACGCGCTGCGCGAGACAGAGCGCCGCTTTCGCTTGATCGTGGACGGCCTGCCGACGCTCGTGGCTCTTTCAACGGCGGATCTGGTACTTGACCATGCAAACCACCACTACCTGGAATATTTCGGCGCGCCGCTCGATGAACTCAAAGCGCGGGGAGCCGCCCACAGCTGTCATCCGGATGACAGCCCAGGTGTCCTTGCCGCGAGGAAGGAGGCGCTCAAAACCGGCCAACCGTACGAAATCGACGCGCGCCGCCGTCGCGCCGACGGGGTCTACCGCTGGTTCCACTTGTGCCATTTTCCCTTGCGAGATGCGCAAGGGCGCATCGTCCTGTGGTGCCTTTTGCAAACCGATATCGACGAGCGCAGGCGGGCCGAAGCGCTGCTCGCCGGCGAAAAGCGTCTGCTTGAAATGGTCGCGGACGGCTATTCGATGCCGGGCATACTCGAAACGCTCTGCCAACTTGTCGAAAGCACGGCCACCGGGTGCTACTGCAGCGTTATGTTGGTCGATACGAGCGGTACGCGTCTCGAAGACGGTGTTGCACCCAGCCTTCCCGCCAGCTTCATCGACGCCGTCAATGGGCGGCCCGTCAGTGTCGATTCGGGGCCATGCGCAATGGCGGCCTACCTGAACCGACAAGTCATCACGGCCGACATCGCGTCCGAGACACGCTGGGCGGCCGGCAGTTGGTGCCCGATGGCCTTGGCGCACGGGTTGCGCTCGTGCTGGTCGACGCCGATCTCGTCTGCGGCCGGCAAGGTCTTGGGCGCGTTCGCGATCTACTACGCCGAACCCAGAACACCTACCGCGAAGGACCAGGCCCTGATCAACCAATTCACACACATCGCGAGCATTGCGATAGAGCGAACAAAGGGGCAAGCGGCGCTCAGGCGCAGTGAAGCGTTTCTCGTGGAGGCTCAGCGGATCAGTTCGACCGGGAGTTTTTCGTGGCGCATGGCGACCGATGAAATCACCTGGTCGGAGCAGGTTTATCGCATCTTCGAGCTCGACCCGGATTTGCCCGTGACGCTGGAGCTGATCGGTTCCCGACATCATCCCGAAGACGTGCTGTCGATGCGTGAGATGGTCGAGCGGGCGCGAGCCGGCAAGGACTTCGAGTACGAGCACCGGCTGCTGATGCCAGACGGCTCGATCAAGTACCTGCACACGGTCGCTCACGTGACCCGCGACCGGGATGGGCAACTGGAGTACATCGGTGCGGTTCACGATGTGACGCAACGCCGACTTTCGGAAGAGGCACTGGGCAGGGTCCAATCCGAGCTCGCTCACATGGCCAGGGTCACGAGCCTGGGCGCATTGACGGCGTCGATCGCGCACGAGGTCAACCAGCCGCTGTCGGGCATCATCACCAACGCCAGCACCTGCTTGCGGATGCTGGCCGCCGATCCGCCCAATGTCGACGGCGCGCGCGAAACCGCGCGACGCACGATACGCGACGGCAACCGCGCATCCGATGTGATCACGCGATTGCGCGCGCTGTTCAGCAAGAAGAACACCACGTCCGAATCGGTAGATCTCAATGAGGCTACCCGGGAGGTGATTGCGCTGTCGCGCAAAGAACTTCAGCGCAGCGGGGTGATCCTGCGCCCGGAACTGGCCGACGACTTGCCCGCCGCCACAGGCGATCGTGTTCAGCTTCAACAGGTGATCCTGAACCTGCTGCTGAATGCCTCGGATGCGATGAGCGACGTCAACGATCGTCCGAGGCAATTGGTGATCAGGACCGAACGAGACGAAGGCGATCGCGTGCGCCTCACGGTACAAGATGCCGGTGTGGGCGTCGAGCCTCAAGGCGTGGATAAGCTCTTTGAAGCCTTCTACACGACCAAGAGCAGCGGTATGGGGATCGGGCTATCCGTCAGCCGCTCCATTATCGAGAGTCATCATGGCCGTCTATGGGCTACGCCGAACGAAGGGCCGGGAGCCGCGTTTTCATTCTCCATTCCTTGCGGACCCGAGGGGGTCACGGTCGCCCACAGCCTCGACGCCATTCGGGCATTCGCTGAGTCGAACGCGCTGCACGTCACAAGGAATCGGTGATGGTTATCCCCTCACTCGTTTCGGTGGTTGATGACGACGAATCCGTTCGCGAGTCGCTACCGGACTTGCTCAGGGAGTGCGGCTTTGCGGTGCAGGCGTTTTCGTCGGCGGAAGAGTTCCTCGCTTCCGATTACGTTGACCAGACCCAATGCTTGATCCTCGACATCGCGATGCCCGGCATGTCCGGGCCCGATTTGCAAAGGGAGCTGACACTACGCCGGCAACCGATTCCGATTGTTTTCATCACCGCTCACGGGGATGTGACCGTGCGTCCGCACCTGATCAAACTTGGTGCCGTGGAGTGCCTGTTCAAACCATTCAGCGAGGCGGCTCTGCTGGAAGCGCTCAGCACCGCGCTTCGAGCGAGCTGAATGAGCGAACTGAGCGATTGAACATAGGAATGCGTCATGATTTCTTACCATAGACGATATACGCACGCCTGCGACCGTGACTCGGGGGCCTTGGCGATATCGCGCGCCAAGCCCATCGTGTTCGTCGTCGACGACGACGTCTCGGTACGCGAATCGCTGGAATTGCTGATCCGCTGCGCGGGCTGGCAGCCGGAGATATTCGCCTCCGCGCAGGAATTCCTGTCCCACCTCGGTCTGCCTTACCCGCGCGTGCTTGCGCCCAGTTGCCTGATACTGGACGTGCATCTTCCGGACCTCAACGGTCTCGATCTGCAAAAGCGCGTTGCTGTCGATCGAATCGACATGCCGATCATTTTCATTACCGGTTACGGCGACGTGCCGATGACGGTCCAGGCGATGAAGGCGGGTGCGGTCGAGTTCTTGACGAAACCGTTCGGCGACGACGTGCTGTTGAACGCGATCCGGCACGCCATCGAGTGCAGCCACACCGCACTCGATCACGAGGCGCAGATGCAGGTGCTGCGCGAAAGTTATGCGTCACTCACTCCCCGCGAACGGGAAGTCATGGCCTTGGTCGTCTCCGGCCTGTTGAATAAGCAGGTCGGGGGCGAGCTCGGCATCAGCGAGATTACGGTGAAGGCACACCGCGGCCAGGTGATGCGAAAAATGCGCGCGGGATCTCTTGCCTACCTGGTGAATATGGCCGCGAGACTGGGCCCCGCGGACCCCGTGTCCCCACCGGCACGCTAGCGCTCGGAAGCACGCAGCGCAGTGTCCCAATACGCCTCGGGCCCAAAGCGTTCGCTCAGGAAACGCACGAACTCCCGGATGCGCTTGGGCAAATGTCGATCGGGCAGGAACATCGCATACAAAGTGCGCTGGGGCGGTCGATATTGCGGTAGCACCTGGATCAACCGGCCCGCGACAAGATGAGGGCTCGCGATGAACGACGGCAAGATGCCCACGCCCAGACCGGCAAGCGCCGCCTCGGCGATCCCGTCGCCGTTGTTCGCACGAAAATTGCCCGACACCTTGATGCGATGTTCGCCGTCGGGCCCGGTCAACTCCCATTCCCGCTTGCCGGTGCCGGCATAGATCAGGCAATTGCGCCGCAGCAGGTCGGCGGGGCACGCCAGCATGCCGGTCGCCGCGAGGTAAGACGGGGACGCGACGAGCGCGTGGTGCACGGGCGCCAGTTGGCGCGCCACGAGGTTGCTTAGGCGAGGTTCATCGGCCATGCGCACGACAATATCCGCACCGCCCGAGATCAGGTCCACGAAATGTTCCGAAAGCGTGACATCGATTTGTATCGACGCATGTTCACGCAGGAAGTCGGCAATCGCCGGCAGCAGGTGCAGCCGACCGAAGGACATCGCGGTGCTCACGCGTATCAGGCCGTGGGCATCGGGCGAGGCGTCTTCAAGGTCGCGGACCGCATCCTCGGCGTCGGCGATCACCCGGGCGCAACGCTCGTAAAACCGCTCGCCGGCTTGCGTGAGCCCCAATTTACGGGTGGTCCGGTTCAGCAGCTTGACGCCCATGGACGCTTCGAGCGTCTGGATGTGCTTGCTCACGAGCGCTTTCGAAATGCCGCAGCGTTCGGCTGCCAGCGAAAAGCTATTCAGGTCGACAACGGCCACGAAGGTCGCTAAAGCATTCAGGTCACGCATGGGTTGCCAGGCTGGAAGTGACGTTGGTGAATTGTCTGTTCATCAAAAGCGGTTTAATCGATCGCGACGAATGACGATAATGCAAACCACGTCTTGAAGGCATTATGCCTGCACCATTGCCCCATTTGCCACGCTGCCGCGCGGCGCCGCCTGCGCGGCTACGCGATTGCACGACTATACGACCAAGGAAACGATATGACCTGGAATGCCGAATATTACGTCAACAAAGGTCCCGTGCGACTCTATGTGTACCGCAAGCGCGCCACACCACCGGTTGCGGGCCAGGCGCCGCTGCCGGTTTTGTTCCTGGTGCACGGGTCGACCGTGTCGGGTCGCAACACCTACGACCTGCAGGTGCCGGGGCGCGACGATTACTCGGTGATGGATCATTTTGCGGCGCTGGGATACGACGTCTGGACGATGGACCACGACGGCTATGGCCGCTCGGGGTGGACCGAAGGCTCGAACTCAGGGATACAGTCCGGCGCCGACGATCTGCAATTGGCAGTGCCCTTTGTGCTCGAGACTACGGGCGTTTCCACCTTGGCGATGTTCGGCTCTTCATCGGGTGCGTTGCGTGCCTCGCTGTTCGCGACGAGAAACCCGGAAAAGATCAGCCGATTGGGAATGGCGGCTTTGGTCTACACGGGCGCGGGCTCGCCGACCCTGGAGCAACGTCGCACGAAATTGCCCGAGTACTCAGCCAGCCCGCGGCGCAAGGTCAACCTGGCGTTTTACGAGGGTATGTTCAATCGTGACAAACCCGGCACCAGCGAAGCGCTGGTACCGCAAGCGATCGCTGCCGCCGAGCTGCCGCTGGTCAGCGAAGTGCCGACCGGCACCTACGTGGACATGTGCGTCAATCTTCCGGCGGTCGATCCGGCTCAGATCGTGTGTCCCGTGATGATAGTCCGAGGCGAATACGACGGTATCGCAGCAGAGCCCGACTTGCTCGATTTTTTCGCCAGATTGCCGAACAAGGACAAGCAATTCGTCGCGCTGGCCGGCATTGCCCACAATCCGATGATGGGGGTGTATCGCAAGAAGTTCTACCACGCGCTCAAGGCGTTCCTGGAGATGCCGCTGCAGTCGAATTGAGCCGCCGACGCCGATCATAAGGCTCGGTAAACGCTATCGTCGCACGCGGCGCACGCGGCGCACATCGTCGTGACAGCAACTTCAGTTCTTGCAGGTCTGCGTGCCGAACATTGCCGCGAGAGCACAGGGCGAGCTCAGCATACGGGCGCCGTTATGGCCCACGCCCGGCACGATATGAAAGGATTGGTTCAAGCCGGCAGGATGGCGCACCTGCAAATACCGGTAGTAGGCTTGCGCTCGCGCGACCCGTTCGGGACCTTGCGCCTGTGCGGGGCAACTCTTGTCGAGCGCGGCATTCTGGGGATCGTTGTCATTGGCGCCGACGAGATAGTCGATCCGGCGCTCGACATACGCTTGTTCAAGCTGAGCCGGCGTTCGATCGTTCAAATAGGCGGGCCGGTTTTCCATGCCGTATTTCCATGCATTGAAGTCGGTGCACCGCGCCGCATCGAATGGCGCGGGCACGCCGTTGCCGTCGGGGCGTTGCGCGTCGAAATAAGCGTACGTGGAAGGACTCGACACCACGTAGCGCACGTCGATGCCTTTGGTGACGAGTTCCTTGACTCCGCGTGCGGCCACCGCATAGCGCTGCACCACCTGTGCACCGCCGGAATGGCCGGCGAACACGATATGCTTCAAGTTAGGGAACAGGGAGCGATCGGCAAGTCGGGCGACGATAGCATCGAGCACCGTGTACGAGCTGATCGGTGCGCCGCCTTCTGCCGTCTCGCCACCCATCCACGCGTTGTCGTTCCAGCGCAAGAGGTCGGCCGGCTGACCCGTATGCACCTCAGTATCGATCGAGGCCAAGAACTGCGGGGCTATCAGCAGCGTTGCGTCAGCATCGGTGCCGGCCAGGGCGTCCGCCGCCGCGCGCGCTTTCTGCGCGGTGTTGAAATAGACATCGGCATTGCGTAGCTTGCCGTGAATCACGATGACTGCGCGCACGATCTGCGGTTGCGCAACGTTCCAGTCGCTCGATAGGTACAGCGGGAACTGCGCATGACCCTCGGGCGTATCGATCGTCAGGCGCGTATCGGAGATGACGGAAACCGGTTTCAGATTCGGCGTATAGCGATGTTGCGCCCATGTGGGAACCGACGTAGCCACGCCAAGTGCCACGCAAAACGTCGCGCTCAGGATCCGGATGCTGCGAGATAGCTTGAAGGTCATGAACCGTGCTCCGATGCAGTGGTCCAGATCGTAGGGCTGCACCCGCTAAATGTAAAATACATAGTTCATGTATTTCCCATATGTAGCATGTATGGGAGTTGCGGCGATCAAGGCGGTGTGCAGCGCTGTAGGAGTCGCCGCATGGGCGAGCGGCTCGGGTAACAACTCAAGCGGCAAACCGGCAGCGAATCAGGCATGCACGAAGATGCCAACGGCGTGGTCAATCGCTGCATTCCAGGGCGCCTGCGCGATCGCCCGTCGAGTCTGCTCTCGTCCTGCGTCCCAGCGAGTGCGAACACCGGCAGGTGTGAAGTCGATGTCCTTGGTGTGATCTTCGCCTTTCACGGCGGGCACCCGCAGCGGCACCACGTGCATCACGGTGCCGCAGCCCCAACTGAGCAGCTCCTTGGTCTCGCTGCGGCTGCGAATGTCGTGCGGAAGCAATTTGCCGAGTTCGCGCACGACATGGCGCAAATGATGTATCTCCTGTTGCCGTTTCGTGTGGCTCTCGGCCTGGCTGGCGTACTGGATGTCCTTTTGACGGCCCATGACTTCGAGGATGGAACCCGGCTCCAGGCTTTCTTGCTGCCAAAGTTCGGCGGCAAAGATGACGGCATCGCGGCGTGGGTTGTCGTTCATGACCACTTCGATCGGCGTGTTGGAGTAGATGCCGCCATCCCAATACGGTTCGCCGTCTATCATCACCGCGGGGAAGGCCGGCGGCAGCGCCCCGGAAGCCATGACGTGGTCGATGCCCACGATTCCGTCGCGGCTGTCGAAATAGCGCATGCCGCCGGAACGAACATTGACGGCGCCGAGCGTGAGTCGCATTTCCGCCTTGGCGATGCGTTCGAAGTCCACCAATTCCTTGAGCGTGTTGCGCAACGGAGCGGTGGTGTAATAGGCCGCATCGCCCACGCCTACCGGCATGTGCGAGCGCATCCATGCACCCGACTTCGGCGAGAAGAACCCCGGGACGCCCTGTGACACGGTACCCAGATTAGGCATCAGCCGGCCGAGATTGAGCGCGTCCCAGTGCTGCGCGGACCATGTCGAACTGGACGCCATTTCCCAGAACTGCCGCAGGTGCGCGACGCGGTTTTCCGGCGCGTTGCCCGCAATCAGCGCGCCGTTGATCGCGCCTATCGAAGTCCCCACGATCCAGTCGGGCTCGATGTTCGCTTCGTGGAGCGCCTCATACACGCCGGCCTGATAGGCTCCCAGCGCGCCGCCGCCTTGCAGCACGAGCACCACTTGCCCAGGCAGATCGGTGGCTGCTTTTTTCTCGGGTGCCGATTTCGCATCATGCTTCGCGATCGATTTGCTGTGAGCGTTTGTCATTTCTCCCCTTCCTTCGCGTGACGACTCAACGCTGGTTCACGTTGCGCTGAAACCATTGCCGCCGCCATGTGGGCTCACGTCAATGTGCAGACGCGTTGCTGGAGGATAGCTGTTTTTTTGTGCACACGCGCGGCTAGCGGCGTATGCTCGCGCTGCGACTAAAAAGGAATAGCGGATGGTTGAACTGTTCAAATTGAGTGCGCTATTTGCGCTCACGGCAGTAGCCGAGATTCTCGGATGTTATCTACCCTGGCTTGTGCTCAAGGAAGGACGCAGCGCCTGGTTGCTGGTGCCGTCGGCCGTCTCCTTCGCGGTGTTTGCCTGGCTGCTCACGCTGCATCCGACGGCGGCCGGCAGAACCTATGCCGCGTACGGGGGCATGTACATTACCGTTGCACTTCTGTGGCTGCGATTCGTCGATGGTGTCGCGCTGACGCGGTGGGACCTGGCCGGCGCGGGCATGGCACTGACGGGCATGGCAATTATCGTGCTGCAGCCATAGCGGCAACCCAGGCAGGCGGCTCGAAGGCCGCCGTGCATCTACGTCTTAAGCCAGGCGTGCCGGCACTTTGCCGAACAACAGGTTAAGGCCTTCCGATATCGTCGGATGCGCAATGATCGCATCGCGCACCGCGGTGTACGGCAACTTGCCCAGCATCGCCATCTGCACCGCCGCCACCACCTCGCCCGCATTACTGCCCAGCATCGTGAAGCCCAGAATCTCGTCGGAATCCTTGGCGACCAGCGCTTTCATGAAGCCGCGCGTATCCGCGATCGTGCGGGCACGCGGCACCACCGCCATCGGAATCTTCGCGACACGCACTGCGATGCCCAATGCAGCGGCTTCGATTTCATTCAACCCGACCCGACCCAGCTCGGGTTCGATGAACATCGCGTACGGTACGAGACGCCCCTTGGTCGACCGATTCCAGCCGCGGAGCTGCGAGCGCAACACGCGGTAGTCGTCCCACGACGCGTGGGTAAACATCGGCGTACCGGCCACTTCGCCAATTGCCCAGGTATTCGGCGCAGTCGTTGCCAGACGTTCGTCGACCTTGAGGAAACCTCGGGCATCGGCTTCGACGCCGGCGAGATCCAGCCCGATCTCACGGGTGTTCGGTGTGCGCCCTGCGGCGACCAGAACGTCGGTCGCCGCGATGACCGTGCCATCGGCAAGCGCCACGTTGACGCGTTCGCTGGAGGTTCCGGTGACCTCATGAATCTTGATGCCCGTATAGATCTCGATACCTTCTTGTGCGAACGCGGCTTCGATCGCGTCCGTGACGTCCTGGTCTTCGCGGCTCGCGACGCGTGGCCCGTCTTGGAGCAAGGTCACGCGGCTGCCTAGGCGACGAAACGCTTGCGCCATTTCCAACCCGACATAGCCGCCGCCGATAACGATCAAGTGTTCCGGGCGCCGTTCCAGTTGCAGTGCTTCGACGTGCGTCATCGGTCGCGCGTCGGCGAGGCCGGGGACCGGAGGAATCGCGGCGTGCGTACCCGTGTTGATAAAGACATGCTCGCCTTCGATCACGCGCGTGCCGCCTTCGGCAAGCGCGACCTCGAGCGTGCGCGGCGCGACGAAGCGGCCGTTCCCCAGCACCAGCTCCAGGCCCGACGCGCGAAACGCGTTGAAGTTGATATCGACCATCTCGTCGACGACCTTGCGCACATGGCGTTGCACGTCTTGCATATCCACATGCGACGTGTCGGCCGGGACGCCAAAGTCACGCGACTGGGCGGCCGCATGAACGACCCGCGCACTATGAATCAACGCTTTCGTCGGGATACACGCGACGTTGATGCATGACCCGCCTATCATGCCGCGCTCGACCACCGCGACGCGCTTGCCTGCATTGGCCAATTCCATCGCGAGCGTCTTGCCGCCTTTGCCGCCGCCGAGAAACACGTATTCGAACCGTTCAGTCGTTGCCATTTTCATACTCCACTAACCAAGATGCTTGAGACCTCGCAGCGCTTGCTGCGAAGCGATGTTCGACGTTGATGAACCTATCTTAGTTGTTGGAATCGAGGATTGCAGTGCCTTAAATTTCCATAAAATTGCTCGTTTGTCTCATTCACGTTGAGCTGCCTCACGGATGGGGCGGGGCTGGAGGCGCTCGCAGATCGTGACAGGAAGCCCGGACGCCATGCCGCGCGAGCACCGCTTGCGAGCGCGCATGCACAACGACGGTGCCGCGGTGCGTCAAAACCGTGCGCGGCCGTTCGTGACATACTGCGAGATCACGGCCGTCGGTGTGACTGGCAGGGGTGGCACGGTTATCGCTTAGATATGCCTCGCAAGGAGCCGGTGCGGTATTCGGTTCAAGCCACAATTTGGAAATAGGCGACTAGGGTTCCGGTCTGCGCAATGCGGATGCTGGACCGAGAGTCGCCGACCTCAGGTGAGGTTACACGGCGGGATAAAAGCCCGGGAGAGAACGCGAGCGATCGCGCTGCTCCCTGCCGCCGATAAACCATCCGTAGAGGTCATCTTTATGCGCAAGCTATCCCGTCTTCTAGCCGTCGCCGTACTCTCCCTCGCCTCTTTGACCTCGACCCCGAGCTTCGCTGCGGGCAAAAAAGACTTCAAGGTCTGCTGGACCATCTACGCGGGCTGGATGCCGTGGGGCGAAGCCAAAACACAAGGCATCGTTTCGAAGTGGGCCAAGAAATACGGCATCAACGTCGATGTCGTGCAACTGAACGACTATGTAGAATCGATCAACCAGTACACGGCTGGCAAGTTCGACGGCTGCGCGATGACCAATATGGATGCGTTGACGATTCCGGCGGCGGGCGGCGTCGATTCGACCGCGTTGATCGTGAGCGATTACTCGAACGGCAACGACGGCATCCTGATCAAGGGCACAGGCAAGACGCTCGCCGATCTGAAAGGCCAGCAGATCAACCTGGTGCAATTCTCGGTGTCGCATTACCTGCTCGCACGCGGGCTTGAAACGGCCGGCATGAGCGAGCGCGATCTCAAGGTGGTAAATACGTCGGACGCCGACATCTCGGCCGCGTTCGCCACGCCTGCCGTGCAACAGGTCGTGACCTGGAACCCGATGCTGGCAGACCTGAAAGCGCAGCCGAAAGTGAGCGAAGTATTCGACTCCAGCAAGATCCCCGGCGAAATCATGGACATCATGGTGGTCAACACCAAGACGCTGCAAGAGAACCCCGCACTGGGCAAAGCACTCACCGGCGCCTGGTTTGAAATGATGGCGTTGATGCACGCGAACAACGCAGCCAGCACCGCGGCCCTGACCTCGATGGCCAAAGCGTCCGGCACCGATCTCGCCGGCTTCAAAGGTCAGCTCTCGACCACCGCGCTGTTCTATACGCCGCAAGCCGCACTCGATTTCGCCACCAACCCCGACTTGCCGAAGATCATGACGCACGTTGCGCAGTTCTCGTTCGATCATGGCTTGCTCGGTCAGGGCGCCCCGAGCGCGGATGCCGTCGGCATGGCTTTCGACAAAGGCGTAGTGATCGGCAACAAGAGCAACGTCAAGCTGCGCTTCGATCCGACCTACGTTCGGATGGCTGCGGCAGGCAAGCTGTAATCGTAACCGGACCTTTTTGACGCAAGACTATGCGACTTATCAATCGACACCCCAGCGCAGGCGGCTCGCTGATGCTGCTGCTACTGCCGTTCATTGTCCTGGTGGTGGTCTACTTCACCAGCTCGTCGCTGCGTCTTGCGGTCAATCCGGAGGACAAGCTGCTGCCCAGTGCGACGCAGATGGGCAACGCCGTCAAGGAATTCGCGTTCACCGAGGACAAGCGCACCGGCGAATACCTGCTGTGGCGCGACACCGAGGCCAGCCTCAAACGGCTGGCCATAGGCCTGGTTGTGAGCGCCACGCTCGCATTGGTGGTGGGGATCGCGACCGGTACGATTCCGCTTATCGGCGCGTTGTTCTCGCCGTTCATTAAAGTGGTATCGATGATTCCACCGCTAGCCGTCTTACCGATTCTTTTCATCGTGTTCGGCCTGGACGAATTGTCCAAGGTGGTGCTGATCGTGGTCGGCATCACGCCGATGATCATTCGCGATCTGCAGCAACGCACGCGGGAAATTCCCAGCGAGTTGTGGGTCAAGGCGCAGACGCTGGGCGCCACCAGTTGGACACTGATTTTGCGCATGATCGTGCCGCAGTTGTTACCGCGTTTGCTGATCGCCATGCGGCTCTCGCTCGGTTCCGCGTGGCTGTTCCTGATTGCCGCCGAAGCGATCGCGTCGACGGACGGCCTCGGCTACCGGATTTTCCTGGTGCGTCGCTATCTGGCGATGGACGTGATCCTGCCGTATGTGATGTGGATCACGCTGCTGGCCTGGCTGATCGACGAGGCGCTGCGCCGGCTCACGCGTTGGGCTTTCCCGTGGTACGTGGGGGGGCGATGATGATCGAAGTCCGCAATGTCTGGAAGGAATACGGCCAGCAAGTGGTGCTCGAGCGCGTGAACCTGAAAATCGAAGAGGGCGAATTCTGTTCGATGGTCGGCGCTTCGGGTTGCGGCAAGTCTACGTTCCTGCGTTTGCTGCTCGGCCAGGAGCGTGCGACGCGCGGTGAAATTCTTCTCGATGGCAAGCCGTTGCCGGGCGAGCCCGATGCGCATCGCGGCGTGGTGTTCCAACGCTATTCCGTGTTCGAGCATTTGAGCGTGATGGGCAACGTGCTGCTTGGGTTCGAATTGCCGCAGGCCAAACTGTTCGGGCGCCTGTTCGGTGCGCGTCGCCGCGCAGCGCGCGACGACGCGGTGGCGATGCTGGAGCGCGTCGGCTTGGGCACGGTGCTCGACAAATATCCGCAACAACTGTCGGGCGGCATGCAACAGCGCTTGGCGATCGCTCAGGCGCTCGTGATGCGCCCGCGCGTGTTACTGCTCGACGAGCCGTTCGGCGCGTTGGACCCCGGTATCCGCAAGGATATGCATGACCTTTTACTGAAACTGTGGCGCGAGTCGGGCCTGACCATTTTCATGGTGACGCACGATTTGAAGGAAGGCTTCACGCTGGGCAGCCGCGTGCTCGTCTTCGATAAAGTGCGCATCGACCCGCAGGCGCCTGGTGCCTACGGCGCGCGCATTACCTACAACATTCCATTGGACCACGGCGGCGCGTCGGCAGCAGGGCTTGCTTTAGCCAACAGCGCAGAGCATAGCGCGGCACAAAGCGCGGCACAAAGCGCAATCGGCCGAACCGGCCGCGCCGCTGCGGCTCGACCGATCCGATCTGAAGCCCCGACATGAGAAACCCGACATGAACGAATCTTTACTCCTGGAAGAAACCGTCCCCGGCGGTGGCCACGCGTCGCTGATCGTCAAGCGCGGCCAATTGCTGCGCATCACCGATCTGCGCGGCGGCGCCAACGTCAGCCTGATGCTTTTCAACGCCGCGGAAAAGACCGAGCGGCTGAACCTTCCTGATACGCTGAAATGCCAGCACACCGCCAAGCTGACCACCGGCCATTGCTTGTATTCGGATATGGGCCGCATACTGGCCGCGATCGTCGCCGACACCTGCGGTTGGCATGACAGCCTTGGGGGGGTATCGAATCAGCAAGAGGTCGCCCAGAAGTACGGCGTCGGCCGTTATCAGGAACTGCGTAATGCGTTTTACCGCAACGGCGCCGATAACCTGCTGGTCGAACTCGGCAAATGGGGCTTGGGCCTGAGCGATCTGCTCATGACGCTCAACCTGTTCAGTCGGGTCGATGTGACCGATACGGGCAGGCTTGAATTCGTAGCGGGCAATTCGAGCGCGGGCGACTACGTCGAACTCTACGCGCCGATGAACACCCTGGTCGTGCTCACGGCGATCCAGCATCCGCTCGATCCCAACCCCGAATACGCACCCAAGCCGGTCAAGCTGACGCTAAGCGCGGCCGACCGGCAGGTCGCCGAAATATGCCGCACTTCGCACGACGAAAACGTGCGCGGTTTCATCAATACCGACCGCTTTTTTCTTTGAGTGGAGTTCGTCAAAATGAACCTTTCTCCGAACCCGTCTCTGGAACCGTCCCTTACTGCCAGCGATAAAAATCCGGCCCTCGCCACCTATCGCGAGACGCTCGCCGCGGGCGAGCCCTGGCTCAAGGAACTCAAAGCGGGCCAGACGCTGCGTATCCACGATCTCGAAGGCAACCAGGCCGTCGACACCTTGTTTTACAGCGCCGCCGAGCCGCGCGAGCGCTATGACGTGCAGCGCACGTTGCGGCGCCAGCAGAGCATCTACCTGACCACGGGCACGGTGCTGTATTCGAACCTGGGCAATCCCATGCTGACCATCGTCGCCGACACCTGCGGGCGGCACGACACATTGGGCGGCGCGTGCGCGCAGGAGAGCAACCTCGTACGTTACGCGCTCGAAAAGCGCTACATGCATAGCTGTCGCGACAACTTCCTGTGCGCATGCGCACACGACGGCCGGCTCTCGAAGCGCGATGTCAGTGCGAACGTCAATTTCTTCATGAACGTGCCAGTCACGGCGTCGGGGGGGCTGACCTTCGAAGACGGGATTTCCGCGCCGGGCAAGTACGTCGAGTTGCGCGCGGAGATGGATGTGATCGTGTTGATTTCGAATTGCCCGCAGCTGAACAATCCGTGTAACGCGTACAACCCGACGCCTGCCGAATTGTTGATATGGGACTGATGCATCGTCGTGCATAGCGTGTGGTCGCATCGGTGAGCGCCAGTCTGGTGCTGCGCGGTTCGGCAAACGACAGTGCCTGACTGGCTAAAAAAACATGTGCAGCCGTGGACGACCGCGGTATGTATCTATCACGTGGCGGGACGGCCCGCCCATGCAGCTAGCCTCCTCTCATGTTCGAGAAAGTCCTGATTGCCAACCGCGGCGCGATTGCTTGCCGCATCCTTAGAACCTTGCGCGAGCTCGATATCGCGGGCGTTGCCGTATATAGCGAAGCCGATCGGGCGAGCCGTCACGTCAGCGAGGCGTCGGTCGCGCATGGACTGGGTGACGGGCCGGCCTCGGCGACGTATCTCGATATCGCGAAGATACTCGCAATCGCCCGCGCGGAAAACGTCGAGGCGATACACCCCGGCTATGGCTTTTTGTCCGAGAACGCGGAGTTCGGCGAGGCGTGCGAAGCCGCAGGCATCGCCTTCGTGGGGCCGACACCGGCGCAGCTGCGCGCGTTCGGGCTCAAGCACACCGCTCGCGCGATCGCGGCCGAGCAGGGCGTGCCGATGCTGGCCGGCACCGGGCTGCTCGACGATCTCGACGCGGCATTGCGAGCGGCTAGCGGTATCGGTTATCCCGTCATGCTCAAAAGTACCGCGGGCGGCGGCGGAATCGGCATGCGCGTCTGCCGCGACGCCGACGAATTGACGGCGCAGTTCGAAGTCGTCAAACGTCTGGGCCAGAATAACTTTAGCGACGCCGGTGTATTTCTCGAGAAATATATCGAACGCGCGCGGCATCTCGAAGTGCAGGTTTTCGGCGACGGCTGCGGCCGTGCGATTGCGTTGGGCGTGCGCGACTGCTCGGTGCAGCGGCGCAACCAGAAAGTGCTTGAGGAAACGCCGGCGCCCAACCTTCCTGCTGGCATGGCTGAAGCGCTGTGCGCCGCCGCGCTCCAGCTCGCGCAGGCCGTGAACTACCGTTCGGCCGGCACCGTGGAATTCGTGTACGACAGCGGCGCGCAGCAATTCTATTTCCTCGAAGTCAACACGCGCCTGCAAGTCGAGCACGGCGTGACGGAACAGGTGTGGGGCGTCGACCTGGTGCGCTGGATGATCGAACTCGCCGCAGGAACGCTGGCGCCGCTCGATGAGCTTGCGCATGGGTTGAAGCCGGTCGGGCATGCAATCCAGGCGCGCTTGTATGCCGAGGATCCGGGCCGTGACTTCAAGCCTAGCCCGGGCTTGTTGACCGATGTCGCGTTTCCTGCGGCCGACGGTCGCGGGTTGCGCATCGATACCTGGATCGAAGCCGGTTGCGAGGTGCCGCCGTACTTCGACCCCATGCTCGCCAAAGTGATCGCGTGGGAGCCCACGCGCGAGGCCGCGCGTGCGGCGCTCGGTACTGCGCTGGCGTGCACGCGCATCTACGGCGTGGAGACCAACCGCGACTATCTGCGGCAGATACTCGACGACGTGCCGTTCGCGAGTGGCGAGCCGTGGACCCGTTGTCTTGAAGGCCTGCGTTATCGCGCGACCACGCTTGAGGTGGTGAGTGGCGGCACGCAGACCACCGTGCAGGATTATCCCGGGCGTCTGGGCTATTGGGCGGTGGGCATCCCTCCGTCCGGACCGATGGACGATCGCGCGCTGCGGCTGGGCAATCGTCTGCTAGCTAACGACTCAGATGCCGCCGCTATCGAAATCACGATGAGCGGTCCGACGCTGCGCTTTAATACCGATGCGGTGATCGTCGTGACGGGCGCGACATTGCCGGTGATGCTCAACGACGCAGCACAGCCGATGAACACGACGCTGTTCGTCACTGCAGGTTCGACCCTCGCATTGGGCACGATCCGTGGCGCGGGCGCACGCGCTTACCTCTGCGTGCGCGGTGGTCTCGATGTCGCGAGCTATCTCGGCAGCCGCAGCACGTTCACGCTTGGCCAATTCGGCGGCCATGGCGGACGAGCGCTGCGTGCAGGCGATATCCTGCACCTGCATGCGCTGGCAAGCACGCACGCCGGCGAGGTGCTTGCAGCGCCCCTGACGCCAGTGCTGGACACGGTGCGCGTGTTGCGCGTGATCTATGGGCCACATGGCGCACCGGAATACTTCAGCGCTCGCTATATCGAACAATTTCTCGATACGCAGTGGGAGGTGCACTTCAATTCGAGTCGCACCGGTGTGCGCTTGATCGGACCGAAGCCGGAATGGGCTCGCGAGGACGGCGGCGAGGCCGGGCTGCATCCTTCGAATATTCACGACAACCCCTACGCGGTCGGCGCGGTCGATTTTACCGGCGACATGCCGGTGATACTTGGACCCGACGGGCCGAGCCTCGGCGGGTTCGTTTGCCCCGTGACGATTATCGAAGCGGACCTTTGGCAAATTGGGCAACTGAAGGCCGGGGACAAACTCTGCTTCAAGCCGGTGGATATCGACACGGCACGCGCTGCAGCGGTGACACGTGCGCGTGAAATCGCAACGCTTGCGGTGGGCGATGCAAGGGTGTCCGTTACGGGCGTAGCGCGTACGTTGGCGGAGGAACCGATACGGTCCGCGGCGTCAGGCTCGTCCACAGAAACGACCGGAGCAACAAGCGCAGCAGTTCACCAAGCGCTACATTCGCCGATCGTGCTGGACAGCGGCGCCGATCATGATCGATTGGTCGCCCGTTTGTCCGGCGACACGCATCTGCTGCTCGAGCTCGGACCCGCGGAACTCGATCTTGTCTTGCGCTTTAGAGGCCATGCGCTGATGCAGGCCCTTGAAGCGCTGGCGCTGCCTGGGGTGATCGATCTCACGCCGGGCATCAGGTCCCTGCAGATTCACTACAAGCCGGAGCTCTTGCCACTGGCGAAACTACTCGAAACGATAGAGCGCGCCTGGCAACGGGTGCGGCAGCAGCGCGACCTGCGCGTGCCGTCGCGGATCGTCCATTTGCCTCTTTCGTGGGACGATCCGGCCTGCCGGCTCGCTATCGACAAGTACATGACCACCGTGCGCAAAGATGCGCCATGGTGCCCGAGCAATCTTGAGTTCATCCGCCGCATCAACGATCTCGACTCCATCGATGCGGTCAAGCAGATCGTTTTCGATGCCAGCTATCTGGTGATGGGGCTGGGCGACGTCTATCTCGGCGCGCCGGTCGCAACGCCGCTCGATCCGCGTCACCGGCTCGTCACCACCAAATACAATCCGGCGCGCACCTGGACCGCCGAAAATTCCGTGGGCATCGGCGGCGCGTATTTGTGCGTGTATGGCATGGAAGGCCCGGGCGGCTATCAATTCGTCGGGCGCACCTTGCAGATGTGGAATCGTTATCGGCAGACCGCCGATTTCGCCGGACGGCCTTATTTGCTGAGGTTCTTCGACCAGATCCGCTTCTACGAAGTGCCGGCGGACGAACTGTTGCGCATACGCGCGGACTTTCCGCTGGGTCGTTATCCATTGAAGATCGAGGAAACCGAACTTTCCCTCTTCGAGTATCAATCGTTCCTTGAGCGCGAAGCGCACGGCATCGAGCAATTCCGCACGAAGCAGCAAGCGGCGTTCCAGGCCGAGCGCGAGCGCTGGCGCGAGGCCGGCGCTCTGGAGGAAAGCTTCGAACCGCCCGCGGTCGTGTACAGCGAAGTGGCGCCTTTGC
>Ga0265338_10003039_pt1 | contig 24153 bp, 36 predicted proteins | sample 42126metaG_FD_193579 | JGI IMG/M metagenome (GOLD analysis project Ga0265338, IMG submission 193579) | Rhizosphere microbial communities from Carex aquatilis grown in University of Washington, Seatle, WA, United States - 4-21-26 metaG | ecosystem: Host-associated > Plants > Roots > Rhizosphere... | reverse complement strand
CGATCGGCGCCTTCTTTGTCCATAACGGCGGGGCAGGGGTGCACTAGTAATGGGATCAAAGACCCAGACGTCAACGGGAACGCAGAGCTCCACGACCGGGGCGCTACCGCAGTTCGCCAACCTGCTATCACAGCAGGGAACCAACACGGCAAACATCGGAGCCAACACCGATCCGTCTTCGCTGGTGGCGCCGGTTGCAGGATTTACGGCGCCGCAGACGAATGCCTTCGATATTGCGCAGGCACAGGCGAACAGCGGGCTATCCGGGCTTGCCACGCCCTACATCCAGAACGCAGCGCAGATCGCCGGCAACCAAACGCCCGTTACAGCGGCGAGTGTGCAGGCCGGTCTCAATCCCTTTATTCAAGATCAGGTCAACGCCCTGCAAGGCCAGCTTGCTTTGCAGAACGCGCAGACGTTGCAGCAGACGAACTCTAATGCAGCGCAGCTTGGCGCCTTGACGGGTGATCGATCACAGATAGCCGCCAACAACGCACAGAACCTAAACAACCTCAATGCGGCCACGGCGACGTCGGGCTTGGAATCCAACGCCTACAATCAGGCCGCCAACATCGCGTTGCAGAACAACGCCAACGATCTGGGCCGCGCAAATATCCTCCAGCAGCTCGGCACCACGGCACAGAACACCGGCCTCGCCAATGTTGCTTCGCTCTTAGGCATCGGCGGCCAGCAGCAGGGCCAAAACCAGGCCGTCAACAACTACGGTGCCTCAGTCGCTGCCGCACCGCTTTCTCTGCAGCAGTGGCTGAATTCGCAGCTTGCGGGCGTATCAGGGGCGGCCGGGTCTACCTCGAGCGGCACCTCCAGTCAGACGACGCCGGGGCCGAACCTGATAAGCCAGCTTCTCGGTGGCGCAACGGCACTGTTCGGCGCCGGTTCTGGAACCAAGTCATCTGCCACGGGCGGTCGCATCAGGGGTTATGATGCAGGGGGCGATGTTGCCCCCACGAACGCATGGGATCAATTCGCATCTCAGCCGATCGCAACCCTGCAAGCAAAACCGTTGCCGGCGCTGCCACAGGCATCCAGTGCGCAGCCGTCATCAAGTTCCTCATCGATGCCGAGTGCGCAGTCACTGACCAACGCTGGCAAAGGCATTTCCAATCTATGGTCTAGCCTCAACACCACTGCCGGTGCCCCGACCATGTTCGGACCCGATGGCGCCGCCCTCGACAGCGGCTGGTCGACAACGGTTTCCCCCACCATGGCGGGGATGGGCAACTTCCTCGATAGTTCCTTGGGCGGCATTGGTTCAGCATTTAGCGGTGGCATGGATGCGCTCGGCGGCATGGCCGGCGCCGGCATGGATGCACTGGGTAGCATGGGCGCTGCCGCTGCCGGTGGCCTTGGCGATCTTACCGCGTTGCTTCCCTTCCTGCTCCTGAAGACGGGCGGCCGCGTCAAGGGCTACGATGACGGCGGCGGTGTGCTTCCTGGCCTCTCCGATCAGGCGATGATGCTCCCAACGGACGAGATGCCATTTGACGACCCCGCAGATCAGCCCGTCCTTGCAACAGAGGGGTCGATGGTTCCAACATCTGGCAGTGCCCCTGCGGCTTCGGGCGGTTCTGACGGCCTCTTTGGCAATCCGCTGGGGCTTACCGATGCTGGGCGCCAGGGTTTGATCGCAGCCGGTCTCGGCATGATGGCGTCGCGGTCTCCATTCATCGGCACCGCTATCGGCGAAGGCGGATTGCAGGGCGTCAATGCATACCAGAAACAGCGCCAGCTCGACACGACCGAGAACTACCGCAAGGAGCTCATCAGGAACCGCGGTCAGGCACTGGCCAACCAGGCGGAGAAGATCGCCAATCAACTCAAGCTCGGCGAAGGCAATATTGCGGTCAGAAACCGCATGGCCGACATCGCCGACCAGCGTGCTAAGGAAATCTCTTCCCGTCTCATTGATCCCGCTACACGCGCCGATATGTTTGCTTCCACCATGGCCAAGGAAGAGCTCAAGGATAATCCTGGCACCGATCCCATGGCGACCACGGATAAGTGGCGCAAGTACTGGCACCAGCGTTATGAGCCGCAGACGACAGCGCCATCTGGGACCGCAGCCCCGCTTGCGCCAGTTCCGCAGTTTGCCCCGCAAGGCTCGATTGCGCCGCAGGGCGGCAACGACATGCTGGCGAAGGCGCGCGAAGCCATCGCCAACCATGCGGACAGAAATGCCGTGATCCAACGCTTGCAGAGCATGGGCATCGATCCTTCAGGATTATAAATGGCCGGACCCTTCGACGACCTCGTGCCCGACAATGGCGATGACCAAGGCGTAGGTAGGCTTGGCATGTTTGCGCAGTCGGCGCAGAACCTTGCCAACGCGGCTGATCCGCCGTCGGGCATTGGCGCATTGGCGCATGACATCTATTCCAGCCCTTTGTTCGGCGCCGTCGCGGATACTGCCCTCCAGGGCATGCCGACGGCTGGCAGCCTTTTGGCGACGGCCTTAAAAGTAAAGGAGCCGATCGAGCGCGAAGTCGAGAACCTCCCGAGTATGGTGACGGAGCCCATCTATGCGTCTCAGCGCTTGTTCGGCAACGGCGGCCAGGAATGGTGGCAGGGGCCGCAGGGAAATCCGCAAGGGCAGCAGGACGTCAATACGCTGTTGCAGACGCTCTATGGCGGGACGGAATTTGGAGCGCATGCGCCTGAGTTTTTACCGACTGTTTCAAGCGAGCCTTCTGCACCTGCTCCTGTCGAGAAAGTCACCCCGGCTCCACAGCAAGGGAGCGGAGAAGGCACCCAACCCTCTAGCGCTCCATCCGGTGGCCCGAACCCTGAAAACCCCTTCGCTGACCTTATTCCACAACCTCAACCCGATCACTTCTCCGACCTCTTGCCCCAACATACCGAGCATGGCTTAGTCACCCCATCCTTCGCCGTAGGGCCTAAAGGGGAAGCCGTGCCGGTCAATAAGATCGAACGTGAGTTGGATGAGCGGGGGACATTCTCGCCTTCGCTGGAAGCCGCAAAGGCCATCCCGCAAGAAACCGGCACCGTACAGCAGATGACGTCAATGCTGCTGAAAGCGGGAGCAAAGCCGAAAGAGTTGGAAGCTGTCGGCTATGCACAAGCCTTCCCCGATCCCAATGCAAAAGTCTCCAAGGGACAGATAGAGCAGTTCCTAAGAGAGAATAGAGTTGGGCTGGGGCAAACGCGGCTGGGCCCGCTTGAGAACACCGTCAATCCCAACAGCAAATACAACATCCCCGAGGTAGTCCGCGCCGCTCGCGAGTCGGGAGACACGCCGGGCGATCTGGGATTGACACTTGCCAACGACGGCAACGCCTATCGTGCGCTCATGCGCCGGTTTCCAGAATTGGAAGGGCGCGAGGACTGGGCAGAAATCGTTGCCAACGATGTGTTCGGCGGCGAGAGCCGGCCGTCCGGAGCAAGCAAGTTTGACACCTACTCCACCCCAGGAGGTATCCCAGGATCGTATAGGGAAGTTGTGACAACGCTGCCGCCAAGGGCAACGGAAGAACTCGCACGCCTCAAGTCCGAACGCGCCGCAATGGGCGATGTTTCGACGTGGGGGGACGCTGACGTTGATCGCAGCATTGCGCTCGATAAGCGCATTCAAGAGCTTTCAAACGCTGACTTCCGTCAAGAGTACACCTCCTCCCACTGGCCCGGTATTACCAATCCACTCTTGCATTATCGCGTCAAAGATTTTGTATCACGCGAACCGTCTGCGCCTTCCAGCGTCGAGAAAGTCACCCCACCCAAGGCACAAGGGCAAGGTGACTTTCTCCGTAATCCCAACGCTGGCGTGAACCAGTCTAAAGTCCGCGTCCTCGACGAATTACAATCCGACTGGGCCCAGAGAGCAAGAGATCAGGGGACGAGAGACCCTGCTGCAATAACAGCGCTGGAACAGCGTCGCGACGCAGCGATCAAGGAAATGGACGCTGCGGCGAACGAGGCCATCGGCAAGTATGGCGTGCATGGCCCTAATCAGCGCATGTCGATGTACGAAGCCCAGCGACGCATGATAACGGACCTCGCCAAAGAGAGTGACCCGCGCGCGCACGAACTCGCCGACATCATCAGCCGCAACCACGATGTTTACAGTGATACCGTCAACAAAATTCAAGCCGCACAGAAAGGCGTCCCCTCCGCCCCCTTCATCTCCAATACAAGCGACTGGGTAGATTTGGGCTTGAAGCAAGCTCTTACAGAAGCAGCTCGTGACCCAAGTGTAACTAGATTTGCCTGGGCACCAGGGGGAGTGCAGGCGGAAAGGTATTCGCTTGAGCATCATCTGAGCAGCATCAACGTCCACGATTCGGCTCAGCCGGGATCGCGCGTTGTCCGTCTCAACGCCAAGGGCGGCAACAAGCTCGCCGATCTTGAAGTGGACGCCAACGGCAAGGTCACGAATGCTGGCCGTGGCCTAGATGGGGCCATTGGCAAGAACCTCTCTGAAGTCATCGGTGCGGATGCCGCCAAGCAGGCAATGAGCGCCGAGAGCGGGAGTATGATCCCAGCCAAGGATTTAAAAGTCGGCGGCGAGGGCATGCGTTCCTTCTATGGGGATTGGGAGAAAACTGGTTCACGAGAGGGCGCTGCGCCCGCAGGCGTCGAGAAAGTCACCCCGTCGTCGCTTGTGGGCTACGATACGAGCACGCCACTCTATCACAGCACAAAATCCGACTTCACAGAGTTCAAGCCGAACACGCATTTTGGAACGGCCGAACAAGCCAACATGCGGACGGCGGGTTCCAATGCCCGCGTAATTCCGGTCTATCCGAAGGAAGGTCTGAAGTACGCCAAGCAGCGCGACACTGGCGACTGGTCGCAGGGCAAGCTCTCACGGCTGAAGAGCCAGGGCTATGACGGCGTTCGCTATCTCAATCGCTATGAAGGCATTCCGCTTGAGGCGTTCGATCGCGCACGCAAAGAAATAGGACAGACCGGCTCTGACCAAGACAAGCTCGACAAGCTGTCGGACGCGCAGTTCAAGCGCTTGATCCCCGAAGCCAAAGAGAGCGTGATTATCTTCGATCCGAAGAATGTTCGCTCCTCGCTTCAGCACAATGAGAGCGGAGACTTAGGGTCGGCATCCACAAAGGCGGGAGCTAAGACTGAACCATCTTATAATCCTGGAATCGTCGGAACCCGTCTTCTCAAACTCGTAAAATCTCTCGACCCGGAAGCAGCGAAGATAGAGGCGCACAATCTCGCCACGCAGTCGAAGGAGCTGCAGGGCCGTCGTGGTCTCGCTGGTAACGCCGATGCACTGGCCCAACTCGCTGGCGAGAACCGCACTAATCTCGCAAAAGAAAAAGCATCAGATAAAACTTTAACCTACCCCTCCATCCCCATCACTCCCAAGCTGAGAGAGAAGCTGTTAGGGGGAGTGCCGATGTTCTCGATGGCGGAAGCGCCAAAGACCCGAGAGCAGAAGTGGGGTCTCGTCAAAGGGAAGGCTCCGGTCGACTACAGCCAATTTATCGAACCCCGCCCCAAGGGCTCGCGCGGTTTTGACTACGAGATCACCCGCAACGGCCAGCCGACAGGCATGCGGGCAACCGGCTACGTCAAGAACAACAAGGCCCACATCGACTGGATCGGGGACTTGGACTTTGAGTCCGGTCCCAACTCGCTTGGCCTATCCGGCATCAAGCAATTGCGCGAGGCGCTGCGAAAGGACTTCCCGCAAGTCAAGTATTTCGAGGGCGAGCGGGTATCTGGTGCAAGGTATCAGGCCGGCAAAGAAGACCTGATCCAGAAGGTCTATCTGCCATCGCTTGGCGGTCCTCCGCCGCTGCCACCATTCACCCCGAAGTTCCGCGAGGCCCTGCCCAAGTTCATCAACCGGCTAGAGGGCTTCCTTGCTAAGGCGCTACCGCCCGACGTTGCCGTCCGCGTTGCCGCTAGGCTCCACGACGAACTCGGAAACGAGCTTAACGGGCAATTCACCACCAGCTCCCGCTTGCTTGAGTTGGCACTTTATCCGCTCGGACGCTACGAACCGACGGAAATCTTCGGTATTGCTAAACACGAGCTCATTCACGCCCTCCGGCAGCTCAAGCTGTTCAGCGACAAGGAATGGGCTAGCCTGAAAAAGGCAGCGGCGGATCGCGGCATTGAGAAGCTGATGCAGCAGGACGAAGATGCTGGGACTGGTCATAGCCTAGACTCCTATCGGCAGCATTATACCAACGTACTCAACGACAAGGGATTTGGGGACCATCCACGCTTTCACGAGTGGCTGAACGAGGCCCTAGATCAGGAACTTGTCGCGCGTATGGCCCAAGACTGGGCTGTGGGCAAAGGCAAGTACCCTTCCGTCGTTGCTGGTCTCTTCAACCGCATCAAGAACTTCATCGAGGCCCTGCATAATAAGATGTCTGGGATGGGATTCAACCATCCCGACAAGGTGTTCCAGAAGGCGTTCTCCGGCAACGTAGCGGGACGCTCGGAGCATGCGGGAGAACCAAGGGCACCTATGCAGGTGGAATTACCCTCCTTTGCGTCGAAGCGCATCATTCCCATCCGCGACCAGTGGAAGGCAAGGCAGCTAGAGCGCAAGTATCCTGACGAGAAAAGCGCAGGCACTTCTGGCTATGCCGACGAGCAAACGAGCGCAGAAATTGCGGCCAAACTCAACGAAGCCGAAAAGCTACGCGATGAGATCAAAGACTCGACTAAGCGCATGGTCGTTCTCGATGACGCGCACGCCAACCGACTTGCGCGCGCAGATAAGGCGGTCAACGATCTACAGCAGTTGCTGGCCCGCGCCCAAGCGGCCGAGCACATGCGCCAAGTGGCCTACGAGAACGCACAAGGCGGAGATGCACGTGTTCTGTTGGAGCCACATGAGAATTTCGACCCCAATATACTGGCCAATGCCAACGCCAAACCCGGCACCTACGAGGCTGCGGTCGAAAAGCAGAAGAGCAAGCCCGACATTGTAAGCCCATCCTTCGCCAAAGGCCCTAGGGAGCCTGTAGAAGGCGAGGAAGAGGGCCACGGTGTTCCGCCCCCGATACCAGGAAACGGCCGTGCAGGCCCCCCTGGCGGCCCGCCACCGATTCCTCCCGGTGGAGGAGCAGGTGGACCGCCTCCGCCTCCGCATGGGGCGCCTGTACCGCCGCCGCCGCCGCTCAATCCCAAGACGGCCAAGCCCGCCATCGTACGTCAGGTTGTGGATAGCTGGACGCGCAACGTACAGCCGGAACTTGCCTCGGATAAGGCACTCCAAGCCGATCCGCGCTTTGCCCAGTACCGCGCAGCGTCGGCTCAGAAGAAAGACGCCATCGTTGCCAAGGGCGATGAGGACTATCGCGCATGGAACAAGATCCCAGAGGACAAGCGTCTCGACTTTGTCGACAAGGTCGAGCGTGGTGATACAACCAATATGTCGTCTTGGGCGAAAGACCAGGCACAGAACATGCGCAAGCGCCTCGATGAGGCATATGCGCTTGAAAAGGTCTACGGTTCCAAATCGGCCTATGTCGACGAATATATGCCGCATATGTGGAAGGACGCTGGCGCCGCACGGCAGTTTTTCCAGACGTTAGCTGCTTCCAATCTCGGGCCCACTTGGTTCCAGAAAGCCCGCCTCATCGACTACATCAAGCAGGGGCTAGATCACGGGCTGGAACTCAAGACGACGAACCCAGAAGACCTAGTGCAGCAGCGCCTATTTGCCTCCGCTGACATGGTTGAGCGCATGTCGCTGTTGCATGATCTGCGCGACACCTATGGGCTCGCCTTTGAGGGCAAGAACCTGCCCCCGCGTCTCGCCAATGAGGGCTGGCAGAAGATCAATGCGCCAGATCGTCAGCAATGGCTGATCGCTCCCGACATCGCTCCGCTGTGGAAGAACGCGGTTGAGTCTAAGGGTCTATGGGCCAATGAGACGGGGCTTGGCAGCGCCTTCCGTGGCTGGATGGCCGTAAAAAATTCTTGGGTGCCGATCAAGCTCGCACTCTCGCTGTTCCATCCTTTGCACGTCCTGCACATCAACATGGGTCAGGATTTGGCTCGCGCCTTCGGGCAGGGCATCGAGGGCGACATCAAGGGCGCAGCCAAGAGCCTCGGTGATGTGGCGACGGGCCCGGTCGCGGCTTTCACGCCATGGCACAAAGGCATCAAAGCCAAGCAAGCGTGGCTCAAGTCAGAGAGTGAGCGCTCACCTGAAGAGCACTTTAACGTCGAACGCATGAAGGAGGGCGGGTTTTCACCCCAGCTCTCTGAGCAATTGCGCATCCATGGCGCCCGCGCTCTGTCGGAAACCTATAGCCGCATGCTCGACAACATGCGCAACGGCGAGTTCGGCAAGGGCTTAGCACGGGCCGGCATCGTGCTTCCATTCCAGGGCATGAAGCGTGCGATCGAGACGATCCAGAAGCCGATCTTTGAGCGTTGGATTCCGGCATTAAAAACGGCGGCCTACCTCAATGATGCGCAGGCATTCTTCAAGGCACACCCTGAGAAAGAACTGGACCCCATTCAGCGCAAGGCGGCACTACGAACCATCGCTAAGTCCGTCGATAACCGTTTCGGCGAGATGTTTTACAGCAACTTGTTCCTCAATCGTACAATGAAAGACGCGGCGATCGGCTCCTTCCTGTCGCTGGGCTGGAACCTGGGCTTTGCGCGTGAGTTCGGTGGTGGAGCTCTGGAGCCGATCGGGCGTCTGATCCAAAAGGGAACGGGCTACAAACCAAGTGCGACGCGGCAGACGATGCGGGACGCTGCCAGCAAGACGGCAAATCTCATCGCCTACTCTTCGACCGCACTCGCACTTGGCGGCATGATGACGTACATGCTGTCGGGCCAATCTCCGCAGGACTTGCTGGACTATGTGTTTCCGAGGACCGGGGGCCTCAATCCTGACGGCACGCCGCGGCGGGTCAACACCATGTTCTATACGCGCGAAGTGCCGATGGCAGCCAAGCACATCCAAGACGAGGGCGGGGGCTTGTGGGGCGCCGTCTGGGGCATGAAGAACATGCTCCAGAACAAGCTCATGGTGCAGCCGTTCTCGGAATTGCTCAACAACCGTTCCTACTACGGTTACGAAATCCACGACCCCGACGCGCCCGCGCTCGATCAGGCACGTCAGGTTGCATCCTACTTCCTGAAGAACCAGCTAAACCCCATGGCGGTTTCTGGTTATCAGCGGGCGATTGAGACGGGCGGAACTCCAGGCAAGGAGGGTGTGCTGTCGTTCCTGGGCTTTGGCCCGGCCCCAGGCTATGTGTCGAGGAGCGCCACGCAGAACTACATTGCCGCGCTCGCGCGTAAATATAATCAGCCCGAGGTCAAACCGCAGGCGGCAGAGGCGACCGCGGAAGCCAAGCGCAATGCGCGCACGCAATATCAGTTGGCCAAGCAGAAAGGCGATCCGGCGGCGATAGCGGAAGCGCAGAAGGCGCTCAGCGCGGCGCACACCAAGATGTTCAAGGACACACTCGATCAATACCAGTTCTCGCGCTTGCCGCCGGAAGTGCAGACATCACTCCTGAAGAACCGTTTCACGCCCGAGGAGATCAAGACCTATCTGCCGCACGCGCAAAAGAAGGTACGGGCGGAATTCGGCAAGCAGCGCTCGTCTTCTGCCACAATCCCGGCTAAGGATATGTTCTCCGATTTGATCCCGCAGCAGGGGCCATGAAATTCAGAGACTATGTTCTGTTAGCTTGTTGCCTAGCGGTCGACGTCTCGGCCGTGATTGGCATTTATAGCTTCGACCATACCCCGCAACGCCCCCTGGGCGAGATCGGCGAGCCTCGGGATTGGGCCTCGCTCCCGGCTGTCATCTTGTTCTTCTCCTCCCTCTACGTCCAACTACAAGGCATCGAGCGCTTGATGGACAAGCGGAGAGAGAAAGAGTTTCCGGCTCCGAAACTTCCGGGGGATGCTTGGCAACAGGCGCCGCTCGACGGGTTTCCGCGGAACGGGGAGCCGTTGAACTAAGAAACGTCTTCTGGTGGCTTGGCGCCGTTCTCTAGTTCATCAAGGCGGACACCGTACCGTACATTGAGGACGTGCCGCCCGACGTGATGGCGCTCTATTATTTTCTTTGTCGCGAGCCCGTCTAACCACTTCGTTACGCAGCCCTTCGTCACGCCCCACTTTGCACCCAATGTTGATTGGCTTGGAAGCATGGGGTCAACCGACAGCATCGCGATAACGTCGGCCTCTGCTTGGGCCCGCAGGACGCTCTGCGGGCGAGACCGAGGAATGGTTTCTATGTCGTCCTCCTCGCAGGCTCCGTAGCCTGGGGTCACGTTGTCGATCGCTACCAGTTCGATGGCGGCGATGACGCATTCGGGCGGAAGTTTGAAAAATTCTCTCCGGGCCGAGACGCGGTGGACAGAGAAAGCGGCGTGGATTTGCTGCTCCACGAATAGGGCGTCATCTACGGTCGCCGCGTAGGTGCAACGAAATGGCAGCGGTATTGAACTATTGGCGCTTAGGTCGGCAATCCGCTGCTGCAGGTTGCGCGTGCGGCCGATCTTTAGAAAGCCGGGCATGGCGTCGTTTTCTAGTATGTAGATGATTTCGCAATCGTTCTGGATTTCCATGGCACCCTTTCCAAAATAAAAAGCCCGGCAACCTTTCGGCGCCGGGCTCTAGTTAGTTGAGAAGGCTGATCTGAACTTCCCGACCGGAACGGATCTTGCGAACCTTTCCGTTAAGGGCGGCTACCCTTTTCGAGCTCCCGCCCGGTGAGACCTGCATGGACCGCGCTAACTCCTCGTTAGAGAGGGGTCGCGTGGCACGACTGAGGGCTTCGATCACAGCCCTTTCCTCGTCGGTCTTCACTTTCCGAACCATTTCCAAGGCGAGCATTGGCTTTGCCGGGGAAATAGTTGCGATAGTCTTGACCTCCACACCTGGGCGCCAGGCAAAGCAACCGAGCGCCAAGGCCGCGATCTCGAGAAGAACGCCAAACAGCGATGGCTTGAAGGTCGCCACCACCGGCTCGATGTCCTCCACCTTTGCCTTCACGCCGGGGAGGAGCGCGATGGCGGCAGCAAGAACGTGATTGCCCGGTTCCACGGGCACCTCAGGGCCGAGATGTGAAATCTCAGCCGTGAGCTGGTCGATGTGGGCTTTCACTTCCCTAGCCCGCAACTCCCAGTCCTGACAGCGAGGTCCGCAGCGTGTCCCACGTTCGTCGTCTGCAAACCTCTGGGCGTCGTCATAGCGCTGCTGTGCGCGCTGCAACTCGGCCTTCTTTTCATCCAGCGTGAAGTTTTGAGCCTTCGCGCTAGCCACCTTGGCGTCTCGGCTCTCCGTTTGCCGGGCAATGGTCCCCTGCAAGGTGTAGGCGGAGCCGACAACGGCAGCGATCGTCAGAAGAACCGCTGCTAACCAGTTCCGATCCTTTAGTGCGTAGTGGGCAAGAATCGGCAGGGCAATCACAACGACCCAGATCAGGGGCGTTGCCACGATAACGATCCAATCTGGACGCGAGGCCTGCAACTCGGTCTGGATCAGATAGGCGGAGCCGGTCATCCAAACGAGGATGGACAGCGCCGTTGCAAGCCGACGAGCGGCCGTGCTATGTGTGGTCATGTGACGTTTCTCCGTGGATGGTGAAATTCACACGAGCCGGCCGGTGTTTGCAGCACCGCGTCCGGCTCTTCTGTTGAGTTCTGAGGCTCATCAGGGCGGCTTTGATCCGCCGACAGTAGCCACGAGGGCTACTGTTTCGCCTTGAGTAGAACCTCGATGGCGTCGGCGAAGTCCTCATGTGTTGGACGCGCCCAGTCACCGCGCTCTGCGTCGAAGGACGACGGTCCTGAGAGAAGAACGGGACGCAGGCCGTTCTCGTCTGGCTCGTCATGCTTCCAGTGGATTGACCATCCACCGTCACCTTGATCCGATCGCAGAACCTCAAAATCGTAATCGTGTAACTGGTCGTCGTGAATTCTGGTCATCTGAATTCTCCGTAGGCCATAGGTCATGGTCTTCTCCTTGTTAACTCATAGCATTATAGCACGATTTGTAGCGCACCGTAGCGCTGTCAACGTGTATTTCGATCACATTTTCGTGATTTGCATTGCAGCGCTGCGCAATTAAATGTAGCGCATGACCTTAGCTGACCAAATTCGCCAACGAGATGTGGGATATTTTGGCCCTGTGAACCGGACAAAGCCATTCTCGATGCGCTTTGACGAAGAGCTGAAGCGCGAGCTGCTAAGGCTCGCCAACGCCGAAAACCGCTCACTGACGAATTACGTCGAGACCGTGCTCCGCAAGCACGTCGCGGAGCAGAAGCGTCCGCGCAAGTAGCGTCCCCCAAAGTACCTGACCTGATGCCGCTCAGCGACACGCTGGGGCGGCTATTCGCATTTGAGGGCACATGGCACTCCAATATACCGTCGTCGACCTCAGCCACTACGACATCATCCAAACCAATGGCTTCGATAAATTGGCCCGTGGCGGCTACAAGGGCGTCGTCAACAAGGCGACCCAAGGCTCCGGCATTGTCGATGTCACCTATGCCTCACGCCGTCGCGATTGCATTGACGCCGGTCTCGCCTACGGGTGCTACCATTTCGGGGATAACTCGGACCCCGTTGCTCAGGCCGATCACTTCTTGGCCGTAGCGCAGCCCGACGATTCCATTCTGATCGCCCTCGATTGGGAGCCCAACGGCGCCCACACGATGAGCTGTCAGCAGGCCCGCGCCTTCCTCGATCGCGTCTGCGCCAAGACCGGACGCACGCCACAGGGAATTTATATCTACGGCGGCTCACTGCTCAAAGAGCAGGTCACGAGTGCCGAAGACGTCGCCTACTTCGGGCAATACAAGCTCTGGCTCTCGCAGTATTCAACCAAGCCCCGCGTTCCCAAGGCGTGGAGCTCCTACACGATCTGGCAGGCTTCCGGCGATGGTCAGGGCCCGCCTCCGCATGATGCGCCGGGCATTACCATCCCCGGCGGTGTCGATCAGAACGTCGTCTGCGCCGGCTTCGATTTCGACCGCGACTGGGGCGCCTGCAAGCCAGTTGCGGCCGTACCCATGACAATCGCCGATCTCGTTCCCGTCTCGAGGAAGGCTGCCCTTGCTGTCCCCGTCAAGCGCGTGTGGCAGGGCATCACAGGCACCTCGCTATTGAGTGCGCTCGGTATGAGCAAGGACACTTACGCGCAAGTCTCAAACACCATCGCCAACCATTGGCTCGCCATCGTCGTCACGGTTGGCATCCTGTCCATCATCGTGTTCAAGGTGTTTGAATCCTACATGGTCGACGACGTGAATTCAGGCCGCGCCACGCCATCCGGTGCAGCGAATGGATGACGCTCGTCTCTACGAGTTCGATCAGGATGAGTGGTGGGACGTTTGCCGTTCACTGCGCCCAGAACTGACGCGCGATGAGTACGAAATAATGTGGGACGACTTCATTGCGTGGAAGTGCAAGCGGATGAGCAATTAAGGAGAACAACATGAAAGCCTTCCTCGCACTCGTGAAAGCGTGGCTGTCGTGGGCGTGGAGTTGGGTCAAGTGGGCGGACGCCAAGTTCATGGCCTTCGTCATGTGGGCGGGTGCTTGGGTCATCGCCCATGTCTCCGCCTATAAGAAGGGCTATTTCTGGCTTGTCCTCGGCGGCTCGCTTGCTTCCTATTTCTTCTGGGCCTCGATCGTTGGCGCCTTCCACTGGGTCGCAGATCCTATGCGTCAGGCGATGGCGCCCGTCGAGCATGTGCAGTCGGCACCGGAGACGTTGCTTCCGCGTGGCGCTCTCATCCCCACCGCCATTCCAGCCAAGCCCGCACCGTCGACCGAGTTGGCCCCGCTGGCGCCGCTCCCCGTTGCGCCTGCGGCCGATAGCGACAAGGTTGGACCCGTGTTCAAGGTCAAGAAGGTCACTGTCATCGGGAAGCGCAAGCCGGTCGTAAAGTCTGCTTCCTCGAGCCCGTTCCCGAACTGATGGGCTACGTCCTCCTCATCATCGGCGCCATCATCGGCGGAGGGCTTTGCGTCGGCGTCGAAGAATTGCTTGTCATCCCGCACCAGGTCTCAGTGGCGAAGTCGGCTCAGTTCGCCGCCGACCAGCGCGCGTGCGACGCCAAGATCGCGATGATCCAGGCGACGCTGGCCGAGCATGCGCTGGCACAAGTCGACAGCGCCAATTCGGCGATTGCCACGCTAGGCCCAGCCCCCGATGACAAGATCGGTCTGCAAGCCTTGTGCGATAAGGAGGCGGCATGTCGCGATCGGCATTCGCGCTAGTCGCGCTCCTCCTGGCCGGCTGCGCTGAAGCTCCACGGCCGCAGATCGTGCGCGTCGTTTCCGACAACTATTGCCGCTTGTCTGATCCGCTTTCCTGGTCAGTCAGCGACACAACCAAAACAATCGACGAGGTGAGGAAAAGTGAGCGTAAGCGGGTGTGCCTGTGCGGCAAACCGGCTCCCAAGGACTGCGGGTGAGTTAGGAAACCACCAACCAGCGGGGACACCATGCTCTACGAAATCACCATGGCCGTCTGCTCTATTCTGCACGGCGGCTGCCATGCCGAAAACCTCACCGTCCAGCCTGAGTATTCCGCCATCCCCTACATGGCCATGAAGTCGGTCGAAGTCGAAATGGCCAAGTGGAGCGCCGAGCATCCCGAATACACCATCGCCAAGTGGAGTTTGCATCCCATGTCGCGCATCGCAAAGAGCTGAAACCATTAACTCGCGGGGGCGGGGGACTATGTTGAATGGCAGAACTCCACATGTTCCCACCGAATGGGAAAGACCAATCGCCAGAAGCCAAGATCGCCCGTCTGGAGGCTCACGTCTTTCATCTCTGGCAGAAGCTAAGAGAAACCGAGATCGAACAGCACGAAATCAAGAAGGACCGGGAAGCCCTCATCCGCTACATCGGGTGGCGGGTGGTAATCTTTTTAGGACTGCTCGTTGGAGCTCTTGTATCCAAAGGCTCGACGCACGGCTCTCTCCTGACGGCCATCTCCGGCGCCTTGACCTCATCGTTTGGGCAATGATGGGAGTGGTGCTGGTGCTGATCTTGATTTGACGGCTCGCACTATCGAGTGCTTCGCCTGCGCTGCGCGCGCTCATTCAACATGAGCGTCATAGATCGTGATGTCCGTTGCCCCCAAGATAAGGGCGCCTTCCCGCTGAACTAACGCCATGAGCTCGTCGAGCGTTTTGATCTCGATGGCCCATTCGTTTGCCCCTGAAACTTTTTCCGCGCCTTCGCATGGCTTATCTTCGTCATCCCAGGTGCTTGCTCGATCGATCGTGAAGATCATCTTCTCTTCCTTCATCGCTCTTGCGATAGCCGACGCGCTCTTTAGCAAGTCGGCGTCAAATCAGCTTTCGCGGCGGTTCCTGGTAGCCACGCTTAGCTGCCCGCGTTAAGAATGCCCGTCATCCTCAAAAGGGATGGCGGGCGTTTTGCGTTAGGGGGCCTCATGTTGACGGTTTCTGACTGATCCAAAACGCGGCGTCGCGGATACCGCGGGCATAGCCCGATAGCTCGCGCATAATTACCTCAGCGTCCCCCTCATGGTCCTCAACGTTCTGCTGCGCGTCTTTCAGATGCTCCTCCAAGAGGGCCACGCATCTGGCGCGTTCGCGTTCTTCTGCTAAGCGTTCCACGGGCGCGGCCTTCATGGGATAATTTTTTGCTCACGCAGGGCTTGCGAAATCGCCCTGCCGATAGTGAATACGATTTCTTCGCAGAACTCCCACTCAGGCGTGCCTTCGACATCGCCCCACATATAGTTGCCATCCTCCATCGCGGGCATCTTCGCCCCAGGCATGTTGCGATACAGGGCGATGGTCTGCTGCTGTATCTCCGGCGTCCATTGGCTCATCAGCGCGGCCTTTCGTTCAGTCTGGTTGTTCAGCAGGCAAGAACGCGCGCAGCGCTTCCGCCTCGGCCCTCGATATATTGAACGTCACAGCAGACTTCGGCCGCATGATGTGCACGACGGCGCAAGCGCCGTTCTCAAACCACGTCAGTTTGACGGTGTTGCCGTCTGCGCTCTTGCGCTCGTGTGTTGGGCTTGGCGTCTGCATCGGTCGGGCCTTTCGTTCAGAATGGTTTTGAGCGGTCGTTAGGACGCACGGGGACGTGCGCGGGCTTGCCGCTGATGCGCTCCGCTTCCTCGCTCAGTCCACGATCCCGCAACAGGATTGCCGGGAATTTCCCGACCTGCCATGGATGCAGTTCCGTCAGCTTCCGACCAGCATCCAAGAAGCAGGAGAAATGGGCGTAGTGGCGCACGCCATACTTCACCATGCGCTCGCTATTCCCGTACTTCTTGCAATACCTGCACGTGCTTTGCGTATCCATCGGTCGGGCCCTTTATTGCCTATCGCGGATTGTCATGGCGATGGCCTTAGCAACCGCCGCATCGGTTTCGTTCGCGGTAAAGATCGGCATGAGCGCCACTTGCGCGCACGCCTCGCGCTCGGCCCTGCGAACTTCGGCGATAATGTCTATCAACGGGACGCCGTGAAATAGCGGGGTCGGGTCATCGGCGGCTTCGCTGCCGCGCGTGTACATCTCTAAAGTGGTCTTTGCATCCATCTGTGCGGCCTTTCGTTAGCTAATTGCAGCGAGCCAACACAGCCCCGCTACGAAGATGATTACTACGATGGCGGCGAGGATCATTGCCGGGCCCTTCGTTATCTGTTCCGAAGGTCAGCGTTGAGGATGGCGATGCCGCGAAGGCGGTCCATCTCAACGCCGTCAGCGTCTACGATCTTGCGTAGGCGTTCAATCTCTGCGGCGGCGTCCTCAAGCATCTTAGCTGTATGCTCGGACGACGGGCATCCGTCACGATAACTCGCTGCCCGTTCTCTAAGTGCCTGCGGCGTCATCGGGTCGGGCCTTTCGTTAGCAGTTGCCGTTGTTCAACTCGTCGTCCTCAACAAGCAAGGCGATGCCTTGCTCTCTGGTTATTCCGTACAAGGCGCACATTTGTTCTAGCGCGGCGTCGTAGCCCAGTGAAAGCTCGACCTCGAAGCAGCGCTGCGCAAACTCTTGACAGTCGATCTCCATGCAACGGGCCCTTCATTGAGTTTCGCTGTTGGCATTCGCGAGCGCGCGACGCGCCCGCTCGATTAGGCTGCTCAGCGGGGCAAGAACGCGCGCCACGTCTGGCTTGTCTTCCATAACGTCGAACGTGGCGACGATAGTCGCTAGCGTAGACCACAGCTCTGGGGCGGCGGCCACGAGCTTGGCATCGGCAGGGTCGGAGACTTCTCCCACGTAGTTCACGTCACCGTTTTCGAGCTTCTGGCCGATGTCGAAGACTGGGTATTCGCCATCTGGCTTGTGCGTGACATGCCACGGTCCCTGGGTCATCGTCATATCCTCCGTTGTCCCCATCATATGTAAACGAGCCCTTGACCTTTGTCAACCGGGGGTGTAGGAATAAGTTGACTCTGAGGTTTGCGGAATGCGCTTTTATGCACAAGAAAACACGTCACGAGCGGCAAGAGTTCACGGGCCGCTTAGTAGGCTATGCGCGCGTCTCAACACCCGAGCAGGATTTGAGTATGCAGTTCACGGCGCTCGCCCGCGCTGGCGTTCAAGAGGACAACATCTGGGCGGAAACAGTCTCAGGCGTGAAGCGCAAGCGACCGCAGCGCGACATGGCTCTAATGGATGCGAGGCCCGGTGATGTCTTTGTCGTCTATAAGCTCGACCGGCTCGGAAGATCGTTCCGCGAGCTGCAAGACATCGTGTGGGAGCTGCGGGACCGGGGAGTGGGTTTTCGCAGCCTCACTGAGGGTTTCGATACGACAACACCCGCAGGAACCCTCCTATTCCACGTTATCGGTGCGCTGGCGGAGTTCGAACGCGGACTTATCGCAGAGCGAACACGTGACGGCATGGCTGAGGCGAAACGACAAGGCAAGCCCGTAGGCCAGCCCCTATGGTTCACCAAGGAACGGCAAGACGAGTTCGTAAGGCGCTTCGTGGCGGGCGAGAGTGTCAAGGAAATCGCGGACAGTTGGGGTAAGAGTTCCAACATGATCCGCGTCAAGTTCAAGAAAGCGAAGCTGCGACGGCTTCGGATAAGGCGAGACTGAGGAGTCGACCGTGACCAAGCGTTGGAGCGCGCCAAAGAGCGGCGGTCATCAGACTAAGGCGCAGGCATCACGGCGCAAACGCCGCCACACGCGCATGAAGGGCACGTTTACGCAGAACACCACTGAGCGTGTCATCTACCACTGGACGACAGGCGGCGAGGAAGCCTTTCTCAGGATCATGGCCGCCAAGGGCTATAAGTGAATCGAAGGAGCAGTTGATGACGTGTCCGGTCGCAGCCTTGGCATATGCCCTCTACGACAGTGAGAGCACCGGGAGGCTGTCGGAAGACCCCGACGCGCAGCCGGAGTATTTCAGGCGAGCCGAGAAGCTGCTTTACATGCTTAAAACGTACAGGCCCAAACGCGAGCGCGTGGCTATTGCTAGAGCGATACGGAAGGCAAACTGAGGAGCCAACCGATGGACTGCTGCATCTGTGGCAAGGAAATCCGAGACGGTGACGCAATCGCTTGCCTGGGCGCCGGTAAGACAGCGCACGCACGATGCGCGGACGAAGGCTTGAGGAAAGCCGTGTGGGATAAGTGGCGCGTCGAGCAGGCCGCAACGGCTTTGCAGAAGTCCGAGGCAAACTGAGGAACGTCTAGCCTACTAGACAATCCTCATCTTGATGCCGGGTTTGTCTAATAAACTAGACGTTGACAGACCTCGCCTATCGAGGCTCTTTGGTTCAAGCTACCGTTGGGATAACGTGCGGTCATCGATCTGGGGTGCCTTGGGCAACGGCATCCAATATTCCGCGCCCCATCCACGCTTCCATTCGCGACGGCGCTCAGTGCGCTCCTCATAGGTCTTGCGCTTGCCCGAGGCATGCTGGCTCTCGCTTACGAGTTCATTTCTCACCTCTGTGATCCATTGGAAGCTGTCGACGGCAAACTCGTCGCCCTCATTCAATGGGCAATAAGTGAGCACTTCCACGCCTTCTTGGCACGTCTCGATCGGTTGCCATTGCTCCGACATTGCGGTGACTTTCTCCATCGGTTGCCGGTGTAGATCCGTCTGCGTGAAAATTATCGAGGCTCTGTCTTACGCTGCGCGTGCAAGACGGCCAGGAAGAACGCCGCGGACAAGAAGCTCACCGCTAGGCCCATGTCGGTGGCTGGCCGCCCCGTCAAATAGGTCAGGCCGTAAGCCGACATCTGGCCGAAGAAGAAACTCGCCGACAGAGCTGAAACTTTCATTCTTCCTCTCCTTCGTCTTGTAGCTCGGTCTTACGCTGCGCGTGCTCTGATAGCGGCAGAGATTTCTCGACAAATCTCGGCTTCAGCCGCGCTTGCCACGGTTGCTCGACGCTCAACGATCAGCGCGCACTCCTCGCGCTCGGAGGCGATGGCTTCCCTTGTGAGGGCTGGCACCAGGTCGAACTCATCGTGCAAATTCTTCAGCGCCGCCTCTAGCTCTGCGATGCGCTCAGCAAGCTCCAGAACGATGCCCGCGCCCTTTGGAAGCTCAGGCGACGGTGGGTTATTCCAGCTATTGAATATTTCGCGTGCGCGCTCTGATAAGTCGCTCATTTGCTCCCCCGTGCTCGGATAGCCTTCAGCAGGCGCTCATTCGCATCGGCCCATTTGTCCATTGGGCGGCCCGCTCGAACACCTTCAATCCCGCCGATGAGCGACTGCCGTAATTCGTCCAGAGCCGCCTCTAGCTCTGCGATGCGGGCCTGCGCAGCCTCAAGCTCGCACTCGACGCAGCGGCTCTCGACGTGAAACTCATGCACGCAGTAGTCCAGGGCACCCGTGGTGCTGGTGCGCTTCATTTGGATAACGGCCTCCATGTTCTCGATGGCATCTTCTTCGTCGCCCATAGTCCCATGCTCGTGTGCGTGCAGAAACTTACGCAGCGCCGCCTCTAGCTCAGAGATGCGGGCTAGTGCTGGCGCCAGTATGTTGGCCACAGTCTGCCGACCTAGTTCACCGTCAGCGCCAAGGGCGTTTTTGAGAACGGTCCTTGCGTGTGCCGTTAGATCGCTCATTTGCTCCCCGTCTCCTTCGTCTTGTAGGTGGGAACAGTCTGGTGTCAGATTGGTGTCAATGCAGGGGAGTGTTTCACGACACGTTCTCAGCTAGTTCTAGCCCACTGGAACGCCGTAAAGCCCTTATTTCATGGTGCTGCCGCTGAGGATTGAACTCAGGACCTCTCCCTTACCAAGGACGCGGCGAAGGCGAGAAAACCCCGATAAATCAAGCCCCCTTTTTCTGTGGTGTCACGTTTGGTGCCAATCGCAGGTCCGGCTTCTTGTCGTTCCCAAAAATCGCCTCTGCAACTTGGCGCACGTTTTCAGGGTGTGCGTAGGTGCCCATTAAGACCTTCGGCGACTTCCAGCCCCCGAGCTTCATGGTCGTCGGGATGTCCACCTTGTTCCTGACAATCATCTCGGTTGCGAAGGAGTGCCGGCCCGCCTGGTGCGGAGGCACGTACTCTATACAGGCCGCCTCGCAGATCGCGCGCCAGCGCTTATACATCTGCCGCCTGCCCCAATCCCCAAATACACGTTGCCCCTGTGGCGGATTCAGCCGAAGGAGGCGGACCATCTCGTCGGTCAGCAGCGCCGTACGCGTTTCTCCGTTCTTGGTATCCAGCAGGTCGGCTGTTTTCTTGGCGAGATAGACTTGGGGCCATTCTAGGCGCTCTGCGTCTCCCAACCGAGCGCCTGTCGTGAACATGAAAAGCTCCATCCGGCCTAGTTCCGACCAGCCCCGCCCGAGGATCATGGCCGCTGCCATGAAGGCGTCGACCCACACCCTGTCGATGGCCACCTTGTCGGCGCCCTTGGGCTCCTTAAAGCGTTTGACGGGCACCGGAGCGCATAGCTTGCGCTCAACCGCCCAATTGATGACGGCAAGCACGGGACAGATCACTTGCCGGTTGCGTGTGGCGCCCGATCCGCTGGGATAGAGCGCGCGGGCCAGATCGTGAATTAAGCCCGACGTGATGTCAGCAATCGCGGTCTCGCCGAGCTTGGTGATGATCGGCGCCATGAAGCGGGTGTTCTTAGTCGCCTTCAGGTACTCGATAGCAGCGTCTCCGAACTTGAGAACGCGGCTTTTGTCCCCGTCGATGGCCTCGATTATCTCGGCGCGTTTTTGCTCAAAGGCCCGCTGCGCTTCATCTCTTCCAGAAGTGCCAAGGCTCTCGCGGAAGCGCTGCCCTTTGTAAGTCCCCGAGAGGTAATAGATCGTGCGCCCGTCCTTCTTGCGCGTTCTCTTGGTGATTTTGAGCATGGGATGGCCTCAAGGATTTCGGGTATATCACCGGGCGCAATCATCATGCGGGCGCCAGATAGGGTGTGCAAGCCGGTCTTGTAGGCGGCGGCTCGAAACGCACGCTCAGCAACGGCTACGGGAAGCGATTCCAGGCACTGATCGACGCTCCAGAGTACGGCTGATTCAGTCATTCAACCTTGTCCTTCCGCTTCGAGGATCGCTTTGCCGATGAGTTCGGGGATTTGGGGGAGGATGGTGTTTCCCGTTGATCGAGTTCGGTCCACCCAATCGGGAACCCCATCATCCATTCCCGAAATCTCGGGTTCATCCGTCCAGGCCCGCCACGGGTGGCTATAGCCACAGGAAGGCTTGGCGAGTGCGCTCCGTGCGGCTTCGGGTTCGAGCCGTCCTTCCAGTCGCGAGCCTGCGGCGTTGGCAGCGTTCCAGCGTGCCGCGTCTCGTGCCCGCGCAAAACTGTCAGGAGGTCGCCCCGACCGCCCCTGTCCGCGTCCGTAGCTCTCGGCGTCGGCAGAGCGCGTCGCCTCAGTTCCCCCGGAAGGCACTTCGAGCGGTCGATGTCGAAGTCTCCCCGTTTCTCCGCATCGTTCGCTATGGGCGTGGGCAACAATATAAACGCGGTCGCGTTCGTGAGGGGCGCCGATGGCCTGCGCCGGTACGCAATCCCATTCAAGATCAAACCCGCTCTCGGCCATGTCTCCAAGAACAGTGCCCATCCCGTCACCAAGCAATGCTGCCACGTTCTCCACGATTGCGAAGCGCGGTCGTACCAGGCGAAGGGCTCGCACCAATTCCCTGTACAGTCCTGAACGCTCCCCGGATAAGCCGGCGCGCTTTCCGGCGCGAGAAACGTCCTGACAGGGGAAGCCTCCGCAGACGACATCGGCTCCTGGAAATTCGGCGGTTCGTACGTCATCGTAGATCGGCACCTTCGGCCAGTGTTTCGCCAATACACGCTGGCAGAACTTGTCGATCTCGCAGAATGCTACGGTTTCAAAGCCGCCCGTTCTCTCTAGCCCTAGAGAGAAGCCGCCAATGCCGGAAAAAAGATCGAGCACCTTTAGCGTGGCACGACCTCCCCGTTCAGCTTCTTGCGCCAACGCGGATTGTGAAGACGCGACTTTGGCCGCTTGGCGCCCATGTGCTGTTCAGCAACGCGCCGGATCTTTGCCCGCTCGGTTGCTTCTTTCGCAGACTTGGTGCGAGCACAGCGTTCGTGCGCGGGTTTGCGGTTTGATGGTTCGTTCGTGCCCTTGAGCCATAAGGGATCAACGTGCTCGTCCCATGCTTCCTTTACCCCGTCGATCTTGTGACCGCAGACGCAGCAGATGCCGCCGGCCGCCAGAAACATCTTGAGCTTCTGGGGAGGCGTTAGCGGCTTGCGTGGGTGCACGTAATAGGGGTCGTTCATTTCCGCTCCAACAGTTCCCGCAGTCCTGCAAACCGCTCCATAGGTACTTTCCGTATCTGGTCAAATGTCTGATTTCGTACCAAGGTAGAGGCTTGATGGGCGGCCCCACTCCCGTCCCTGGTAGTCCCGCCCGTCAAATCTTGTGCCTTGGTTGCCGGTATCCTGGGAATTGCCGCTCCCCCGCGCGCGTCCCTAGATACCGGCAGCGGGGGCGTGGGGGGCGGTTTAGGCATCTTGCATGCTTTCGGCGAAGGCGACCGCGAGCCAGTATTCCCGCTCGTCGGCATACTCACGCCAAAACGCGCGCTCCGCGGCTGCATTGTCGCTGATCTCGTCTAGGGTAAGCTGGCGCTTCGGCGGCAGCGGGGGCGGTGGGAGCGGTTTAAGCATCACTTCCACCATTCATCGACCATGCGGGCGCGGACGCCGGAGACGACGTGGTAAGCCTTCTTGAGCTTGCCCTGGCTGGCGTGGTTCTTTCTGCGGTCCTTGGCCTTTCTCGCGGCCTTCTCGTAGACGTGCCGCCTGTCGGCGCCAAGTCGTACGGTCGGCTGTAACGGCACCAGCGTGTATTCGCCGGGCTCGAATTTGCCGCCGCGATCGAAAGCCAAGACCTCGTTGCGGAGCGCCATCGGCACACCGAAGCGCAGCCACTTGCCGCCCTTCTTGATGTAGGCGCGAGACATATGAACCTTGGCCGCCTCGCAGCCTTCCTGACGGCAGAGCGCCTTTGCGGCGGCGCATGAATTCGCCTTCTTCAGAGAGCCCGCCTTCACGTCGTCCTTGGTGATGTTGAGGACGATTTTGTGATTTGCGTCTTTGACATCGATGCCTTCGATTTTCATGGTCATTCCCCTTTCATTTCGATAGCCTCATCTCAGCCCGCACGGAGGCTTCCATGCTCTGCCATTCGTTGAACTTCATGCGCAGGTATTCCATCTGCACTTTCAGCTTGTTGGCGGTTGCGCGGTGACTGCACATCCCACGCAGGTATTTTTCCCATTCAGGGTCGCATTTGGCTTGACGTTCGGCGCGGTTGTCCGCCATCGGGCCTTCCTCGTCGACGATGCGCGACTTCATCTTTTCCAGCGTCGTGGTCTTCAGCTCCTCCAACAGTGAAGCGGCGGAATCCGCGTCGACCCACTTCTTCGCAACGATGCGGAACTGTTCCGAGATCGGCTGCTCGCGCTCGGGAAGTTCGGAGATGGCGCGTTCCGACGTCGTCATTCCCCCACCTTCGCGAGAACGGCACGGGCTTTTGCTATCGTGGCCGTGTTGATGACGGTTTCACAAAACGTCGTGCCGTAAGTAAGCGCCGCAAACCTAAAGTCGGAATCTACTGCCCGCAGCGCCTCCACGAGTTCGTCGTAGAGATCGACGCCCTCATCAGGGCCGATCCATTCGCCTGTCTGCGGGTCTATGCTCACGCCACCGTCTCCCTCAA
>Ga0265338_10003038_pt1 | contig 24155 bp, 23 predicted proteins | sample 42126metaG_FD_193579 | JGI IMG/M metagenome (GOLD analysis project Ga0265338, IMG submission 193579) | Rhizosphere microbial communities from Carex aquatilis grown in University of Washington, Seatle, WA, United States - 4-21-26 metaG | ecosystem: Host-associated > Plants > Roots > Rhizosphere... | reverse complement strand
CGAAGGCCGGCCGCCCGCCTTCTTTTCTCCCCGGGTCTCCCCTGGGCTGCTGCCTTCCCGCGGGATTTTTAGCACTGCTGACCACAGGAGTGGCATTGCTGCTCAAATCGGCCTTCCGGGCGGCGCGGTGCGGGTTACCTTCTTCAGGTGGCCGGCATCACCATGTACGACACCGCGTTCAACGACCAGTTCCCGGCGGGCGGGGCAGCCTACGCCGGGTACGTCGACGGCGGGGTCGGCAACCAGCCTAACTACGCCTACGTGGTGAGCGCCTTCCCGAAGGCGCAGCACCTCTCGATCACGCTGTCCGCCAGTTACAACGCCGATGTGCTCGACGTCGAGGCCGGAGCGGCGGCGTCGGCTGACGTGCCCAACTGGTACACCCGGCAGGTAGCCCGCGGCATCAGGCGGCCGGTCATCTACGCCAGCGCGTCCACCATGAACGACAGCATCCTGCCGGTCCTCAGCCAGGCTGGTATCGCCCGGGCGGATACCCGGCTGTGGACCGCGCACTACGGTGCGGGCGAGCACATCTGCGGGCCGGGGAGCTGCGGCTCACTCAGCGTCAACGCCGACGGCACGCAGTGGACCTCGAGCGCGCGCGGCCTCGTCCTCGACCAGTCGCTGCTGCTCGACAACTTCTTCACCACCCCCACCAGCATAGAGCCGATCGCCACGGAGGCGGAATTGCAGTCAGGCCAGCTCAACACGGGCCACGGCGCGTTCACCGTGATCCCGGTACCGGAGGGCACCGCCCACCACATCGCGTTCGGCCTCGACAACCACGCGCAGAACGTCCCGGTAGCGTCCCTGCGGGTGGCGATCTTCGACACCGCCTGGCGCGTGCACCCCGAGGTCTTGCTCGACGGCAACAAAGGGCTCGGGGTGCTTACCTTTCCGAACGCCGCCAAGACCGGCGTGATCTCGGTCCGCCGCAACGACGCCGGCAACGCCGCGATCGGCTACGTCGTTTACTAACCGGCCGGCCTGGCCAGCGCCGCCGCGTACTCGGCCGGGCTGTTCACGTTGACCAGCGAGTCCAGTTCCGGGTCGGCGGCGGCGAGGCCCGGGTCGGCCAGCAGCCGGGCCGCGTCGACCCGGCTGACCGTGCACTGGCCGAACAGGTCGGCCGGACGCAGCCGCCCGGAGCCCACGAGCTGGTCGGCGGTCGCGCCGAGCGCCACCCGGTAAGCCGCGGCGAGGGGCTGCGGGTGCCCGCGGGCGACCGGGAGGGCGACGTCGGCCCGGTCCTCGGCCAGCACTGCCAGCACCCGCCGGACGAACGCCTGGTGCAGGAACGGCATGTCGGTGGCGGCGGCGAAGGCGGCGCCGGGCGCGGTGCCCGCCAGCGACGCGAGCGCGGTCAGCCCGGCCGCGATGCCCTGCAGCGGCCCCCGGGCCTGGCGCGGGTCATCCACCACGATCGTGGCGGGCGGCAGTTCCGGCAGCGGCTGCCCGGCCGCCCGGACGACCACCACGGGACCGCCGGTCGCGGCGGCGAGCACCGTCACCGTCCGGTGCAGCAGGGTCTGGCCGTGCCAGGGGAGGCCAGCCTTGGCGGTCCCCATGCGGGACGAGCGCCCCCCGGCAAGCACAACGCCCGCGGCAGCCGTCACCTGGTCAGGATACGGCTACCGCGGGCGCGGGCTAAGCGGGAAAAGCGTCAGGCGTACTTCTGCACCATCGCGCCCAGCGCCGGCAGCGCGGACTCGATGTTCTTGGCCGCGCTGCCGCGGACCATCTGGTAAGCCTTGACGACGGCGCCCTTGCCGGAGTTGCCCGCCATGTCGTCGGTCACCACCAGCAGCGACTGCGCGACCTCGTCGCCGCGCTTGGCCAGGTAGTCGCCGAAGTCAGCCCCACCAGAGGTGGAGAAGTCGGCCCAGTACGGCTCGAGCTGGTGCACCATGCCGGGCAGCATGGACGTGATCGCCTCGGTCAGGTAGCCGGGGGCGAACGCGGTGACAGCCTTGTAGGCGGCCTTGATCGGGGCCGCGGTGATGCCCTTGCTGGCGATCTCGTTATCGACGAGCGCCTGAGTGTCGGCGATGAGACGCGGGCCGTTCTCCGGGGTGAGAAGCAGCTCCTGCAGCGTGGCCAAAGGGACCTCCTACGAGGTACGTGATAGAAGCAGACAAAGTTTCCGGTCGTTACCGTACTTGCCCAAGCGGCCCAAGATGGGGCATTTGACCAGACGGTAACCCAAAGAACTGCAACGCGCGTGGCGCCGCTAACAAACCCCCGCAATGTGCAAGGCTTGCACCCGAAAATATCCGCTTTCCGACTTCCAGGAGTGCTTCGGCGATGATGGGCAGGGATCACGCGCTGAGCGGCGCGGTGGCTTTCGCCGCGCTGGCCACGTCGCTGCACGTGCGGGACGCCTACCTGGCGTCCGGGGTGGTGCTGGCGGCGGGGGCCGGGGTGCTGCCGGACATCGACCACCCGGACTCGACCATCTCCCGGTCGTTCGGCTTCCTCACCGAGTGGTTCGCCTGGCTGGTGGACCGGATCTCGGGCGGCCACCGGCACGGCACGCACAGCTTCATCGGCATCGCCGCGTTCACCGCCGCCGCCTACGGCGCGGGCCGGTACCAGATCTCCGAGCCCGGATCGGTGACCAGGCACCTGGCGTTCTCCTGGCACATCGTGCCCGCCACGCTCGTCCTCGCGCTGCTGTACTCGGCGGCACTGCGGGCACTGCACATCGGCGGCCACTTCGGCGACCTGATCGGCATCGCCGCGGCGCTCGTCACCTGCTTCACCGGCGCGGACCTGACCCAGCTGCCGGTGGGGTCCTGGCACGTCCCGCTGCTGGCGACGACGGTTGCGCTCGGCTGCGCGGCGCACATCGCCGGCGATGAGCTGACGCACGGCGGCTGCCCGCTGTTCTGGCCGCTCAGCATGCACGAGTTCCACCTGCTGCCGCGGCCGCTGCAGATCACCACGGCCAAGCTGTGCGAGACCTGGGTCATCTTCCCGCTGCTGGTGGCGGGGCTGGCGGTCGCGGTCTGGCACGCGACCGGCCACCCGCTGTCCATCCCCCAGCCGGCTGGCAACGCGGCCGGCCGGTAACCGGAGCGACCGGGTCAGCTGACGACCTCGTGATCCCGGTCGTCTTCCTGCGCGCCGGCGATCTCCGCGTTGGGGTCGCCGGAGAAGGTGCGGCGCAGGCTGGCGATGAAGCCCGGGGCCGGCTCGTTGCGCTCGTAGCCGAAGCGGTGTGACCAGTTGTCGGGCACGTTCAGCGTCTTGAGCACCCGGGCCGGGCTGCCCCCCGCGAACGAGTTCGGCGGGATGTCCCGGCTCACCACCGAGTACCCGCCAATCACCGAGCCCGCGCCGATCGTCACCCCGGGCAGCACCGCGACGTTGGCGCCGAGCCACACGTTGTCCTCGATCACGGTGGGGCCGCGGAACAGCGGGGAGCCGGGCTCAACCTCGTGCCGGTTGTCATCGATGATCGACACGTTGGGGGCGATCATCACCTTGCTGCCGATGCGCACCTCGTGCCGGACCTCGATCGACACCCCGTAGTTGAGTGCGACGTAGTCGCCGACAACCAGGGTGGCTCCCTCGTAGACGGCGATGCGCACCGGGCCGGCGTCGCCCAGCGCGGTGAACCGCTCGCCGAAGACCGCGTCGCCGCGGATGTGGAACTGGACCTTGGCCCGGACGTTCGGGAACTGCCCGAAGCGGGCCGGGGTGCAGGTGGTCTTCACGTAGCCACGGGCGATCTGGGCGAGGAAGGTGGACGTGTCGTAGGCCCGGAAGTAAGAGCTGAGGAAAGTCTGCATCGTCATCTCTGCCAGGTAGTAGTGTCACTCCGTCAGTGCAGACCATTATGACCTTTGTCCGGCCGAGTCGCTTCGGAACACCGCTTAGCCTGCACGTGACGCCCCAAGGCAACGATCAGGTCACTATCTGTCGCAGTGTTTCTACCTGCGAACACGCCACCTGGCGGGGAGGCTGCGGATAGCCTGATACCGCCATGAATGACCAGCAAAGCTCAGGACTGATGGCAAGACTGCGTGGCATGCTGCGGGGAAACTCGGAGCTGCTGCGCAACGCCGGCAGCCTCGCCGCCACTACCGGCCTGACGTCAGTATTCGGCTTTGTCTTCTGGATCATCGCGGACCGGGAGTTCAGCCAGGACGCGGTTGGCTACGGCGCCGCCGCCACCAACGCGATGCAGCTCCTTGGCACGGTCGGCATGTTCGGCCTGGGCACGATGCTGATCGGCGAGCTGCCGCGGCGCCGGGAGCGCGGCGGCCTGTTCGCCGCGTCGCTGATCACTTCAGCGGTCGGGTCGGTGGCCCTGGTCGCCATCTTCGTGCCCGTCATCATGGTGCTGCACGTCAAGTTCCCGGAGATCACCGGAACGCTGCCGCGAATCGCGCTCTTCGCGGTGGGCACGATGCTGGTGGGCACCACCCTGGTGTTCGACGAGGGCACGATCGGGCTGCTGCGCGGCGGGGTCCAGCTATGGCGCAACCTCGCCATGTCCGGCCTCAAGCTCGCGCTGCTGCCGGTCACCACCATCGTGCTGCACGACCAGTTCGGGGTGGGCATCTCGGTGGCGTTCGTGGCCGGGATGGGCCTGTCCATGCTGCCCGCCGCCTACCAGCTGATGCGCGGCGGCTCCCGCGTCATGCACCGGCCGGACTGGCCGCTGCTGCGTAGCCTGTTCAAGACCGCGCTGTCGCACAACTGGCTGAACCTGGCGATCAACACCCCGCCCCGGATCATCCCGGTCCTCGTGCCGATCGTGGTCTCGCCGTCGGCTAACGCGGTCTTCTACACCGACTGGATGATCTCGTCGTTCCTGTTCATGGTGCCGGTCCACCTGTCGACGGTGCTGTTCGCGATCGCGTCCGCGTCCCCCGAGCTGATCGCGGAGAAGCTCCGCTTCGTGCTGCGGGTATCGCTGATGATCGGGCTCCCGGTGATGGCGGCGCTCGCGATCGGCGCGCACTTCGCGCTCGGCTTCTTCGGTTCGGACTACGCCGCGGTCGGCACCGTGCCGCTGTGGCTGCTCATCGCCGGCTACATCCCTGGCATGCCCAAGGCTCAGTACATCGCGGTCTCCCGGGCGACCGGCAAGGTCGGCCAGGCCGCGCTGCTGCTGCTCGGGGCGGCGATCTGCGAGATCGCGGCGGTGGTGATCGGCGGGCGGATGGGCGGCCTGGACGGGCTCTGCACCGCCTACCTCGGCGTCATCGTCATCGAGGGCGCGGCGACGGCGCCGACGGTGCTGCGCGCCGCCTACGCCCGCACCGCCGCCGCCACCGGGGCCTTCCCGGTGGTGCCGGCCGACGCGCGGGCAGCCAGGCCGGCCGCGGCCGGCCCGCTCGCCCGGGTGACCGGCGAGCTGGTCAGGCTGACCGGCGCGCTGACCGAGCTGCCGGGCGGCGGCGCCAGGGACACCGGCGGCCTGGCCGCGCTGTTCGCGCTCGCCTCGGCCGCGGTGTCCGATGACCACACGCTGGACGTGGCGACCGAGGTCTGGCGGACCGGCGGCTTCCCCGTGGTGCCCGGCGGGGCCACCGGGCCGCGGCCCCGGCCGAACGCCGTCACCACGCTCGACCTGCTCGGCGGGCAGTCAGCGGCCGGGCTGCCGCCGCAGCGGCTCAGCTACCGGCACCGGCAGCAGGCGGGCATCGACGCGCTCATCGCCCTCGCCACCCCGGAGTCCCAGCCGCCGGAGCCCGCGGACCGCTGGCCGCAGCCGGCCGAGCGCAGGCACCGGCCCGCGCGCCAGGACCGATGACGACGCATGGTAGCGTGAAGGCTTCGGAAAGTACTAGCGGAATCTATAGGAAGCATTCAGGTGCTTCCCAGGTTCCGCGCCCTTGCCCCCGGTAGACTTGCCGTACTAGTCACATAACGCATCTATGCATGTTGACCTAGCTCACGGAGGTCTGATTCGATGACCGCGGTTTCGCCCGTTCGAGTGCCGGTCCTCATGTACCACGAGATCGCCGAAGTCACCACGACTGACAGCAAGCTTGCGGTGGGCCCAGAGGCCTTCGCCGACCAGATGGCCTACCTCGGCGAGGCCGGCTTCACCGCGGTTTCCGCTTCCCAGCTCGCCGCGAGCCTTGCCCCCGGCGGGGACGCGCTGCCAGAGCACCCGGTGGCTATCACCTTTGACGACGGCTACGGCGACTTCTACGACTACGCGCTGCCGCTGCTCAAGCAGCACGGGCTGATGGCCACGGTGTTCCAGACGACCGGCTGGGTGGGGCTGACTGACCAGGTGAAGCGGATGCTGAACTGGCGCGAGCTGTCCGAGGTGGCGGATTCCGGCATGGAGATCGGCGCCCACACCTACCGCCACCCGCAGCTTGACCAGCTGCCGGAGAAGGCGGTACGCGAGGAACTGCACGGGCCCAAGGCGGAGCTCGAGGACAAGCTCGGCATCGCGGTTCCCGGGCTCGCCTACCCGTACGGCTACTCCAACAGCATGGTCAAGCGGATCGCCCGGGAGACCGGCTACACCTACTGTTACGCGGTAGGCAACTCGCTGACAACGGGCGACAGCGACCCGTACGCGCTGCCGCGGCTCACCATCCAGCGGACCACTACCATGACCGAGTTCCGGGCACTGGTCAACGGCCAGGACACCCCGACGATGCGCCGGGCCCGGATGCTCAGCCAGGGCTACTCGGTCGTCCGGCGGACCAGGTCCGCGCTGCGCGGCCCGCGCCGGTAGCAGCCGCCCCGGGCACCGTCACCAACGCCCGGTCCCCAAACCTGAAAGTGCCCCGCCAGGCTGGCCTGGCGGGGCACTTTCACGTTTTCGCGGCCGGCTAGGGGGTAGCCGGGAAAGCTAGGAGGCAGCCGGGAAAGACGCCCTGGCGTGGCCGCGACGCCGCACGATCTCCTCCAGCAGGTACCAGAAGTAGCCGGCCACCGCGAACGAGAAGGCCGTCGCGATGGCCCCGCTGCGGGCCAGACCGGAGAAGTCGCCCCGGAGCGACTCCGCCAGGCCGCGCCGGATGCCGGCCGGCAGGGTCCGGATCGCGTAGGAGCGCTCGCTCGACGTGCTCTCGTCGAACCCGTCCATCCGCGCCATCGCGGCCTTACCCCAGCCCTGCAGGAAGCAGCGGCTGAGGACGTAGCTGAAGGTGGCCCGCCCGGCGGGCACCCGGTGCTTCATCACCTTGGCCGGGTCCCACATCCAGATCGCGTTCTCCTGGACCGCGGCGATCCGCAGGCAGAGGTCGGTGTCCTCGGGCACCGACTTGTTGCCGATCTTCCCGAAGTCCTCGCGAAACCCGTCGACCACCTCGAACGCGCTCCGCTTGACCAGCATGGCGCAGGTCCAGACGTTACGCACCGCGGTCGGCTGCTCGGGCAGCCCGGCGTAGGAGACGCCGATCGTCCAGCCGAACTCACTGGGGAACCAGGAGGGGCAGGGGTTTTCCCACAGGCCGTCGCTGTAGCAGCCGACACCGACGACGTTCGGCTTCATGATGTGCTGCAGCAGGGTGGCGAGCCAGTCCGGGGTGACGACCGCATCGTCGTCGAGGAACGCCACCACCTCGCCCCGGGACGCCTTGACCCCGCTGTTCCTGGCGCCCGAGACTCCCCGGCCGCCGATGTTCGGTACCGTGACGATACCGGGGAACTCGCGGACAATCCGCTCAAGCAGGTCCTGGTTATGGTCAACGACAACGATGATCTCCAGCGCAGGCACCGACTGGGCCTGTGCCGACTCAACACACTCGCGGAGCCAGTCCCAGCGGTCCATCAAGTAAGTCGTGATAATCACCGAGACGGTCGGGTAGGCCGCACCCTCGGCCGGGTCGCCGTCCCCGAAAGCTATCTCACCAGCGTTGTCGTCAAGCACGGCAATATCAGGCCTGTCGTCGCGAGTATCTTCGTTGCTTTTCAGGTCACTGCTCATAGCGGAGCTGCCTACCTCTTGATACTCAGAGTCCCTGCAGTTCTGCAGACTTAGCCGGGACGCTGGAGCGGTTCCGCTTGGCACCGGAAACGCGGGTCCGCATCAGGATCCACACGCACCAGACCGCGTCGCGCCAGTTGATCTTCTTTCCCTCTTCGTGCGAGCGGCTGTAGTAGCTCACCGGGACTTCGAAGGGGCGCACGCCATCGCGCAGCAGCATCGCCGTTACCTGAGTGTCGAGCCCGAACCCGGTCTCGGTCAGGTTCAGGTCCCGGAACATCGGGAGCGGAATGAGCTTAAGGCACGTGTGCAGGTCATTCAGGTACGAGTTGTAAAGGACATTCGTAAAGTGAGTCAGTACCTTATTGCCGATGGCATACCGGTAGGACTGGTACACCGTGTTGCAGCCGAAGAGACGGACCCCGTACACCACGTCCGCGCGCCCCTTGATCACCGGGATAAGCATGTCGGCGATGTCTTCCGGCGCGTACTCCATGTCAGCGTCGAACGGGATGATGTGACTGCCCGTAGCCAGCGACGACGCGGTCAGGATGCTGGCACCCTTGCCACTGTTCTTCACGTGGCGGTGCACGATCATCCGAGGGTCGTCGATCTCCTTCAGGATGTCGGGCGTAGCGTCCGCGCTGCCGTCATCCACGACGATCAGCTCAACCTCACAGGGAAACCTTGCCTGCAGAATCCCGTGGACCGCCTTGGCGATCGTGCGCTCTTCGTTGTAGGCCGCCATGAGAATTGACAACTTAACGGGCACCGGTCGCCCGTCATCACCGGTATGAGTCATATCATCCACGGAACGTAGCGTCCTAGTACCTTCTACCGACCCAACACGGAAAGACGACCCGGTGCGATCAGCCTCAAGGCCGACGCTAGGAGTCTCAATGCTTACCACGGCTATCCCCTTACCTCGGTCAGCCCAGACTCAGTTAGCCCAATCCGTTGCCATGCGCATCCGCACGGGCTGCCATAAGCGGAGTGTCTCAACATCGCGCCCCCGCTGTCACGCGTCACGGCTCGTCTTCTGGGCGATACGTACAAAGTAGCGAGTTGTGACTTCAGTGTTAGACATTTCACCTGTGGCAGGAGTCTACACAGATCGGTCTCAGGTTCGCAGACGTTTAGTGCTCTGGACATAGATCGTGATGTCACCAATCCGAGATCAATTGATACAGTTAGTGACTGCTTTGCTCTGGGGGTGCCGGCACCCGGGGCCGGCCAGGGCAGACAGGCAGCCCGCGGCCGACGCCACTGGAGTCTCGGTGTCGTCACCCGTCGTGCCTTCGCCAGCCGTCGGGGATGTCAAGCTCCTTGATTGGCTTCGCCGGGTTCCCGGCCGCCAGCACTCGCGGCGGCAGGGTTCCCCGGACAACCGACTTGGCCGCTACCACCGTGTGGTCGCCGATCTGGCTGCCCGGCATCACCAGGACGCCGGTGCCCAGCCACACGTTCTTGCCCAGGATGACCGGCCGTGGCTTATCGGTGCTACCAGGCTCAAGCCCGTGATAATTCGAGTCATAAATAGTGCAAAAATCGCCGATCAGGGTGTCATCACCGATCTCGATCGACTCCACCGCCGCGATCACGACACCCTGGTTGACGAAGCAGCGGTCACCGATCAGGATCTGCGCGTTTTCCTTGGCCGCGATCTCACTCGGGGCGACCATGCTGCGGACGACGAAGCGCTTTCCGGTGCGGATTGTACCGCTGGCGTCTATTACCGGCAGCTTGCCGTAGCAGGCGACCGCGCCGCACTTAACTCCGTTAACGCGAAACCAGCCGGTGCAGATCGCCGACTTCCAGTAGAGTCTAAGGTTTTTTAGTAGTGCCATTGCCACTGCCTGCCAATCTCTTAACCTCATGCATAAATTTCAGAAACCTCATTTTGCGGTATATTTATTTCCTGGGCCGTTATCCACATAGCGGTACACCGTCTTCGTGTCCGGCAGCATGTACAGGTTAGCCCTAATCAGATACTTATCATCGGTAGTGTAAGGAATTGTTGTCTGCCACGTCTGCCCATCACCGAGCGTGATAGGCCATGTTTTGATCACCTTGCCCTTCTTCAAAAGCTTCAACTGGTATTCCTCAGCGACGCCCTGGTTATTGATGACGCTGAGGACGGCCTGCGTCGGAATGCTCTTCTGCGGCGGAAGCCCTGGTTTCGCAACGACGTTTTTCTGGATCGGCGCCATCCCCAATTCGGTCAGGCCCGGGTACTTTTGCGCCTCGGCGTTCTTGACCGAGAAGGCAACTGTGCCGAGCGCGACCACCGCGGCCAGTCCGTAGACGAACAGGTTCAGCGCGGACAGCCCGCTCCGCGGTGCCCGCGGCGGGGCCGGCCGCCCGCCGCGCGGGTCTGGTGAGTCGCGCGGGTCAGGCGGGACCTCGCGCAGCCGCTGCACCGCGACCGCCACCACCCCGAGCAGGGTGAGCACGACCAGCAGGCCCACCCAGGACGAGCGGAACAGCGGGATCTTCAGCCCGTAGAAGAGGAAGCCGCCCAGGATCGGCAGGATGAGCGCGATGCCGGCGCTGGTCATCACCCGCTCCAGGCCGGTCAGCCGCTGGCTCAGGATCGCCTCCGACCACAGGTAGCCGGGAGCGAAGAACAGCGCGATGCCAAGGACGACCTGGAGCGGACCGGGCGCGTGCAGCTCGTAGGCCGCGCCGCCGAGCAGCGCGGCAGCCCCCGCTAGGAAGATGTCAAGGCTTCTGCGGTACATATCCCAGCGTCACCAAGTCGTAGTAGCGGATCGTCCCGTCGTCGAAGATACGGGACACCCCAGGGATGTTGTTGTACTTGTTCAGGTCGGCAGGCGTGAGCTTTTGGGTCGCGAACGTGATGTCACCGGGGAAGTAGTTGCCGGCCGCCGGCAGGAGCTGAGTCAGCCGGGTATCCGTCTCCACGTACTGCACGTTTTGCCCGGCGGCATGCCCGGCGACGGCCGGGCTCCATGTCGGGGTGGTGTACAGGTAGGTGATCACCTGCAGCGCGTCCTGGTCGCCGTAGCCGAGGAGCACCGGGTAGGTGCCGGCGTCGGCGGCGATGTAGTTGCCGGGACCGAGGTACTTCAGCGTCCAGTTGGAGGCGGCGATCTCCTCCGGGCCGACCGAGCTCTCGAAGCTGGATACCAGGTGCGGCCCTGGCAGCCGTTCCCAGAACGGCGGCCAGCCGTTGGCAAGCCCGTCGACCAGCAGCGCCACCACTGAGGTCAAGATGACGGCGGTGACAGCCGCGCCCATCCGCCGGACCGGGCCGCTGTTGACCAGCTTGGTCAGCGCCAGCGCGGCCAGCACGCTGACCGGGATGTAGACGAACGTCGCTGCCCGGCCAGCCAGTTCCTGGCCGTCCGGCGTGCCCAGCCGGATGCCGATGTCGACGAACCAGCCGAGCGACCCCAGCATCATGCCGAAGATCCACGGGTGGCGGCGGTGCCGCCGCCAGGCCTGCCAGACGCCGACCACGATCAGCAGGGAAATCACCAGGATGCCGATCGCGCCGATCAGCGTGTTGCTGAACGGCGAGGTCGCGGTCACCGGGGCCGCGCCTGACCCGCCCTTACGCAGCGACTGGAGCCCCTGGGCGAGGCCCTGCACGGTCGGAGCGAAGTAGGAGATGGTGTCGCGCGCGATGAAAAAGATCCAGCAGAACACGGAAACCGCGGAGATCGTCGCCAGGACGCCGAACCGGGCCGCGGTGTTGCGGGAACCGGTCAGCCGGCTGGCGATCGCCACCAAGATGAGGAACCCGGTCAGCATGTAGCTGGTGATGTGGTGCGTTATCACGGTCGCAAGGATGCACAGCACCGCGATGATGAACCAGCGCCTGCGGTCCGACAGTGACTTCTCGGTCGCCGACCGCAGCGCCGCCACTATGCACATGCCGAGGAAGGCGAGCGCCAGCGTCTCGTACACGAACATCGAGTTGAACGAGGTCAGCGCGGGCGCGGTGAAGTAGATCAGCATCCCGATGCCGGCGATGCGGTGCGACCGGATGGCCACGCAGAAGGCCAGGTAGAGGAAGAGGATGAACAGCAGGTGGGCGACGCCCACCACGATCAGGCCAGACTCGAAAACCGGCAGCCCGGTCGCGGAGATGAGCGCGGAGGTGACCTCTTCGATCCCCGGGTAGTGCGTCCCGATCGGCAGCCCCAGGTTCGGCTCGAACAGCTTGCCCGAGTCCAGCATGTTGGTGGTGCCGCGGTAGTGCAGGAACTCGTCGTTGAAGGTGAAGCCGAGCGGGCTGTAGTTGATCTTCAGCAGGTACTCGGCCACGGTGAGTGCCACGATCAGCGTGACCGTCTCCCCGTTGCTCATCTGGCGCCTGCTGAGCAGCCGGCCGCCGATCGGCAGCAGGATCATCACCTGGCCGACCCAGTACAGCGCGACCCCGGTCCCGCTGCTGCTGCCCGCGCCCGCGCGGCCGTCCGCGTACGCTAGCGACGAGACGAGCACGCCGAGCGCCGCGATCAGCGTGATGACACTCACCGGGACGCGGGACAGCGCCGACGCCTCACGGGCCGGCTCGGTCCGGCTCGGCCCGCGAACCGCCGGCCTTGAGCTAAGTGATCCGCCCATTGCCACCACGCCCCGGGATCCTCCAACCGCCTAGGTGTGCCGGTCTACCTGCCGGGACGGTCGAAGCGCGCCCTCCGATGCAGCATAAGCGATCGAGGCAGGCATACGCGGCGACTCCGGCAAGTAGCCTATTTAGCTATTTACGTCACTTTTTTCGCGTTAACGGGTGCGGGCAGCGACGGCGGCCCGCCGCTGCACCCGCCGGCTGCGCAGGTAGGCCCGCGGGCCGTTGAGCATGCCCTGCAGTGCCCGGCGGTCAAGCTCGGCCACCAGGGCCGGCGGCTCCGGGGACGGGTCCTCGATGCCGGGAGCCCCGCCGCTCGCCTCCTGGCGCCCGCGCAGGTAACCGCCCGCCATCGGCAGCAGCCTGAGCAGGCCGAAGAACGCACCCGGCCGGTGCCGCAGCAGGGCCGCGTAGAAGGCGGTGAGCCCGACGCTGTAGCCGTGCAGCTGCTTGTTGAGGCTCGGCATGTCCTTGCGGTGATGGTGCCACATCAGCGCCGACGGCTCGTAGATGATCTCGAAGCCCTCGAGCAGCACCAGCGTCAGCGCCAGGGTGTCCTCGCCCGCCGAGGTCGGGGTCCCGGCTCCGAGCGCGACGTCGAAGCCGCCGATGCGGTCGAGCGCCGCGCGCCGGAACGCCATGTTGGCACCCACGCCGAACGGCGGCAGCGGGAACAGCGGGCTCTGCGGCCCTGACTTGTCGAACGTCTCACGGGCGAAGCCGCGCCCCTTGCTGTGCCCGCCGACCTCTTCGAACAGCTGCTCAACGGCGCTGTCGAGCCGGGCCGGGAGGACGATGCCGCCGACGCTGCCGATCTGCTCGCCGCGGGCGAAGCCGTCTGCCAGCGCAGCCAGCCAGTGGGCGTCCGGCTCGTCGTCGTCGTCCAGGAACGCGATGATGTCGCTGCCGGCCGCCGCGATGCCGGCGTTGCGGGCCCAGGACAGGCCTGGCCGCGGTTCCACGCAGTAGCGGAACTCGGCCCCGTTGCCCGACTGCGACTCGACCACCGGGCGCAGCGCGTCCGAGGTCGGCGCGTTGTCCACCACCACTACCTCGTACCGCGGGTACTGCTGCTGCGCGAGGCGGCCGAGGCACTTCCTGATCTGCTCCGGGCGGTCCCTGGTGCAGACGACGACGCTGATGAACGGCGCGCTGGCGAGGACCGCGGCGCGGCTGCGCAGGTACGGCCACTGCGCCGGGTCGGCGGTCAGCCCGTCCGCGGTCAGCGTGTCCGGGGCCGGCAGGCCCGCCGCCGCGAACCTCATCCCAACCGCGGCGCCGAACTTGCGCCACAGCAGGGCGGCCAGCTGCCCGGGGTCCATGCCCGGCCCGGTCAGCGGCGCCACGCAGATGCCGAGCGGCTCGGTGTGCAGCCGGACCAGCATCCAGGCGCGGCCGTAGCGGCCGTCGTCGTCCAGCCGCGGCAGCGGCTCGGTCAGCTCAACCTCGAGGACGCGCGTGGGCGAGAACCCGGCCCCGGCCTGCTCAGCCCTGTCCGCGCCAACCGCCGTGGCTGCCGCTGGCACCGTCATGGACCGCCTCCTCATAGACCCTCGCTCTTCCGCCCGTCGAGTCGCTGAACGAGCAGCGACCCTGCTCTTCGTTGGGGGCGGGCCGGATCGGACCCGCGGCGCGTGCGCCTGGCGGCGATACTCCCGGCCATGGTGACTAGCGGAGACTATACCTGCGCAAGGCAGGCGGCGGGGGCATACCACCCAAGCGATAACGGCCCAAGCAGCGGGAACTTCCAATCATGTTGCGCAACCGTTACCATCCGGCCAGAGTGATTGACCGGGCCAGGAAGACCCGGCCACGCCCCGGCCGGCCGGTGTCCGCGGTACAGTGTCCGCGCGGGTTAGCGATGGGGCTGCTGGGGTAGACGGTCGACGATCTTCCGAGTTAACAGGAAAGCCCTCATGCGGTTTAGGTAGGCTCGTACCAGTTTCTTGTTGCCCAGCCGTCCCACCGAGCCGACTACGTCGCTCGCGCAGCGGTGCTCCGCCCGCCCTGTCCGACGCTGCCTTCTTCAGCGGAGGTAAAGAGTAGACCCAGGTCTCAGCCGATGCGGTACGATCGCGCTTCCAGTCTGCCGCCGACGGCCGGCCAGCGACTCTGCATCATTTACTTGTAGTTAAGAATTTTTGTTGTAGCAATAGCATTGAAATATCAGCAGCAGAACAGGTGCGATGTGACTACTCGTGGACTTCAGCCGCCATCATTTGAGTCGACTAAAGTAGTGCACGCTGAAAATAATTTCATTGAGCAAAATTTGTCATCGAATGAGTCGGCTGGGATATCGCGCGGTCACAGCGCGCACGAAGAAGTAATGGGCGCCGAAGACGGCCGGCCACCCCTGTCAGTTTGCCTCGTCGGCCCCGGGTGGCGGTTCACGTCGGGCATCAGCTACTACACCTGCCGGCTGGCCAACTCCATGGCCAGCGACCAGTGCGAGACCAGCGTCATCTTGATCAGGCGGCTGCTGCCGCGCCTGCTCTACCCGGGCAAGCAGCGGGTCGGCCTGAAGCGGGCCAGCATGAAGTACCGCCCGGACGTCTCGGTTTTCGACGGCATCGACTGGTGGTGGGGCACCTCGCTGCTGCGGGCACTGCGCTTCCTGCGCAAGCGGCGGTCCAAGGTGCTGCTGCTAGAGTGGTGGACCGCGGCCACGCTGCACACCTACCTGCTGCTCGCGATCGCGGCCAGGATGGCCGGCATACGCATCGTCATCGAGCTGCACGAGCTGCAGGACCCGGGCGAGGCCGGGCTTGCGCTCGCCCGCGGCTACGGTCACTGGGGGCTGCGCGCCCTGCTGCGGCTGGCGCACGGCTGCATCGTCCACTCCAAGGCCGACTGGCAGCTTTTCGAGTCCAGCTACGGGCCGATTGACGTCCGGGTCGCCCTGGTGCCGCACGGCCCCTACGACCAGTACCGCGAGGTCACGGAAACGGCCGAGCCTGCCATCGCCGCCGCAATTTCCAAGGTGCGCTCGGCACCCAAGAATGGCGTCGTCAACCTGCTCTTCTTCGGCTTGATCCGTCCCTACAAGGGCCTCGAGGACCTGCTGCGCGTCTTCAACGCGCTGCCCAGGGAAGAGGTCGAGCGGCTGTGGCTGACGGTGGTCGGCGAGACCTGGGAGGGCTGCACCGAGCCTGCCCAGCTTATTGCGAGCAGCCCGCACGCGGACCGGATCACCTTCGTCAACGAGTACGTGCCGGACGAGGTGGTCGGTGCGGCCTTCGGGCACGCGGACGTGGTGGTGCTGCCCTACCGCCGCTCGTCAAGCAGCGGCATCCTGCACGTCGCGATGAGCTGGGGCCTGCCGATCGTGCTGACCAGCGTCGGCGGCCTGCCCGAGGCGGCCAGCGGCTACGCCGGCGCGGTGTTCGTGCCGCCGGAGAACCCGGCCATGCTGCACGACGGCATCATGAAGGCGGCCGATCTGGTCGGCCAGAAGTTCGCCGACCCGCGCAGCTGGCAGGACACGGTCGCCGCGGTCCGGCTGGCCGCCTACGTGGACGAGCCGCAGCCCTCACCGGGCCAGTAAGGCCCGGCCGCCCGGCGCGCTCAGCGCGGCGGGACCAGCCGCTTGTCGATAATGACGTACGGCGCCACGTCGTGCTTGTCCGCCCAGTCGCACACCCGGCGCAGCGTGATCGTGCGCAGCTCCACCAGCCGGTAGAACGCGGCCAGGTGATTAGCGAGGGTCCGGTCGGGGCCGCCGAGCCGCGGGAACCAGTCGGCGTCCCTGAACAGCCCGTCCCGGCCCGCGAGCACGTCGAACCGGTTGCGCGCCCAGCGCTCCGGCGTCGGCTCCTTCGGCAGCCGGAACTGCGCGGCGATCTTCTCCACCTCGGCCTGCTGCCGGACGTGCGGCGCGGGCAGCGGAGGCCAGGACAGGTGGTCGCCGAAGTAGGCGATCAGCGCCTCCTGCTTGGCGTCCGACAGGTAGCGCCGCGGGGCGGTAATCATCTTGGTCACCCCGGACGGGTCCTGCTTCTCCGGCCCTGACAAGATCAGCAGCCGGAAGCTCTCGCTCTTGCCCGGGGTGAGCCCGTGCGGCACCACCGGGATCCACACCGCGGCGTCCCGGCTCGCCATCGGCATCGAGGTCTGCGGCCGGAGCGGCACCGCCGACAGGCCGTACTGCTGTACCCGCAGCGTGTTGGTGCGGCCGCTGTTCTGGATCATCCAGAAGCCGGTGCGCTGGTCCATGCTAACCGTCACCGGGTCAGTCGACATGCCCTCCGCGGGCGGCGCCTTCAGGTACTTCCTGGCCGGGGTGTTCTGCCCGCCCTCGACCGACACCTGGAGCGTGCCGCCCGGCTCGATGGACACCACCGAGCGGCCCGACGACGTCCCCATCAGGTGGCTGGTCCCGTCGGGCGCGACCTCGTACAGCCAGGCGCGCAGCGCCGCCTCCGAGCCGTCCTCGCCCCCCGGCCGGAAGCTGGGTTGCAGTCCCGTCCCCGGCGGCGGTACGGGGGGCATGGCCATGCGGGTCTCCTCAGGCGGCGTCACTGGCTGCGCGGCGTCACTGGTAGATTAGCGCCTTCCGCTTGCCCGGGAGAACCAGCGCGACAAGGTGGCAGGGGAACAGCGGATGATAGTAGGCATGCGCTTCGTGCACGACACCCTGCCGCAACGGGTCTGCTTCGGCTCCGGCCAGGCGGCCGACAGCCTGGCCCGCGAGGCCGGCCGCCTCGGCGCCGGGCGGGTCATGCTGATCGCCTCGCCCGGCCAGCAGCGGCTGGCGCGGGAGATCACCCGGGACGTCCCGGTGGCGCTACGCCACGACGAGGTGGTGATGCACGTCCCGGCCGAGGTAGCCGGCCGTGCCCGCCAGGCCGCTGCCGAGCACGCGGTCGACGCCCTGGTCAGCGTGGGCGGCGGGTCCGCCACCGGGCTGGCCAAGGCGGTCGCGCTGACCACCGGCCTGCCGGTGCTGGCGGTGCCCACCACCTACTCCGGGTCCGAGGCCACCCCGGTCTGGGGGCTGACCGAGGGCGCGCGGAAGACCACCGGCACCGACCCCCGGGTGCTGCCGGCGGTCATCGTCTACGACGCGTCCCTCACGCTGTCCCTGCCGGTCGCCCTGTCGGTAGCGTCCGGGCTGAACGCGCTCGCGCACTGCGTCGACTCGATGTGGGCGCCTGGCGCCGACCCGGTCAACACCGCCCTCGCCGCCGAGGGCATCCGCGCGCTGCGGGCCGGGCTGCCGCGGATCGTGGCCGACCCGCTGGACCTCGACGGCCGGGAGCACGCGCTGTACGCCGCCTACCTGTCGGCGGCGGCGTTCGCGTCGGCTGGCTCGGGCCTGCACCACAAGATCTGCCACGTGCTCGGGGGCAAGTACAACCTGCCGCACGCGCAGGCCCACGCCACCGTGCTGCCCTACGTGCTCGCGTTCAACGGCCCGGCCGCGCCCGCCGCCGAGCAGCGCATCGCCACGGCGCTGAACGACACCGCCGCCAACGACACCGCCGCCAACGACACCGCCCTGAACGACCCTGGCCGCGCGCTCGACCGGCTCCTCGCCCTCGCCCGCGAGCTCGACGCGCCGCGAGCCCTGGCCGACTACGGCTTCACCGCGGACTCGGTCGACACGGCGGCCGAGGAGATCCTGCCGTCGGTCCCGCCGTCCAACCCCCGCCCGGTGACCGTCGAGGACCTGCGCAGGCTGCTGCACGCGGCCTGGTCGGGGGCGGACCCGCGGACCGTGGGCTGAAAGATAACAAAGTCGATCATTCCGAACGGGTGCGGCCAGCCCGTTTTACCTGCACCTTCTCGTAACGGCGCGGCTAACCAGGGTCAGCCGCCTCCGTTCGGCATACTCGGCTTGGTTCTTTTTCCCACGGACTTACTCAGGAGCCGCCATGCGCACCAAACTCGTCGCACTCGGCTGCACCGTCGCCGGATCGCTCGGCGTCCTCGCCCTGCCGCCGGCCGCCGCGGGGGCGGCCAGCCTGCCCAAGGCGGCGATCATCATCACCAGCGCGGCCAGTTACGCCTACGGCACCCGGGTCTCGTTCACCGTCACCCTGAAGGCGCGCCTTCCCGGTGCCTCGGTCTCGGTGTACGCCACCCCGGCCGGCGGCAAGCGCATCCTGCTCACGACGAGCAAGGTCGACTCCGCGGGCAGGCTCTACCCGCACTACCAGGTGACCAGGAACACCACGTTCAGCACGGTGTTCGCGGGTGACGCCAAGGACGCCGCCAACGCGGCCAGCCGCACCGTGACCGTGCCCGCCCAGGTCACCGATGCGCTGACCGGCTACCACCGGACCACCACGATCGGCGGCGTCAGCTACCGGGTCTACCGCGGCGGCAACAACCTCACCCTGAAGGCGACGGTCCGCCCGGGCAAGCCGGGCGAGTGCATCGAGCCGGAGACCGAGCAGTACGACAGCGGCGCCGGCTGGGACGCCGACAACAAGTACGGCTGCGACCAGCTCGACCGCCAGAGCCACGACGCGGCGCCGTTCAGCCTGCGCCAGGCGGTCGGCGACCGCTACCGGATCAGGGCCGACTACCTCCGCGGCAGCGACACCGCCAACCTGAGCGCGAGTTCCCCCTGGCTGTACTTCGAGGTCAACCCTTAGCAACTACCCTGGCAGGATGACGCCGGAGAAGCTGGCCGACCTCGCGCGGCTGCGCCGGGCGCGCGACCTGATGGACCGCGAGTACGCGAGCCCGCTCGACGTCGCCGCGCTCGCCCGCACCGCGCTGATGTCACCCGCGCACTTCTCCCGCCAGTTCCGCGCGGCCTACGGGGAGACGCCGTACTCCTACCTGATGACCCGGCGCATCGAACGGGCCAAGGCACTGCTGCGCCGGGGCGACATGTCGGTCACCGACGTCTGCCTGGCGGTCGGCTGTACCTCGCTCGGCTCGTTCAGCGCGCGCTTCACCGAGCTGGCGGGCGAGACGCCGACCGCCTACCGGGCCCGCGACCACGGCGCGCTGGAGAACGTGCCCGGCTGCATCGCCCGCGACCTCACCCGCCCGGACCGCAGCAGGCCGAGCAGGATCAGAGAAGCGGACGGCCCGCCGCCTTACTAAGGTGGCGGTATGGCACTCACGCTCTCTACCTGCTTCGTCCTAGTCCACGACCCCGATCTCGCACTGTCGTTCTACCGCGACACGCTCGGGCTTGAGCTGCGCAACGACGTCGCCCGGGGCGAGTTCCGCTGGCTCACCGTCGGCGCCCCGGCCCAGCCCGGGGTGTCGATCGTGCTGACCAACTACCTGAACGGCAGCCCGGCCGACATCGACGCGCTGGCCGGCCTCATCGCCAAGGGCGCGCTGAACGGCGTGCACTTCAACACCGACGACATGGACGCCGCCTTCGCCAAGGTGCGCGCGGCCGGCGGCGAGATCGTCCAGGAGCCGACCGACCAGCCCTGGGGCACCAGGGACTTCGCGGTGCGCGACCCGTCGGGCAACATGGTCCGGGTCGACCAGCCCCCGGCCGCCAGCTAATCCGGTCCGGCCCACGCCTCCCAGGTGAGGCGCTGGTCGCCGATCGTGAAAACGACGGAAGCGATACGGCCGCTGCCCACACGAACGCGAACATGCGCAGCTGTTGAGCCCAGGTTAAGGGCTTTGGGGCCGTTTCTGTTTGTCCACGACTTATTAGCCCGTATCCCGTTCGCCCTGATCACGTCGCTCTTGAGGTCCGGAAAGTCAAGGCTGACGAGGTGGCTTTCGCTGCCTGACCAGAGGCGGAATGTCATCTGGTCACCCGCATCATTTTTGTCCTGCAACTCCAGTTGCCATACTGCTTTCTCAGCGAGCGGCGGCGCTATGCCCTGGCGGTCCTCCGGCGCAGCTTGGGCGCGGGGCTCTGCGCGGGCATTCAGGACATCGTCGACCGCTGCGATGAGGCGTTCGGCGTCATAGCGAAAGCTCTCGTGCCGGAGGGTGAACGCATTCCGGCGGGCGAGTGTGCCGAGGGGCTCGGGCAGCTCCTGCCGCCGCGGCATCGCCCCGTTCTCCACCAGGATCGGGATCACCCGCACCCGCCGGGCGAGCGCGGCCTCGATTTCCAGCCGCACGATGTCGTCCGGGTCGTCAAGCCGCCGCCGCCCCTGCTCATCGGTTGCCGTCAGCCAGTGCGGTCCGATGACCGCGAGCAGCACCGCGCACGACTCCACGGCGACGACGATTGCCTCGGTAAAGTCAGCGCCAGGCTCAATGGTGTCCACGTCCATGAAAACCCGGCCTGCTCCGAAATGGCTGACGAGCTGATCGGCTAGCCGCCCGGCGCTACCGCTGGTCTCCTGCCGGCGGTAGCTCACGAAGATGCCGCCGCCCTCTTCCCCCGACATGCCGAAAACCTATCGCCTGGCGAACCGGTACACGACGGGATTCACCCTGGCAGTGCGCCCTATAAGGCCCAATTCCGTTAACTCGGGCGATCGCCCCCTCCGGGGGCGGCCGCCGCCGCGACACCCGCTCCAGTCACATTAATCCAGGCCAGCGACTTATTGCGTAAACCTGGCGGGATCATGGCACCCCAGGTTTACGCGATGCTCGAAATGTACGCAGTAATGCCGCTGGCTGGGAGCAGGCCACCCTGCGGCCGGCGATTGCCCGGGCCAGCGCGCTGTTCCCGGCCGGCGACAGCTCCTCGGCCAGGAAGACCGGGGTCTGGGCCATGAACCGGGGCTCGGTCCCGCGGTGCTCGTCGGCCGCGTGCACGGTCAGCGGGTGCACCAGGTACATGTCGCCCGGCTGCCCGGTCGCGTAGGCGAGCGGACGGCCGGCGCTGGCCGCGTCGACCAGCGGACCCGCCTCGAACGGGTCGAGGTCGCGACCGCCAAGCGCCGCCGCCGCGTCCCGGTGGGAGCCGACCCGGATCCGGGTGGGCGCGTCGTCCGGTCCGACCGCCGACAGCAGCGTCAGCAGTAGCATCGTGCGCGACCTGGCGCCGGCGCGGTGGCTGCCGTCCGGCTGCGGGACGTTGGCGTCGATGTGCCAGCCGCGGTCGTCAGCCCCCGGCAACCGCGGGAACCTCACTGGCACCATGCCGAGCTGGCCGCGCGGCACCCAGCCGCCGGGCCCGCACACCTCATCCAGTGCCCGGGCCAGCCGCGGGCTGCCGATGATCTCGCTGAACGGCCCTTCCGCGGTCAGGTCGGATGCCCAGATCACCGGCTCCCGCCAGCCGTCCGGGTCATCCGGCGACAGCCCGATCCGCTGCCACAGCAGGTCCCTGGCGGCATCCGCGGCCGCCCGGGGCGCGGCCTGCTCTAGCTTGACGAACCCGTCGGCCACGAACCGCTCGACATCCACGACGCTCACGCTGGAAACCCTAACCAGGCTGTCCACCGGATTTCGCTGGCCGCCTTGGGCCTTAGTCGGCTGCTTCCCTAGCGGCCCGCTCGACCCGCTCGCGGTAGGCGGCCCACCACGCCTCCTCCTCCGAGGGCAGGCTGGACTGGCCGGGCGCCAGCAGCGTCGTACTCGGACAGCCCGTCGAGCTTCGACAGCACGGCCTCGCGCCCGCGCCGTAGGCACTCGTGCAGGGTGGCTTTCAGGTCTGATCCGGCCATGAGACCAGCTTCACATGGGAGCCGCCTTGGGGAATCGAACCCCAGACCTATTCATTACGAGTGAATCGCTCTGGCCGACTGAGCTAAGGCGGCGGGCAGTCCTCGCGGACAGCGCTCCGTAAGTCTACCGGTCCTTTGGGGTGGGTTGGGCTCACGCACCCGTCAACACGGGGGAGAATCAGTCGGGTGAGGTTGACCGAAGATGAGTCACGAAGACGACTAGCAGGCGCCCGGGTGGCGCGGCTCGCGACGGCGGGGGGTGACGGGCAGCCCCACCTGATCCCCGTCACCTTCGCGGTCGACGGGGACCTGATCTACACGGCGGTGGACCACAAGCCCAAGAAATCAGCCAACCTGCGCCGGCTCCGCAACATCAGGGAGAACCCGCGGGTGGCGCTGCTGGCCGACCACTACGAGGACGGCGACTGGGACGTGCTCTGGTGGGTCCGGGTCGACGGCTGGGCGAGCGTGGTCGAGGACGAGCGGGGGCTGCAGGACCCGCTCGACGTACTCGCCGAGCGGTACGAGCAGTACCGTCAGCAGCGGCCGGCCGGGCCGGTGATCGTGATCCAGGCGGACCACTGGAAGGGCTGGGCCGGCAGCCCCTGACCGCGCTCCCGGGTTAGCCCGGCTTGTGGGTGGCCTCGTAGGCCTGGCGGGAGCCGCAGACGCTGGCGACCGGGCAGGCGCAGCTGCTGCCGTCGGCGGACAGCTTCACCACCACGCTGTCGGCCGGGACGCTGTGCCCGATGACGGTGCCCGGGCCGTCCGGGGTGTCGACCTGGGTACCCGGGCTCGGCGCCTTCTTCTTGAAGTCCGCGTACAGCGGGTGCTCGTACTTCAGGCAGCACATCAGGCGGCCGCACGCCCCGGCGATGCGCATCGGGTTGACGGGCAGGTCCTGGTCCTTGGCCATCCGCACGGAGACCGGCTCGAAATCCTTGAGGAAGGTCGAGCAGCACAGGTCCCGGCCGCACGGGCCGATCCCGCCCTGCAGCCGGGCCTCGTCGCGCGGGCCGACCTGCTGCAGCTCCACCCGGGCCCGCAGCCGCCCGGCCAGGTCCCTGACCAGCGCGCGGAAGTCGACCCGGTGCGGCGCGCTGAAATAGATGACGAACACGTTGGTGGCGGAGACGAAGTCGACCGCGATGAGCTTCATCGGCAGGCCGTGCCCGCGGATCAGCCGCTGCGCGGCCAGCCGGCCCTCGGCCCGGCGGCGGCGGTTGCGGTCGTCGCGCTCGAGGTCGTCCGCGTCGGCCAGGCCCGCGCAGAGCGGCAGCCCGTCGACGTCCTCCGGCATCCACTGCGGCGCCCACACGCACTCGGCCACCTCGGGCCCGCTGTCGGTCGGCACCAGCACCTTGTCGCCGACCTTGGGCTGATGGCCGCCGGGGTCGAGGTAGTAGAGCCGACCGTAGCGCTCGAAGCTCACTGCCATCATCATGCCCACCGGCCTAGCCTAAGTCGCCCAAGGCGGCAGCAACACCCCCGGCCGCCCACATAAGCCACCGGAAGCGAACAGCGCGGCAACGCGGCTAGCCGCGCATCAGCGAGATCGTCAGCTCCTCGACCGCGAGCAGCGGCGCCACGTTCTCGCCGACCCGTTCCCGGCACCGCATGACCGCCTCGATGCGGCGCAGGGTGGACTCCGGGGAGCCGGCCCGGGCCAGCCGTCGCAGGTCATCCAGGTGGTCGGCGTTGGCCAGCTCGACCTCGGCCCCCACCTGCAGCATGAGCACGTCACGGTAGAACGCCGCCAGCTCGAGCAGCGCGCTGTCCAGCGTGTCCCGCTTCACCCGGGTGGCCCGGGACTTCTGCCGGTCCTCCAGGTCCTTCATCGCCCCGGCCATGCCGCGCATCGCCTTGGCGACCCCCTTGCCGGTCGAGCCCTCGCCGAACGCCTGCCGCAGCGCCGCCCGCTCCGGCTCATCAAGCTGCTCGGTCGTCGCCTTGGCCTCGTCCTCGGCCGTCTTCACCAGCGCGGCCGCCGCCGCCAGGGCCGGACCGAGCGAAGCGGACTGCACCGGCACCCGGAGCACCGACTCGCGGCGCGCGGCGGCGGCCGGGTCGAGCGCCAGCCGCCGGGCCCGCC